>JADMIO010607012.1_pt1 | contig 53206 bp, 55 predicted proteins | sample 8958161 | NCBI WGS metagenome assembly JADMIO01 (sample SAMN16585339, study PRJNA669376) | soil metagenome | isolation source: Crop rotation soil | place: USA: Cullars Rotation, Alabama | collected 2011 | reverse complement strand
GCCGCCACACCCGCGGAGAGTAGCGCGCGTCTGGTCGAATCCATAATCAGCGTCCTCCGACGTCAACTCCAGGTGAGATCGTGCTTGCCGTACGGCAGATCGCGGAAGCGCTTCCCCGTGATCTGGTAGATCGCGTCGCCGATCGCCGCCTGCACCGAGGTGGCGCGGTCGTGGCCCATGCCCATCAGCCAATGCCGGGTCGCGAAGAACCTGATGTTGATCTCCGGCGGGTTCTCGGCGATGCGTGACAGCGGGAACGTGTCGTAGTTGTTCTCGACGACGTGGCCGTCGGCGATGGTCGTGGCCTGGTGCATGGCGTCGTTGTAGAACCAGACGATCTGCCCTTCGATCTGCTTCTTCACCGACAGCGGGTTGACGAGGCCGAACCCGGTGTCGTGCGCGACGTCCACCCGCTCCAGCCGGACCTTTCCGGTGCGGCTTACCGATACGGTGTGCACCATCGCGCTGATCGTCGCCAGGCCGTCGGTTTCGGCGCCGCGCTCCTCGAGTGCGATGGCGCGCGCGGTCCCTTTGGGCAGCGGCGCGCCCCACCCGGACATCTCCGCCGCCATGTCGAGCGCCTTGATCAGGTCCGCCTTGTAGGGCAGGTTCGTGCGCGCGAGCAGCTCACGGCGATAGAGATACGGGTCCTTCCCCGCGGCGTGCGCGAGCTCGTCCATGAAGCTTTCGCGGTAGAACTCGTGCGCCGCCTGTCCGACGCCGCGCCGCGTGCCCACCGGCACGTGAAACTTCGTGGTGTGGCTCGAGTAGCGGTAGCTCGGGACGTGGTAGCGCGAGGTCACGTCGAACGACGCCTCGGGCCCGAAGCCGTCGCGCTGCATGCAGGTGCGCACGTCGAGCGCAATCGGCCAGCCGTCGGCATCGAGGCCGGCCTTCAGCCGCGCCATCCCCATCGCGCGATAGGTGGTGCCGATGAAGTCCTGCTCGCGCGTCCACAGCATGTGAATCGGCGTGCCGCGGTGCGCGTTGGCGATCATGATCGCCTGCTCGGCCTGCGGTCCGTTGCCGTTGCGGCCGAAGCCGCCGCCGAGGTGGCACAGGTGGATGTACACGTCCTGTTCGGGAATGCCCGTGATTGTCGAGGCGCTGAAGCGCGTCTCCTGCGGACTCTGATCGCCAATCCAGATGTCCACGCGGTTGTCGCGCACCAGCACCGTCGCGTTGCCCGGCTCCATGCGCGCGCGGGCGAGATAGGGCGTCGAATAGGTGGCCTCGACGACCTTCGCGGCGCGCGCGAAGCCGGCGTCCACGTCGCCCTGGTTGACGCGCACCTGGCCCGGCTGATCGAGGGCCGCCAGCAGCGCCTCGCGCATCATCGCCGTGTTGACGGCCGCGTGCTCGGGCGGAATCGTCCATTCGATCGGCATGCGGTCGATGGCGGTCTTCGCCTGGTACCAGCTGTCGGCGACGACGGCGACGCCGCCGCTGAAGACGCGGCCGCGCGTCAGCGCGGGGTCGGGAATCGGGAACTGCACGGCGGAGCGGACGCCGGGCAGGTGGCGAACCGCCTCGAAATCGAAGCGCTTCACGTCGCCGCCGTAGACGGGACACGCCTTCACCGACGCCCATTTCATCCCCGGCAGCCGCACGTCGATCCCGTACACCGTCTGCCCCGTCACCTTGAGCGGCACGTCGAGGTTCTTGTGCTCGGTGCCCATCAGCGTCCACTGGTCGGGCGGCTTGATGGTGATCGTCTCCGGATGCGGGTGCGGCGTCTGCGCGGCGCGCTGCGCGACCTGCCCGTAGGTGACGGTCCGGCCGCTCGCCGCGTGCGTGATGATGCTGTTCCGGGCCGTCAGCTCCGCCACCGGCACGTGCCACAGGGCGGCCGCCGCGAGCAGCAGCCGTTCGCGTGCCTCGGCGCCCGCCAGCTGCAGGTAGTAGCGGCCGTCCTTCACGGACGAGGCCGCGTTGGTGCGCATGCGCCGATAGAGGCTGTCGGGAATCCCGGCGACGCCCGTCCGGTCGCGGGTGCCGAACGTCGGCACGCCGCCCCCGCCCGGGTCGGCCGCGCCCTTGCCCGGCACGTCGAGCGTCCACGCCGGCGCCTTCTCGCGCGCGTCGCGGTTGGCCGACGCGTACTGGGGACGCACCTTCGACCAGTCGCACTGCAGCTCCTCGCACACCATCATCGCGTTCGACGTCCAGACGCCCTGGCCGAGCTCCGTCTGCGCGATGCGCACCGTCACCGTGTCGTCGGGGGCGACGACGATCCACGCGTTGACTTCGGGCGTCGCCGGCTCCTCGTACCAGGCGGCGCCCGGCAACGCGGTCGCCGCCGGCGTCTGCGCCTGCGCCTTCCCCGGCACCCAGAACCCGAGCACCAACGCGCCCTGCGCGGCGGCTACCGTGGCCAGGAATTCGCGGCGCGTGAGGTCGCTGTTCATCTCACTTCCTGTCGTCTCGCGTCGCCATCAGGTCGGCGGCGAGGTGGATGGCTTTCCGGATGCGGTAGTAGGTGCCGCATCGGCAGGCGTTGGTCACGCGGGCGTCGATGTCGGCGTCGGTCGGACGCGGACGGTCGCGCAAGAGCGCGAGCGCGCTCATGATCATGCCGGACTGGCAGTAGCCGCACTGCGGCGTGTCGAATTCCTTCCACGCCAGCTGGATGGGGTGCGTGCCGTCCGCCGACACCCCTTCGATGGTCGTCACCGGCTTGCCGATGGCGGTCGCCGCCGGCAGGCTGCACGAGCGCACCGCGCGGCCGTCCACGTGCACGGTGCACGCCCCGCACTGGCCGATGCCGCAGCTGAATTTCGTGCCCGTCAGGCCGACGTGGTCGCGAATGACCCACAGCAGCGGCGTCTGCGGATCGGCATCGACGCGGTGTGTGTGCCCGTTGACGACCAGGTCGAACGCCATGCCTGCTCCCTCCGCGTGGGCGAATTGTAGCGCCGCCGCGCACCCGTTCTGTTTTCTTTCTTTTGTGTGCTAGGGTACGACCGCTTCGACACGTTCATGCGGTGCCTGGAGGAGAACATATGAGAAAGATTCATCTCGCTCTGGTTGCCTTTGCTCTAGTTCTGATCGCCGGGTACGCGCTCGCGCAGCAGGCTCCGGCGCCGGCCCGGCCGGTCCCCCCGAATCTTCCAGAGTGGGCGTGGGGCGTGATGCCCCCGGCGCCGCCGCCCCAGCCCGGCGCGGCACCTGCGCAGGCGCCCGTTGACGACGGCACGATCCTGCACATCGAAGGCAGCAGCGTGGGATTGACGCGGACGCAGCTGCGCGGCATCCCGACGGCGCCCGACTGGCATCCCGAAGATCACGGCCCGATGCCGGACATCGTCAGCAAGGGCCGCATGCCCGCCGTGCGCGCCTGCGGCTTCTGCCACCTGGCCAATGGCCGCGGGCGCCCCGAGAACGCTGCGCCGGCCGGTCTGTCCGTCAGCTACATCACGCAGCAGATGGAGGATTTCAAGAACGGCCTGCGACGCAGCTCCGATCCGCGCAAGGGCAACGTCAACACGATGATCAACTTCGCGAAGGAGTCCACGCCGGAAGAGGTCAAGGCCGCCGCTGAATACTTCGCCTCGCTGCCCATTCCGCAGGGCTGGGTCAAGGTCAAGGAAGTCAGCATGGTGCCGAAGACCAAGATTCAGGGCAACGTCTACTTCGAGCTCGAAGGCGCGCAGGCGGGCAAGGAGCCGATCGGCAACCGCATCATCGAGGTGCCGGAGCACGGCCAGGAGCGGTTCGAAATGCGCGACGGCCACGCCGGCTACATCGCCTACGTGCCGATGGGCGCCGTGAAGAAGGGCGAGGCGCTCGCCAACAAGCTCCAGTGTTCGCTGTGCCACGGCGCCAACCTCGAAGGCCTCGGCCCCGTGCCGACGCTCGCCGGCCGCTCGCCGAGCTACATGGCTCGTCAGCTGTTCGATTTCCAGACCGGCGCCCGGCGCGGCCTGTGGTCCGACCTGATGAAGCCGGTCGTCGCCAAGATGACGGCTGAAGACCTGGTGAACATCACGGCCTACATCGCGTCGAAGAACCCGCCGGCCCCCGAGGCCCGGCAGACGGCGCGCGTCAACTAGACCGCACCGCAACCAGCGCGAAGGCCGGCCGCATCCGTGCGGCCGGCCTTTTTTTGTGTTCGCTTTGCCGTCATCAATGGCGGCGTGCCCGTTGAAGGCATGCTCCATGCTCCCGCGGCCGCGTGAGCTCGCTCAATGTCCAGCTCGTCGCCCTCATCGGCGGCCTCATCACGGCGGCCCTCGCCATCGCCTTTCAGAAGCTCGTCACATCCTTTGCCAGCTACGTCCTGATCCGGCGCAAGCGCATTTTTCTCGTCGGCGAGCGCATCAAGATCGGCGCGCTGCGCGGCGACGTGCTGTCCATCGGCTTCCTGCATACGCGGCTGCTGGAAATCGGCGAGCCGGGAGACGTCAACGAGCAGGACCAGCCCGGCACGTGGGTCCGCGCGCGCCAGTACAGCGGCCGCCTTGTGACCGTCACCAACGACAAGGTGTTCGACGAGGCGGTGTTCAACTATTCGCGGGAGTTCCCGTATCTGTGGGAAGAAATTCACCTCCCGGTCCGCTACACCGGCGATCACGACGGCGCCGAGCGCATCCTGCTCGACGCGGCGGTCGCTGTCACGGCACCGGTCAGTGAGGCCGCGCGTCCGGCCATCGACCGGTTCAACGCGACCTATGGCGTCGTCATGGAGGACCCCGCACCGCGCGTCTACTGGCGCGTGACGGACAACTGGCTGGAGCTCACCGTCCGATTCCTCGTACCCGAGCGCGGCGCCCGCGACATCAAGGATCGGATGGCGCGCCGGATCGTGCGCGGGCTCATGGACGCGGGCATCGACGTGGCGAGCACGACGATCGACATCACGGGCGTGCCGCCGCTGCACATCGAGCCGCTCGCCCCGGCGAGGGAGTCATGACGATCAAGACGCTGCGGCAACAGCCTCCCGACGAGCGCGAGGAGAAGGCGCTCGAGGAGAGCCTGGCGGAAGGAGAAATCATCTATCGCAGCGTGCGCCAGGACGGCATGAACACGCTGGAGGAAACAACATCCGCGCTGGCGTGGTCGGGGGTCGCCGCGGGGATTTCGATGGGCTTCTCGATGGTCGCCGAAGCGCTGCTGCAGGTGCACCTCCCCGAAGCGGCGTGGACGCCGCTGCTCACGAAGCTGGGCTACGCATTCGGCTTCGTGATCGTCGTCCTCGGACGGCAGGAGCTCTTCACGGAGCAGACGCTGTCGGTGGTCCTGCCGCTGCTCTCGCGCGCGCGCCATGCGACGCTCGGTAACGTGGCGCGTGTCTGGATCGTGATCCTGCTGGCGAACCTCGCCGGCGCCGCCGCGTTTGCGGCGTTCGCGGCGTGGAGCGGCGCGTTCCCGCCCGAGACCGCGCACGCGTTCTCGACGATTGGGCACGCCGATCTCTCGCCCGGGTTCTATTCGACGATGGTCCGGGGCGTGTGCGCCGGCTTTCTCATTGCGACGATGATCTGGCTGATGCCGCCGGCGGGCGCGGCGCGGTTCCTGGTCATCCTGCTGCTCGCCTACCTGGTCGGCCTGGGATCGTTCAGTCACGTCATCGCCGGATCCACCCCCGGTCTCTACGTCGTGCTCACCGGCGAGCGCCCGTTTCTCGACTGGTTCGGTGCGTTCCTCATCCCGGCGTTGATCGGCAACTCAGTGGGCGGCGTCGCGCTCGTGGCGTCGCTGGCGCACGTGCAGCACGCGCCGGACGAATCGAGCTGAGTCCGCGTCAGGCCGACAGGCGCGTGAACGCCGCGGCCCGGGTCAGCTCCGCCACGATGCCAAAGGCCAGGTGCGCGACCATCGACTGGGCGCGCTTCTCCAGCGGACGCCGTGCCGGGGACGCCGAGAGCCCCAGCGCCGGCATGGCGACCTCGTCGGCCGCCATCCACACCGCGAGACCGAACGCCGCTCCCTGCGCCGCCCGCGCCTTCCGCGAGCGCGCGCCGGCGCCGTAGAGCGCTCCCATGGCCGCGCCAAAGGCGAAATGAACGGCCACCGCCGCCGCGGCAAGCCGATCGCCCGTGAGGGGCGAGCCCGTCAATGCGACGGCCAGTCGATTCGCGGCCAGTTCGTTGGAATTGCGATGTTCCGTGCGCTCCTGCCAGTCGCGCGAATCATGCTTCCCCGCGGCCGAGTCGCGCGGATGGTCGCCGTCAACCGCCAGCGTCCACGCGCGCTGGACGTAATTCATCGCGCAGGTCCCGGCAAGGCCGCCGGCCACGCCGGCGAGCACCGCCTTCGGCGTTGTCTGCGTTGCATGCTGTGTGGATGTCACGTTCGCTCCCATCGCCTCGTTCGGGTCATTCCAGTGACAACTCGACCCGCTCGTCCCACGGGTAGTCGTCGTCGGTGTGGACGACATTGGTCCATGCCTGTCGCGCCACCGCCACGTAGGCGCGTTGGGCACGCGGCGCGCGCAGGCCGGCCACTGGCGGTGCGGGCTTCTGTCGGCGTCGATAAATACGCGCCAGCGCGTCTTCGATGGATCCCTCGTCCGCCAGTTCCTGCGCCTCGGCGCGTATGTAGACGGCGGCGCCGGATGCATCAACACGGCTCGAGTCGTAGATGACGAGGAACGCGCGGCCGTTCGCGCGGATGTTGACCGAATGCTGCGCGTCGGCGCGGGAGATCCAGAAGAAGGTGCCGCCGTGGCGTGCGAAGTAGACAGGCGTATTCCACGGCTCTCCGGCCGACGAGACCGTGGCGAGCGTCGCGTGCTCGACGGCGTCGAGCAGCCTGTGAGCCGTATCACGTACCAACGCGGTCACCGAATCCTCGTCGCAGCCCTCTGCGATTCGTTGCGGCGCAATCGCGAGGCCGCGGGTGCAAGGCGAATGCCCGACGCGCAGGCACGTGTGCGCGGCTGAGCTGTGTCGGACTCACCGGCGTTGCAGGGAGTTCGGCGTGTTGGTTAGCAACATGACAGACAGGCGCGCCCTGTCTCGTTCATACCTTTCGATCTTCAGCCCGCTTACAGCCGTCGTGCTTCGACCACGCCTGCCGAACGCGCCGCGTCACTGGAAAAAGAGCCTCGCAGGAGCTCGGGCTCCTTGACGACGAGATCGAAGGTTCCCGTGCTGCGGCGGCGGGCTCCGTCTTCCCCGAACGTCAGCCTCAGACGACCGCCGTCGATCGTGCCCCGCACGGCGATCGGCGTCTGGCGCCGCCCGTTCAGCGCGACGCCGTTCTCGGTGATCTTGCGGCCCGTCCCCTCGACCTGCCTGCCTCGCTGCCGCAATTCGAGGCGGTAGCCAAGCCGCAGGCCCTCGAACGCCCGCAGGCTGCTGGATTCGATGAGCGTCTCAAGGCGCCAGGCACCGTCCACCTCGGACACCTTCACCGCCTGGGGCGCAGGCACATCGTCCGGCGCCGGTGTGGCCGGCATCGGGGCTGCCATCGACTCCGCCGTTCTCGCTGGTGGCGCGACCTGCGCGTCGGCGGCGATCTGCTCGACGCGCTCCGGCGTCCCGGGTTCGTCGGCGCGCTCGACCCCGCGGGTGCCGATCGCCTGCGGCGTCCTGTCGGCGTCGGGTTGTGGGAGCGGTGCCGGCACGATGTCGGTCTTCGCCGCCGCGGCGGCCTGCTGCGGCTTGGGTGCGAGGTGCACCGGAAAGAGGCGCACGCCGGCGGTCATCACGGCGAGCATCAACCCGACTCCGGCGAACACGGTCATGCCGTGCGCCACGCTCAACCGTAATTCCGGCGCGCGATCCTGCTGTTGCTGCCGCACGGCGGCGATGTCGTGCAGCGTTTCCGCGGGCGGCGGGCTGACGTGGGCGCGCACGCGTTGCAGCAGCGCATCGGCGTCGAGGCCGACCTCGCGTGCATACGCGGCGACAATACCGTCCAGGTAGATGCCGGCCGGCAGCCGTTCGAACGCGTCTTCTTCGAGCGCCGCGATCTTCTGCGGCTGGATCTTGGTCGCCGAGGAAATCTGCGCGCGCGTGAGGCCGCGCGCTTCGCGAGCCGTCCGGAGTTGGTTGCCTATGATCACGGGGCCGCTCTATTGCCGAATCGCTGCCAAGTGGAAGAGACGGCGCGGCGCGTTGATCGCCACGCGCTCCGTCACGCACGTTCGCGCCTGTTCAAATTCGCCGGGAAGGAATAACGCGGCCTGTCAGGAATAGTCGGGCACGCGGGCACGCGCTGGTGATAGCGTGCTGCGTCGAGGGTTGAAAGAAACCCCCAAACGCGTGTCGCGGTTCTACTACTTCGAGATTCTCGGAACGGCCGTGTTCGCCATCACCGGCGTGCTGGCGGTGACGCGCCGCGGGCTCGACGTGTTCGGCGCGCTCGTTCTCGGTGTCGTCACCGCGCTCGGCGGCGGGACGGTCCGCGACGTGATTATTCGCGTCCCCGTCTTGTGGATCGAGGACTTCAACTACGTGTGGGCGGCCGCGATCGGCGCGCTGGCGGCGTTCTGGATCGGATCGCTGTTCCGCAGCACCTACCGCACCCTGCTCTATCTCGATGCGCTCGGCGCCGCCCTGTTCGCGGTGATTGCCGCCGACAGGCGCTCCTCGCCGACGTCGGCGGACCGGTGGCGGTCATCATGGGCGTGCTCACCGCCATCGGCGGCGGGCTGATGCGCGATGTGCTGGCCGGCCGTCCCACGCTCCTGATGTCACGCGAGATCTACGCGACGCCGATCCTGCTCGGGTGCATCGTCTTCGTCGCCCTGCGAAGCTTCACTCCACAGTTCCCGTACGCGGGCCTGATCGGTTCCGCGATCGTTTTCGGGGTGCGAGCGCTCGCGGTGCATCAGCACCTCGAAATGCCAGGGTGGCTGACGCATCAGGAAGACGAGGTGTAAGAGGAGGGTGAAGGGGATCGGCTCGTCCATTCCGCGTGATCGCCGGGCTCGCCATTTGCTCCGTATCGAGGTGCTGTGCGCCGGATTGCGTTTCACGCCGCGTTGCTACCACTTGTCGTCCTCGCCGCGGCCGGTTCCATACCGGTCAGCGCGGATATGGTCGCGGTGCACCACCGCGAGAATGCGGCGCACGGGTTTCTGACGCTGCGATCGATGGACGGCCGCGTGCTCGCCACGGGTGAACAGACGCAGGCCGCCCGCGGCAACATGGTGCGCAAGCGCCTGACCTTCCGGTTCCACGACGGGTCGCTGGACGACGAAACGACCGAGTTCCGGGATACGGGCACGCTGCGGTTGATTGCCTATCATCACGTGCAGAGGGGTCCGTCGTTTCCGCATCCACTCGAGCTCTCGATCGATGCGCCCACCGGGCGCGTCGCGGTGCGGGACCTCGCCGAGGGTCAATCCGCAGAAGTCGAGGAGACGGTACTTCCTCTGCCCGCCGACCTCAGCAACGGCCTGGTCACCAACATCGTGCAGAACCTCGACCCGGCGGAGTTGCCGGTGTCGGTGTCGTACCTCGCGGCAACGCCGAAGCCGCGGCTGGTGCGGCTCGTCATCACCAGCGGAGCACTCCAGCCGGTGACCACCGCCGGCGCGACGACTCAGGGCCGGCACTATGTCGTGGACGTTCGCATCGGTGGTATCAGCGGGGTCATCGCCACCGCTGTGCGGAAGAGCCTGCCCCGCTCTCACATCTGGATCGGCGCGGACACGTCCGGGTTTCTCAGGGCGGAAACGCCGCTCGGGTTGGACGGCCCCGTATGGCGCATCGATCTGGCTGCACCATCACGGCAGCAGGCTGACTGAGCGAAAGGCGGGGCGCGATCGCCCGGACCATCGTTGACGCCTGGTCCGTCAGGCGCTCGCCAGCCGCTCGAAGATGAAGGGCAGGCCCATCTGGTCCGCGGCGTCTGATGCGGGTGACGAGGCATCGCCCGAATACTGCTGGACGGCCTGGTGCAATTCCTCCTGCGCCCACGCCACCAGGTGGGCCGGCGCGAGCACGCGCACGCCGCGCCCGAAGCTCAGGATCCAGCTGCGCAGCGCATAGTCGTCGCACACCGCCAGGTTCATCGTCACCGAGCCGTCCGCTGCGCCCTTCAGCTGCTGCGAGGCATGCCACGTGCGCTCGTGAATATACGGCGCGATGCGCGGGTGAAACCGGAGCTGCACCTTCGAGGTCGTGCCGCGGTAGGCGCCGATGGAATTCTTGAAGGGCTCGGACTCGAACTCGGCGACCGGCGTGAAGGTGTCGAGCCGCAGCGTGACGCGGCGCGTCCGCTCGATGGCGAAGGTGCGCAGCTCGGCGTAGGCGGGCACGAAGGCGATCAGGTACAGCCCGCCCTGCGCGTGCACCAGCCGGTAGGGGTGCACGACGTAGTCCTTTTCGCGGCCGCTCGCGTGCGAGTGATAGCGCATGGCGACGGTGCGCTGGCCCAGGATCGCCTCGAGCAGGCGGCCGGTGACCTGGTAGGTCGTCGTGTCGCGGCGCTTCACGTTCGACGTCTTCGCCGTGATGACGCGCGGCAGGCGATCGAGAAACTTCTTCATCTGCGGCGTCAGCGCCGCCTCGAACTTGTCGAGCGCGCTCTGCAGGTCGCCGAGCAGATGCGTGCCCGCGAAGCACTCGATCAGCGCCCGGCTGAAATAGAGCGCCGACAGCTCCGGCAGCGTCAATCCCGTGCGGGCGAGCGCGCCGAGCGCCTTGCGCTCCACCCGCCAGAACTTCGTCCCGTTGACGATGTCGTCGTAGATGGGAAAGCCCGCCTCCTGCAGCGCCGCGAGATCGCGGCGAATCGTCCGCGTCGTGACGCCGAGCTCGGACGCCAGGCGCGGAATGGTGTTCACGCGACCCGCCGCAATCTGCTGCAGCACCGTCCACTGGCGAATCAATTCGCTGTTGCGGCTCACGGATGACCCTGATTTTACTGCCTCGAAGTGCGTGTCGCTTCGGCAGGACAGACCACTCTTGTCATATCGCCCGCCTAGCGTAGGCGCATGAGGCACATGGTCACGGCATTGCTCGCTGTTGCATCGCTGGCCGGCGCCGCCTGCCGCGCACCCGCGGCTGCTGCCGCCGCGGGCGCCTCCGCGGCCGACGTGATGCCGGACGTCCGCTGTCCGGCGCCCATCGTCATGACGCTGCACCGCGACCTGTCGCGCAGCGCCGCGCCGCACGGCATCCCGCCGATCACCGAGGCCGACCTGCGCGTGCTGGTGGACGGCGTGCTGCGCGTCTGCGGCGGCGAGCTGCTGTTCGGCGAGATCGGGGCCAACAGCAACAGGCCCTTCCAGCGGTTGCGCGTCTCCGAGCCGCCGCCCGCGCCGAAGCGCCCCACCTTCGACGCCAATCCGTTCATTCGCGCGGATCAGGAGAAGGCGTTCGTCGAGGCCCGCAACGGCTGGCTGGCGCGGCGGCGCGCCTGGGCGCAATCAGCGGACGTGGACGCGAACCTGTTCTTTTCGCACGTCAGGCCGGCGCTGGAGCGTGCGCCCGACGAACAGTCCACCGACATCTATGGCGCGATCGAACGCGCGACCCTGGCGCTCGCGGAGCCCGACGTCGAGTGGTCGGCCGCGCCGCGCAAGCTGGTGATCCTCGTCACCGACGGCTTGCACACGGCCCGCCATCCACCCACCGGACGTCCACCCGCCGACATCACGGTGGTCGTCGTCGGCACACCAGGGGTCCTGCAGCCGTGGTCGCCGCCGACCTTCGAAGGGATGCCCGCGGCGCTTCGCTACCTGCGCGCGCTGGCGATGCGCAAGGGGTGACCGCGATGGATGCCCCCGAGCTGGTCGTCACGGAACAACAGCGCCGCGCCGAGCGGGCGCTGCGCGCCGCGGCGGCGCGGACGGTCGCCGAGTGCCGTCAGGTCGCGGCGTTGCGGCGCCGCGGCCAGATGGTGACGGAACGCCTGGACCGCCTGGAGCGCCAGCATCCCGAGTTCAAGTCGGCCGACATTCGCGAGGTGCTGCGATACCGGAAGCTGCTGCTCGCGCTGGTGGCGGCGTTTGCGCTCGACGCCGTCATGGCGGCACCGGTCGCGGAGCACCTGCTGCGGACCTTCCTGCTGCTGCCGACGCAGACGGCGCAGGCGCTGCGGTTCGCGCTGCCGATGACGCTGCTGATCGCGGAACTGGGCATCGCCCAGCTCCGGACGTGGCCGGACCACGGCAAGAGCGCCTGGTGGATCACCAATGCGCTCGCCGTGGTGCTCGTCCTGGTGATGCCGCTGCTCGTTGGCGAGACCGAGCTGGTTGGTAGGGGCGGCGTGTTCGGCGGGCAGCTGGACGGCCTCGCTGCCGGCATGATGCTCCTGACGCTCGCCATTCACGGCTTCGTCCTCTTCTCCGGCGCCGCGCAGCACGATGCGGTCAGCTACATGCTGTATCGCCTCCACGCCGCGCCGCTCGCCTTCAGCAAACGCTCGTGCAGCGAATCGTCTCGACGGCACGCCAACGCGGCCGGCGATCAGTTCGCGGAGTGGGTCGCGGAGCGCGATCGCTTCATCGAACGCTACCCCACCGCGCGTGCGCACCAGCCGTACTGGGGTGTCGAGACCATCGAGGTGCTGAATCAGGTGTACGGGTACGAAGTGATCGCGCCGCCTCGCCCGGCGCCGTCGCGACAGGCCGCCACGACCGGCGAGCCTGGCGGTGCCGCGCAGGCGCATGAACGCCGCATGAAGGAAAGCGACGCGGAAGTCGTCGCAGATTAGGAGCCACCCATGTCCGCCGTCACACGCCGCCCGCGCGTCCGCGCCGTCAGGTCGGCGCCGATGTCCGAGTCCGCACCGCACACGCAGGTCACCTCCTTGCCGCGCTCGCGCCGCGAACAGCTCGCCGCGGAGCGCCGCGTCATCGCATCGTCTCGCGCGAGCGCCGGTGGGCCCCTGGAGGTTCGCATCGCGGCGGCACGAGCGGGCATCGCCGCCGCCGCGTTCGCGGTGCCGTCCGATGCGCTCGAGCAGTGGCTCCAGCCGCTCGCAGCGGCCGCCACCGAGCCGGAATTCGAGCAGGCGCGCGTCGAGCTGCAGCGCCGCGTCGAAGGCGCGCACCTGGCGGCCCTCAGCGACTCGGTGGCTGCCGCCTGTCGCCGTGCGTCCGACGCCGCCGGCTTCCACGACATCGACGTGCGGCCGCATCGGTTCGCCGCCGGCATCCGTGTCGTCGCCACCGACGCCCTCGGCCGGGCGCTCGTGTCCGAGGTGGTCGTCAACGGCGACGACGTCGGCGTCGACACCGAGGTAATCGGCGTGGCGGACGGAACGTGCGGCGGGATTCTCGACGCGTTCGATCGCGCGCTCGAGGGTGAAGGGGTCACCGGCGAATCGACACGCGCCTACAAAGAGGCAGGCACATGTGCCAGGGAATCCGCGACATCTTCCGCGCCTACGAGCTCGGCCACGCGGCGCTCTTCGTCCACGGCCGGTCGCTCTACGACCTCGTTGTTGACGATGAAGGAAAAGTCCGGCCGGCGCTCGAGGTAATGCGGCGGGTGGCGCAGCGGCGCCACGGCCTCCATCTGGTCACCTACTCGATGGCCCAGGGGCTCGACTGGGACGGCAGCCGGCTGGAGCAGTCCGCCGACCGCGCCGCCATCGAACAGACGCTGCGCAGCCATGGACTGCTCGACCTCCGGCCGGAGCAGAGCGAAATCGCGCGCGTCGTGCGCGGCGTCGCGTCGCTGGCGCGGACGGCGCGCGGCAGCGTGCGGTGGAGCGACGGCCGCGATCTGTGCTTCGCGTTCCTGCTCGAGTTCGCCGAGCACCTGGTGCCGGCGACGTCAGCCACCGCCGCGCAGAGCGATCAGCAGGTGGTCGCCGTCGAGCTCGCGCATATCGTCGGGCAGAGCCTCGCGCTGCGCAGCTCGGGCAATCTGATCGTCTTTCACGGGCGCGACGGGCTCATCGATCCGCTCGTGACCGGCGCGGTCAAGCCGGTGCACCTGCACCTGCCCGACTGCGCCGAGAAGCTCGCGTTCGTCGAGGCGGTGTCGCGGCTCTATCCGGACGCGCGTTTCGGCGACGGCCTGACCGGCGCGCACGTGGCGCATCTCACCATGTTCACGCCGAATCGCGGGCTGGAGCAGCTGCTGAAGGAATCGCATCGCGCCAAGCGCGCGCTGAGCGCCCGGGAGCTGACGGCGCAGAAGGCGCGCGACGTGTCGGTGCTCTCGGAGGAGACGCTGAGCGTCCTCGATCCCGCGCGCGTCGCCGGCGCCGAGCTGATGGGCCGCAACATCGCGGTGCCGGCGGCCGTTCTTCGCGAGCTGGCCAACCGCCTGCGCAGCGGCGACAGGCGGATGCCCGCCAACGTGCTCCTGTGCGGTCCGCCGGGGACCGGGAAGACCGACCTGGCCATTCTCGCCGCCGACCACGCCGGCACGAGCGCCTACGCGCTGAGCAGTCCGAAGCGCGGCATCGTCGGCGAGACGGAGCGGCTCGCCCGCCGGCAGCAGGAACTGCTCGACGAATTCGCGCCGGCGGTGGCGTTCGTGGACGAAATCACCGAGAGCCTGCCGATGCAGCGCAGCGATTTCGACGGCGACTCCGGCGCCAGCCGTGCCGTCATGGCGGCGCTCCTCACCTCGCTCTCGGACGATTCACGCCGCGGACGATCGCTCCTGATCGCCACGACGAACTGTCCGTGGCGCATCAGCGCCGCCATGCGCTCGCGCTTCGTGTTCATCCCCGTCCTCCAGCCGGCGCAGGACGATGTCCCGGCGATCGTCGCGGCAACCGCGCGCCGCGTCCAGCCGGGCGTGGAGATCGACGCGTCCGACCCCACGGTCGTCGAAGCGGCCGGCATCTTTTTCGCCAAGGCGGCCAATCCCCGTCACATCCGCGAGGCGCTGACCAACGCGCTGTTGTTCAACGAGACGTTGACCCCCGAGGTCGTGCGCGCCTCCGCTCGCGATCTCGAGGGGGTCACCGATCGCGTCGCCGCCGTCTACACCGATTTGTGGGCGGTGCGCAGCTGCGCCTCCCGCCGCTTTCTTCCGTGGCACCAGGCGCCGTCCGCCTACCCGTATCCCGAACATCTCCGTGGTGTCGTCGATACGCGAACGGGCGACGTGGACGTCGCCGAGCTCGATCGCCGGATCGCGGAGTACAGGCCGCATGCCGACGTGTGAGACGCGCGGGGACGCAAGCGCGCATCTCGCCGGGCTGGGTGCCGTCCACGCGCTCGAGCGCCGGCTGGCTGCGCAGTACGGAATGACGCATGCCCTCTGCATGCCGAGCGCGACCACGGGGCTGCTGGCGCTCGGCCTCGCACTCGACCTGCGCCGGTCGCAATTCGTGACCACGCCATTGACGTATGGCGGAAGCCTGGCTGCCTGGATGGCGCTCGGCGCACAGCCGCGATTCCGGGACGTCGACGCCGAGGCGTTGACACTCGATCCGGCCGGCCTGCAACGGCTGCCGCGCCGGACAGGCGCGATACTTGCCGTCGACCTCTTCGGTCACCCCTGCGACGATGCGGCGCTGAGGGCGATTGCCGATGCTGCCGGCATTCCGCTCGTCGTGGACGGCGCGCAGAGTCTCGGCGCGCGCCGATGCGGGCGCGCCGCCGGATCGCGCGCGACGGCCGTCGTGCTGTCGTTCACCGCGGGCAAGCCGCTCGACGCAGGCGAGGGCGGCGCGGTGCTCACCAACGACCCGGACCTGTACGCGCGGCTCGTGTGGCACAGTCAGCATCCGTATCGTCAGAAGCGCGAGCTCGGGCTGCATGCCACCAACGAGTTCGCCATCAACGGACGGATGGCGCCGATCGTCGCCGCGGAGCTGCTCGGACGCTTCGACGCCGCCCTCGAGGCGGTGGCGGAACGGCGACGCCGGGCTGACGCAATCCGGCGTGCGCTGCGCAACTCCGACCTGGTGGAGGTACCCGACATCGGCCGCTGCGCGCCCTCGTGGTATCGCCTCACGGTCCGCTGGCTGGGCCGCGCGCGTCCCCGTGAGCTGCAGCAATCGCTGGCAGCCGCCGGCATCGTCGTGACCGTCGGGGAACTACCGATCAACGTGCTGTGCGAGCGCTCTGTACGCTGTCCGGCAGCCCGGCGCGAATACCGCCGCCGCTGCTGGATCGCCTTCGGTCAGGAGGTCCAATGAGTCGATGCGTGAAGCCGCTCGTCATCGCGTCCGTTGCAGTGGTGCTGATGACCGGCTGCGCCGGCGTGTCGCGCGACGTCTCATCGCTCGTGGCGCGCGAGGTCGGCGCCGACTGGATTGTCGTGCAATACCGGTTCGACGGCACGGCCATCAACTGCTGGAAGCTGCGCAGCGTCGGGATTACCAACGAACCGCAATCCGACGGCATCTTCTGGAAGGACTCGCGCACCGGTCACCTGGTGCACATCGCCGGCTGGTACAACCGCGTCCAGGTATCGGGCGGCGATTTCGCGTCCGCGGCGCGCCTGACCGGCATCGACGAGGCCTCGTGCCGCGCCGGGGTCTACCCGTCAGGTGACGCGGAGGCCACGCGCACCGGAACTGGGCGGCGGTAGCAGCCGCCCATGTCTATGCGCATCCGCGTCAGGCGCGCGTCGCTGACGCGCGCGTGAGCTACGGGGTCTGTGCTCCCCGTCCCGCCGCCCCTCCCCGCCCTCCGCGGGGGCCTTGCGTTCCCTGCCGCGCGGGCGACGCCTCGGGAATGCCGTACCTGTCCAGGTAATTATCGGGGTAGCGCACGGGCTTTCCCTCTGCATCGAGAAACCGCGGCGACTGCTGAAACAGGCCGGGCTCGGGCGCACGCGGCGGCACGGTGGCCTCGAAGATATAGAGACGGTCCGCGTACATGTGCATCTGCACGTAGGTCCGCGACTGGTCCGGATTGGTCAGCTGAATCTGCCGGCCGACGATCCGATCGATCGTCGCCCAGGCGAAGTAGGTCACCTTCGCGTCGCGCTTGAGGAACGCCTCGGCCGCGTGGTCGAGGGCGCCGAGCACGTCGTACTTCCAGGCGCCGACACCCTGTGCGACCGAATCGGCGCCGCCGATCGCCGCCGTGCACTCGCTCTGCGGCGTGCCCGGTGCGCAGTTGAGCGTCTTGGCCATCTCGGTGTGCACACGTTCGGCCTGCGTGTAGTCGACGAACGTGATCGAGTACCGCTCCGCGCCGCGCTGCGCGGTGTAGACGCGCGCCGGCAGCTTGGCATCGAGCCACGACGTGTAGGTGAAGTCCCGCACCGTCGGCTGTCCGGGCAGGTTGACCGTGAAGCGGTCCTGCCGATTCGTGTACTCGATCCAGTCCTGTCCGAAGGCCTGCGTGGTCATCAGGAGCGCGGCTGCCGTCATCGTCAGTTGGCGCAAGAGCATCATGCTGTCCGTTGAAAAGGGGTGGGTGATTATAAGTCGCCGGCGGCGTTGCCGATCGCGTGCATCAGTGTGCACATCGCCAACGCCGGCCGCGTGCGTGATAGTGGTGGTCGGTAGGTGTGCTAGGTTCCCGTCCGCGAGTCGGCGAATGGCCGCATTGTATACTCGCCGGCCGGGTCACGCAGGACGCGACGATCGGCGGATGCGTGCTCGCGATGGGTGATCTCATGACGGAGGAGCATTGATGATACGGCGTGCACTATGGGTGGCGATATCGCTTCTGACGCTGACAGCAGGAGTGGCGCGAGGACAGACGACGAGCACGTTCAACGGGCGTGTGCTCGATGAGGGCGACGCGGTCCTGCCGGGCGTGACGATTACGGCGACCAATACGAACACCGGCGTGGTCCGCACCACCGTCACCAACGCCGAGGGCGGGTACCTGATGCCCGGGCTCGAGCCCGGCACCTACAGCGTGAAGACCGAGCTCGCCGGCTTCCAGCCGTCCGAGCGGCGGAACGTCACGCTCGGCATCAATGCGACGCTGACGCTCGACTTCAAGCTCGCGCTCGCCGGCGTCAACGAGACGCTGACGGTGACCGGTGAGGCGCCGATGATCGAGGCCACGCAGTCGAAGGTCGCCTCCACCATCCAGGCCACCGAGCTGCAGAACCTGCCGATGATCACCCGCACTATCAGCGGCATGCTGGAGCTGCTGCCGGGCGCGGCGCCGATCGAGCCGATGCACCGCAGCAAGCAGAACGTCGGCAGCGTGTCCTACGGCGGCTCCGCGGGCACCAACGTCATTCCGACGGTGGACGGCGCCGACAATCGCGACAACCAGTACGGCGGCCCGCTCATGAGCTACACGGTCGAGGGGCTCGAGCAGTTCCAGCTCTCCACTGGCCTGTTCAACGCCACCGACGGCCGCGGCGCCGGCGCCGCGCTGCAGATGGTCACCAAATCCGGCACCAACCAGCTGCGCGGATCGGTCTTCGGCTACGAGCGCGATCGCAAGCTGAGCGCGAAGGACTATTTCACCAAGCGGGCGGGGACCGAAAAGGTGCCCTTCAGCCGCCAGCAGTACGGCGGCTCCGTGGGCGGGCCCGTCCTCAAGAACCGGATGTTCTTCTTCGGCGCACTCGAGAAGGTGGACGAAGACACGTCGCTCCCCGTGCCGAACTCCTCGCCCACCGACGTCTACGGGCAGTTGAACCGCCTCGTCACCGCGATGAATGCGGGGCAAATCCCCTCGGGCCTCGTCAACCCGAACCATCCGCTCTTTGCGCCGACGCCGGGCCGCCTGCTGATGTTCACGGCCAAGGGCAACGCGCAGCTCACCAACACGCAGTCGGTGATGGTGCGCTACGCCGGCCAGCACGACGATCGTGATGCGGTCACCGTGGCGACCAACAACGATCAGCGCGAGCCCGAGAACAGCCGCATCCGCATGTACAGCCTCGTCGGCCAGCACAGCGCCGTGCTCGGCAGCCGCGGGCTGAACCAGATCACCGGCCAGGTCAATCATCTGAGCCGCGTCAGCGACGTGACCAGCAACATCACCGGCCAGCACTACACCCGCGACTTCCCGAGCGTGAACATCTTCCCGCCGCGGCTCGCGTTCCCGTCGGTCACCACCGGCGCCGGCGGCGCGGGCGGGTCGCTCACCGACACCTACGTGCTGCAGCTCCGCGACGACGTCTCGCTGCTGATGGGCAGCCACGCGCTGCGCTTCGGCGGCAACTACAACGCGCTGCCGAACATCGGCAATTACAACAACAACGAGCACTTCGCCACGCTGACGTTCTTCGACGACCCGTCGGTGATCCTCAGCAACAGCAACGGCCGCTACCCCCAGGGCTTCCAGACGCCGGGCATCGTCCGGCAGTGGCAGCAGGCCAACGGCGGCGCCATGAACGGCGTCGGCTCGGCGTCGGAGTCGCGCAAGGACGCCGCGCAGGCGATGGCGTGGTTCCAGGACGACTGGCGCGTCAACTCGAAGCTGACGCTCAACGTGGGCATCCGCTACGACCTCGACATCAACATGCTCGACCAGCAGCACTGGGCGAACAACGCGACGATGCTGCTGCTGCGGGACATCGGCGATCCGAACGGCGCGCTGCCGAAGACGCCGAGGAAGGACATCTCGCCGCGCCTCGGCTTCGCCTACGACCTGTCGGGCGACGGGCGGCGCGTGGTGCGCGGCGGCTACGGACTCTATTTCGACCAGTACAACACCTCGGCGGCGTCGGGTGACCTCGAGTCGCAGAACCGCCGCCCGTTGAACATCCTCGCCACGCTGGTGAACACGGCGGTCGGGGTCGGTCAGCTCGCCACCTACCGCTTCGGCATCGATCCGCTGCCGGCGCAGCCGACCGAAGGCAACAGGCTCGGGCCGAACTCCACCGGCCAGTGGTACGGCAACCGCTACGCCGACCCGTACTCCCACGTCGCGCACCTCGGCTACGCGCACACGCTCGCGGCCAACACCGTCCTGACCGCCGACTTCACCTACTCGGTCGGGCGCAACGGCCTGCGCAATCTCAACATCAACCCGATCATCAACGGGCAGCGCCGGCTGGTCCCGGCGCTCCTGGCGCACGGCTACCCCGCGAACCAGTTCTCGAACGTGAACATCCTGTCGGCCATCAACAAGTCGCGCTACGACGCAACGACGGTGATGCTCCAGCGCCGCTTCCCGCGCGCGACGCTGCAGGCGCACTACACGTTCGCGCATGCCATGGCCTACGGCGGCTCGACCGGCGCGCGCGGCGGCGCACCGGCGCCGATGGTCTACGACCAGCCGTTCGGTCCCGGCGAGTGGGGCCCGACCGCCAACGACGAACGTCACCGCCTCGTGGCGACCGGCGTGTTCGATCTCGCCTACGGCATCCAGCTCTCGCCCGTCTTCCAGGCGGCGAGCGCCCGACCCTACAACCTGACCGTGGGCAGCGACCTCAATGCCGACGGCAACAACAACGATCGCTACATCGATCCGGCGACCGGCGAGCAGGTGTCGATCAATGCCGCGCGCGGCGACGCGACCTATGTCTTCGACCTGCGCACGACGAAGTTCGTGACGCTCGGCTCGGCGGACCGCAAAATCGGTTTCTTCGCCGAGTTCTTCAACCTGTTCAACACCGCGAACTTCGGCGGCAGCTATACCGGCAACGCGCGCAGCGCGACGTTCCGGCAGCCGACGGGGTTCGTTCCAGGCATCGGCTATCCGCGCCAGGCGCAGCTGGGAGCGCGATTCCTGTTCTGAGAGGAAACCGGCGCCGCGCCCGGCTTCTCGAGCCGGGCGCGTGCGGCCGGCGGACGACGAGCCGAGCGCTCACGGAGGGTCACTATGGAGAAATGGATCGGCGGCATTGCCGCCATGACGACCGCGGCGCTGCTGTCCGCGGCGCCGCTGCAGGCGCAGGGCAGGAGCATCGATTTCGCGAAGGAGCCGGCGTGCGACTCGCTGACGCCGACGTCCATGGGTGGACCGGCGCCGAAGAATCCACGACTGCTCGTCGTGCGGTACCTCGGTTCGTCCAATCACGAGATCGCCTATCGCGACACCGTCCTCCTGCTCAACGCGCACTATGCCCGCACGCCGCCGGCCAGGCCGCTCGGGTTTACCCGCGACGACGTCAAGAAGGTCGATGCGCTGCTGATTGGCCACGGCCACGGCGATCACATGTCCGACGCCCCGTACGTGGCGATGAAGACCGGCGCGCCGCTGGTCGGCGCACCGATCACGACCGCGCAGGCGAAGAAGATGGGCGTCCCGGATGCGCAGCTGGTCGCGGTCACCGGCCGCGGCGGCGAGGTCAAGAAGTTCAAGGACATCACCGTGGAACCGATGCTCGGCCGGCACGGCGACGGCGACGCGGAGGTGGGCGCGGCGCAGAACGCCGCCTATCGCCAGCTGATGGCCGCCGCCAAGCTGACCCGGACGCCGGAGCAGCAGGCGAAGGCGCGCGCCGAGCAGGCCGGCGCGAACGACCCGCACATCCTCGACGAAGGGGTCATCAGCTACCTGATGACGCTCGACGGCAACAGCTTCCGCATCATCTTCCGCGACACCTCCGGCAGCGAGGAGACGCCTGGCACCCCCGCCGAGCGGGCGATGATGCAGCGGATCGGCAGCACCGATCTCGCCATCGTCTCCTACTCGACGCTCGTGCCGCAGTCGCAGACGACGACGATTCCGCTGACGAAGCTGTACAACCCGCGCTATTACATGCCGACGCACCACGACGAGGTGGCCGCGGGCCGCTTCGATACGCCGATGGAGCCGCTCTTCCTCAGCATGCGCGACGAGCTGCCGCAGGTGCATCCCATCTCGCCGCTCTATCGGGAGCCGATCTGCTTCGACACGCGCACCAAGGCCGTGTTCATCGGGGAATCGGCGCGCGATGCACGGCCCGCCGCCACGAAGTGACCAGCCGGGACCGCGACGCTCGTCGCTGACCGGGGGACCGCAGCGGCAACACCAGGGTTGCCGCTGCGAACGTCACGTGCGCGGGCGACTCAACGCTGGCGCTGGATGGAGCTGAGCGGACTCTCGACCCGGCGCGCCAGGTCGCGCGCCATTTCATAGTCCTGTTCCAGGTGCGTCAGCCGTTCGGACGTATACGCGTGCATCGACGACGAACCGCTCGACCGGTTCTGTTGATAGCGCTCGATGGCCACCTGCAGGTCCTGGACGACGATCGTCATGTACACGCGGTCGAACTCGCTGCCCGACAGGCGCGCGAGCTGCGTGATGAGCTGTTGATGCGTGGCATCGAGTGAGACGCGCGACGGCACGGCGCTGGAGCTCGATGCATTGGCCGACCCATCGAACGATCCGGCCGCGGCGGCTCGCAGCTGGTTGAGGGCAATGCGGTAGTCCTGCAGCAGCTGCGCCGCGAAGCGCTTCACCTCGGGCAGATCGGCGCGATTGACCGCCAGCTCGCTGAGCTCGATCAGCGCCTCATTGGCCACCGCGGCAAAGCCGACGAAATCATTGTTCAACGACGAGGAGAAGTTGTTGCCCTCGGCCGCTGTTCCCAGGCGGCTCCCGGGCGTCGACGGCAACGGGATGATGGGGGTGGACGTGGACGACGCCACGCCGCCTGGCGCGGTCGGCAGACTGTCGCTGCACGACGCGAGTCCGAACGAAGCGAGCACAACCGAGACGATGGTCACGAACTGTTTCATGCGAGGTATTTCCTCCCGCGACCGCGCTTGCAACGCGCGCGCCTCGTGTCCGCGGTCACGGGCAGGCACGCGGCGCGCGCACGCTGCGGATGGAGAGGCGCCCGGTTCGTACTAGTGGAACGACGACGTCCTGTCGCCGCGCGTGCCGGCGACGCGCCACTCGACGAGGTCCTGCAGTCGCCACAGATCGTGCGGCGAGCCGATGATCTCGAACGCGTCCGTCGGTCCCGAGATCTGGTCGAGCGCGCGCCGATTGGCCGTCGTGAGGAGGACCGGCACGGCGTCGAACACGGCGTGGGTGCGCAAATGCTCGAAACACATCCAGTTCCGGTCGTAGGGAGGAGCCAGGTCGAACAGGATCACGTTCGGTCGTATCGTGTGAACGAGCTGCCTGGCCTCGTTGAGGTCCGCGCACAGCTCCTTCCCGCGCGCATGATGGATGGTGGAGCCGAGGGCGGTAAACCAATCCGTCAGCAGTTCGATCGTATCGACGTTGCTGTTGATCACCAGCAGCGTCACGCCGGACCAGAACTCGTCAGGCACAGCCTACCGCCTCTCCGATTCCCCGCTGCCGACCGCTGGGCATCAGCGCTCGTCGTCGGTGCGTGACGTATGGTTGCCGGACGCCTGCTGTCGTAATTCCTGCTCCGCCTCGTACCAATCGTCGAGGTCGCCTCCATCCTGCCGGCCGCGCGCTTCGTAGCGTTCGTAGGCGCGTCTGGCAATGCGTTGATCGTCGATCGCGACTGGCGTGGCCTCGCCGCTGTCAGTGGTACCCATCTGGCGGTCCTGTCTCGTGCGTCCCTCTGCCATCAAAAATGCACCTCCGTTGAGGGGGTACATGCACGCCAGGATCCACTGTTTTCATGCCGTCAATCTCGGACGCGACGTGCGACGGCCGCGCACACCGACGCGCCGGCGGCTACTCGGTCAGCGCCCGCAGCGCGCCGGCCTCGATCAGCAGCTTGACGAGCGCCAGCGCCGCGACGCCCGTCGCGATGCGAATGATGCAGCGATACGACGTGCACACGAGGCGCATCGCGCCGTACAGGTTGACGCCATGGCCGTACAGCCATCGGGCCGGATAATCCAACAACATCACTTGCCCCTTTCGACCGTCGTGGACCGGCCGCTGGGTATGGTCACCGCCGCAGCGCGCTGGTGCTCGAGCCGCTGCACGAGCGCATGGGTCTCGTCCGCCATGCGCTTGACTCGAATGGTGCTGTCGGCGATCTCTGCCAGCATCCGGGTGAACGCATCGTTCGATGTACTGGTGGTGGTCATGCCGTCCGGGGAGGCACGAAGCGATCCGGCACACTTTGGCGCGCGAACGACGGAACTGCACGGCGGCGCCGCGAATATTCCCGCACCCGCCCGGAAAACTTCCGGGCATCTCGGGCGCGGGTCCGGCCGCGAGCGCGGGCCGATCGATGCTGCCGCGCGTTGGCGCCGGGTGTGTACACTACCGCCGCATATGCCGACTCCCGATGCCGCCGCGGACATCCTGGTCGTGGACGATACCCTCGACAACCTTCGCGTGCTGTCGGGCCTGCTCGGCGAGCACGGGTTTCGCGTGCGCCCGGTTCCCAGCGGCCGGCTGGCGCTTCAGGCCGCCGCGAGCAGTCCGCCCGACCTGATCCTGCTCGACATCAACATGCCGGAAATGGACGGCTACGAGGTGTGCCGCCGCTTGAAGGACACGAGCGGCCTTGCGGACATCCCCGTCATCTTTCTCACCGCCTTGGCCGACACCGCGGACAAGGTACAGGCGTTCGCCGTCGGCGGCGTGGACTACATCACCAAGCCGTTTCAGTTCGACGAGGTGCTCGCGCGCGTGCGCACGCACGTCGCGCTGCGCCGCGCCCGCCAGACCCTGGCAGAGAGCTACGAGCGGCTGCGCGCGCTCGAGACACTGCGCGACGACCTCGTGCACATGATCGTCCACGACTTCCGCTCTCCCCTGACGGTGCTCTGCGGCAATCTCGGTTTCGTCGCCGCCGAGGCCGACTCCTTCAGCGCGCAGACGGCCAAGGACCTGCGCACCGCGATCCGCGCGGCCAACACCATTACGCGCATGGCCAACGACCTGCTGGACGTGAGCCGCCTCGAGGACGGCAAGATGCCGCTGACGCGCGCGGAATGCGACATCGCCGCCGTGGCACGTGACGTCGCGGCGGCGCTGGCAGGCCTGGACCGCTCACGGACCTTCGACGTCGTCGCCAGCACCGCGGCGCCGGCGAACTGCGACGGCGCCCTCGTCTACCGCGTGATGGAGAACATCGTCAACAACGCGGTCAAGCACACGCCTGCCGGCAGCCCGATCCACATCGCGGTGAACGCCCAGCCCTCACGGATCCGCGTCAGCATCACCGACGAGGGACCGGGGATTCCCGAGGACGCGCGGCAGCGCATCTTCGAGAAGTTCGGCGCGGTGACGAACCGGCAGAGTCAGGCCTATCACTCCGCGGGATTGGGACTCGCCTTCTGCAAGCTGGCCGTTGAAGCGCACGGCGGGACTATCGGGGTGGCGGACGCGAACCCGCGCGGCAGCGTGTTCTGGTTCGACCTGCCGCGATAGATCAGTTCTCGACGTCGTCCCAGTACTGAACGGTCCGCGTCTCGAACGAGGTTTCCATCGGCCGCCCGTCGCGGTCCTGTTTCACGACCTCGCGCCGCAGCCAGTTGCCGCGCGCATCGAAACGATAGCTGAAGGACAGCACCGACCCGTCCGCGAGGATGCGCCGCAGGGGATTCCCGAGCGCGTCCAGCGTGTCGCCGTCGGCCGTCGTGGCGATCGTCGCGGGCCACGCGTGGGCCGGATACGACCATGCCTGCGCGGAGAGCGTGCGCGCGCCCAGTCGTATCTCTTCGGACTGCAGCCGCCCGTTGCTGTCGTACTGGACACGCTTCACCCTGCCGGAGTCTGCGTCGCTCGCTTCGACGATGTGCGGACCCAGTGCGGTGTACGACCACGTCTCGCGCGCGGTTTGCCCTTCGAGGTGGATTTCCGACGCGAGCCGTCCCTCATCGTCGTATTGATAACGCACCTTGCCAGCGGCGCCCGAGTCGCGTTCGATGATCCGGCCGGCGCGATCGAAGAACAGCTGGGTCCCGGACGGAGACCACGTGACGGCGCGGACCGGTCCCACGAGCTCGTTCCTCTCGCGGTCGTCGGCGGCGCCGCGCGACACCGCGACCAGCGGCTGCACGGGTCCGGCCGCATCGAGCAGCGCCTGCACGCGCACGGCAGGCACGGCGAAATGGACGGCCTGTGCCACGGTGCTCGACGAGGCGACGACGCCGACCACGTCTCCCGCGGCGTCGATGAGCGGGCTGCCGCTGCTGCCAGGCGAGATCGGTGCCGTGAACTGAATCCGATCGCCCGGATCTTTCCTGTCGGTACTGACGATTCCAGTCGTCAGCGTGCCATCCAGCCCGCGCGGCGCGCCGTAGACCGCGATCTCGTCGCCCAGCACGGGCGACGAAGCGGAGAGAGTCAGGTGAGATGCGCCGGGGCGCGCCGTCTTCAGCAACACGAGATCGTGGGCACGATCGACACCCACGACGCCGGCCACGAGGTACTCCTCGGCGCCGATCACGAACGTGGCCCTGACGCCATCGGCCACGACGTGGTGATTGGTGACGACGAGATCGGAGCCGACGAAGAAGCCGCTTCCCTGCTTCAGGCGCTTCCCGGCGCCGTCGTAGAGGAGCACCTTGCCCGAGGAGGCCGTCACGCGGGAGAGCCGCCGGCCGCCGTCGCGACTCAGCCAGTACATGAGAGCCAGGACGATGACGGCCACGATCACCGCGCCGATGACCACGAGCTTGAGCGGCACCGTGCGGGCCTGCGGCTGATCGACCGCTGCACCGGATTGCGGCCGCTCGTCCTGCCGCCCCGTATATCCCGACTGCGGCGCGGCAGCGGCGTGCACCGGCGCGTATCCGGCAGGTGCGCCGACAGCCGCGCCTGCGGCCGCCTGACGCGGCACGAGCGCCGGCATCTCGCGGCCACTCTGACGCGCCCACCACGCGTACGCCTCGGCGACGGCGGCGAGCACGCGCGCCGGGTCGAACGGCTTGATCAGATACGCGACGATGCCCCGTCGCATGCTGTCAGCCGGAGGGACCGAGCGGTCGGTCGTGACCAGCACCACGGCGGCCTGCGGGCACTCCTCGCGGATCTGCTGCGCGAGCCAGACGCCGGACGGCCCCGGCATATGGACGTCGGTCACCACCACGGCCGGCGCGGACTCCCGCAGCTGGCGGAGGGCATCGTGCGAGTGCGTGGCGGTGCGGACGCGGTATCCCGCCCGCTCGAGGATGCGCCGCAGCACGTCGCGAACGCCTTCGTCGTCGTCGACGACCAGGACATCCGCGGGCTGTTCATTCGTCATGCCTTCATCCTCCGGCTTGTCGCTCCATCAGCTCAACCAGCCGTTCGTAGGCGAACCCGTCCACGAGCGCACGCAGTCCTCCCGCGAGCGCCGCGTCGGAGCGTGCGACCTGGGCTGCGAGCTCGAGCAGGCGGTCCATGTCGGCTTCGATCGCAGCCGCGCGGAACTGGTCGCGCAGCGCCGCCGGCAGCCGCGAGATCGACTCGGTCTGGATTTCCGCGGTGCCGGCTGGATCCAATCCGCGGCGTGCGGCCAGGTGCGCGAGCCCGTCAACGACCGTGCGCAGGGGCGCCGCGAGCGCGTCGAGCGCGCCCGCGCGCTCGCTGTCGGTGCCGTGCCTGATTGCCGCCTCGGCGGCCGACGCCGCGAGGTGCAGCCGGCCCGCCCCGAGGTTGCCGGCAACGCCCTTCAGGTTGTGCACCAGGCGGCCTGCGGCGTCGGCGTCGCCCTCGGCGAGCAGCCGCCTGGCCATCACCGCGGTGTCGGCGAAGGAGGCGCCGAACCGCCCGAGGAGGTCGCGATAGACGCGACGGTTTCCGCCCACACGGCGCAATCCGTCGGCGAGATCAACGCCAGGAAGCTCGGACGGCAGGCCGTCCTCCTCGAGTGCAGGTACGGCGGCCAACACGGGCGGTGCGGCCGCGCCGATGCCAGCGCGCGGCTGGATCCATGTGACGAGCGCCGTGAACAGCTGTTCGATGTCGATCGGCTTGGTGACGTGCGCGTTCATGCCGGCCGCATGGCTCTGCTCGATGTCGCCGGCCATCGCGTGCGCGGTCATGGCGATGATCGGCGTGGGCGGGACCGCGGCCGCCGATTCCCACGCGCGGATGACGCGCGCGGCCTCCCGTCCATCAGCGGCATCTGAATGTCCATCAGTACCGCGTCGTAGCGCGCCTGTTTCACCGCCTCGACGGCTTCCCGTCCATCGTTGGCGAGCACGACGGTGAAGCCCGCCTGCTGGAGCACCTCGCGGGCTACCTGCTGGTTGATTTCGTGGTCCTCGACCAGCAGGATGCGCGCGCCGCGGATGCGCTCCACATCGACAGCCCGGTCCGTCATGGACCGCGGGCGCTTCGGCTCGTCGCTCGCCTTGCCGAACGCCGCCATGATGACGTCGAAGAGCGTGGATTGCGTGACGGGCTTGATGAGGAAGCCGTCGAGGCGCGCGGTCTGCGCGCGCTTGATGATCTCCTCGCGGCCGTGCGCCGTGATCATCACCACCTTCGGCCGGCCGTAGTTCCCCGTGTCGGCGCGGATGGCGTCGAGCGTCTGGAAGCCGTCGAGCCCTGCCATCTTCCAGTCCAGGAGCACGAGGGCGAATGGCGCGCGCTCGCGCGCATCCGCCAGCCGCTGCAGCGCCTCCGCGCCCGACGAGGCGACGGTGACCACGAAGCCCATGCCTTCCACCATGCCGCGCAGGATGCCCCTCGACGTCTCGTTGTCGTCGGCGACGAGCACGCGCATGCCGCGCAGGTCCGGGTGGGGCTCGATGCGCTTGCGCTCGTGGGCGCTCACGCCGAAGGTGGCGGTGAAGAAGAACTCGCTGCCGGCGCCGGGCTCGCTTTCCACCCAGATGCGGCCGCCCATCATGGCCGTCAGGCTGCGGCAGATCGACAGACCCAGGCCCGTGCCGCCGTAGCGGCGGGTCGTGGACGAGTCCGCCTGCGAAAACGCCTGAAACAGCTTGCCCTGCTGTTCGAGCGTCATGCCGATACCCGTGTCGCGCACCGAGAAGCGCAGCGTCACCGTGTCGCGGTCGCGCGCCTCGACGCGCACCGACAGGACGATCTCCCCGGCCTCGGTGAATTTCACGGCGTTGTTGGCAAGGTTGACGAGCACCTGAGTGAGGCGCAGCGGATCGCCGCGCAGCGTGGCCGGCACGTCGGGCGGCCGATCGAAGAGCAGCTCGATCTTTTTCTGTTCCGCCTTGGCGGCAGTCAGGTTGGCGACGCTCTCCAGCGTGTCGTCCAGCGAGAAATCGATCCGCTCGATCTCCAGCATCCCGGCTTCGATCTTGGAGAAGTCGAGGATGTCGTTGATGATGCCCAGCAGCGCCTCGGCGGCGCCGTGCGCTTTCACGAGATAGTCGGTCTGCTGCGGCGTCAGCACGGTCTGCAGCGCGAGGTGCGTCATCCCCATGATGGCGTTCATGGGGGTGCGAATCTCGTGGCTCATGTTGGCGAGAAAGTCGCTCTTGGCGCGCGTGGCGGCTTCCGCGGCGTCGCGCGCGCGCTCGAGCGCGGTGTGCATCTCCTTGATGGCATTGATGTCCAGGTGCACGCCGCTGGCGCGCAGCGAGCGTCCCTCGGCGTCGCGATGCACCGAGTTGCCCACGGACAGAATCCACTTGTAGGAGCCGTCCTGGCTGCGCACGCGATGCTCCACCCGGTAGGTTTCGGTCTCTCCGGCCAGATGCCGCCGGATGAGTTCGACGACGTGCGCGCGGTCGTCGGGGTGCAGCAGCTCAGACCAGCCGGCCAACCCGCCGCGCAGCTTCGACCATTTCTCCGGCGTTTCCCGCAGCGTCAGCGGCTCGTATCCCAGCTGCCGCTCGAAGACGTCGTTGACCAGGATCGTGCCGGTTGCCGGATCGACGTCCCACAGCCCGAGATTGGCGCCGCGCGCAGCCGCCTCGAGCCGCTCTTCGCTTTCTTCCACCTGCCGCTCGGCGGCCTTGATATCGGTGACGTCCTGCACCACGCCGTTCATGCGCACCGGCCGGCCGTTCTCGTCACGCTCGATGGTGCCGATGGCGCGGCACCAGATGACGCGTCCGTCGATCGGCCGCTTGTACGGATAGGTACTGTCGTAGCGGTCGCGCGTGCCGTTCACCGTGGCGAGATAGGCGGCGTAGGATGCCTCGGCGATCGCGGGATCCACGGCCGCCACGCCGGCGAACCATTCCCTGGTGATGTGATATCGCCGGTCGTGCCGCAGCGGCTTGCCGTAGATGATCCGCGCACGCTCCGACATGACGCGGTACTCGGGGTCGGCGTAGTCGATATGCCAATAGCCGGCGCGGGTCAGGTCGAGCGCCGACTCCGCCATCGCGCGTGACGTCCTCAGCTCCAGCTCCGCCGCCTTCCGGTCGCTGACGTCGCGCACCGCCGACACGACCAGCAGGCCGTCGGGCGAATCCATCGGACTGAGGCTGATTTCAACAGGGACGAGCGAACCGTCCTTGCGCCGGCCGAAGAGATCCTGGCCGGCCGCGCCCATCGCGCGCGGAGCGTGATGCGCGAGGTACCCGTCCCGGAGGCTCACGTGCCGGGCGGCCGCCGTCTCGGGGACGAGGATTTCGACGCGCTGTCCGACGAGTTCCTCCCGCCGGTATCCGAACAGTCGCTCGGTGGCGGCGTTGACGAGGCAGATGATTCCCCGGCTGTCGATCACGACCATGGCGTCGGGCGCCGCTTCGAGCAGTTGTTGCGCGCGCTGATCCGGCATCGGGGCGTCGGCTCCGAGTCGTGAGGAGGTGCCCGGGCGGGCGCGCCCACCATACCACGGCAGTCGGTGCCCGGCGGGTGTCCAGAACAGCACAGACGGCATTCCCCGGAACGTCTAGGATGTGCTGAAGAGCGACCACAGCAAACGAAACACACCGATTGGAGCCGTATGTCAAAGCTACTGTGCGTGATCCTTGGAGGGGCGATATTGGCGGCCGGATGCGGGACGACCGCGGCCGATAGCGGGAGCGCCGCCGCAGACGGCGCGACGACCGGCGCCGCGACGGCGTCGGACTCATCGAGCCCGGCCGCCGTCAGGAAGGTCGCGACCAAGGCGCCCGCACCGAGTTTCCGCGAGATCACGATTCCGTCGGGGACGACACTCAGCCTGAGCCTGACGAGCGCTGTCGCGTCGGACACGAGCCAGGTCGAGGACGCGGTCAGCGCGGAGCTCACCCAGGCGGTGACCGTGGACGGGCGCGACGTGCTGCCCGCCGGATCGACCGTGACGGGACAGGTGACCAGCGCCGAGGCCTCCGGCCGCGTCAAGGGACGCGCGCAGGTGGCGTTCCGCTTCGACACGCTGACGGCTGGCGGCACGAAGTACAACGTGCAGACGGCCGGCGTCTCGCGCGTCGCCGCGGCCACCAAGAGTGAGGACGCCACCAAGATCGGCATCGGCGCGGGCGCCGGCGCGGTGGTCGGCGGACTGCTCGGCGGCAAGAGCGGTGCGGCGAAGGGCGCCGCGGTCGGCGGCGGCGCCGGCACGGGTCTCGTGCTCGCCACCAAGGGCCAGGAGATGCGCCTCGCGCCTGGCGCCGACGTGACGACCACGCTCACCGCGCCGTTGACCGTGCGCATCCGAGTCAGCTAGGCACAGTGCACCGCGGGTCAAGGATGCGACCCTTGACCCGCTGCCCCGCGACCACATGAGATAATCCGCCGCGATGCCAGTGAAGAAAGTCGTCGCCCAATCAGGGCTCCAGCCCATCCCGCCGTTCGAGCTCAAGAAGTTCCTCGAGTCCGCAGGCATCAAGCGCAAGATCACCAAATATGCCCGCTCCGCGACCGTCTTCGCGCAGGGCGATCCCGCCAGCGACGTGTTCTACGTGCAACTGGGCAGTATCAAGTTGTCAGTCCTCTCGAAGACAGGCAAGGAAGCGGTCGTCGCCATCCTCGGACCGGGCGACTTCTTCGGCGAAGGCTGTCTCGCCGGCCAGCCGCGACGCATGGCGACCGCGTCGGCCCTCAGCGCCAGCACGGTGCTCGTCATCGAAAAGAGCCAGATGCAGGCGATGATTCACAGCGAGCCGGCGCTCGCCGAGCGCTTCCTGACGCACATGCTGGCGCGCAACATCCGCATCGAGGAGGACCTGATCGATCAGCTCTTCAACTCCAGCGAGAAGCGCCTGGCGCGCGCGCTGCTGCTGCTGGCGCGCTACGGCAAGGAGGATCGGCCGTTGACCCTGCCGAAGCTGTCGCAGGAAACGCTCGCGGAGATCGTCGGCACCACCCGCTCGCGCGTCAACTTCTTCATGAACAAGTTCCGCGAGCTCGGGTTCATCGAATACGACGGCGGCGGCATCAAGGTGAACAGCTCGCTGCTCACGGTCGTCCTGCACGACTGACCCAGGTCCGTCTACTCAATCCCCCCCGTTCAGGTTCCGCCTCCCACGCACCTGTTCTGTTTCGAACAGCGCCGGCGTCTCCCACCCAGTACGCTCCCTTCGTACAGAGACCGGCGCGCTCGCACACACGACCGCGCCCCCGATCGAACACCGCCGGCGAGCCTCGCGTTCGTCAGTTCCGCAAAACGGCGGCAGTCACCCGGAAACGAAGGATGGAGATGAATGACATCTAGCAAAACGCAGATTCTGCGTATGGGCGTTCTCGTGTTTGCCCTGGGGTTCGTCGCGGCATGCGACAAGGACTCGAGATCGGCCTCGACGGCGCCGAGTGCAGTCGCGGCCGTCGCGGCCGCGCCTGTCGTGACGCCCGACGCAGACCCGCCGGCACCGGCGCCGGCGCCGGGACCCGCACCGTCACCGGCACCCGCGCCGGCACCCGCGCCCGCCCCCGCACCGGCCCCCAGCAGGTTGCTGACGCTCGCCATATCCCCGCTCTTCCAGACCGGCGGTGACGCGGTCACCGCGACCGTCACGCTCGACGGTCCTGCGCCCGACGGCGGAGCGACGATCAGCCTGACCAGCAGCGGACAGGATGCGAGGCCTCCGGCCACCATGACCATCGGCGGCGGCAACAGGAGCGGCACCGTCAGCATTCCCACCTTCAGCGTCTCGAAGCCGACCGAGGTGATGATCACGGCGGCCTATCGCGGCGACAGCAAGGCGGTGCAGATTCGCCTGTTTGCCAACGGCCAGCTCCCTGGCAGCGGCCCCGGTGGCAACGGCGGCTCGTCGCTGAATATCCCGTCCACGGTCAGGGCGTTCGCGCTGCTCGGATCCTCGGGCGTCACGTGCACAGCCTCCACGGTGGTCGGCGACGTCGGATCCTGGCCTCTGGCGGCCATCACGGGCTTCCCGGCGTCGTGCTCGGATGCCGGCACGATCCACGCGGCCGACGGCGCCGCGCAGACCGCGCACAACGATCTCGCGGGCGTGTACAACTCGTGGACCCAGCCGTGCCAGACGCTCGCCTCGGGCCTGCTCGACGGCGTCACGCTGGCGCCGGGCGTCTACTGCGTGCCGCACGCAGCATCCAATCTCAACGGCGGTACGCTGACGTTGACCGGCAGCGGCACGCATATTCTCCGGTTCACCGACACGTTCATCATGACGGGCGGGGCGTCGGCCATCAGCCTCTCGGGCGGCGCGCAATGCGGCGGGGTCGGTTTCCAGGTCCCCGTCTCGGCGACGCTCACCGGCTCGGCCACCGGGACCTTCATCGCCAACACGGGCGCGGTCACCGCGACCAACGTGGTCCTCACCGGGCGCGCCGTCACCTTCGGCACGGCGGTGACGATGACCAACGCGACGATCTCGAACGCTGGATGTAACTAGGTGGTGGGCGCTCCGTCGCCTCGGCGACGGAGCGTTCGTCAGTCCGCTGGCGGGTCCCGGTTTCTCTGCAACGCGTGGCGCCAGCCAGGTGGCCAGCCCGCCGCCGGGTCAGCCTTTGCTCTTCGGCGCGACGGTCAGGTTGTTGACCACGCCGCGGACGCCCTCGGTCTGCTTCGCCACCACGCCGGCCCTGGCGCGGCCGGCGGGCGTCGGCACCGTGCCCTTCAGCGTCACGATATGGTCGTGCGTGTCGACGTTGATGTCGCTGTTCTTCAGCGTGTCCTCGTTGACGAAGCGCGCGCTCACCCGCGAGGTGATCCATCCGTCGGTCATGACCTCGCCGGTCTTGCTGACGCCGTCCTTGGTCTTGTTGCCGACGGCTTTCGCGCCTTTGACGACGCCGTCCCTGGTCTTGCTGGCGCCCTTCTTGATGGTGTCCCCGGCGCCCTGCGGCGCGGCGGCGCTGCGCGCCGACAGTCCCGCCGGCGCCATCGCCAGCAGCGCGAGGATCGCGGCCACCTTCATCGTCGTGTTCATATCTCGTCTCCTAAATCGGTGTGGACGGAAGCGTCAGTCCTGCAGGACGACGCTCAACATCGAGCGATGGACGTGCATGCCGCCGTCGCGCAGCGGCTGTCGCTCGAGGAATCCGCGCTTGCGGAAGGTGTTCATCAGCCGGTCCACGGTGGCACGGCTCAACCCGCACATCTGCGCGAGCAGGTCGCGGGAGATGATCGGCAACGCGTGGCGCGGCAGCTGGTGCTCGTCGAAGCCGGCAAGCAGCAGCAGGGCCTTGGCCAGCCGCTTTTCGCTCCGGTTGAAAATCTGGTTGACGATGTCGGCCTCGATGCGGGCGTTGCGGGTGAGCATCTGCAGCCGGAGCCAGTCGGACAGCGCCACGTCGTGGGGAAGCCGCCGCCGCATCTCCGCCGCCGCGACCCGGGTGATGGTGCAGGAGGTCATCGCCTCGGCGCTCGACTTGCGGCGCCGCTGGCCCGCCAGGGCGCCTTCCCCGAACAGCGCCCCCGCATGCAGCTCGCACACCACCGCGCTCCTGCCTTCCGGCGAGAGCACCGACAGCCGGACGCGCCCCTTCTCGATGTACATCACGTCCGCACAGCGATCGCCCTGCGTGAAAATCGTCGCGGACGGCGCGAACGTCGCGGTCTTCGTCGCCACGTTCAGGGACTTGAGCCGCGTCCCGGTGCGCGCCTTCGGCCGCGCGGACTGCCGCGTCATCGCCGCACCTGGCCGTTGGCCAACAGCCATTCCCATTCCGCCGGCAGCGCCTTGCGTGGGGCCGCCACGAGAACAGGCGCGGCGGCGGCAGGCGGGCCATCGAGAGACGCGGTGATGCGCGCTTCCAGGTCCTCCGGAAACGCCGGGATGGCGCCAACGAGGCGGTCCCTGTAGATGCGAGCCACCACGGCGCGGAAGATCGGTAACGCCACCCGCGCACCCGTTTCACCGTTGCCGAGCGACCGGTTGTCGTCGAACCCGATGCGCACGGCGACCGTGATGCCGCTCGCGCCATAGGTGGAACCGACGAACAGCGCGTCCCTGAACTGGTTGGTCGTCCCGGTCTTGCCCATGACGGGAATGGCGAACGCCCGTGCGTCGAGCGCATGGGCCGTTCCGCCGGGGAGCCGCACGACGCCGCGCAGGCCTTCCTGGATCAGCAGCAGGCCCCGGTCGGTATCGACCGCTGGCGCAGGGCGGCCGCGCAGCACCGCCGCAGCGGCGCCCAAGCCTCCGACGACGCGGCTGACGATGTACGGCTGCGCATAGACCCCCGAGGCCATCGTCCGGTAGGCGTTTGCCAGCTCCAGCAGGTTCACCTCCGAGGCGCCGAGGACGGTGGTCGGATAGCGCTGCAGGACGGTGGCGATGCCCAGGTCCCGGGCCGTGCGCAGGATCCTGTCGAGACCGACCTGGCTGCCGATCCACATGGCCGCCGCGTTGCGCGATTCGGCCAGCGCCCGGCGCGCCGCGATCGGCCCTTTGAATCGACCGTCGTAATTCGCGATCCACTTCGGTTCGTTGGCGCCGTCCGCCACGCTGATCGGTTCGTCGAGCACCAGCGAGTCGAGGTCCACCTGCCCGCGGCGAAAGGCCGCGAGGTAGACGATCGGCTTCATCGCCGATCCCGGCTGGCGCGCTGACTCGGTGGCGCGGTTGAAATCGCTGTAGACCGCCGCCTGTTTGCCGTACTGCGCCCGCCCGCCCGCCTCCGCGAGAATCCGCGCATCGCCGTTGCCGAGGACGACGACCGAGCCCTGCGTGACGCCGGCGGCGGCGCGCGGATGGCGCGCTTCGTAGGCGCTCAGGCCCTGTTCGAGCGCATCGTTGACAATCTGCTGCACCCGCACGTCGACCGTCGAATACACGTCGAGGCGTCCTTGCAGGAGATCTTCGAGGCCGGTGGCGATGCCCCGCGCACGCAGCTCGCCGAGCACGTCGCCGACCGCCGAGGGGGCGGGGGTCAACGCGTCGCCACGCACGGCCACCGCCGGCGGCAGCGGCCGGCGCATGGCCGCGGCGAGAGCGTCGCGCGTCAGGAATCCGTTCGCCGCCATGAGCGTCAGCGTCTGATTCCTCCGCCGCAGCACATTGGCAGCCTCCGCCGTCGGCGCGTAGTCGCGAGGCGACTTCGGAATGCCGGCGAGCAGGGCCGCGGCGTCCGCGTCGGCGGCGGTCAGGCTCATGAGCGGCCGGCCGAAGTAGTACTGCGCGGCGGTGGCGAAGCCGTACTGCCCGTTGCCCATGTAGACGTAGCTCACGTAGCGCGCCAGGATCTCTTCCTTCGCGCGCCGCTTCGAGCCGAACCGCCGCGCCATCTCGCCCTCGATCCAGATCGAGAGCCGCATCTCCTCGGCCTTGCGCGCGATCATGTTCGCGTTGCGGGCGCCGAGCACGAACGACAGCGATCGCGGCAGCCGGCCGAGACCTTGAAGGAGCTCGCTGTTTTCGCCCGCCGTCACCCCTTTGAGAAAGTAGCCGCGCACGAGCTGCTGCGTGATCGTCGATCCCCCCTGCGGAAAAATGGCCGGGGCATCGGCTTCGACCGCGGGACCGCGGCCCGCCATCCGCGCCAGCAGCGTCGCCATCCTGATGCGGCGCAGCACGCGGGGAATCGTCGAGTAATCCACGCCGTTGTGGGTGAAGAAGTGCCGGTCCTCGGTCGCGACGATGGCCTCGCGCAGCACCGGCGGAATGTCCGCAAAGGCGGTGATCGATCGGTGCTCGCGCGCGAGCTGGATGAGCGGCGCGCCGCTGGCGTCGAAGACGTGGCCGATGGCGAGAAACTCGGACCGCTCGAACGGCCCCGGATCGGGCAGGTTCGTCCGGTCGCCGTAGACATGCAGCGCGATCAGCGCGAGCGGCACGAGCACCGCCGCCGCCAGGGCCGCGGCGACCCCGGTGACGGTCCACGTGGCGACAGGATGCCGCCGCAGGAGGCGCCATCCGCGGCTCCACCCCTGGCGAACGGCACAGGCGAGGCGATGCGGCAGGTGGCCCATCACGTCACAGTCGGCATTCGCGTCAGATCAGGCGGCGACCCTGAATCACGCGAATCAGGATCATGACGATGGCGATGACGAGCAGGACGTGGATCAGGCCACCGATGGCGGTGGAGGTCACCATCCCGAGGAGCCACAGGACGAGCAGGACGATCGCAATGGTAGTCAGCATCGAAACCTCGCGGAGAAAACGGTCATGGTTGCAGCTTCTCGCCGGCGGCGGGCTTGCCCGCGGCGACCGCCATCATGATCCCGACGCCGGCGGCGACGAGGATGCCGACGCCGAGCCAGACCGGCGCGACGCGCGTGAGCACACCCGCCTGCCACAGGCCGAGCGCGATGCCGATGACGACGACGAAATAGCCGACGAGATAGAGGTGAATGAATCGCATGTCAATGCGACCACGATAGGCGGCGCCGTGCCCGCTGTCTGTTCTGTTGTGCACAGCCGCGGGGTGTGCAGAACCGAACAGACGGGGCGCGTGGCGATGGCTACGATGTCCCCCACGTGAGTTCGCGCCGGTAAGTCCGCCAGCGCGCTCTTCCTCGCAGCCGGTTCCCTTCACAGTCAGGAGTCGTGAATGTCCATTCGCAAACAGGGTAGGTGTGTCAACGCGGTCGTGGCCTTTCTTGCGCTCGCCGTGCTCTTCGTCGCTTCCACCACTGCCTCGGCGCAGTCGAACAAGAAGACGACCGTGACCTTCAACGAGCCCGTCGAGATTCCGGGTGTCAACGCGCAGGTGCTGCCGCCGGGCGTTTACGTGTTCAGGCTGCTCGATTCGCTGTCCGACCGTCACATCGTCCAGGTGTTCAACAAGGACGAATCGCACATCTACGCGACCATCCTCGCCATCCCCAACTACCGCCTGCGCGCCACCGACAAGACGGTCATGACCTTCTCCGAGCGCGCCGCCGGCGACCCGCAGGCGATTCGCGCCTGGTTCTATCCGGGCGACAACTGGGGCCAGGAGTTCGTCTATCCGAAGCGCCGCGCGCTGCAACTGGCCAAGGTCACCAACCTGCCGATCCTCTACATTCCCGACGAGCTCGCGCCCAATCTCGTCGCCCCCGTGCGCACGGCGGACGACGCGCCGGTGGTGGCGCTGAAGAACGTGCCGCTGCGTGCGGTCCGCCCCAGCGGTGACGACGTCGAGGTCGCCGCGGTCGTCGAGGCGCCGCCGCAGTTGGTCGCCAGGCTGCCGAAGACCGCCAGCACCATACCGGCGGTGTTCCTCATGGGGCTCCTCTTCATGGCCGGCGGGTTCGCATTGAAGACGTCGTGCGTCCGCTCCTAGCGCTCACGCTCACGCTCACGCTCACGCTCTGCAGCCTCGTGCTGGCGCGCGGCACTCCGCTCGCGGCGCAACAGGGCGCGGGCGGGCCGCAGCTCAGGGTCGCGGTGGACGTCGATCTCGTCGTGTTCACCGTCACCGTCACCGACGGCAAGGGCCGTCCGGTGGCGGGGCTCCAGCGCGGCGACTTCCAGGTTGCCGAGGAGGGCCAGGCGCAGCCCGTCGTGCTGTTCGACGCGCGCGACGTGCCGGCGAGCGTCGGCCTGATCGTGGACAACAGCGGCAGCATGGCGGACAAGCGCGGCGACGTGATCCGCGCGGCGCTGGCGTTCGTCGCCGCCAGCAACCGCGACGACGAGATGTTCGTCGTCAACTTCAACGAGCACGCCTACATGGGCCTCGGCGTGCCGTTTACCAGCGATGCGCGGCAGGTGCGGGCGGCCCTGCTGGAGCGGCCGCCGACGGGCCTGACCGCCCTCTACGATGCGCTGGCACTCGGCATCGACCATCTCAACGCCGCGACGCGCGACCGCAAGGCGCTGGTCGTGCTGAGCGACGGCGGCGACAACGCCAGCCGCCGCTCGCTCGACGAGGTGCTGCTGCGCGCGCGGCAATCGAGCGCCACCATCTACACCATCGGCATCTACGACGAAACCGATCGCGACCAGGATCCGCGCACGCTGCGCAGGATCGCGGAGGTGAGCGGCGGACGTGCCTACTTCCCGCGCTCGCTCGACGACCTGGAGGGCGTCTGGCGCGACATCGCGGGCGGCATCCGCAGCCAGTACACCGTGGCATATCACTCGAGCAATCCGGCGCGCGACGGGGCGTTTCGCAAGGTCCGGATCACCGCGGGACGCAACGGGAAGCGCGATCTCCGCGTCGCGGCGCGCGACGGCTACTTCGCCCCGGTGGGAGGCCCGCGATGAACATGCTGGGACGGGTGGTGATGGCGGTCGGCATGGCGGCGGTGGCCTGCGCCAGCGGCGCGTTCGCCTATGGAGACGTGGCGCAGCGCTACGCCGCGTGGACGTTCGTGCGGGAGGTCGCCGCCGCGGCGGCCGTCGACGGCAGGGCCGCTGGCGTCGATGCCCGCGGTGAGGTGCAGGAGGGCGACCGCGTCGGCCGGCTCGAGATTCCGCGCCTCGGCCTGTCGGTGATGGTCTTCCAGGGCATCGAGGAGAGCGCGCTGCTGGCCGGCGCGGGTCACGTCCCCGGCACGCCGCCGCCGGGCGGCGCCGGCAACGTCGTCATCGCCGCGCACCGCGATACGTATTTCAGGAAGCTGTCCGGCATCGTCGCCGGGGACCGCATCCGCGTCGTCACCGTGCGCGGCACGTACCACTACGTGGTGGAGTCCTCCGAGACCGTCGCTCCGGAAGACACGCAGGTCATGGAATCGCGCGATCGCGACGAGCTGACGCTGATCACGTGCTTTCCCTTCTATTTCGTCGGCAGCGCACCGCAACGGTTCATCGTGCACGCGTTGGCGGCAGAGGTGTTCAATTCCGAACAGACCGGAGGGCGCACTCGGGCTACCGTGCCACGGTGACAGGTGAGGCCATGCAGCAACAGAAGACCGAACCCGCCCTGGTCGATGGCGGCGCGCACGCGTTGCCCAAGACCCCGACGGGCATCCGCGGCCTCGACGAGATCACCCTCGGCGGGCTGCCGCGGGGGCGTCCGGTTCTCGTCTGCGGGGGCCCGGGCTCGGGCAAAACGCTGCTCGGCCTCACGTTCCTGGTGAACGGGGCGCTGCACTTCGGCGAACCCGGCGTCCTCATGACCTTCGAGGAGAACGCCGAGGAAGTCGCCAGCGACGTCGCCTCGCTCGGGTTCGACCTTCCTGAATTGATCAGTACGCAGAAGCTGGCGGTCGATTACGTGCGCGTGGAGCGCAGCGAGATCGAGGAGACAGGCGAATACGACCTCGAAGGCTTGTTCGTCCGGCTCGATTATGCGATTCGGTCGGTGGGCGCCAGGCGCGTCGTCCTCGATACGATCGAATCGCTCTTTGCCGGCCTGAAAGACGACGGCGTCCTGCGCGCGGAACTGCGGCGGCTCTTCCGCTGGCTCAAAGACAAGGGCGTTACCACCATCATCACCGGCGAGCGCGGCGAGGGACAGCTGACCAAGCAGGGGCTCGAGGAGTACGTCTCGGACGCGGTCATCCTGCTCGACCACCGCGTCCACGATCAGGTCTCGACGCGGCGGCTGCGCGTCGTCAAGTATCGCGGTTCGTACCACGGGACGAACGAATACCCCTTCCTCATCGACACCGCCGGCATCAGCGTGCTGCCGGTGTCGTCGATGGCGCTGGCGCACGACGCGCCGCTCGAGCGCATTTCCGCCGGCATCCCGCGTCTCGACGGGATGCTGGGGGGCCGGGGGTTCTATCGCGGCAGCACCGTGCTGGTGTCCGGCGCCGCCGGCACGGGCAAGACGAGCCTGGCCGCGCATTTCCTCGACGCGGCGTGCCGCCGCGGCGAACGCTGCCTGTGCTTCCTGTTCGAGGAGTCGCCGCAGCAGCTCCTCCGGAACATGCGCTCCATCGGCGTCGATCTCGAGCCATGGGTCAGCAGCGGCCTGCTCCACTTCCACGCCGACCGGCCGTCGCGCTACGGCCTCGAGACCCACCTGTCGACGATGCACCAGCTGGTGGCGGACTTCAATCCGTCGGTGGCCGTGCTCGATCCCGTCACCAACCTGATGACGGTCGGCACGTTCGCGGACGTGCAGGCGATGCTCACCCGCATGATCGACCACTTGAAGACCGAGAACATCACCGCCGTGCTGACGAGCCTGACCCCGGGGTCCGAGATCGAACGCACCGCGGCCTCGATCGCCTCGCTGATGGACACGTGGATCGTCCTCGCCAACGAGGATCTGGGCGGCCGTCACCGCCGCGGATTGTACGTGCTGAAGTCCCGCGGCATGGCGCACTCGAACGAGCTGCGCGAGTTCGTGCTCACCGATCATGGACTCGACATCGGGGCCAACGGAGGCGCGCAGCCCACCGTCGCCGGCGGCGCGCATGCCGCGGCAGAAGGACGGGATCGCCATGCAGCTCTCTGAGAACGACGCCGACGCCCCCTCGTCCGAGCCCAAGGCCTACCGGCTGCGGCTCTACGTCGCCGGCAAGACGCCGAAGTCGATCCTCGCGCTGAGGAACCTGCAGCAGATCTGCGAGGAGCATCTGCTCGGCCGCTACGACATCGAGATCATCGACCTGCTGGAGAATCCGCAGCTCGCGCAGGGCGATCAGATCCTCGCGCTGCCGACCCTGGTGCGGCGGCTGCCGGAACCGATCAAGAAGATCATCGGCGACCTGTCGAACAAGGAGCGCGTGCTCGTGGGACTTGACTTGCGGGAGCGGCGGTGATCGCGATGGCAGCGAACGAACCGGACGATCTCCAGGGCACGCTGCAACGGGCCGCCGCCGCGTCGGCCGCGGATAAGTACGTGCTGCGGCTCTACGTCACGGGCATGACGCCACGCTCGGCGCGCGCCGTGAAGAACCTGCAGGCCATCTGCGACGAGTATCTCGCGGGACGCTACGACCTGGAAGTGATCGACATCTACCAGCAGCCCGTCCTCACCAGGGGCGAGCAGATCATCGCCGCGCCGACCCTCATCAAGAAGCTGCCGCTGCCGATGCGGCGCATCATCGGCGACATGTCGAACCGGGACCGCGTGCTGCTCGGACTGGACCTCGTCCTGGCGCCCGCGCCGGCGCGCGGAAAGGACCTATGACCACCAGCGGCGTCGAGCACGACGACACGAACGCGCTGCTGCGCGCGCGCCTCGCCGAAGCCGAAGACATGCTGCGGGCGATCCGCCAGGGCGAGATCGACGCGCTGGTCGTCGAAGGCGCCGCGGGCAACCAGGTCTACACGCTGCACAGCGCCGAAGAGCCGTATCGGAACCTCGTGGAACAGATGCAGGAAGGCGCCGCCGTCGTGACGGAGGGAGGCGACGTCCTGTTCGCGAACGCGCGCTTTGCGGCGCTCGTGGCCGAACCGCTCGAGCTCGTGCTCGGCAGCCGCATCGACCGGTTCGTGAATCCGCCGGACCGGGCCGAATTCCACGCGCTGCTCGGCGCAGGCAGTGGCAGGCATCGCTGCAGCCTGGTCGGCGCGGAGGGACGCCCCTTCGAGGTGAGCCTGTCCCTGACCACGACGGCGTGGGGCAGCGGCAATCGCTTGAACCTGATTGTCACCGACCTGAGCGAGGTGCTGGAGGCCAACAAGGGCCGCGTCCGCGCCGAGCGCGACAGCCGCTCGAAAGACGAATTCCTGGCGATGCTCGGCCACGAGCTGCGCACGCCGCTCAGCGCCATCAGCTCCGCGGTGCGGGTGATCGAGGCCACGCACGCCGAAGGCGAGCCCGCCACGCGCGCGCACGACGTCATCGCGCGGCAGGTCGGCCACGTCACCCATCTGATCAACGACCTGCTCGACGTCGAGCGCGTCGTCTCGGGAAAGATCCGGCTGCATCGGCAGACAGTGGACATGGCCGAGGCCGTGCTCACCGCCGTGGCGACGTTCACCTGCGACACGCAGCTGCAGCGCTCGATCGAGGTCTCCACCGAGCCGGCGTGGGTGGATGTGGATGCCGTGCGCCTCGCCCAGGTGCTGACCAACATCGTCGCCAACGCGGTCAAGTACACGCAGCCAGGTGGACACATCCGCGTCTCGCTGCGGGCCGACGGCAACGAGGCGGTGGTGAGCATCCAGGACACCGGCCTGGGCATCTCGGCGCGGCTGCTGCCGTTCATCTTCGACCAGTACGTGCAGGCGGACCGGACCCTCGATCACGCCCAGGGCGGCCTGGGGATCGGGTTGACGCTGGTGCGCCGTCTCGTCGAGCTGCATGGCGGCTCGGTGGCGGCCGCCAGCCCCGGAGAAGGACACGGCAGTACGTTCACGGTTCGCCTCCCGCAGGTCTATCCGGCGCGGGAGTCCCCCGATGCCGTGGCCCCCTTCGAGCGCCGCGCGAGGCCGCGGCGGGTGCTGCTGATCGAAGACAGCACCGACGCACGCGAAATGCTGCGCATGATGCTCGAGCTGGCCGGGCATGTCGTCTACGATTCCGCCGACGGCACGCGCGGGCTGGCGCTCCTCAACACCGTGCGGCCGGACGCGGCGATCATCGACATCGGTCTGCCCGGGATGAACGGCTACGAGATCGCGAAACGCATTCGCCAGGACGATCACGGCCGGCGCATGCTGCTGCTCGCCCTGAGCGGCTACGACGCGCCCGCCGACTGGGCGCGCTCGGAGAGCGGGTTCGACCATCACCTGGTGAAGCCGGTCGATCCCGATCAGCTCGCGCGGCTGCTCGGCGGCGGGGTGTGAGCGCCGACGCCGTCGCGAGGTTCACTCGCCTCGCCCACTGCCTGCGCCGTTTCGCGCGCCCGCGCCGCCGCACCACAGTCCTGTTTTGAACAGCCGGGCTGAGGCCCTTCGCGTAGTGTGGGGACCGTGAAGGACCGCCCGTGAAGCTGTTGATCCAACCCGAAGACGGCATCGCGCCGCTGGTCGCCGGCATCAAGGGCGCCCGCAAGACCGTCGACATCGTCATTTTCCGGCTCGATCGCGCGGAGATCGAGGCGGCGCTGACCGCCGCCGCCAAGCGCGGCGTGCAGGTGACCGCGCTCATCACGCACGCCAACGAGGGCGGGGAGAAGAGTCTCCGCAAGCTGGAAATGCGCCTGCTCGAGGCGGGCGTGACGGTGTCGCGCACCGCCCACGATCTCGTGCGCTATCACGACAAGCTGCTGATCATCGACCGGCGGGTGCTTTACGTGCTGTCGTTCAACTTCACGCATCTCGACGTCGATCACAGCCGGGGCTTCGCCATCGTCACCCGAAAGAAGAAGCTCGTGGCGGAGGCGCTGAAGCTGCTGGCGGCCGACAACGACCGATCGCCCTACGAGGCCGGCGCGGACGACTTCGTGGTCAGCCCGGTCAACGCGCGCACCCAGCTGCTCGCGCTCATCCACCGCGCCGACAAGGAGCTGCTCATTTACGACCCCAGCATCGCGGACGCCGAGATGCTGCGCGCCCTCGACGCGCGCGCCAGGGACGGGGTGCGGGTCAGGATCATCGGTTCCGTCGGCAGGAAGAGTCCGCGCTTGAACGTGCGCGCGCTCGGCGGTTTCCGGCTGCACACCAGGACGATCATCCGCGACCGCTGCGAAGGCTTCGTCGGCAGCCAGAGCCTGCGCGAGGCCGAGCTCAATTCCCGGCGCGAAGTGGGCATCATCGTCCGCCACAAGAAGGTCGTCGCGGGTCTGATCGACACGTTCGAAGCCGACTGGTCGGCGAAAGAGACGATCGAGAGCGCCGCGACGCTGAAGGCCGCCCGGCACGCGCTCAAGAAGAACCTCAAGGCGAACATGAAGAAGCTCTCACCGCTCGACCCGCTGGTGAGAGAGGCGCTGCGCGAGGTCGTGTCCAGGACCGACGGCAGCGCGACGCTGACGACGAGGGAAATGAAGGACACCGTGGAGAAAGCGGTGCGCGAAGCGGTGCGCGAGCGGGTGCAGGAGATGCTGGGCGAGTCGAGCGAGCAGTGAGCCTTAACGCGCGACGCGCGTTGTGTTCCTCTTCGACCTGCCGAACGAGCGACTCCGGTGCGGTGCACCGCGGCGGTTCCGGACATGTGCAGAACGGTACAGCTGTCTTCGCGCCGTCGAGCTACTCTGGCGGCATGAATACGTTGTCGCCGGCGCGCCTCTTCCGCTGCCGCGCTCTGGTGCCTGCCTGGTTCGTTGTTGTTGGGGTGCTCGCGGCCTGTTCGCCGGTCCCGTCGGTGCCGATCGCGATCGCGCTGCTGGTGCTCACGGTCGGCATCGTGCCCGGCTTGCTCGTCGGGTGGCTGCGCTGCAACCCTGAACCGGCCGTCGCATAGCGCTGCGACGCGGCAGCGGAGTGCTCCGCTGGCGCTACCTCCGACCCGATGCACACAGCGACGTGGCTACTAAGCGCAGCCGCCCGCTCACCTCGTCCACATAGGATCGCGCAGCCTCACCGACCGCCTCGCGGAAGCGAGCCAGGTCTGCGTCCGACAGCGACGCCACCCGTGCCTTCCACGCGACGTCCCGGAACACCCGAAAATACTCGTCGGTTGACGCCAGGTCGAATGTCGCCGGCACGCTTTCAACCCGGATGTCGGAGAAGCCGGCTTCGCGCAGCAGCGACTCGAGCCGTCCACCTGGAGCGAAACGGAAAGGGCCAGGGGCCCCGAGGTCGGGCGGCGGGAGAGACAGGAATGAGGCGGCCACGCCGCTGATGGCGCTGAAGAACGGGCTCTTCGCGGGATCGTCCCACGCCGTGAGCGCCACGCGGCCGCCTGGCTCGAGCACCCGGCGGATTTCGGCGAGCGCGCGCTCGGGGTCTGGGCAGAACATCAGCCCATACGCATTGGTGACGGCGTCGAACGACGCGTCCTTGAAAGTAAGGTCCTCGGCGTCCATCTCGAGGAACTGCATGTTGTCGACGCCATCAGCTTTCGCGCGCCGCGACGCCACGCCTAGCATCGCCGGCGAGATGTCGATGGCGACGACCGTCCCGCCAGGCCGCACGTGCTTTGCGGCAACGAGCGCCGGATAGCCGGCTCCGCACGCCTCGTCGAGGACACGGGCGCCCGGTTTCCAGCCCGCGGCGCCGCGGAACCAGTCGGTGACCGCGCCGAGGTTCGACGCGGTCCAATCCAGCCAGGCGTCCCACCCGTCAGCGACCGCGTTCCAGTGCTTCTTCTGCTGGTCTTTGACGTCCACTAGGTCGTGATCAGGCTGTGCAGTTCGAGGATCGAGCGTTTCGGCTTGACCCCGCCCGGCAGGTTCGGATGCACGTACTTCGCGAAGAACTGTGTCGCATCTTCCTGCGACTCCCAGATTTCAAACACGCGCCAGCCATCGCCCGATGGTCCCGCCCCATGGGCAATAAACCCCTTCGCCTGGTTGAGCAGCGGGGTGAGCACGGCGAGCATCCCCTCGTAGCCTTCCCTGGTCTGTCCTGCAACGTCAGCGGTCACGAGCACGGCCATCGGTGCCTCCTTATCGTGGCGCGAGGATACGACAGGCGAGACGCCGTGACATTGGAGAAGTACGCACATTCGCTGTGCAATAATGCACCGCGGTGGACTGGGACAATCTCCAGGTCTTCCTCACCATCGCGCGCACGGGCCGGGTGTCGGCCGCGGCGAGGCGGCTGGGGGTCGAGCACACGACCGTCTCGCGCCGGCTCGAGGTGCTCGAGAAGGAGCTCGGCGTTCCGCTGTTTTACCGGACCACCACCGGCTACCTGCTGACGCCGCACGGCAAGAACGTGGTCGCGAGCGCCGAAACGATGGAGCGCGCGGCGATTGCCGTTGCCGGGCGGGCGCGCGAAGGGAGCGGCGCCGTTGCCGGCCGCGTCCGGCTGGCGCTGGCGCCGGAGTTCGCCTCGCACTGGCTCGCGCCGGAGCTCCCTGCCTTCCGGGCGAAGTATCCGCAGATCGAATTGCAGATCCTGGTCGGCACGCGCGAGCGCGATCTCACCCGCGGCGAGGCCGAGCTCTCGATTCAGTCGCCGCGCCCGCGCCAGCAGGGGCTCGTCGCCGTACGCATCGCGCACACGACCGCGGCGTTGTACGCGTCGAAAGCCTTGATCGGCAACGGGCGCCTCTGGGTGACGAGCGTGGAGGCGCTGCGAGGTTTCTCCCTGCTCGTCTACACGCCGCCGTACCAGATGCTGCAGCAGGCGAAGTGGTTCCAGGCGATCCTCTCCTTCGCACCCATCGGGCTCGAGACCAACAGCACGCACGCCCTGCTTGCCGCTGCCCGTGCAGGAGCCGGCATCGCCGTGCTCCCCCGCTTCGTCGCGCGCGAGGACGACGACCTCATCGCGGTGTCCGACAACGTCGCCGACCACGACGTCTGGCTGATTACGCACCCCGAGTTCCGCCGCGATCCGAAAGTGCGCGCCACCGCCGATTTTCTCAAGCGGATTGCCGCGGGACCGCGCGGCCTGCGTTGACCTCGATCTGCGTGGCGACGCGCTCGTTAGGCGACGCGCACTGTTGACGATCGAAGATGCGCGCCGTACGCACGGTTCAGCTTGTCTTTCCGTTCCTTGCCAATCCCCCATCAGCTATCGCAAGATCGACGGGCGATCGTTCACTCTTGGAGGACCGTCGATGAACACGGCAGGCACCCCGCTCCACCAGGCACAATTCCGCGATCACTTCCACGCGTGCGCCTTCGTGATGGGCCCGGACGAGGAGCAGGCGGTCATCGACCCGTTTCTGGCCGAGGGCATGCGCCGGCGGCAGAAGGCGGTCTACATCGTCGACCCGTGTCACCAGGGCGATCACCGCGCGCGGCTGGGCGCAGTCGCCCCGTCGCCGCAGCTGCTCGACGTGACGACCTGGAACGAGGCGCACCTGCGCGGCGGCAGCTTCGATCAGGACCGCATGATGGCGGATCTCGAGGCGTTGATTGCCACGCACGCGGCGACCGGCGAGCCGCCGATGCGGCTCGTGGGACAGATGGGATGGATCTTCTCGACGCCTCCAGGCATCGAACAGCTCGTCGCCTACGAGGCGAGCGTCAACGAGGTGTTGAACCGCGGCAAGACGCCGACGGTGTGCGTCTACGACGCGCGACGCATCACCGGCTCGATGATGATCGACCTGCTGCGCGCCCACCCGCTCACCGTCGTGAACGGCGTGCTGCACGAAAACCCGTTCTACACGCCCGCTGCCGAGATGTTGGAGGACTTACGCCGGCGCCGCAGCATCACCCACTGAGTCGATGTCCGGGGCCCCGCCGAGCGGAGCTGGCGACGGGCGCGACCGGCTAGAGCTCTGCATTCGCGACCTGGTGGCGCTCAACGCGCTGCCGTCCATGTGTGTCGGACGATCACCGGCGGAGACGCTCGAGATCGTGCTCGACGCGCTGCCGGCGGCGCTGTCCTGCGACCTGCTGTACCTGCAGGCGCCAGGCGCGCCGCCGCAGGAACACATCGTCCTCGATCGCCAGCCGGCGACCGCGGCCACCGCACAGGCGATCGCCGCCGCGCTGGCGGGCCAGGTGCTCGAGAACGACGTCATCACCGTGTCCGACGCGGGGCTGTTCTGGTGCTTCGCGGCGGACCTCCCCATCGGCGGCGAGCGCGGCACGCTCCTCGCCGGGTGGCGCCGGCCCCTTTATCCGATGACCGACCGGGTGCTGGTACGCAGCGCCGCCAACATCGTCGGCACGACGCTCGAGGCCGCCAACATCCTCGACGCCGCACACCGCAAAGACGACTTCCTCGCCATGCTCGGGCACGAGCTGCGCAATCCGCTCGCGCCCATCCTGACCGCCGTGGCACTGCTCGGTCGCCACGGCGTCGGCGCGCGCGAACGCGAGGTCATCGACCGCAACGCGCGCCACCTCTCACGGCTCGTGGACGACCTGCTCGACATCTCGCGCGTGACGCGCGGCCACATCGAGCTGCGCCGCGAAGTGATTTCGCTGGCCTCGGTGCTCCAGCGCGCGGCGGAGATCGCGGGGCCGCTGATCGCGCGCCACGGGCACTCGCTCGAGATCGCCAGCGCCGAGAACGTGACGCTGCTCGGCGACCCCGTGCGGCTCGCCCAGGTGTTCGGCAACCTCCTGACCAACGCGGCCAAGTTCACGGCGCCGGGCGGCCGGATCGAGGTGACGGTCGAGCGCCGGGACCAACGCGTGTGCGTCACCGTGCGCGACAACGGGCGCGGCCTCGAGCGCGATCAGCTGCGGCGCATCTTCGAGCCGTTCGTCCAGGTGGACCGCGCGCGCGATGCCTTGCGCGGCGGCCTCGGGCTCGGCCTGGCAATCGTCGCCAAACTGATCGCCCTGCACGGCGGCACCGTGTCCGCGCACAGCGAGGGGCCGGGCCGCGGCGCCTCGTTCGCGGTCGAACTGCCCACCGTCGCGGACGTGATGGAGCCCGTCCACGCGCCGCCGGCCAAGCCCGAAGCCGTCCGGCGCCATGTGCGCGTGCTCGTCGTGGACGACAACATCGATCTCGCCGAGCTGCTCTCGGACGCGCTGCAGCACGAGGGGTTCCAGACGGCGGTGGCGTTCGACGCGCACGACGCGCTCCTCCGGTGGCAGACGTTCCGTCCCCACGCGGCGGTGCTCGACGTCGGCATGCCGCGCGTCGATGGCTATGAGCTGGCCCGAATCGTGCGCGCCGATTACGGCACGGAGCCGACGCTCATCGCAGCCACCGGGTATGGGCAGGAGGCCGACCGACAGCGCGCCGCGAGCGCCGGATTCGACTGCCACTTCGTCAAGCCGGTGGACGTCCAGGACATTGCGCGCGTGCTCGACCGGCGCATCGCCAACGCGGAATCCTGATCAGCGGCGGCCGGCGGCCGCGCGACGAGGACCACGCTACCACCCGATCGGCTGGCCCTTGTTCTGCTCCTGGAGCCACGCCTGCAGTGGCGCGAAGTAGTCGAGGATCGCCGACGCGTCCATGTCGCGCGAGCCGGTCATCGCCTGCAGCGCATCGGGCCACGGCTTCGACAGTCCCATCGACAGCATCGACGACAGCCGCTGCCCTGCTTCGCGGCTCTCGTAGATCGAGCAGCGGTGGAGCGGCGTGGTGCAGTTGGCGGTCTTCGCCAGCGCGCGGTGGAACTGGAACTGCAGGATGTCGGCGAGGAAGTAGCGCATATACGACGTGTTGTCGGGCACGTGGTACTTCGCGCCCGGATCGAACCACGCTTCGCCGCGCGGTGACGGCGGCGCCACGCCCTGGTACTTCAGCCGCAGGTCCCACCACGCGGTGTTGTACTGCGCCGGCGTGATCTCACCGGCAAAGACCTTCCACCGCCACTGGTCGATGAGGAGCCCGAACGGCAGGAACGCCACCTTGTCGAGCGCCCGCGACAGCAGCAGCCCGATGTCGCGCGACGCGTCGGGCGCCTTGTCGAGCAACCCGATCTTCACGAGGTATTCCGGTGTCACCGAGAGCGCAATGGTGTCGCCAATCGCCTCGTGGAAGCCGTCGTTGGCACTGTCGCGGAAGATCATCGGCAGGTGCTGGTAGGCGCGCGCGTAGAAGTCGTGCCCCAGCTCGTGGTGGATGGTGCTGAAATCCTCCGCCGTCTGATCGATGCACATCTTGATGCGCACGTCGTCCCGGCTGTCGATGTCCCAGGCGCTGGCGTGGCAGACGACCTCCCGATCCTTCGGCCGTACGAAGAGCGAGCGCTCCCAGAACGTCATCGGCAGCGGCGCGAAGCCGACCGAGGTGTAGAACCGCTCCCCCGTCTTCACCATGTCGATTGCGCTCATCTTCCTGCGCGTGAGGATGTCGGTGAGCGAGACGCCGGGGTCGGCGTTCGGTGGCGCCGCCAGGTCGTAGACGTTCGACCAGTCCTGCGCCCAGATGTTGCCGAGCAGGTGCGCCGGCAGCGGGCCGTTGGCGGGCACGACGTCGCCGTATTTCTGGCGCAGCTTCATGCGCATGTAGGCGTGCAGCTGCAGATAGAGCGGCCGCACCTGCTCCCACAGGCGATCCAGCTCCCTGGTGAAGGCGTCGGGCGGCATGTCGTACTTCGCGCGCCACATCGCGCCGGTGTCCGCGAAGCCAAGCTGCTGCGCGCCCTTGTTCGACAGCTCCACGAACCGCTGATAGTCCTTCCGCATCGGCGGCGAGATGGTGTGCCATCCCTCCCACGCGCGGCGGATCTCGGCCTCGTTGCGTGAGGTCGCCAGCAGCCTGGTGATGTCGTCGATGTTGAGACAGCGCTCCGGCTTCGCCGCCTCCGCACACCACTTCCCCCTGCCGTACGTGCTCCGCATCGACGACACGAGCGTCGTCAGCTCCTCGGCTTCCTTTGCATCGGATGGCGTCGCCAGCCCCAGCGACACCTTGAGCAGCGTGAGCTGACGTCTCTGGTCGGCTGGCACCTCGACGCGGTCGAACTTCACCGCCTCCTTCGCGAAACGCGACGAGGCGTCGGCGAGCGCCTGCGTGGCGCGCGCATCGAGCGCTTCGGTGTCGGCGGTGATGAAGTTCTGTGCGACCCAGCCGGCGCGACTCGCGTCGAGGCTGAGCCGGGTGAGGGTCGCGTCGACCTCGTCGAGGAATTTCCTGGCGTCGGCCGCTGTCGGCGCGGCGGACGAGGCGCGGCCGCAGGCGGCACAGAGAACGATTGCGGCAACCAGACCGATGGCGGCGGACGGGCGGTAGCTCACCATGACCTCCGGGTGCGCGCGATCATACCGCCGCCGCGGCCGTCCTTCGATCTGACGTATCGGCGAAACCGGGCGGGTGCCGCGATCAGTCGGCCATGTTGTCGCCATCCGCCGCGGCGCGGCGTCGAAGCTCGGTGAGCTTCCACGGCACGTCGCCTGGACGCGCTGTTCGCTGGACGGCAATGGCGGTCGGCTTCAGGAAGGGATTCGTGACGTGCACGCCGTCGAGCATCAAGGTCGGGGGGGTGGCGAATCGCGAAGCGGTCATCCTCACGCCGGAAAAGCCGTTACTGGCGAGCTTCCGCGACCGGCACGTCGAAGGCAACGGTGTTGACGATGCCCAGACGTTGGAACTGGACCCAGACGCGGTAGACGCCCGCACGCGGAAACGCCATCGTGAACTGGATGTCCTTGGCGGCACCACCTGACGCATCGCCTGCGGTGGTCGGATGGCCGTGCGTCATGTCGGCGAGGTCGGCGCTCGCGGCCAGCATGTGGCCCCAGGCGCCGAGGTACGGCTCGAGGCCTTGACCGGGACTGACGCGGAACACCATCGAGACATCCTGCCGCGCGACGACAGGCGACGGCGAGAGCGTGAGCGCGACACGCGCGTTCTCCGTCGTCTTCGGCGACAGATCGGGCTGGATGTGCGCGCTCGCCATCGCCGCTTCCGCGCCGGGGACGATCAGCGTGTTGGTAATCAATTGCGGCGTGGCGCCGGACGGATAGAAATCGCTCAGCACGCGGTAGAGCCCCGGCTTCGGCAGCCGCACATCGAGATGAAACTCCTCGTCGGCCTGCCGCTCGGGATGGGTGTGCAGGAAGAACGAGAGGTCCTGGCTCACCACGAACACGTGATACAGCTTCTCGTGCACGACCTCCAACTTGCGCACCGGGCGTTCGGTGCGCGGATCGATCACACCGAAGGTGAGCCGCGTCAAATCGTTGGGACGGGGCACCGCCGGATCGACGGAGAGGTCGACCGGATATTCGAGGATATCGGGCACGCCCTCGACCAGCGTCATCCCGCAGCGCGGACATCGGCCGGCCTGGTTGGAGCGGACGTCGGGCTCCATCGGGCAGTAGAAGCTGCCATCGGTGTCGCCCCGCATCTGGTGCGAGTGACGTGACGAGAGCGCGTCGAGCGCCGCCAGCACGCGGGGATTCGGCGGCGGCGTCGTGTAGAGACAGAACGCCGCCACCGCCAGGATGCCTGCGATGCGAGCCACTCCCCTTACTTCTTACCGGCCGGCCACGGAGCGCCTTCGTTCTTCGCGGTCACGGCGCCGATGCCCTTGTAGGTGAACTTCTGCACGCGCTGTCCGCGATACGTCTCCGTCGTGTAGATGTTGCCCTTGGAGTCGGTGGCGATGCTGTGCAGCGCGTACCACTCGCCGGGCTGGCGGCCGCCGCTGCCGAAGCTGTAGATCTCGGTCAGCGACGCGCGATCGAACACGTGAATCTTGTGGTTCGCGCCGTCGGCGATATACATGTACTTCTGCTGCGGATCGCGCGACAGCGCGATCTCCCACACAGAGCCGTCGCCCTGGGTGTTGGTCTCGATGAGCACTTCCTTGACGAAGGTGCCGTCGGTCTTGAACACCTGCATGCGATCGTTGACGCGGTCGCACACGTAGATCAGCCCGTCGTTGGACGGCTGCGCGCAGTGCACCGGGTTCCGGAACTGCTGCGCGGGCGGGTCGCCCGGCTTGTAGGGCGGCATCGCGTTGTCGGTCGGCGGCTTCCCGTAGGCGCCCCAGGCGCGCTTGAACTTCAGCGTCTCCGGATCCCACACCGAGACGCGGTGATTGCCGTAGCCGTCGGCGGCGATGAGCTCCTTTCCAGCACAGTGGGATCCGAAGCTTGGAATTCACGTGACTTGAAGTCGCGGC
>JADMIO010819952.1_pt1 | contig 53213 bp, 53 predicted proteins | sample 8958161 | NCBI WGS metagenome assembly JADMIO01 (sample SAMN16585339, study PRJNA669376) | soil metagenome | isolation source: Crop rotation soil | place: USA: Cullars Rotation, Alabama | collected 2011 | reverse complement strand
CGCGACAACTTGTCCACGTGGAATTCTAAGCTTAGGATCCCAATGTGCTGGAAAGTCACCCGAAAGCTGATCGACGAGCGCGCCCTGCGGCGCGATCACGAGCGCCGCCGTGCTCGGGATGAACACGCGTTCGCCGATCGTGCTCACGAGAAGAAGCAGGAAAATGCCGAGCAGCAGAATCAAGTGCAGCAGGCGCCGGAGGCGATCGAGGCCGCTCCAGATGCCTGCGACGACCCGCATCGGCAGCCCGCGATTTTCGTTTTTCATACGTTTCCTCGAAGAAGCGGACTCAACGCAGCAGCACCAGCGATAGGGACGGCCAGAACGCAATGATCACGACCGCGATCAGAGACACGATTAGGAACGGCTGCGTCGCCCAATAGACCTCGGTAATGTCCTTATTGAAGCGATGGCTCGCGATGAACAAATTCAACCCTACCGGTGGTGTCAGGTAACCGAGCTCCATCGCGGCCAGGAACACGATGCCGAGGTGGACCGGGTTGACCCCGTATTGCGAGGCGATCGGCAGCAACAGCGGCACCACCAGCACCGTCGCAGAAAAGATGTCGAGGATCGTCCCTAGGATCAAGAGGAATATCAGCAGCAACAGCAGGAAGCTGTTCGGGCCGATAATGTAGCCTTGCACCAAGTTGAACAGCTTCTCGGGTACGCCCGAGTCGATCATGTAATTCGTCGACGCGAGCGAGACACCGAGGATCATGAAGATCGCGCCGACTAGCACCATCGACTCGCGCATGATCGCCGGCAGATCGCGCCAGCGAACCTCGCGCAGAATCATCAACTCCACCACCGAGACGTACAACGCCGTGACCGCCGCGGCCTCCGACACCGCGAAATAGCCGCTGTAGATCCCGCCCAGCACGACGAACGGCAGCGGCAGGTCCCATTTGGCTTCCGCAATCGCGGCGAGCGCGTCGCGGCTCGATCGTTCCGCGGGCTCCGAGCGCAAGTGACGATTGCGCCAATAGGTGTAAAGCGACAGCAGCGCGAGCATCAGTAGCCCTGGTAACGCGCCCGCGACGAACAGATCGTCGATTGGCGTTTCCGCGACGACGCCATAAAGGATGAGCGGCAACGAAGGCGCGAACAGCAGACCCAGGCTGCCCGAGGCCGTGATGAGTCCGAGATTGAAGCGCTCGTCGTAGCCCGCTTGCGCGAGCGCCGGATGGAGCAGAGCACCGAGCGCGATGATCGTTACGCCAGAAGCCCCGGTGAACGCCGTGAACAATGCGCACGTCGCGAGCGAGACGACGGCAAGCCCGCCCGGGAACCAGCCGAGCAGAGCTTTCGACAAGCGGACGAGACGCCGCGGCGCCTGACCCGCACTCAGGAGAAACCCGGCATACGTGAACAGCGGAATCGCGACGAGCACGGGCGTCTCGGACAGTCCGAAGAACTCGATCGCGACCACCGAAAGGTCGACGCCTTCGCTGCGGAAGCCGAGCATCGCGCTCGTGCCGATGACCGCGAACAACGGCGCGCCGAGCAGCGTGATCAGGACGAGACCGATCAGCGTCCACGGCACGATTTCATGCTCCCCGCAGCCGCCGCATTGCTTGCGCGGCGTAGCGATACGCGATCAATGCGAACGCGAACGGCATGATCGCCTGCAACCACCAGGCGGGGACGTCTAGCAGCGTGTCACCGAACGCCCGCGAGTCGCGGACGAATGCGAATGCGAAATACGCGAACGCCGCGCAAAAGATCGCTGCAAAAACGTCCGCGCAGACGAGGGCCGCGGTCTTGAGGCGTGCGGGTAACCAGCGCTGCACTGCGCCCATCGTGATGTGCCTGTCGTCGCGGCTCGCCGCGATCGCACCGAGCAACGCGAGCCAGAGAACGGTGAGGCGCGTAAAGCCGTCGCTCCACGTGAAGCCGATCGAGAAGACATTACGCAGCAGGATTTGCGCGCTCGAGAACAGGATCAACCCGCCGAGCAACGCTACGATCAGCGCATTTTCGAGCGCGCGGCCCGCACGCGAAAGCCGGGCCAACAAGGAATGCTGTGGGCCTTCGTTCAAAGCACTGCGCGCCGCGCCTACGGATGGGTGCGGCGGTATTCCGCCAAGACGCCGAGCAGCTCATCAAAAGTCTTGGCGTCGATATCGGGGCGCGAGCGCAGACGCGGATAGAGCGACTCGATCGCACGCCGCCAGCTATCGACGTTCGCCGCGTCGACAGCGACGGTTTGCAGGCCCGAACGCAGCAAGGTCTCGCGCGCCTTCTCGTTGTCGGTGCGCGCCTCGCGGTCGAGGTCGCTCATGTATTTGCTCATGACTTCGCGCACGACCGCCTGATCCTCGGCCGACAGCTGGCTGAACGCGTTCTTCTCGATCGCGAACACGCCCATCGAATACGAAAGCGGCAACGCGGTGATGAATTTGGTCTTGGTATGCCATTGCAGGACGAGCGCCGCGACCGGCGATGCGAACGCAATCTCGATCAGCCCCGTTTGCAGCCCCGTGAGCACGTCGGTGACCGGCAATACCACCGGCGACAGGCCGAGCTCCTGCATTGCAAGGAAGCTGATCTGGTCGCCTTCGGGCACCCAGACCTTCTTGCGCTTCAGGTCTTCGACGGAGCTGACGGGCTCGTTCGACAGCAAGTTCGCGAAGCCCCCTTCGATGAATCCGAAGGAAACGAATCCGGACTGTTCGAGCCCCGCGAGTATCTTCGAGTCGAGCTTCGAACGCACCGCGTCGACTTCGTCGAGCGAGCGGAACAGAAACGGAATCCCGTAAAGGTTCAACGCGCCGTCGCGCTCTGCGAGCCCCCCGGCAGTGAACGCACCGCCTTGGAGCTGGCCGATGCGAATCTTGCGTAGAACTTGGGCGTCGTTACCCATGACGCCGCCCGGGTAGAACTTGACGGTCACGCGGCCGGCGGTGCGCATCTTTATTTGCTCGGCACCGGCGCGCATCTGCTGCATCCAATGCGAGCCGTCGGGCGCAACAGTGGCGATCTTCAGGTCGAGCGCGAGCGCCGGCGTTGCGGCCGCGAGTGACGTGAGCGCGACGATGGCCAACCACCAGCCACGAAACCCGAGCTTGAGTGTCGCCCGATCCATCAGAAATACTCCTTCGACGTCGCCAGGAGCGTCTCGGCATCCTTTTTTGCCAAGACGTTGAACAGCGTCAGCTTAGGCGCGTCAACGGGTGCGTTCAGGACCTCCGTCAACAATCGATCGTGCAGTTCCTGATCGAAAACGAGACGCGCGTAACGGCGCGCATATTCTACCTTGATCGACAAATCCTGACCGCCCGAGAGCTCGATCGCACGCTCGAAGTGTGCCCGCGCCTCGTCCGGCTTCCCGCCGAGCGCCGGCGGCCGCAACGAATCGAGAATGCCAAGGTAGCCGTGGACCGCACCGCGCTCGTAGGCTTCGTCGAGCACGAGCGCCCGCTGCAGGATCGCTTCGACCCACGGCAGCTCCGCCACCGCGCTCCAGTCTTCACTGGTGGCCTGCAGGTTCGCGAGCCAACCGATCGCATATGCGTACAGCGCGCCGATGTTCTTCTTTTCCACGTCGTCGAGCTGCGCCACGAGCTCGTCATAGCCGATTCCGGCCCACCCACATGCCGGCGTGTACGACAAGCAGATCGCTCGCTGGCCATACCGCCGTGCCTTCCCGGTCATTGCGATCGCGCGCTCGGGCGGAGCAAAGCGCGAGCCGTAGAGCGCGAACAGTTGGGAGCCTGCGACGAGCAGCGCCACGCTATCGGGGTTCTGCGAGATCAAACCGTCGATCAACAACAGGTAGGCCGGAACGCCGCTCGCGACGAGATCCGGATCGTCCTGGTTGAGGATCGCCGACGAGAGCGTATTGCCGGCCTTCGCGCCGATGATGCTCACGACGCAGCCGGCCGACAGCACGGCGACGGCTAGGCCGCAGCAGACTCCGCGCACAGCGTGAATCACGCTGCGCGGATTGCTTTGCGTGCGGGACGCGAGAGTCGCGTCAGACCTTTTCTTTGATGCGGGCAGCCTTGCCGCTGAGATCACGGAGGTAATAGAGCTTCGCCCGGCGAACATCACCACGTCGTTTCACCTTGATCTCCGCGACAGCGGGACTGTGGGTCTGGAACACGCGCTCTACCCCTTCGCCGTGCGAGACCTTCCTCACGGTAAACGATGAGTTCAGTCCCCTGTTCTTTTTAGCGATCACGATGCCTTCGTAGGCCTGAAGGCGCTCGCGGTCGCCTTCCGTGACGCGCACCTGGACGACCACCGTGTCGCCCGGCGCAAAATCCGGCACGTCTTTCTTCAGCTGTTCGCGTTCGATTTCGTCAATGACCCTGGACATCGGTGAATCCTCTTACAGTGCCGTTTTCTCGGCTCGACGCTGGCGCGACCTTCGTGCCGCGCCTCGTTCGAGCCCGCGTATTCTACGAGATCTCGCCGCCGGAGTTCAGCAGCTCTTCCCTGAACTCCTCGAGTAGCTCCTGCTCCTCGGCCGTGAGCTCGCGCGCCGCGAGCAGCTGGGGCCGCTTGAGCCACGTCCGGCCGAGCGATTGCTTCAGCCGCCACCGGCGAATAGCCGCGTGGTCGCCCCCGATGAGCACGGCGGGCACGCTGCGGCCGTCGATCTCCTCCGGCCGCGTGTATTGCGGGCAGTCCAACAACCCTTCCGTATACGAATCCTCGACGTTAGAGTCCTCGTGTCCCAGGACGCCGGGCAACAAGCGTGCGACAGCGTCGATCACGACCGCCGCCGCGAGCTCGCCGCCGCTCAGCACGTAGTCGCCGAGCGCGAGCTCAGTGGCGATTTCCGCGTCGACGAAGCGCTCGTCGATGCCCTCGTAGCGGCCTGCGACGAGAAGCATTCCGGGCGCCGCCGCCAGCTCCCGCGCGAACGCCTGGTCGAACGGCCGCCCGTGCGCCGACAGCACGATCTCGCGAATACCCGCCGGCAGTCTCGCACGTAACGAGCGCAGCGCGTCGCGTAATGGCTCGTACTTCAAAACCATGCCGGGGCCGCCGCCGTACGGCCGATCGTCCACCGTCTTGTGACGATCGGTCGCGAAATCGCGCGGGGTCGTATGCTCGAGCGTTATCAAACCGCGCTCCCGCGCGCGCCCGACCACCCCGTAACGCATCACGGGCTCGACGAGCTCAGGAAACAGCGCCAGCACCCCGACGTGGTACATCCCACGGCCCCTAAAGCTCGGGCGACCAGTCGGCGACGATCAAGCCGGCGTCGAGATCGACGCGGCGGATGACCTCGCCGATCACGAACGGAATCATCCGTTGCGGCTCGCCGGCGAGCACGAGCACGTCGTTCGCGCCGGTCGCGACGAGATGGTCGACCACACCGAGCGACTCGCCCCCTGGCGTGCGCACCTCGAGCCCCTCGAGGTCCGTCCAGTAATACTCGCCGGGCCCGCACTCCGGCAGCGACGCGCGCGCAACGCAAATATCTGCGCCTACGAGCTCACGCGCCCGGTCGCGGTCGTCCACTCCGCGAAGCTTGGCGACCACGTTGCCGCCGTGCCCGCGCCCGTCCTCGAGCTCCATCGCGCTGACGGCCCCACGGTGCCGCAAAGTCCAGACGCCGAAGCCGACGATGTTGTCGCGCGGCTCCGTGAACGAATGCACTTTGACCCAACCCTTCACGCCGAACACGCCGCTGATGCGGCCGAGCGTGACGAGCTTGCCGGTTTTCGCGCTCACTGCGGAATCGCAGGGCGCGCGTGCGATCAAGCCGCTGCGGCGGCGCCTTTGTTCTGTTTGAGCAAGTCGGCGACGCGTTCGGACTGCTGCGCGCCTTTGCTCATCCAGAATTCGACCCGGCTCGAGTCGACGCGGAAGCGCTGCTCGCCGCCGGTCGCGATAGGGTTGAAGAAACCGATTCGCTCGATGTAGCGGCCGTCGCGGCGGTTGCGCCGATCGGTGACGACGATGTGGTAGAACGGCCGTTTCGTGGTACCGCCGCGCGCGAGACGAATGATCACCATAGGCTTTCGTGAGACCCCGAGCAGTGCAAGCCGATTGACGAGCAGGTATTCCCAAAAACCGAAGCGGCCCCAGGGGGGCCGCCGGTCGAAGCGCGGAATTCTACCGATTTCGCCGCCCGAGAGTAACCCCCCGCCGACGCCCGCCGCGCCTCGCTTTGCCGAGATGCCGCCGCTGCCCCCCGATGACGTTAGGCCGCCAAAGCGAGCCGCGGCGGGGCGTCAGCGTGAGCGGAACGCGGCTCAGCGGGGCCGAAACGGCGGCGGCCCCCCGCGCCGCATCGCGCCGAGCAGCTTCTGGATGCCGCCCGCCTTCGCAACCTGCTTCATCGTCTTCGTGAGGTTCTTGTGCTGCTTCAACAGGCGGCTCACCTCTTGAACGGGCAATCCGGCGCCGGCCGCGATCCGCCGTTTTCTCGAGCCGTCGATCAATGCCGGGTAGCGCCTTTCGCGCGGGGTCATCGAATCGATGATCCCGATCTGGCGCTTGAGCAGCTTCGGGTCGAGTTTCGCGCTCGCGAGTTGCTCGGGCTTGATGCCCGGGAGCTTGTCGAGCAGTTGCTCGAGCCCCCCCATGCCGACCATCTGCTTGAGCTGATCGCGAAAGTCCTCGAGGCTGATCTCCTGCCCCTTCTTCACCTTCGTCGCGACGCGCTCCATGTCCTCGCGATCGACTTGGCGCTGCACCTGCTCGACGAGCCCCACCACGTCGCCCATTCCGAGGATGCGCGCGGCGAAGCGGCTCGGGACGAACGGCTCGAGCGCCTCGACCTTCTCGCCCGTACCGACGAGCTTGATCGGCAGCCCCGTAACCTCGCGAACGGAAAGCGCGACGCCGCCGCGAGCGTCGCCGTCCGTCTTCGTGAGGATCACGCCCGTCAGCGGCAATGCTTCGTGGAACGCGCGCGCTGAATTGACGGCGTCTTGCCCGGCCATCGAGTCGACCACGAAAAGCGTCTCCGCGGGCGTAACGATGCCGTGCAACACCCGCGCTTCTTCCATCATCTGCGTATCGACGTGCAGACGGCCGGCGGTGTCGACGATGAGCCAGCGCTGTCCGCCGCGGCGCGCCGAGTCGAGCGCTCCTTCGGCGATCGCGCGCGGCGCGCTCTCGGTGGACTCGAAATAACCGGCACCGATGTCGCTCGCGAGTTTCGCGAGCTGCGCGCGCGCCGCCGGCCGGTACACGTCGGTGCTCGCAAGCAGCACGGCGCCGCCGTGATCCTGCATGAGTCGCTTCGCGAGCTTCGCCGCGGTCGTCGTCTTACCTGCGCCTTGCAGCCCGACGAGCATGATCACGGCGGGGCGGCCATGCGGCGCGATCGGCCGCTCGTCGCCGCCGAGCACTGCGACGAGCTCGTCGTGGACGATCTTCACGAACGCTTGCCCCGGATTCAGGCTGCGCGCGACCTCTTCGCCGAGCGCGCGCTCCCGGACGCGGTCGACGAGCGCCTTCGCAACAGGCAACGCGACGTCCGCCTCGAGCAAGGCCATTCGAATCGTGCGGACCGTGTCTCGCACGTTGTCTTCGGTGATTCGGCCGCGGCCGGTCACGCGCTGGAGCGCCTCCGTGAGGCGTGCCGTCAACTGATCGAACATCGGGGAAATCCGGTATCGAGCGGAGCGGACGAGGAGCCTAGCACGGGCGCAGCCGACGGCGCTCTCGAGGCGCGGCGGACGGTGGGCGGCCGTCGAGACGGCGAGCCCAGCGAGTCTCTGCGCCGCCGGCGGCCGCGCTTCCTTGACACCCGTTTTCGCGTTCGGCCAATCTAGTCCCAAGCCTCGAGTCCGAAGGAGGGACATTCCGGGTTGGTCGCCGAAGCGCCTTTGGGAGTTCTGATCGGCCTCGTGGTGGGCCTGCTCGCGGTGTCCGCGTTCTTTTCAGCGAGCGAAACCGCCCTCATGAGCCTCAACCGCTACCGGTTGCGGCATCAGGCCCGCGCGGGACACCGTGGCGCGCGCATCGCAGAACGCTTGCTCCAGCGGCCGGACCGGCTGATCGGCCTGATCCTGCTCGGTAACACGGCTTCGAACGTCGGAGCAGCGGCGATTGTCACGGTCATCGCGCTACGCGTCGGAGGTGAAAGCGCGATTTTCGCTGCCACGGTCGTGCTCACCGTCGTCGTGCTGATCTTCGCCGAAGTCGCTCCGAAAACGCTCGCGGCGCTGAACCCACCCCGCTATGCGCTGCCCGCGGCGCTGATCTATTTCGTCCTCCTCAAGGTTTCGTATCCGCTCGTCTGGCTCATCAACCTGTTCACGAACGGGTTGCTGCGCATGCTCGGCGTCAAGCCGGACGAGATCGCCTCGCACTCGTTGAGCGCCGAGGAGCTCAGGACCGTCGTCGCCGAAGCCGGAGTCATGGTCCCTCGCCGCCATCAGCGAATGCTGCTTAGTGTCCTCGACCTCGACGCGATCACGGTCGACGACGTGATGGTGCCGCGGCAAGAAGTCATCGGCCTCGACCTCGACCGCGCTTGGGCGGACAACCTCAGAATCATTCAAGACAGCCATCACGACCGCTTGCCTGTCTATCGTGAGGACATCGACAACATCGTCGGCGTTACCCGGGTACGTGATCTGCTTCCGGAGCTCGTGCGCGGCGAGCTCACGCAGGCGATTCTGCTCGAGCGCATCCGCGAGCCGCACTTCGTGCCCGAGGGCACGCCGCTCACGAAGCAGCTGTTGAGCTTCCAGCAGCACCGGCGGCGCTCGGCGTTCGTAGTCGACGAGTACGGCGACGTGCAAGGCCTCATCACGACGCAGGACATCCTTCGCGAGATCGTCGGCGAGCTCGACAGCGACGCGAGCGCCGTCGACCTCGGTGTGACAAAGGAAAGCGACCGCAGCTACGTCGTGGACGCGAGCGCGAATGTTCGTCAGCTGAACCGAGTGATGAATTGGAACTTGCCGACGGACGGCCCGAAGACACTCAACGGCTTGATCGTCGAGCAGCTCGCAACGATTCCCGAGTCGGGCACCGGCGTCACCGTGGCCGACTACCCGATCGAGATCCTCGACTCGAGCGAGCACGGGATCAAGACGGTTCGCGTCTACGCGCCGGGCTCGGTACCGCCGAAGCAAGCCGCCTAGCGACGCTCAGCTCTTCAGCACCGACAACGCGTCGCCGAGCCGGTCGACTGGCACGACCTCGATGTCGAGGGCACGCCGCGGCACGTTGGCGCGAGGCACGAACGCGCGACGGAACCCATGCTTCTGCGCTTCCAGCAACCGCTCCTCGCCGAACGGCACCGGGCGCACTTCGCCCGTGAGCCCGACTTCGCCGAACACCGCGACGTCGGGCGGCAGCGCCTGCTCTTGCAGGCTCGAGACCACCGCGAGCGCGACGGCGAGATCCGCCGCAGTCTCGCCGACCCGCAACCCGCCGACGATGTTCGCGAACACGTCGCACTGGCCGAGCGACACTCCGCAGTGCCGGTGCAGCACTGCGAGCAGCAGCGCCATGCGCTGCCCGTCGAACCCCTGGGCGAGCCGCCGCGGGCTCTGCGACTGTGTCGGATCGACGAGCGCCTGCACTTCCACGAGCACCGGGCGAGTGCCCTCTCGTGTCACGAGCGTCACGCTGCCGGCGACCGGCGCGCCGTGGCGCGCGAGGAAAATTGCCGATGGGTTCTTCACCTCGCGGAAACCGTCCTCGGCCATCACGAAGAAGCCCATCTCGTTCGCTGCACCGAACCGATTCTTCACGGCTCGGACGATGCGGAAACGGCTGCCGAGGTCGCTTTCGAAATAGAGCACCGTGTCGACCATGTGCTCGAGCACTCGCGGCCCGGCCAGCGTGCCCTCTTTCGTGACGTGACCCACGAGCAGCGTCGCGACCTGCCGAGTCTTCGCGAAGCGCACGAGCTGCGCCGCGCATTCGCGCACCTGGCTCACGGAGCCCGGGGCGGACTCGAGCTCGGCGCTGAACAAAGTCTGTATCGAATCGATCGCAAGCACGCCGAGCTCGCGCTCGGCGCCGAGCCGGCTCAGCGCGGACTCGACGCACGTTTCCGCGAGCAGCTCGAGCGGCGCGGCGCCGACGCCGAGTCGCTGAGCGCGTAGCCCGATCTGGTCGAGCGACTCCTCACCCGTGACGTAGCAGGCCTTGCTGCGCTCAGCGAGGTTGGCGAGCGCGCGTAGCAGGAGCGTCGATTTGCCGATCCCCGGGTCGCCGCCGAGGAGCACCACGCCGCCGGGCACGAGGCCCCCGCCGAGCACTCGGTCGAACTCACCGAGGCCGGTCGAGACACGGGCCACTTGGCTCACGTCCACTCGGTCGAGGCGCGTGATCTCCGCACCGGCCCCGAGCGGCGCGGCGCGCTCCATGCGGCGCGGCTGGGCCGTGGCCTCGGTGAGGCTGTTCCAGGCGCCGCAGTCGGGGCATTGACCCTGCCATTTGGGCTGCTGACCGCCGCAGCTTTCGCAGGTATAGACGAGCTTCGCTTTCGCCATGCGTCGCGAAGGATAGCCGAATCCGCGGGCGCGAAGGCCACTGAAACGAGGCGGTTACCGCACCTTCGAACCGGCCGCGGCTGCTACCGAAAGCGCGATTCTGTCACACGGCGGTGCGACCGCCGCTGGCATACTTTCGGCCGGCCGAGGCAGCGATCCATGGATGGCGTTCGTAATTTCCGCGACAGTTTCGTCGAAGCTGCGGTCATCGGCCTGCTGGCGACTGCAACTCTCTATGTCGCGCCGTTGAACGTCGCGAGCCGGCTCGATCGCTGGCTGTTCGACGTTTGGTCACAGATCGCCCCGCCGGTCGCGCCGCCGCAGGACATCCTGCTCGTTCGCCTGGACGATCCGACTGCGCTCGACTCATTCGCGCGGGTCGCGCGCGAGGGCCGCGCTCGGCTCGTAGTCGCAACGCAGCCGCAAGCTCCGGCGGCTCAAGACGACGACTTCCTGCTCGGGCCCACCGAGCTCTCGGTGGGCAACACCCGGCTGCAGCGCACGAGTTGGCGCAACGGCGGGCACCTGTCGTTCGAGCCCGATATCGACGGCGTCGTGCGCAACGACATCCCGCGCGTCGACGACGGCAATCGCACGCCTTCGCTCGCGTTACGCGCCGCGGAGCAGCTGTCCGACGCGCCGGGAAATTCGAGAAGCGCGGGCACGCTCGGCGACCGCGAGCGCTGGCTTCGCTTCTTTCCGGGCACAGCGTTCGCCGAGGTCACCGCGGAGGAAGCCGCGGCAGATCCCGCCAGGCTCCGCGACAAAGTGCTCATCGTCGGCGGAACGAGCCAGGCGGAGCTCACCCCGCTCGGTCCGATCGCGACGAATGTTCTGCTCGCGCACGTGATCGCTGGATACGTCAGCGATCTGCACGTCGACGGCGGGCCGTTCGGGCTCGCGGTCGGATGGGCGTTGGCCGCAACCCTCATCGGCGTGCTCGGCCTGCTCCGCGCTCCGAGCCGGCCGCTCGCGTGGCTCGCGGTCGCGGGCGCTGCGGCCGGCATCGTAGTTGCGGGCACGATCGCGTTCGGCGCAGCGAACCTGTGGCTGCCGGTGACCGGCCCGCTCGCTTGGCTCCTGCTCGCCGGCAGCGTCCTCGCGATGCGGGTGCCGCCCGCGCGGCGGCGCAGTCGGCTCGACACCGAGCTGTCGGCCGCACGTCAGGCCGCCTCGGGCGGACAGCTCGCGGAAGCCTGGTCGCGCTACCGGCAGATCTCGCCCACGGCAGCGCTCCTGCCCGAGCTGTACGATCTCGCGAGCGAGCTCGACTCGGCCGGCAACGACCGCTATGCCGCGGACCTGTTCCATCGAATCGCGCAGGTCGATGGTGGGTTCCGCGACGTCGCTCGCCGTCTCGTGAGGGCGAGCCACCCACAGCCCCCGAGCCTAACCGTCGACCGCGACCAGATGCCGGCAGCGATGGGCCGTTACGAGCTGCTCGAGCCGATCGGCCGCGGCGCGATGGGCTACGTCTACCTCGGGCGTGATCCGAAGATCAATCGGATCGTCGCGCTCAAGGCCGTAAACCTCGCCGAGGAGGTCGAGCCCGATGAGCTCGAGGAGGCGCGCCGGAACTTCCTCCGCGAGGCAGAAATCGCCGGCAGGCTCAGTCATCCCAACATCGTGACGATTTACGACGTGGGCGAAACCAACGGGCTCGCCTACATCGCAATGGAGTACTTGAAGGGCCGTCACCTGAGCGAGTTCGTCGTGCCCGAGCGGCTGCTCCCGGTGACCACGGTGCTCGATTTGCTGAGCCGCACGGCCGACGCGCTCGACTATGCGCACGGCCAGAACGTGGTCCACAGGGATATAAAGCCCGCCAATATTATGTATGATTCGATCTCGGACGGGCTGAAGATTACGGACTTCGGCATCGCACGGCTCATCGACGTCGGTCGGACACGAACGGGGATCGTGCTGGGGACTCCGGCCTTCATGTCGCCGGAGCAGCTCGAAGGGAAAAACGTGAACGGTCACACTGACTTATTCGCGCTAGGTGTTAGCCTATATCAATTGCTGACCGGCCATTTGCCCTTCCGCGGAGCCTCCATGACGAAGCTGATGTTCGTGATCGCGAACGAACCGCACGAGTCCGTCACGGCGGTTCGTCCCGACCTGCCCGAGTGCCTGAACCCGATCGTCGACCGTGCGCTCGCCAAAGACTCCTTAGAGCGTTTCCAGACCGGCGCCGAGATGGCGGCTGCACTGCGAACGGCATTGCAGGCGGTCTGAGTCGATGACGGCGTTCGGTCGCGCATGAGCCTGAAAGGGAAATTCGTCCACGTAGAGGTCACGGACGTCGGCAAAGTCAGAGACCACAACGAGGACGCGCTCGGCGCGCAGCCCGAGATCGGCCTGTGGGTGCTGGCCGACGGGATGGGCGGCTACAACGCCGGCGAGGTCGCGAGCGGAATCGCCGTCAAGACGATCATCGACCTCGTGACGGAGTCTTGCAAACGCCCCGAAAAGCGCAACGAGGTCGAAGCGAGCACCGGATACATGCGCCAGACGATCGCGCTTCGCGACGCGATTCACCGCGCGAACAAGGTCATCAATCAGACCGCCCAGTCTCAACCCCAATGCGAAGGAATGGGTACCACGCTCGTCGCAAGCCTCTTCTACGACGACAAGGTATCGATCGCCCACGTCGGCGATTCGCGGGTCTATCGACTGCGCGGCAATCGATTCGAACAGATCACGATGGATCACTCGCTGCTCCAGGAGCTCGTGGACCGCGGGTTCTACTCGCAGGAAGAAGCGCAACGCTCGACCAACCGCAACTACGTCACGCGCGCGCTCGGCGTCGAAGCGAATGTGGACGTCGAAGTTCAGGAGATCGAAGTCCAAAAAGGCGACTATTTCCTGATGTGCTCCGATGGTCTTCCCGACATGGTGGAAGACGAGGACATCCACCTCACGATCAGCACCTTCAACAACGACGTCAAAACGATCGGCGAGCAGCTCATCAAGCTCACTAACGACAACGGTGGGCGCGACAACGTGTCCGTCATCTTGGTACGAGTCGCCGACTCTTTTCCGGCCGAAGCCGGCATCCTCGGAAAATTTCGCAGTCTGTTCGGTTAGCTCGAGACTCGGGGTAATTGCCACACGGCAATTGGTATAAAAAGTTCTGCAATTGGGACAACAACCATGGCACGCTTGATTCTCAGCTTGGACGGTCAGACCTTGGCCGAATACAACATGACCAAGGAGCGGTACACCGTCGGCCGGCTGCCCGATAACGACATTCGCATCGACAATGCGGCCGTCAGCGGACATCACTCGCTGATCATCAACATCCTCAACGACTCGTTCCTCGAGGACCTGAACAGCACGAACGGGACGTACGTCAACGGCAAATTGATCAAGAAGCACGCGCTGCAACACGGCGACGTCATCACGGTCGGTCACCACCAGCTGCGCTACGTCGACGATCAGGCGCAGCAAGCTCCGGAAGACGAGTTCGAGAAGACCATGGTGATCGAGCCGAACAGTCAGATGGAGAAGCAGGCCGCGAAGGCCGCGCGCGCGGCCGAAGCGGCCGCTCTCAAAGACACGGCGCCGCCGAAGCGAGCCGTCGCCGAGGCCGAGCCGCCGAAGCCGCGCAGGCCGTTCCAGCCGACCGCAACCCAAGAGGTCGACGAGGACGCCGCGCCCGTGCTGCCGCTCGCGAAGCTCCAGGTGCTCTCGGGCACGTTCGCAGGCCGCGAGCTCGAGCTCACGAAGGCGCTCACGACGCTCGGCCGCCCCGGCGTTCAGGTGGCGGCGATCACGCGCCGCGCCGAGGGCTACTTCATCGTGCACGTCGAAAGCGGTAAGACCGACGGGTTCCCGCTCGTGAACGGCATGGCGATCGGCCCGCAGGCTCGGAAGCTGCAGGACAACGACGTGATCCAACTTGCCGGCGTGAAGATGGGATTCTTCGTGAACTGAGCGGCACGCACCGCGCCGACGCGGAGCCAGCATCTCGCGCTCACCGCCGTCCCAAGGACGGCGGTGTCGTTTTCAGAACACCCCTTCTCCGTACGCCTCGGAAATCAGGTTCTCGAACTTCGTGAACTCGCCGAGGAACGTGAGATGGAACTCGCCGACCGGCCCGTTGCGCTGCTTGGCGATGATGATGTCCGCAACGCCTTTGCGAGGTGTTTCCTTGTCGTACACCTCCTCGCGATAGATGAACACGATCAAGTCGGCGTCCTGCTCCAGAGCGCCGGACTCGCGTAGGTCAGACATCACGGGTTTCTTGTCGTTGCGCTGCTCGACGCTGCGATTGAGCTGCGACAATGCGATGACTGGAACGCTGAGCTCCTTCGCCAATGCCTTGAGCGAGCGCGAAATCTCCGAGATCTCCGTGGCACGATTTTCGGTCGTGCCGGTGACCTGCATCAGCTGCAGGTAGTCGACGACGATCAGCCCGAGACCGTGCTCGCGCTTCAGGCGACGAGCGCGCGAGCGTACTTCCGTCGGCGTCAGCGCGCCGCCGTCGTCGATGTAAATCGGCGCGTTCGACATCATCGACACGGCGGAATCGACGCGCGGCCAGTCGTCCTCGAGCAGCCGACCGTTGCGCAACCGCGATTGGCTGATCCGGCCGATCGAGCTCAACATTCGGAAGCTCAGCTGCTCGGCGGACATTTCCATGCTGAAGATACCGGCCGGCACCTGACGGCCGATCGCCGCGTTCTCGGCGATGTTGATGGCCAACGACGTTTTGCCCATCGACGGCCGGCCGGCGATGATGATGAGCTCGCCGGGCTGCAGGCCCGAGGTCATCTTGTCCATCTCGGCGAAGCCCGTCGAGATGCCCGTGATGTCGCTCGTCGAATGGCTCAGCATGTCGAGCCTATCGATCGTCTTCGGCAGGATCTGCTTCAGCGCGACGAAGCCGCCGCCGTGACGTTGGCCGCCGTCCGCGATCTCGAAAACGCGCTGCTCGGCGAGATCGACGATCTCGTCGACGGTGAGGCCCTCGGTCGAGTTCGCGCTCGCTGCGATGTCGCCGCCGATGCGGATCAGCTGCCGCAGCATCGCGCGCTCACGCACGATCTTTCCGTAGGCGCGGATGTTCGCGGCGCTCGGCGTGTCCTCGACCAGCCGCGCGAGATAGGCCAACCCGCCGGCAGCCTCGAGCTGACCGTTGCGCTGCAGGTGCTCGCTTACCGTGACCGCGTCCGGAGGCTGATTGCCTTCGACGAGCTCCGCGATCGAGCTGAAGATCAGCCGATGGTCGGCGCGATAGAGATCGTCGACGACGACGATGTCGGCGATCTGGTCCCAGGCGCGCTGATCGAGCATCAGACCGCCCAGCAACGACTGCTCGGCCTCGACCGAGTGCGGCGGAAGGCGAATCTTATCGGCGGCGGCCACGGCTAGGCATCCTCAGCAGCACGTCAGCATGACTGCATGACGATCGCGCCCGCCTCGCCGAAGCCGCGATCGGCTCAGGTCGAAGCGGTCTCTTCGTCGGACTCGACGACGACGGTGAGCTCGACGTTGACGTCCGTGTGCAAGTGGAGATCGACTTTGTGCTCGCCGATGACACGAAGCGGGCCGTCGTGCAGGCGGACCTCGCTGCGCTCGACCTCGACGCCGAGCTTCCCGAGCGCCTCGGCGATGTCGACGGTGCCGACGGAGCCGAACAGCTTGCCCTCGGCGCCCGTTTGAGCATGGATCCGGACGACCTTGCCTTCGATCTTCTTCGCGCGTCCTTGCGCCTCGCTGAGCTCGGCGGCGGCTTTCGCCTCGAGCTCCGCCCTGCGCGCCTCGAACTTCTCGACGTTCTGCGGCGTGGCGAGCGTCGCCTTGCCCTGCGGAATGAGGTAGTTCCGGGCGTAGCCGGATTTCACGCGCACCTTGTCGCCGATGCCGCCGACGTTATCAACCTTTTCGAGCAGAATCACTTCCATCTGACTTACTCTCATCATGTCCGCGGCGCAGCGATGCGCGCAGATCGAACCACTGATCCACCAACCCGAGCATGCCGACGGAGAGAACGAGCAACAGGTTCAATCCAGGCAGCAACAAACACACATAAATCGGCGCGATCAGCGCCGGGTTCCAACGCTTCGCGTGGGCCCACGCGTGCAGCACCGCCACGCCTTGCAGCCCGAACGCGAGCACCGCGAGCGGCGTCAAATTCTGAACCACCGGGGCGTCGAACACCAGGCCGATCAACGGCACCGCAGTGCCGATCGCACCGAGCATCCGCCCGAGCTTCAGCTGCCGAAAATCGTGGCCGAAGCGCCGCTGGCCCGCGGCGAGTAGCGACCACCAATAGCCGAGCAGAAGCTCGCCCGTGACGAGCGCAAACACCGCCATACTCAACAGCATCGCCGCGCTGCGCTGCTGAACGGCGATGACGTCCTCCGGTGACGTCTCGCTCGGCAGCAGCGCCGCGAGCTCGTCGATCGCCGGAGCGAAAAATGGCCGCGCATCGATCCCGAGAATGCCGATCAGCAGCGCGACCGTCCAACACATCAGCACGGCGGCCTGAAAGCCGAGCACCAAGCTGCCGTAGCGTCGCAGCAAGCTGCCGATCGCAACCCCCGACGCCGCGCAAATCGCGCCGACGGCTCCGAACAGTGGCACGTCCGTGCGCGACAACGCCGCGAGAAGCATGAGCCCTGCGACCACGCCCGCTGCACTCAACGAGCCCGACGTCGTGCCGCGCCGCACGGTTTGCAGCGCGATCAACGCGCCCGAAACGACGGGCAGCAGCGGAGCGGCGACGACGGCGACGATGACCAGCCGCGCCCGTTGCGCGAGCACCCAGTCGACGAAGACTTTCACGCGCCCCCGGCTTCGTGCCCATGCACGCGAGCACGCGAGCCCGTCGGCCGGCTAGTGCTGGTCGGTGTACGGCAGCAGCGCCAAATAGCGCGCACGCTTGATCGCCGTGGCGAGCTGCCGTTGATACGGCGCCCGCGTGCCGGTGATACGGCTCGGAACGATCTTCCCCGTCTCGGTGATGTACGCCTTGAGCGTCGCGAGATCCTTGTAGTCGATCTCCTTGACGCCCTCAGCCGTGAACCTGCAGAACTTCTTACGCCGAAAATAACGAGCCATTCTTGAGTCTCCGTTCGCTCATGCCGCGCTCGCTTCGAACGCGGCGAGCATCACCGTCCAGCTTCCCAACGCTCGCCGCCGCGCTCTGCACGCTCGCTACGTTCGGCGCGCTCCGCGCGCTCGGGCGGGCCGTCGTCGTCGCCGTCGGGCAGATCGGGACCATCGGTACTCGGCCGCGGCCGATCGCGCGGCCCGGAACGAGTAGCCGATTGTGCCTCGCGCGCCTCTTCTTCCTCGCGCGCCTTCGCCATCAGCGAGGGCTCGGTAATCGCCTCGTCGCGAGCGATCACGAGGTAGCGAAGAACGGCATCGCTGAAGCGGAACGCCCCGACGAGCTCGTCGAGCGTCGGCTTGTCGACCTCGATGTTCAGCAGCAGGTAGTGGGCTTTGTGAACCTTGGCGATCGAGTGCGCCAGCTGGCGCCGACCCCAATCTTCCTGGCGGTGGATCTTGCCCTGAGCACCTTCGATGAGGTTGCGATATCGCTCCAGCATCGCGGGCACTTGCTCGCTCTGGTCAGGGTGGACCAGAAACACGATTTCGTAGTGTCTCAATCAAGACTCCCTATGGGTTGAAGCCTCCCGACTAGCGGTGAGGCAAGGAGTGAGCCCGGATTGTCAGGCTCCGGGGGGCCGCCATCCTACCCGCTCGGCTCGCGCGGCTCAACTTCGGCGGGCTAGCGCGGCGGCGACTGGCGCAGCAGCTCGAACAGCACGATCCCCGTCGCGACCGATACATTGAGGCTCTGGACGGCGCCGGCCATGGGGATGCTGACGAGCTCGTCGCAGGTATCGCGCGTGAGCCGCCGCAGGCCTCGGCCCTCCCCGCCGAGCACGATCGCCATCGGCGGCGCGAGCTTCGCGGCGTACAGCGAGCGCTCGGCCCCGGAGTCCGCGCCGACGACCCACACGCCCGCCTGCTTCAGCCAATTGAGCGTCCGGGCGAGGTTCGGCGCGCGCACCAGCGGCACGGTCTCGACGGCGCCCGTCGCGGCCTTGATCGCCACGGCCGTGAGCGGCGCCGAATGATCCCGCGGCACGACCACCGCGTCGATCCCGGCGGCGTCGGCGGTGCGCAGGCAGGCGCCGAGGTTGCGCGGGTCCTCAACCCCGTCGAGCACCAGCAGCCGCACCGCGCGGCCGCGGTGCGCGACGAGGTCCTCGAAGTCGCCGAGCGGCATCTCGACCGCCCCGCGAACCTCGACGAGCACGCCTTGGTGGCTGCCGCCGTCGGTCAGGCGATCGAGATCGGGCCGCCGCACACGCTCCACGGGGATGCGGCGTCGGCCGAGCTCGCGCGCGAGCTCCTCGAGCGGACCGCTCGCATCCGCGAGGATCTTGGCGCCGACGACCGCCTCGGGCCGCCGCTCGAGCAGCGCTCGCACCGCGTGCAGGCCGTAGATGCGTTGCCGCGCGTCAGCCACGGCCGCGCTTGCGTCCGCGCCCGGACTTCGGCGGCCGGGCGCCCGCGTCGGCCGGACGCTCTGCCGTCGTTTCCTCGTCGACCGGCACGAAATCGATCTTGCGCTCATCGAGATTCACGGCCGCGAGCCGCACGCGGAGCCTGTCCGTCAGCCGATAGCGGTTGCCCGTGCGCTCTCCCTCGAGCACCGTGCCGGTCGGATCGCGGTGGTAGTAGTCGCGCGGTAGAGCGGTCACATGAACGAGCCCGTCGACGTGCAGCTCGGGCACGCGGACGAAAAGGCCGAACGGCACGACGCTGCTGACGATCACATCGTAGGCGTCGCCGACGTGGTCCTTGAGGAAGATGCACTTCAGGAGCTCGGCCACATCGCGTGTCGCCTCGTCGGCGCGCCGCTCGGTGCGCGACGTGTGCTCGCCGAGTTGCTCCATCTCGGGCAGCGAATAACGAAAGCCCTTCGGGCCGCGGTTCTCACCGAGCCAGCGGATCGCGCGGTGCACGAGCAAATCGGGATAGCGTCGGATAGGCGACGTGAAATGCGCGTAGGCCGACAACGCAAGACCGAAGTGCCCGACGTTGCGCGGTTGATACCGTGCCTGCTTCAGCGACCGCAGGATCACGGTCTCGACGAGCTCCGCCTCGGGCCTGCCGTGCACCTTCTCGATGATTCGGTTGAGCTCTTTCGGCGTGACCTTGCTCGCCGAGCTCAACTTGAACCCGAACGTCCGGAGGAAAAGAACGAGCTCCTCGAGGCGCTCCTCCTCGGGGCCTTCGTGGACGCGGTAGAGCCCCGGAATCTTGGCGCGCAGCATTCGCTTCGCGGACTCGACGTTCGCCGCGATCATGCATTCCTCGATGATCTTGTGCGTCACGAGCCGCTGCACCGGGTAGACGCTCGCGACCTTGCCGCGCGCGTCGAGCTTGATCTTGGTCTCCGTCATGTCGAAGTCGATCGCACCGCGGAGCTCGCGCGCCGCGCGCAGCGCGTCGTAGACGCCGCGCAGCTGCTCGAGCGCCGGTTTGAGCGACGCGTGCTTGCTGCGCGGGCTCTTGGAATCGAGGATCTCGGCCGCTTCCTCATAAGTGAGGCGCGCGTGCGAACGCATGACACCGTCGAAGAAGCGCGAGCGCGCGACCTCGCCTTTCGCGTTGACCGTCATCTCGCAGACGAAGCACAGCCGATCGACGTGCGGATTCAACGAGCAAAGCCCGTTCGAGAGCTCCTCCGGCAGCATCGGAATCACGCGGTCCGGGAAATAGACGGACGTGCCGCGCAGCCGCGCCTCGCGGTCGAGCGGCGTATCGGGCTGCACGTAGTGGCTGACGTCCGCGATCGCTACGAGCAAGCGCCAGCCGTCGGCGCGCCGCTCCGCGAACACGGCGTCGTCGAAATCGCGCGCGTCGGCACCGTCGATCGTGACGAGCGGCACGTCGCGCACATCCTCGCGGTCCGCTTTGGAGCTCGCCTGCACTTCCGCAGGCAGCGCGCGCGCCTCGGCGAGCACCGCCTCCGGCCAGTCGTGCGGAATGTAGTGAGCGAGCAGCGCAACCTCGGTCTCGATGCCGGGCTGGTCACTTCCGCCGACGATCTCGACGACTCTCCCGACCGCGTGGCTGTTCTTCGTCGGATACTCGAGCACCTCGACACGAACGACGTCGCCGGGCTTCGCGCCGAGGCTCTGGCCTCGGCCGATTAGGACGTCGGTTCGCTCGTCGCCGTCCTCGAGCACCCAGTCGATGCCGCGCTCGCGGCGGAATCGCCCAACGATCTCGTTCTTGCCGCGCGCGAGGATCTCGACGACGTGCCCCTCGCGGCCACGCGGCGAATCGCTCGTCCGCACCGCGACGCGGTCGCCGTCCCAAAGGCTCCTCATCTCGCGACCGGAGAGATAGACGTCGTCGCCGCCGCCGTCGGGCGTGAGGAAACCGAACCCGTCGCGATGAGCTTGGACGGTGCCGGTGACGAGATCGAGATGGCGCGTGAGGCAGAATTCGCGCGCGCGGTTGCGCAGCAGCTGGCCATCGCGAACCATCGCCTTCATCCGCTGCTCGAGCGCTCGCCGGTGTTGATCCGTGTGAATTTCGAAGCGCGGCGCGAGCGCTTCGAGCGTCAACGGGCGGCCCGCGAGCTCCATCGCCTTGGAGATCTCGTCGCGGCTCGGAATCTGATGCTCGTAGCGGCGCTCTTCGGGTCGGTCGCCACCTTTGTTTTGCCGCGCCACTATCGGCAACCTCGGGGGAAGTGGCGTATCGCTGGATGCATTGCGCGCATCTTATACCGGCCGCCGCACCAGCGCGGGCTCGGCAGCGTTTGACACCCCCGGGAGCAGTCAGTACATTCCTCGCCCTTCTCGCCTCCCGAATGCCCAGGTGGCGGAATTGGTAGACGCGCTGGTTTCAGGTGCCAGTGGTAGAGATACCGTGGAGGTTCAAGTCCTCTCCTGGGCACCATGGACTAATACAGCACACCCCAGCTCGCCGTAGGCATATACGCCGTCGCCCTCTTCTGCGATCGGAATCGAGCCGAGACGCTCCTGCAGCCCTTCCCGCGCACGATAGGTCAGAGCATCGTCCGTGCTCGGGTGACGAGGGATCGCCTCAATCTTGGCGATCATTCGTTTCGGCGCTCGAGCTCGCCAAGGCGGTCCATCAACGCCGACGATCGACGGATCGCGGTCAGGGATCGATCACGTTTCCAATCTGGGTATTGACGCGCTCTACTCGCGTGAACTGATTCGATGCTCGTCCCTTCGCGGCTTCAGCATCTCGGCCCTATTGAACAGCTAACGCGCGGCAGGCTCGCTCGAGGCGCTCGAGCTCGGCACTACTTGACCGCAAGTACGCTATAGCCGCAAGTGGCTCGAGTGCGGCCAGGAAAGAGCCGATTTCCCCATGACCCGAGTAAGTTGATCGCCGGGATGCTCGTATGTTCGGCGATCCGCCTTAGACGGTAGCTGCGAATGTCGCGGTGCAGGAGCACATTGAGAGCAATGGCCACGCCGGCAGCTGTGGAACCCTCTGCCTCAAGTTCGACGTTGGTAAATGCGCGGAGAAGATGGCGCAGACCGTTCGGAACGAAACGCCAGAACTCGTCGTGGTGTTCGGGATACATCGCCCTAGTCGACAGAATCAACCGCGCCCCCGGACGCAGTATGCGATGCATCTCATCGATCGCTCGTGCTGGATTTTCGATGTACTGCAATGTGTCGTTCGATAGGATCAGATCGACGCTGTCGCTGTTGAATGGGAGGTATTCCGCCGTCGCAACCACATCCACCAGCCCTTCCATTGCCAAGTCGATGGCGTAGTAGTGATTTGCCCCGCTCAAAAGAGAACGATATGGCTGTATCCGGCCGCCGATATCGAGCACGACCAGTCCGGACCGAGGCACGTTCGCGCACCACTTTTCGATGATCGGCCGCCTGAGCTTGAAGATCAGATAGTCCACATCGCTTAGCACCGGCTCAAAGCGCAGCCGACCCAATTCCACACAAGCGTCCCGCGTGCGCCGCAACCGCTCGACCGTGGAAGCGCCTGTGTAGTATTTGTATCCGGCCGCTTTCGCCCGCGCGTTACGATCTTCCGCGGCGCTATTGGGGATTGCATGAACGGACAAGGTCTGACGCGCGAGCCTCGTGGGCTCGTCTCGCTTCAGCTTCCCTACGGTGCGCCGGATCACAACCTTGAACTATGCCGCCCTTCCTCGCTATTCGGCCTTGTGGCTACAGAGTCTCACCCTTGACCAGGCACGCGACCATCTTCCGTGGCAGCCGCGATCAAGAGTGCTCTTTTGGTTTGTTGCGTCCAGATCATTTGGCGCAAAAGGAAACCGTTCCATGCCTTAGATGGGGACGCGATCAGCGCCTCGATCGAGGTCTTTTTCGTCGGCCGCGAACGGGAAGTGAACATCCGTCACTTTGAGCTTCAGCTTCGTATCGTCGAGAAAGTGAGCCAGAACACTCTCCAACGGCGGGACAGCTCACCGGATCGGCCGCAAATTGAACGGCCGCGGCTCACGATAAGCCCGAAGTCTTTCCGCCGATCGCAGCAACGTCGCCTGCGACTCGCGGTGACCGATTCAAAAAATGTGGGCGTTAGACCAAATATGTCTTACCCAGGACGATCTAGAGGGGTGACTTATCGGATCCAGGTGGGCATGGTGTCAATTGCCGCTGACGAAAATGACAAGAGGGGGTCCGCATGGACACCGACATCAAACCACGCTCGTGGATCGATTGGCTGCGACCGAAGCGCTGCCCGCTGTGCACGCGCCCCGTGAGCAAGCACGTTGGATATCGTTGCATCCAGACGATGCGTGGGTTGCACCGGCTGCAGGACGGTGGTCTAGCAGTTCTAATGCTCGCGTGTTTCGGTTGACCGTCCCTTCACCGGTCGCACGTTCGAAGGCCGCGCCTCTCGATAAGCTCTAGGCCGTTCCGCTGATCAATTGCTCGAGCAGCTCAAGCGCGGCTACCGGGCGTTCGCTGTTCCATACGGCCGAGACGTCGTGCAGAAAACGCCGGCGTTCCGAGGCTTCGCTATGATGCGGCCTTGCCACACGACACTGAGGTTGCTGTGATGAGTCCGACACGCCCGATAGCTCCTCACGTTGGTATCTACCGGTGGCGCTATACCTTCTTCAATCCTTCGCTGCTGCATCGAGCCTCCGGATTGATACTGACTCTCGGCCTCATCCCGCTGAGCTACTTCCTCGGCTCGCTCGCATCTGGCCCCGAGAGTTATGAACGTGCTGTCGCGGTGTTCGGTGCTCCTTGGTTTCGAATCGTCTACGCGGCACTGATGTGGGCGCTTTCTTTTCATCTTGTCGCGGGCCTCAGACATCTCGTGATGGATAGCGGCGTGGGACTCGATCGCAAGGCGAATCGTGCTTCGGCGATCGGACTCTTCGTCGCATCATCGCTGTTGACGCTGGCGGGTTGGGGGTGGCTAGCCGTCCGTTAGGCTTCTGGCTGCTGGTCGCTCTCTGTATCGGGCGATCGCCCAGACCGTCGATCAGGGTGGGCGACTACTGTATATGTGTGTCTCGTTGAGAATGACCGATTGATTGGGCGTGCGCTCGGATTCCGACGGCCGCCTCTGCCAGTGCTCGGCGCGCCGCAACCAAAGCGATCCTAGCCGATTCTTCGGCGGCCCATTCCTCCGGGGTCGGGCTCTCGATGGCTTGGAGCCGCATTTCGATCACGTGGGAGGCGGCGTGATAGGTGGCACGCGCCGCATCGCAACGCTGGCGTAGACCTTCAATGTGTTTTTGTGTCGCCATCGCAATAAGCCTCGAGCTGCGAATCGGACGGCGTCGAAATTTAGCGCTCCCTGAAAAACTTTCAAGGGGTTCGTAGGAGCGGGGCGGCGCCTGCTTTGTGACCGAACGGTTCGGTTGTCGGTCGCATGCAACGGAAGCTCGCCTCACGGAGGAGAAGCGAACGGCTACGCAAGCTACTGGAACTCGTAGAGCGCGAACGTCGTGTCGCGCTTCGCGTCCACTAGCACCGCACACGCGCTCCAAGCAACCGGCAGCGTCCACTCCACGTCTGCCCGATAATCGAGGCGTTTGCGGCCTTGATCGCACTCTAGGTAGAGCTTGCGGATGTCCCCGGTCACGCGTCCGATCGTGAAAGTCCGCGCCGTGAGCAGGTGCCGCCAGACATCGCGGCCCGCATACACTTCGAATACTCGTGCTGCACCGAACGGCAGTCCCGCGTCGCCGGCGGTCACTTCGCGAAAGCGAGTCAGGTCGCTCGGCTCCCGGCCGGCGTTCAGCAGCGTAACGTAAGCCGCGATGGCGTCGCGCAGCTGCGGGTCTTCGTCGACGAGACGCAGCATCTCTTTGCGCAGGCGGTCCTGCATGTAGAGCTGCGCGGACTCGTACTCCGCCGGCTTCGCACCGGTCTCGCCGCGCAGCGTTTGCACCGTCGCGTTGCCGATGCTGGCATCGAGCTCGCGCCAGGAGTTCGATTTGCAGACGCGGCCCGCGACGTGCGACCCGAGCCGCGGTTCCATGTAGCAATGAATGTCGAAACGGTCGTCGCTATTGATATCGTTGAAGCGCGCGAAGACCGCATCCTGGGCGATTCGAATCTCCTCTCTGAGCTCGCCGAGCCGCCCGTGCACGACGATCTCGTCTTCCGGAGGCGCCGCGAGCGAGCTCAGGACAGATTCGGTATTGGCTTCGTCCGCGCCGACGGCCGCGCCCGAGAGTCCCGCGCCGATGCCGAGCACGGTGACGATCATCGCAATGCGGACGGCGTCGAACAGCGGTCGGCTCCGAGGCATCGCGCGATTCTACTGCGCCCCACTCAAGGAACAAGCTTGCGAATCCGCTCTCAGCGAGCGAAACGCGGGAGGATTTCGAAATGGCGGCCCAGCCTTGCTCGCTGGGAGACTCTTATTGTCAGGGCCGCAGGACTTCAGGAGAGCGTGAGCACTGTACGCCTTGCGCGGGTTGGCGTCGCGGACGCACATCACGACTCTGGTTTAACGGAATCCGCCGAAGCAGGCGAACCGCCGCATCTGCGCGCGTTCGCTCAGCTCGAGCGCGTCGCGATCTTCGTGGCGCGAGCCTCGAGATCGCGGGGCATCGCGGACCTGGCATGGCTCTTGTAGGCTTCGTAGCTCATTGAGCAGAGGGAGTTGCCATGACGCAGGGCGCCGATGGAAGGCACAGCGAGCGTGGGCGCGTTCCGAGCGCTGGAAACGCGTCCCAAGAATTCGAATGGCGGAGGCTTTACGAAGACTACGAAGCTGCGGTCGCCGCACGCGCAGCGGCCCGCGCCAAGACCGATCACCTGTCAATGACGGGCTGCCCGCTCGAGTATCTGGAGCCCGAATTTCTGGCTGAAAAGCGCGCGCAACTGGTATTGGACGAGGCCCGCCGCAAGCTGCGCGCGTTCGAGGAACGCTCAGACGAAGTTCTGGACGACGGACCCGACGCTCGAACACTCGAATGAGCCGCGGCCCGGGCCAACCGTGCAATGCGTCCGTTTGAAGCGGCCGACATATGACGAGCCCAAGAGGTAGAAATTGAGCGTTGCCTCGCGCTGCAGGGCCGCGCGGATATCCCCGGGCGGGCTGTTGTGATCGTTTCCCGCGGTTCCAGCCTAACGGAGACCGCGGCGCCGTGACGATGAGCGCAACCGGCCTGTTCTACCGAATCTCCGCTTGGTAGCTTAGGGGCACCGTGATTTCGGGCAGGGGGCGGTCGTGAACAAGCTCGTCGATATCGTCGGCAATTTGGCGGCCGTGGTAGGTGTCTTGCTCTGCCTGGTGAGCATCGGCATCCGCCTAGTCGGAGTCTATTCGATCGCGGGCGTCGGCACGATCGCATTGCTGACGGTGGGCATCGGCATCATGGTTTTTGCATGCCTCGCGAAACTCCACCTCCTTGCGCTGCGAATCGGAAATGGCTGATCGCCCGGTGCTCGTTCGGCCGCCGTTCTGAGGACCGCGGGCAGACGAACTACTTTCTTCGGCTCCTGCGTTTCCGCTTGTTCTTATCGTGCCGTTTCGGGTTCGGCTTCCGAGCCGCCGCGGCGGATTTCTGCGCGGAGCTGGTGGGGTCGGCGTACTCGCGGTACAGCGCGTCGAGCTCTTGCGTCTCGCGCTCCCGAACCGCGTCCCGATCCTCGCGCGGGCGCTTCCGCACGTCGTTGCGCTCGCCGGTCCGGAAGTCCGGCGGCAGCCTTCGAGACGGCAACGCGACAGGGTCGGTCAACGTCGGCACATCATCGAATCCGCGCACGTACTCGTCGTACAGAGATAGCTCGTCTTCGCGGTATTCGAGGATGCCGGCGAACGTCTGATCCTCGAGCGCGAGCGTTTCGTCGAAGCTTGCTGCCATCGTTTTCATGCCGAGATGAACACGGCTCGGTCGCGCCCATCGCAGGCGCGGGACCGCCCGCTACGGACCGGGAGTCACTGGAAGGGATCGTACCGGCCACACCACGGCGGCGCGGCGATCGGGATCACGTTTTGCTCACGCGCGGCCCGTGAGCTCGCGGTAGAGCGCTAGAGTTTGCTCGACCGTGCGCTCGATTCGAAAGTGTGTGCCGATCCGCTCGCGCGCGGCCTTGCCGAAGCGAGCACGCAGGTCCGGGCTGCGGTAAAGCCGGCCCAAGGCCGCAGCGATCGCGCCGGCGTCGCGCACGGGCACGATCACTCCACACTCGCCGTCGACGACGAGCTCGGGGCTGCCGCCGCAGTCGGTCGCGATCGGCGCAACGCCATACGCCATCGCCTCAATCAGCGAGCGCGCGAGGCCCTCGCGTTTCACGGACGGCAGCACGAACACGTCGCAGGCCGCTACGAACGAAGGCGCATCGCGCCGATGCCCCGCAAGGTGGATACGCTCCTTCACGGGACTTGCGGCGATCTTGGCGCGCAGCCGCGGCGCATCCATCTGCCCGACGAGCAGCACATGGATCGGCCAATCGCGCGGCAGCTCCGCGAGCGCGTCTACGAGCACCTCGATGCCCTTGCGAGGCCGATAGTTTGCGACGCACACGGCGACGAACGCGCCCGCGGGTATTCCGAGCTCGCGAAGATCTTTGCGCGGTGCGGTGTACCACTCGAGGCTGTGACCTTTGTAAATCGTCACGAGCCGCTGCGGAGGCATCCGCAAGAATGCGGGGCGCATCGCCAAGAAGTAATCGCGAATCGCGTTACAGACGCAGACGATACGATCGATCCGCGGATTCAAGAATCGCAGCCACGACATCGGGCTGAAAAAGCTCACGTTGCCGACGATCCCGCGGTACGCGATTAGCTTGATCGGCAGCCCGCGCGTCGCCGCGATGCCGCTCTCGAGGGAGCGGTTGCCGAAGACGTGCAGGATGTCGTAGCCGCCGCTGACGAGCTCGTCGCGCAGGCGCTTCGTTCCCGCTCGGTCGCGAAGCCCGCCGACGCGCAAGTCGAGCACTCTGACACCGGCGGCCGCCAGCTTCTCGCGACTGTCCGCGCCCGGAGGGCACACCACGGCGACGTTCACGCCAGCGCGGTGCAATCCGATGAACGTCGCGGTCGTCGGCCGGTCCGGGTCTTCGGTGATGCAGAGCGCCTTGATCGGCGTCACGGCCGTTGCGCCTGGCCGAGCACTAGCTCGTAGATCGCCCGATACTTGGCCGACATCGCAGACGCCGTGAAGTCCTTCGCGAACACGCGGCCGCGCTCACCGAGTGTGGCACGCCGCGCGGGATCCGCACGCAGCGCGAGGATGGCGGCGCTGAGCTGGTCGACGCGCCCGACCTCGATGAGGATGCCGTTCTCGTCGTCGTGCACGATGTCGGGCACGCCACCGACCTTGCTCGCGATCACGGGCAAGCCGCGATCCATCGCGTCGAGCAGGATGCTGCCGATACCTTCGCGGTTCGAGGGCAGCACGAAGATGTCGAACGCGGCGAGGTAGTCGCCGACGTTGTTGACGAACCCCGTGAACGTGACGTTCGCGAGCCCGCTCGCCATGGTCTTCAGCAGCGCTTCGTCGTCACCGCCGCCGACGAGCATGAAATGCACGTCGGGGTAGTCCGCGAACGCGCGCGCGACAGCGATGATGTACTCTTGGCCCTTCTGGTCGTTGTCGAGCGCGCCCACGTGGCCGACGATCAGCTTGCCGCCGTGCGCCGCGCGAATCGCGGCGGAGCGCTCGGCATCGACGCTCAAACCACTGCTGCTGCTGTGCACGACATCCACGCGAACCGCGGCGTCGTAGGCCCGCACGACGTCGGCAACTTGCGGCGCGACGGCGGCCACGTAGGAAGCGCGCCGGTAGGCCTTGTGTGCGAACCAATGCTCGCGAATCGGATTGTTGACACGGCGCGTGATCACGTACGGAGTTCCGGTCAGCAGCGAGCGCAAGTAGGCGCCGTAGACGCTACGCCCTTCGTGAACGTGCACGAGGTCCGCGTCCGCCGTCGCTCGCGCAACGCTGAAGGAGCCGCCGGACACGGTGCGAATCTCGACATCGGCGTCGGCGAAGCGTCCGGCAAGCGGCGCGCCACGCCGGGCGACCAGCACCTGCGCGTAACCATAGCTCCGAAGACCGCGTATCAGGAGCTCAGTTTGCCGCTCACCACCGCGATAGCTCTTCGCGACGTTGACGTGCGCGATTCTGATCGTCATTCCGAGGCTGTTCGCGAGCGGCGCCGCACGGTCTTGTCGAGCCCTTCGGGAACTGAAGGCGGCGCAAGCGTAGCACAGGCTCACGCGCGATCGGGGCGCGTCGGCCTGGCACACGCGCTGCATCCGGCCGATGTAAGCAGAGCGAAGATTGCCGCGAATCGTTGCGGCGCGCGAACGGACTCCCTAAAGTGCGGAATTCATCGATGCGCGTCCACGCGCGAGGACGAACGAGGGTGTGTGGCTTCGTCGGCGGAACCGAGCCGAGCTGGAACTACGCGGCGGCCCTCGACTCGATCGCCCATCGCGGTCCTGATGCGAGCGACCTGCGGATTGCGGGTCCCGTCAACGTCGGTTTCAGGCGCCTTTCGATCATCGATCTTTCCTCCGCCGCGAACCAGCCGATGGTCGCGCCCGACGGCGAGTCTTGGCTCGTCTTCAACGGCGAAATTTACGGCTACCGTGAGTTACGCACCGAGCTCCAACGCCGCGGCCGCGCCTTTCGGACGGACTCCGATACCGAGGTGGTGCTGAACGGCTACCTCGAATGGGGCGAGGCGTTCGTCGATAAGATCGACGGGATGTTCGCGATCGCGCTCTGGGATGCACGCGAGCAACGCCTGAAGCTGTACCGCGACCGCCCCGGGATCAAGCCGCTCTACTATTTCCACGACGGCCGCAAGCTCGCGTTCGCGTCCGAGCTCAAAGCGATCGAGATCGCGTGCGCGACCGAGAAGCTCGCCGTCGATGAGACCGCGCTCTACGACTTCCTCGGCTACCGCTACGTGCCCGCTCCGAAGACGCTGTACCGGCGCTGCTTCAAGCTGCCGCCGGCGCATTGGCTCTCTTTCGATCCCGCAACCGGCGCGCTCCGCGGACCGCAGCGCTTCTGGTCGATCCCGCTGCCCGAAGCGCCGCGCCGCCCCGCCCTGGAGGACTGTTGCGCGGAGCTGCGCGCGCTCGTCAGGTCGGCCGTGACGGACCAGATGATCGCCGACGTGCCGCTCGGCTTTTTCCTGTCCGGAGGAATCGATTCGAGCGTCGTCGTCGCCGCGGCCGCGCAGAGCGGGCGCCGCGTCTCGACGTTTTCGATAGGCTTCGACTACGACGCGGTGTCAGAGACACCGTACGCGCGCGAGGTGGCGCGGCTATTCGACACCGACCACCACGAGCGGATTCTGTCGCAGGCGCACGCGCAAGAGCTGCTGCCGAAGCTCAAGTCTTGGTTCGACGAGCCGTTCGCCGACGAGTCGTCGATGCCGACCTACCTCGTGTCGGCCGCGGCGCGCGAGAACGTCACCGTGGTGCTCACGGGCGACGGCGGCGACGAGGTTTTCGGAGGCTACAGCACTTACCGCCGCTTCGCGCGCTACGAGCGTTGGCCCACCTGGCCGCGATTCATGGAAAGCGCCGCTTACGCCCTGCGCAAGCCGTTCCAGCGCCGCAACGCGCTCGCGCGTGCTCTGACCCTGCTCGAGACGGCCTTCAGCTCGGGCCCGGATCTCTGGGCGCGGATCATGGCGGGCATGCCGCGCCCCGCGAAGAAGGCGTATCGCGCCGAGCTCGGCATCCCATCGGACTACGACGATTGGTGGCACTATCGCGAGCATTGGCGCGCCGACCTCCCCGTCCGCACGCGCCTGCAGCTCGTCGACTTCCATACGTTTCTGCCCGGGCTCGTGCTCACGAAGGTCGACCGTACGAGCATGGCCGTGTCGCTCGAAGCGCGCGTGCCGCTGCTCGATCGGAGGCTCATCGAGTTTTCGTTCGGAATCGACGAGGAATTGCGCTATCACGGCGGCGTCACGAAGGGACTGCTGCGGCACGCCTATCGCGGGATACTCCCCGACGGCATCCTCGACCGCCGCAAGAAGGGATTCGGGATCCCGCGCTACTACTTGAAAGACGTCGCCGGCGGCCGCGTGATCCAGGAGCATGTTCTGCGCAGTCTGTTCCTCGACAAGTCCGGAACTCTCGCCTGAGGACCGAGCGCTCGTACGGCTCTGCGCGACGCGGCCGGGCCGCGCCCGGCGCGACACTGTAAGATACGCGGGCCCGCGTCCTTCACGCGCGCGGTGCGGCGACGAAACTCGAGACAATGACGACTCAACCCGCTCGAAAGAAGGCCTTGATCACGGGGATCACGGGCCAAGACGGCGCTTATCTCGCCGAGCTCCTGCTCGACAAGGGCTACGAGGTTCACGGCGTGAAGCGCCGCGCTTCGTCGTTCAACACCGACCGCATCGACCATCTCTATCACGACCCGCACGAGCCCGATCGGCGGATGATCCTGCACTACGGCGACCTCACGGACGCGACCAACTTGATCCGAATCGTCCAAGAGACTCAGCCCGAGGAGATCTACAACCTCGCGGCACAGAGTCACGTCGCTGTGTCGTTCGAGACACCGGAGTACACGGCGAACTCGGACGCGCTCGGCACGCTGCGCCTGCTCGAGGCGGTTCGCATTTGCGGGCTCGGAGCGCGCACGCGGTTCTATCAGGCGTCGAGCTCCGAGATGTTCGGCAAGGTCCGCGAGACTCCGCAGAGCGAGACGACGCCGTTCTATCCGCGCTCCCCATACGGAGCGGCGAAGGTCTATGCCTACTGGATCACGGTGAACTACCGCGAGGCTTACGGCTTGTTCGCGTGCAACGGCATCCTGTTCAATCACGAGTCTCCCGTCCGCGGCGAGACGTTCGTGACGCGCAAGGTCACTCGCGGGCTCGCGCGCATCAAAGTGGGCCTCGACGAGTGCCTGTACCTCGGCAACCTCGACGCGCTGCGCGACTGGGGCCACGCGCGCGACTATGTCCGCGCTCAATGGTTGATGCTCCAACAGCGGACTCCCGAGGATTACGTGATCGCGAGCGGCGAGCAGCATTCCGTGCGCTCGTTCGTGACGCTTGCCGCGAAGCTGCTCGGGATGGACGTCGAGTGGCGCGGCGACGGACGCAACGAGCACGCCGTCGACCGTAGCTCGGGCAAGACCGTCGTGCGCGTGGATCCACGCTATTTCCGGCCGACCGAGGTCGACACGTTGCTCGGCGACGCCAGCAAGGCGCGCAAGCAGCTCGGCTGGCAACCCGAGATCGGCTTCGAGGCGCTCGTCCGCGAGATGGTCGACGCGGACCTGCGGCACGCCGAACGGGACGCGCTCGTCGCGAGCGCCGGCTTCTCCGTCAACAATCCGCGCGAATGAAGCGCGACTCCGCGATCTTCGTCGCCGGTGAACGTGGGCTCGTCGGCTCGGCGCTCGTGCGCGCGCTCGCGGCGCGCGGTCACACGAATCTCTTGAGCGCGCCGCGAACGGCGCTCGACCTGCGCGAGCAGGCTGCCGTCGAGCGATTCTTCGCCGAGCAGCGCCCGGAGTATGTTTTCATGGCGGCGGCCAAGGTCGGCGGCATCGTCGCGAACGATACCTACCCCGCGGATTTCATTCGCGACAATTTGCTGATCCAGAACAACTTGATCGACGCCGCCTATCGGCACGGCACGAAGAAGTTCTGTTTCCTGGGCTCGAGCTGCATATATCCGCGGCTCGCGCCGCAACCGCTGCGCGAGGATTCGCTGCTCACGGGACCGCTCGAGCCGACGAACGAGTGGTACGCGATCGCGAAGATCGCCGGCATCAAGATGTGCCAGGCGTACGCACGTCAATACGGGTTCCATGCGATCTCCGTCATGCCGACGAACCTCTATGGCCCGGGCGACAACTTCGATCTGCATACCTCGCACGTACTGCCCGCGCTGATTCGCAAGTTCCACGAGGCCAAGATCACGCACGCTCCGTCGGTCACGATCTGGGGCTCGGGCACACCGCGCCGCGAGTTCCTGCACGTCGACGACCTCGCGGACGCGCTGTGTTTCCTGATGGAGCGCTACGACTCACCGGACATCGTCAACGTCGGCTGCGGCGACGACGTCACGATCGCCGAGCTCGCCGGCTTCGTCCGCGAGATCGTCGGCTTCGACGGTGAGCTGACGCTCGATCGCAGCAAGCCCGACGGTACACCGCGCAAGCTCCTCGACGTGAGCAAGATGACGGCGCTCGGCTGGGCACCGCGCATCGCGTTGCGCGACGGAATCCGCTCCACCTATCGCTGGTTCCTCGACCACGCGCACGCCGCGCGGTCCTGATCAGGCACGAGCGAACCATGCCGCAAGACAATCGCTGGCTCCTCGCGCACGCCGCCGACGTCACGTCGCAGAACGGCGAGGACGGCATCATCGCGAAGATTCTCGAAGTGCTAGGCGAGCCGCGCGGATGGTGCGTGGAGTTCGGCGCCTGGGACGGCCGTTACCTCAGCAACACGCACGCGCTGATCGCCAGCAAGGGCTTCGCCGCCGTGATGATCGAAGGCTCCGCGCGGCGCTTTCGCGACCTCCAGGCCGCCTTCCGCGACAACCCGAAGGTCGTGACGCTCAATGCGTTCGTCGGCTTCACGGCCGCCGACGGCCTCGACTCGATCCTCGCCCGTACGCCGATCCCCGAGGACTTCGACGTCTTGTCCATCGACATCGACGGCAACGACTACCACGTCTGGAGCGCGGTCACGCGCTACCGGCCGCGAGTCGTCGTGATCGAGTACAACCCGACGATCCCCACGGCCGTCGACTTCGTGCAACCTGCGGACATGTCCGTCAACCAAGGCGCGAGCATCAGCGCACTCGTCCGGCTCGGCAAGGACAAGGGCTACGAGCTGGTCTCGGCGACCACGCACAATTGCTTGTTCGTGCGCAGCGATCTCTATCCGCGCTTCGGCATCGGCGACAACTCCGTCGCCACACTGCGGCCCGACGAATCGATGGTGACTTACGTCTTCAACGGTTTCGACGGGACGGTATTCGTGCGCGGCGCGGGCAAGCTCGGTTGGCACGGAATCCCGTACCGCGAGTCGCGGATGCAGCTCGTGGCGAAGCCCTTTCGCAGGTTTCCTGACACGTTCGGGCCGATCATGAAGGTGCTCGCGAAGCACTACCGATCGATCAAGAAGCGGCTATGACCCCCGCGCGCGCTCGTAGCGCTCGAGCAGCTGCGCGCTCACGACGATGATGTCCGACTGAATGAGCCGGCCGTTCCTGCGCGTGGCGTTGTAGAAGTCGAACAGCCGATAGCCGCGTGCGTGCAGGAACGCGAGATGATCGTGGAGCTCGTGTTGGCCGACGTAGGTCGGAGCCATGATGACCTCCATGTAGATCAAGTCGATCCGCTGCGCGGCGAGCATTTCTTGCGCCCCCTCGAGCACGGAGTGCTCGGCGCCCTGCACGTCGAGCTTGAGTACGTCGACGCGCTCCACTTCTTCGGCAGCGCAGAGCTCGTCGAGCGCACGCGTTGCAACCTCCACCTCGTCGTCCTTGTCGAGCAGCCCCGGCCCCCAATAGCGCGCCGCGCGCGCGTCGCTCGCGAGTAGCGAGTTCGTCTCTGCGTTACGGTTTACGCTGAGGCTCGCGGAGCCACGCGTCGCCGCAAGCGCGAGGAGGTGCGTATGGATGCGGGTGTCGCCCGCGAGCGTCGCTCGCAGCAACTCGAACGACGGCGGGAACGGCTCGAAACAGTGGATCGTCGCGTCCGGAAACAGCTCCCGATAGCGCAGCGCCGTGCGGCCCACGTTGGCGCCGACGTCGAAGATCACGGGCGCCGGCGCGGCGATCAGCGCGCGCGTGACCGCGAACGGGTCACGCTTGTCGCCTCGCCCGCGGAGCTTGCTGAAGTACGCGCGTAGTCCGCCCATTCAGAACACCGCGACGCTCGCTGAGGCCCCGCCGAGCCACCATGCCGCTTCGCTGAACGTGCTGAGATAGCTCGCGAACAGGCGCCGAGTCCGCGCGAGCAGCAGCATGTCGATCAGGTCCTCGCGGATCCCGTCCGGCGTGCGCCAGCTCTCGGAGCGCGCAGTCGACCGCGGGAAATGGAGTACCCGCCCCTTGCCGTAGCTCTCGAGCAACTCGGCGACGATCTCGTCGGCGTCGCTCACGACCAAGAACCGCGAGCCCGAGCCCGCGCCGTCGAGCAACACCCGCAGCCGCCTCGCAGCCGGCAAGTGATACTTGCGATAGCGGCGCGGATCATCGCGCCAAGTCCGGATTTGCACCCCGATCACGTCGTCGCTCAAGTGGGTGTCGGCCCATTCAGCGACGCGCGTGGCGATCTCGGGCTGCACCGCGATCCGTGCGAACAGCGGCACATACGCGTCGCGGATCGGCTGCGGGATCCGGCCGTACTCGAGGTCGATGTGGCGAGCGTCGCGGCGCGCGGATCTGCGCGAGTGCTGCTTCGGGAACAGCATGTAGCGATAGCGGTCTGTCCGCCGCCCCGTGAGGCTCCACCATGCCTTACCGATGCCGCGCACCAGCGGATGGGCGCCGGCGCCGACCGTTGCGAAGCCGGCCGGCAACAGCGCCTCGTCCTCGGGGAGGATGGCGAGCCGCCACGACGAATAGACGACGGCATCGGCCGGAACCTCCGTCACCGCGCAGTCGTTCCGGAACAGGTCGCCGAAGCCGGCGGGCATGTTCGGAGTCTTCTCCCAGCGCACACGCGACTCGACGCCGAGGCGCATCGCCGACACCCACGACTTCAGGCGGTTACCGAGCCCGGCGGTCTCGGCCGAAACGACCAACGGCGCGTGCGAGTTCGATTGCATGCTTTGATGACGGCGCGTCGCGAAACTCGCGCATTCTACACGTCTCGCCGCCGGTCCCACGTGCGCAGGCGGCGGCGCCGGCAGCGCGGCCGCGCACGTCGAACGCGAGCCCCGGCGTCGCGCCGTTCCTCGTACAATCCCGAGATGCCCGAAGCATCCGTGAAATCGAAAAGCGGCTTCGAGTGGAACGCGCTGCGCTCGCTCGCGCCCCACCTCTGGCCCGCCGCGAATTGGTCGATTCGCCTGCGCGTCATGGTCGCGCTGGCGTTGCTGACCGCCGCGAAGCTCGCGACGGTCTACGTACCTATCCTGTTCAAACGAATGGTCGATCTCTTCTCCGATCCCGCAAGCTTGCCCGTGGCGCTGCCGATCGGTCTCCTAATCGGCTACGGCGTGCTGCGCGTCGCGACGATCGCGTTCGCCGAGCTGCGCGATGCAGTGTTCGCCAAGGTGGCCCAGCGCGCGATCCGCACGGTCGCACTCCAGACGTTCCGTCATCTGCACGCGCTGTCGCTATCGTTCCATCTCGAGCGCCAGACCGGCGGGCTGTCGCGCGCGATCGAGCGCGGCACCACGGGCATAGACACGCTGCTTACGTTCATGCTCTTCAACATCGTGCCTACGCTGTTCGAGATCGCGCTCGTCTGCGGCATCCTCTGGGCGTTGTTCGACGTGAGCTACGCAGCCGTGACCTTCGTCTGCGTGGTCGGCTACATCGCGTACACGCTACTCGTGACCGAGTGGCGCCTCAAATACCGCCGGCAGATGAACGAGACGGATCAGGAAGCGAACACGCGCGCGATCGACAGCCTGCTGAACTACGAAACCGTCAAATACTTCGGCAACGAGCACTACGAAGCGAGTCGGTTCGACCAGGCGCTCGCCCGCTACGAGCGCGCCTCGGTCTCGAGCAAGAGCTCCTTGTCGCTGCTCAACATCGGGCAGGCGACCATTATCGGCGTTGGCCTCGCCGTGCTGATGACGATGGCGGGCCGCGGAGTCATCGACCGGTCGCTGACCGTCGGGGATTTCGTGCTGATCAACACCTATCTGATCCAGCTCTACATTCCGCTGAACTTCCTCGGCTTCGTGTATCGCGAGATCAAGCAGTCGCTCACCGACATGGAGGCCATGTTCGATTTGATGAACGTGAACGCCGACGTGAAGGACGCACCCGCCGCCGAGCCTCTGCGGCCCGGACCGGGCACCGTGGAGTTCCAGAACGTCACGTTTGCCTACGACCCGCGGCGCACTATCTTGAGCGACGTCTCGTTCGTCGTTGCGGCCGGCCACAAGACCGCGATCGTCGGTGCGAGCGGCGCCGGCAAATCGACGATCTCGCGGCTCTTGTTCCGTTTCTACGATGTCACGAGCGGCAGCGTGCGAATCGACGGCCAGGACATCCGCAGCGTGACTCAAGCCAGCGTACGTGCCTCGATCGGTATCGTTCCGCAGGATACGGTGCTGTTCAACGACACCATCTACTACAACATCGCTTACGGCAGGCCGGGCGCGTCGCCGGCGGAGATCGAGGATGCGGCGCGGCTCGCGCGCATCCACGATTTCATCATGGCTTCGCCGGACGGTTATCAGACGATGGTCGGCGAGCGCGGCCTGAAGCTCTCGGGCGGCGAGAAGCAGCGCGTCGCGATCGCGCGCACGATCTTGAAGCGGCCGAGGATTCTGCTATTCGACGAGGCGACGTCCGCGCTCGACACGCGCACCGAGCGCGAGATACAGGCGTCGCTGCGCGAGGTATCGCGCGGCCACACGACGCTCGTGATCGCGCACCGGCTCTCGACCGTCGTCGACGCCGACGAGATCATCGTGCTGGCCGAGGGGCGAATCGTGGAGCGCGGCACTCACGCGACGCTGCTGCGGCACGGCGGCCCCTACGCGACGATGTGGGAACGCCAGCAGCACGGGCTCGACGACGACGACGGGCGTACTCATGAGCGCGTCGGGCGCCAAGCGCACGCGACCTGACTCCTACTCCTTCGTAGGGACCATCGCGGGACGCGCCCCGCCCCACTCGAGCGTCAGGCCGATCAGATTCGCCACAGTCGTGGCGGCCGCCATCACGATCACGATCGGCACAAGCGTACCGTCCGCGAGGACGCCCGTGAGCGCGCCGAGAACTCCGCCGAACGAGAACATCATCGTGCTGTAGACGGATGACGCGCTGCCCGCGAGCTGCGTGAAGAAACCCATGTAGCGCGCAGACCCTGCGGGCCCGATGAGCCCGAGCGTCGAAACGGTCACGATGATGAACGGCACGACGGTCCAGAGCGAAGCGTGGCCGCTCAGCACGACAGCGAGCAAGCCTGCGACCGCGCAGACTTGAATCGTGAGGCCGCGGCGAAAGAACCTTGGCGCGTTGTGCGAACCCAGCTTGCGCATGCTGTAGAGGTTCACCGACATGAACCCGAGCACGCTGAGGCCGAAAAAGTACGGAAATTGCGCGACCGGTATGCCGAAATACTCCTGATAGATGAACGACGCGTTCGTCACGAACGTCATCAGCACGCTCGTCGCGAGCGCCATCGCGAGCGCGTAGCGGATCGGCACGCGCCGGCCGTCCACCCTGCGTGCGACGACTTCGGCGCATTGGACGAAGATCGAGCGCAGCGAAAGATTGGACCACGATCCGGGACGCGTCTCCGGCACGAGCACGGTGTACGCGGCCAACAAAAGCGCCGCGTACGCGGCCTTCATGTAGAACACCACCTGCCACCCGAGTGGCAGCACGTACGAGCCGATCATCGGCGCTACCAGCGGCGCGATGAGCACCACCATCGTGACCGTCGCGAAGCGCCGTCCGAGCTGCTCGACGGGATAGATATCGCGGACGGTCGCCATGCAGATCACCGTCGAGAAGCCGCCGCCGATGGCTTGGACGAACCGGAGCGCGATCATGTGCTCCACGTCGTGCGTGAACGCGATCGCGAGGCTCGCGACGACGTAGATGCTGAGCCCTATGTAGCCGACGCGCTTGCGCCCGACCTGATCGGACAACGAGCCCCCGAAGAACTGCCCGCAGCCGTAGCCGATCAGGAACGCGCTCAGCGTGTTCTGGATGCTGAACACGGTGACGCCGAACGCTTTGGCGATCGTCGGGAACGCCGGCAAGTAGAAGTCGATGCTCAACGGGCCGAGCGCGACGAGGGAGCCGAAAAACAAGATTAGATAGCCGGGCGCGGCCGCGCCGGTTATGCGCGCGGAGCGTGGTAACGAGTCGGCCATCGAGAAAACGCCAGCGGCTTGCGGGCGCGGATTATCTCAGCAGTACCGCGCCGAATCGAGCGCCGCACGGCGCGCGATTTCTCAACGGCGCGCGTATTCGTGCAGGTACCGCCAGAGCGTTCCGACGACGAGAGCGTGGTCGATGTCGCCGCGAAGGATCAAGTCGGCCAGACGAGCCTTGGGCACGAGCACGACCTCGGTATGCTCCGTCCCCGTGTTCTGGATCGCGCCGTCCAGCTCGACGTCGGTCGCGAGATAGCCGTACAAGCGGTTCGAGAACAACGCGGGATTCGGACTCACGACGCCGAGCGAGATCGCGTTGCGCGCGCGGTAACCCGTCTCCTCGAGGCACTCGCGCAGCGCGCAGCGCAGCGGGTCTTCGCCCTTGTCCACGAGCCCGCCGGGGATCTCGAGCGTGACTCGCCCGGCGCCATGGCGATACTGCTTCACGAGCACGACGTGGCCGTCGCGCGTGACCGGGACGATTTGCGCCCAGGACGGCGAGTCGATTCGGTAGAACGTGTGAACGGATCCGTCGAGCGGCGACTCGGCGATCGAGCGTTGCACGGAGAAGACCTTGCAATCGGCTACGGGCTCGCGCTCGAGCTCGCGCCATTCGAGAGACTCGATCATCGCGTGGCTATCTCCGGCGCGGCTGGATCCGCACGCCGCCCGCATCCACCCACGAGCATTGCAACCGCCTCCATCATCCGCCGCCGAGCTGGTAGATCGCGAACGCCCCGCCGTAGCCCAAGATCGTCATGTAGCTCCACGCGAACACGGGCCAGCGCCAGCTGTTAGTCTCGCGGCGTATCACTGCCAGTGTCGCCGCACATTGCAGGCACCACGCGTAGAACAGCAGGAGCCCCAACACCATCGGCAGCGTGAACACGGGCCGCCCGTCGGGCCAAGTCGCAGCGCCGAGACGACCCGCGAGGCTTTCCTCGTCGGCGTCGTCGCCGACCGCGTAAATCGTGCCGAGCACGGCGACGACGACCTCGCGGGCCGGGAAGCCCGCGATGACGCCCGCGGACACGCGCCAATCCCACCCGAGCGGGGCGAATACGGGCTCCACGACGTGCCCCGCGCGGCCAAGCCAGCTTTGCGCGAGATGATCGGCCGCCGAGCGATTGTCGATGTCCGCGAGCCGCGCCTCGAGCTCCGCGCCGCTGACGCTCGCGGCCGCGGCCGCTCGCGCCTCGACGCGCGCCTGCTCGATCTCGGGAGACTGCGGAAAGTATGCGAGCGCCCAGACGACGACGGCCACCATGAAAATGACCGTGCCCGCGCGCCGCAGGAAGATGCGGACTCGATCGAGCAGCTTCATGCCGACGGTCTGCACGTTCGGCATCCGGAACTCCGGGAGCGCGAGGATGAACGTCGGATTCTCGCCGCGCAGGAACGAATGGCGCAGCAGCAGGGCCGTTCCGACGCCGCCGACGATTCCGATCACGTAGAGCCCGAACAGCACGAGCCCCTGCAGGTTCACGAAGCCTACGGTGCGCGACGGAACGAACGCCGCGATCAGCAGCGCATACACAGGTAACCGCGCCGAGCACGTCATGAAAGGCGCGGCGAGAATCGTCGCGATCCGGTCGCGGCGATTCGGAATCACGCGCGTCGCCATGATCGACGGCACGGCGCACGCAAAGCTCGACAACAGCGGGATCACCGATTGGCCCGAGAGCCCCACGGAGCGCATCGCACGATCGACGAGAAACGCAGCGCGCGCGAGATAACCCGTGTCCTCCATCAAGATGATGAACAGGAACAAGATCAGAATCTGGGGCAGGAAGATCACGACGCTGCCGACCCCGGCGATGACGCCGTCGACGAGGAAGCTCGACAACGCGCCAGGCGGCAAACGTGCAGCCAGCGACGCGCCGAGCGACGACGCGCCCGCATCGATGAGCTCCATGAACGGCGTCGCCCAGGCGAACACCGCCTGAAATACGACTGCCATCGACAGCACGAACCCGATCGTGGCCGGCCAAGGTTGCTTGAGCCAATCGAGCAGCGCGGCGGTTCGGCTCGCGACGGCCGAGCCCGGCGACTCGACGCGTGCGAGCGTCTCGCGCACCCACTGGTAGCGGTGACGCGCCTCGGCCGCGAGCGGCGGCTCGGCGCCGAACAACGCTGCGCGCACGGGCTCGAGCTCGGCGCGCAGCTGCTCGCTTACCGCGAGCGTCTCGGTCTGCGCATCGATCAGCAGCCGCTCGACCTCGACCGGATGGACGTTGACGCCTGTCGCTTGCCACTTGCCCGCAAATTGCTCGCCGGCCGCGCGCAGCTCGGGCCAACTCGCAACGAGCTGCGGCGGCGCAGCCTCGAGCAGACCGGCGAGCGCCTCCTTGAGCGCTGCGAAGCCGCGGCCCGTCGTCGCGACGACCGGAATCACCCGCACGCCTCCGAGGCTCTGCTCGAGCGCGGCATGGTCGATCTTGATGCCCTGCATGTCCGCGGCGTCGGCCATCGTCAGCGCAACCACCATCGGGCGACCGAGCTCGACGAGCTGCTGAAGCAAGTACAGACCCTGGTACAGCCGCGTCGAGTCGACGACGGCGAGGATCGCCTCTGGCCTCGGTGTGCCGACGACGCGGCCGAACAGCACGTCGACCGCGATCCGCTCGTCGGTCGAATTCGGGCTCAGCGAATACGTGCCCGGAAGGTCGACGAGGTCGAGCGTGACCGCGCCGAATACACCGCGTCCGACGCGGCGCTCGACGGTGACACCCGGATAATTCGCCGTGCTCTGGCGCAGCCCCGTGAGGCGATTGAACACGGAGCTCTTGCCCGTGTTCGGATTACCGACGACGGCGATCGTGCCCATGGCTCGCCGATGTACGGTGAGCCGCTCGATCGGAACGGCCGTTTCAGCTCGAGTGACCACTATCAGCTACCTGCGCGACGTGGAAATGCTTTGCCTGCTCCCTGCGGAGAGAGATCGCGGCGCCATACAGCCGGAACTCGAGCGGATCTCCGCCGAGCGAGCTTCTGAGGAACGTAACCTCCGCACCCTCCACCAGCCCGAGCACCATCAGGCGCTGGACCGCTGGGTCGCGCGTATCGATCGCGTCGATCCGGACGAAGTCGCCGGGCTTCAAATCCGACAAGGTCAGACGCAGCCTCCCGCGGGACTGCCAGATAAGAATGATTCTCGATTATAGACTATTCGAACGGGTGGCGCCGAATGATCACGGCGTCACGCGCTGGGCCGGTCGAGATCACGTCGATCGGCACGCCCGCGAGCTCTTCGATCCTCGCGAGATAGGCCTTCGCCTCGGCCGGGAGCGCCTCGTAGACGGTGACCCCGAGCGTGGGCTTCGACCACCCCGGGTGGCTCTCGTAGACGGGCTCGCATTCGCCATAACGGTCGATCAAGAGCGGCGGCGTGGTGAGGGTCTTGCCGTCGAGCCGATAGCCGACACACACCTTGATCTCGGGAAGACCGTCGAGCACGTCGAGCTTCGTGAGGCACAGCCCCGAAAGGCTGTTCGTGAACACGGCACGTCGTAGCAGCACTGCGTCGAACCAGCCGCAGCGGCGCGGACGCCCCGTGGTAGCGCCGAACTCCTTGCCCACGTCGCCGAGATGCTTGCCGACGCCGTCGACGAGCTCCGTTGGAAACGGCCCTGCCCCGACCCGCGTCGTGTAGGCCTTGACGATGCCGAGCACATAGTCGATGCCGCCCGGCCCTGCACCCGTTCCCGTCGCCGCGCCGCCGACCGTGGTGTTCGACGAGGTCACGAACGGATATGTGCCGAGATCGATGTCGAGCATCGCGCCCTGCGCGCCCTCGTAGAGCACGCCGCTGCCATTCTGCTGCAGCTCGCGCAGCACCTCGGTCACGTCGACGACGAGTGGTTTCACACGCTCGCCGAGCTCGAGCAGGTTGTCGATCTCGCGCTTGGGATCGACGGGCGCCGTCGCGTAATAGCGCTCGAGCAAGAAGTTGTGCAGGTCCAAGAGCCGCTCGACCTTCGCCTTGAGGGCGTCCGGCGCGAACAGGTCGGAAATTCGCACCGCGCGGCGCGCGATCTTGTCCTCGTAGGCGGGGCCGATGCCGCGCCCGGTGGTCCCGATCGCGGCGGCGCCGCTCTTCTGCTCGCGAGCCTTGTCGAGCAAACCGTGCGAGCTCAAGATCACGGGACACGCCGGCGAGATCCGCAGCCTCCGCTCCACCGGAACGCCGCGAGCGATCAGCTCATCCATCTCGCTGATCAGAGCATCGAGCGAAACCACCACGCCGTTGCCGATTAGGCAGATCACGTCGTCGCGCAAGATTCCGGACGGAATCAAATGCAGAACGGTCTTGCGATCGCCGATCACGAGCGTGTGGCCCGCGTTGTGGCCGCCTTGGAAACGCACGACTGCGTGCGCGCGCTCGGCCAGCACGTCGACGACGGCGCCCTTGCCCTCGTCGCCCCATTGGGTGCCGATCACGACGACGCTTCGACTCACGCTAACCTCGAATGGTGAGCAGCAACAGGAGCCCCGCGATCACCGCGGCGAGCCCGAAGCTGCGGAGCTGTCCGTCCTCGAGGCGCGCAATGGCTGCGAGCCCGCGGCGCCACGCCGTCGGCGCCGCAAACGGAAACAGGCCCTCGATCACGAGATAGAAAGCCAAACCCGCGAGAAGATCCGCCCAGGCCAAAGCCTCAAGCCTCCGTAGTCTTGTAAGGGTCCGCGTGAGCTCTATTTGGCAGCAGTGCCGAGCTGCTTCTGCAGGAACTGGAAGAAGTCGCTGTCCGGCTTGAGAACGAGCACGTCTTGGTCCCGGCCGATCGATTCTCGATAGGCCTGCATGCTCCGGTAGAAGGAGTAGAAATCTCGATCTTTCGAATACGCTCCCGCGTAGATCTCGGCCGCGCCCGCGTCGCCCGCGCCACGAATGCGCTCGGCGTCGCGATAAGCCTCCGAAAGAATGACCGTACGTTGGCGATCGGCATCCGCGCGAATACGCTCGTACTGCTCTTCGCCTTCGGCGCGCAGCTGCGTCGCGACGCGCTGGCGCTCTTGGCGCATGCGTAAATAGACCGACTCGCTGACCTCATCGGAAAGGTCGATCCGCTTGACGCGCACGTCGACGACCTCGATGCCGAGCTCCGGCGAGCGTGACTGCACCGACGTCAGCATCTCGGCCATGAGCTCCGAGCGCTCCGCCGAGACGACCTCTTGCACGGTCCGCTGACTGATCGCGGCCTTGATCCCTTCCTTCACGATCGCCGAGAGCCGCTCGATCGCCGATGTCTCGTCGCCTTGCACGGAGCGGTAGTACTGCGCCGGGTCGACGATCCGCCAGGTGACGAAATAGTCGACGATAAGGTTCTTCTTCTCGCCCGTGAGGAACTTCTCTTCTTGATGCTCGTAGTTGAGGATCCGATTCGGATAGCGCCGAATGTCGTTCATGAACGGCACTTTGAAGTGCAGCCCCGGCGCGTAATCGGACTTGACGATCTCGCCGAACTGGAACTTCACGGCGTGCTCGCGCTGGTCCACCGTGAACACCGACATGCGCACCAGGATCACGGCGAGCACACCGAGAATCAGCAGCAGGTTCAGGCGGGGGCTCATGGCGGCGACTCTTCGCTCAGCGGCTCTCGCGGTCGCGCGACCGCGGAGCCATGTTGTTGGTCATCGGCACGGGCGTGGCCGACGCGGGCTCGTTGCTCGGCGGGTTCGGGCGCCGCGTGAGCTGGTCCAGCGGCAAGTACAGCATCTGGTTGCCGCCTTCGGTATCGACGATCACCTTCGTCGAGTTCGCGAGGATCTCTTCGAGCGTCTCGATATAGATGCGCTCGCGCGTCACCGCCGGCGCTTTCTGGTACTCGGCGAGGATCTGGTCGAAGCGGGCCGCCTCGCCTTCGGCGTTCGCGATGACCTCGGAGCGATAAGCCTCGGCCGCCTGGCGCCGCTTTTGCGCCTCGCCGCGCGCGCGCGGGAGGATCTCGTTGGAATACGTCTCCGCTTCGAGGATCTTGCGCTCTCGGTCTTCGCGTGCCTTGATCGCCTCCTGCACGGCGCTTTCGACCTCGCGCGGGAAATTTGCCTCCTGCAAATTCACCTCGTACACCGTCACACCGGAGCCGTAAGTGTCGAGTGTCGCCTGGAGCAGGTCCTGCGTCTCGCGCGCCACCTCTGTGCGGCCCTCGGTCAAGATGAAATCCAGCAAGTTGCGGCCGATCACCTCGCGAATCGCGCTCGCGGTGACGTCTGTCAGCGTGTTCTCCGGATCGCGCATGTGGAACAGGAACCCTTTCGGATCCGTGCGCCGAAACTGCACGACGAGGTCGACGTTCACGATGTTCTCGTCGCGCGTCAGCATGCTGCCGTTGTAGGACAGCCTTTCGGTCGCGCCGATGTTGATCTTCTCGACGCTCTCGATCGGCCACGGCAGGTGCCACCGCAAGCCCGGTTGCGTGAGATCTTGGAACGCGCCGAACCGCAGCACGACGCCGCGCTCCGCCTCGTCGACTTTGTAGATGCCGGCGAGCGCCCAAACGGCGACGAGCAGAATGAGCCCGCTGATGACCAACCCGCCGCTGAGTTGCGCGTCGGCGCCGCCGCGACCGCCGCCGCTACCGCGGCCGCCGCGGAAAAGGCCCGCGAGCTTGCGCTGAAAATCTCGGACGACGGCGTCGAGATCCGCAGGACCTTTGTCCTTGTCGGATCGCCATGGATTGCCCTTGTCCCCGTCGTCCCAAGCCATCGTGCTTCACACTTTCTGTCGAATGGAGCCTGCTGGCAAGCCTTCCTTGCTGCGCAGCTCTTGCCACCGTTGCGCCGTCAGCTCCACTTCCAGTGTGGAATTGCCCTCTGCGTCCACCTTCTCGCTCCGAACCGCGTGCCAACCGAACAGCTTGGCGCGCAAGCGGCTCTGCTCCGGCCCGAGCTTGAGCTCCGCGACGAGCCGTGAGCCGATCAAACGCGAGCGCACCGCCGCCCGGAGCTCCTCGATGCCTTGGCCGGTGGTCGCGGACACGCAGATCGGCGCACGCTCCGAGTCGTCGAGCTCGGCCGCGAATTCTAAAGGTGCCTGATCCACCTTATTGTACACCGGAAGCCGTGGCACCCCGGCGGCGCCTACCTCGGCGAGGACCGTTTCGACTTGCTGCCGGCGGTCGTCGTGATGCGGATCGCTCGCGTCGATGACGTGCAGAAGCAGCGTGGCATCGCGGGTCTCGGTCAGCGTCGCTCGGAACGCCGCGACGAGCTCGTGCGGCAGATCGCGCACGAAGCCGACCGTGTCCACGAGCAAAGCCTCCTCGCCATGGTCGAGCGCGAGCCGCCGAATGGTCGGATCGAGCGTCGCGAACAGCTGATCCTTCGCGACGAGATCCGAGCCCGAGAGCGCGTTGAACAACGTGGTCTTGCCGGCGTTCGTGTAGCCGACGATCGCGACCGTCGGCACCTCGGCGCGGACGCGCTCCTTGCGGCTCACGTCACGTTGCCGTTCCACGCGCGCGAGGCGCTCTCGCAAGTGGCGAATCCGGCGGCTCACGAGCCGCCGGTCGGTCTCGAGCTGCGTTTCGCCCGGCCCACGCAACCCGATGCCGCCTTTCTGGCGCTCGAGGTGGGTCCAACCGCGGACGAGCCGCGATGCGAGATGCTCGTGCTGCGCGAGCTCGACCTGCAGCTTGCCCTCGAACGTCGCCGCGCGCTGCGCGAAGATATCGAGGATCAAGCCGTTGCGATCGAGCACGCGCGTTTTGAGCGTGGTCTCGAGATTGCGCTCCTGGCCCGCTCGCAGCGGCTGGCTCACGAGGATCAGCTCGGCTGCGGCCGAGCGAGCAACTTGCGCGACCTCGTCGACCTTGCCGCTCCCGATGAAATATTTCGGGTCCGGCCGCTCGCGGCGTGCTTGTACCTCGGCGACAACTTCGGCGCCCGCTGATTCGGCGAGCGCGCGAAACTCCTGGGTTTCGTCTTCGTGACAGGGACGGTTCAGGCCGATGTGGAGCAGCAGCGCACGTTCGCCGCTGCGCGGACGGTCAAGCAACCTCGCCTCCCTGCGTCCCGAAATTGGCGCTAGTCTTCAGCCTCATCCTCATCCATCGACGGCACGCGCACGTTGCGTGCGGGCACCACCGTCGAGATGGCATGCTTATAGACCATTTGGCTGACGCTGTTGCGCAGCAAGACTACGAATTGGTCGAAAGAATCGATTTGCCCCTGCAGCTTGATGCCGTTCACCAGATAAATGGAGACGGGAACCTTCTCCTTGCGCAAAGCATTCAGAAACGGATCCTGCAGCGATTGACCTTTGGCCATGAACACTCTCCTTTTCTTATTGTTAGGCTCGCCGAGATCAGGTCAGACAGGATCGCCTGAGGCCCTTGAGGCTTCCTGAAATCTCGCTCCGATACTTGTCCCACGACGAGACCGGTCATTCCCACAACCGGTAATGCTAACACAGCCCGCCTAATTTCAACCGGCCACGGCGACGAATCGCCGCACATACTCGAGAAAGCGCTGCGCAAGATCCGGCGCGAGCGCGGGCCACTTCTCGCTGACGTCATCCGAGCGCAGCCACGTGAGTTGTCGCTTGGCCAGTTGCCGCGTCGCAACGATGGCACGTCGGCGCGCCTCTGACCAGTCACAATCGCCCTCGAGGTAGGCCCAAATCTGTCGATAGCCGACCGCACGAAGCGCCGGAAGATCGGGCGTGAGATCCGCTCGGCCGCGCAGCGCTTCGACTTCCGCGACGAACCCCGCGTCCACCATCGCGTCGAAACGCCATTCGATCCGTTTGCCGAGGTCTGCGCGATCCGCCGGCACGAGCGCGACTGTAGCGATCTCGAGCGGCGCCGCGCCCGCGACGGGTCGCTGCAGCTCGCTCAGCGGCCGACCGGTCAACGCGTGGACCTCGAGAGCCCGCTGAATCCGCTGCCGATCGGTCGGTGCGATCCGCGCTGCCGCTTGCGGGTCGACGCTGTGCAGCCGGGCGTGCAGCGCCGGCCAGCCGAGCGTGCGGCCTTCCGCGTCGAGCGTTGCGCGGAGTTGCGCGTCCGCACGCGGCAGGTCGGCCAACCCTTCGCGCAGGGCGCGTAGGTACAGCAACGTGCCGCCGACGATCAGCGGCAACTTCCCCCGCTCCGCGACGGCGGCGATCGCGAGCCTCGCGTCGCGCGCGAATCGGCCCGCCGAGTACGCTTCGCGCGGGTCGAGCAAATCGACGAGATGGTGAGGCACCCTTCGGCGCGCGTCTTCATCGGGCTTGGCCGTGCCCACGTCGAGACCGCGATATACCATCGCGGAATCCATGCTTACGATTTCTAAAGGAACGCGCGCGGCAAGCTCCATCGCGAGCTCGGTCTTGCCGCACGCGGTCGGACCCGTGAGACAAACGCAGCGCAGCGGCGTCGGAGCGAGCGTCACTGGCCTCGCAGAAACAGTCGATCGAGATCGGCGAGCGTTACGCGTGTCCAAGTCGGGCGGCCGTGATTGCATGCTTCGCTGCGCTCCGTTCTCTCCATCTCGCGCAACAAAGCATTCATTTCCTCGACGGTGAGCCGTCGATTGGCGCGCACGGCCGCGTGACACGCCAGCGTCGCGAGCAACTCGTTCACGGCTGCTTCGACGCGCTCGGCGCCTTTACTCTCCGCGAGATCGCTGAGGAGATCGCGAATCAGCGGCTCGACGTCGCTTCCCTCGAGCAGCAGCGGGATCGCTTGCACGGCGACGCTCGCGGGACCACGGCGCACGAGTGAAAACCCGAGAAGCTCCAGGTCCGAGCCGCGCTCCTCGACGAGCTCGGCCTCATGCGATCCCACTTCGAGCGTGACCGGAACCAGCAACGGCTGGGACTTGAGCTTCTCGGCCGCGAGCGACGCCTTCAGACGCTCGTACGTGATTCGCTCGTGCGCCGCATGCATGTCGACGATGATGAGCCCGTCGCTATTCTCGGCGAGCACATAGATCCCCGAGAGCTGCGCGAGCGCATAGCCGAGCGGCGGCGTCGCGGCAGCGTCGGCACGCGCCGGCGCGTGCGAATGGAGGCGCTCGTAAAGCGGCACGTACTCGCGGATTTCCCGGGCGCCGAGCGCGAGCGCCGATTGCCAGGCCGGAGCGCCGCCCGCCGAAGCCTGCGCGCGCAGGCCGAAGGCCGATCCAGGAACCGGCGGCTGTGCGGCGCCGTTGGAGTCGAGCGTGCTCGCGAGCGCCGCCTCGACGGTCCGAAAGACGAACTCGTGCACGAGATTGGAGTCGCGGAAGCGAATCTCGAGCTTTGCGGGATGCGCGTTGACGTCCACCCTGCGCGGGTCGAGCTCGAGGAATACGACGAACGCCGGTTGCCGCGCCTGAAAAAGGACGTCTTGGTAGCCGAGTCGGACGGCGTGACGCAAAACCTTGTCGCGTACGAAGCGGCGGTTGACGAACGTGTACTGCATGTCAGGTTGGCTGCGCGAGAAAGCCGGTGCCGCGAGCCAGCCCTCGACGCGGAGCCCTTCGATCTCGCGCTCGAAGTGCCGCGCATGGTCCAGGAACTCTGCGCCGCAGAGCGCCGCGATTCGCGCCTCCTGCTCCGCGCGGTCGCGCGCGGCGCCGAGGCGCAATGCGGGCCGATCGTTGCTCACGAGGCTGAACTCGAGGTCGGAGCGCGCAAGGGCGAGGTTGCGGAGCACCGTGTCGACGTGCCCTGCCTCGGTCTTCTCGGAGCGCTGGAACTTGCGCCGCGCGGGCGTGTTGTAAAAAAGATCGCGGACTTCGACGCAAGTGCCGTGCGGATGAGCAGCAGGCCGAATGGCACCGAGCTCGCCGCCTTCGCTGGTGACGCTCCAAGCGTGCTCTGCGCGAGGCACTCGCGACGTGATCGTCATGCGCGAGACCGACGCGATGCTCGGCAGCGCTTCGCCGCGGAATCCCAACGTCACGAGAGCTTCGAGATCGTCGAGACTGCCGATCTTGCTGGTCGCATGACGCGACAGCGCGAGCGTGAGCTCGTCGCGCGCGATCCCGATGCCATCGTCCGTTACGCGAATCAGTCGCGCTCCGCCGCCTTGAATCTCGACCGCGATCGAGCGCGCGCGGGCGTCCATCGCGTTCTCGACGAGCTCTTTGACGACGGACGCCGGCCGCTCGACAACCTCGCCCGCGGCGATCTGATCGATGAGCTGCGACGGTAGGACTTGAATGGCCACCGACGAATCCCTCGCGCCGCGGCCCATGAGCCGCTGCGCGGAAGGCGAGTGTACATGACGCACCCACCATCCAAGTGGGCACACATAGGCGTCGGCGTGGGGGTCAGCTCTGCGGGATCATCAGCACTTGGCCGATGCGAATCGAGTCGTTCTTCAAGCTATTGGAGCGCCGCAGGCTCGTGGTGCTCACGCGGTACCGCTCGGCGATTCCCGACAGAGTTTCGCCGCGCACGATGACGTGCCGCAGGCTACGCGGTGGCGCACTCACCGCTCTCGCCGGCACGGCAGCCGGTACCGTGGCGGGCAGAGAGGAGCGCGCGGCGAAGTAGCTGCCCTGGGGCGGGTTCGCAGTGAAGTAATCCACGATCCCTTCGCGGAGCGCCTGCGCAAGCTCGCCTTGATGCTGCGAGCTGCGTAACGACGCTTCCTCGCGAGGATTCGAGATGTACGCGGTCTCGACGAGCACCGACGGGATGTCGGGAGACTTGAGCACCAGGAACGGCGCCTGCTGGACCTGCATCTTGCGCATCGCCGTGACGACGGACATGCGCTTGATCAGCCGTTGGCCGGCGGCCGTGCTCGCGCTCAGTGCCGCGCTTTGCGAAAGATCGAGCAGCACACGCGCCAGCAGTTGATCCGTGTCGGCGAGCGACACGCCACCGATCAGGTCCGACGCATTCTCGCGCTGCGCGAGCAGCGACGCAGCCTCGTCGCTCGCCCCTTTCTCGGAAAGCACGTAGACCGTAGCTCCCGTGGCGGTCGAGTCACGATAAGAGTCCGCGTGGATCGAGATGAAGAAGTCCGCATGCGCGTTGTGGGCGATCCCCATGCGCTTGCGGTGCGGGACGAAATAGTCGCCGTTGCGGACGAGCACGGCGCGCATGCCGGGCTGCGCATCCACCTCGGCCGCGAGCCGGCGCGCGATCGCGAGAACGACGTCTTTCTCGCGGGCACCGTTGCGCCCGCTCGCGCCCGGATCCTCGCCGCCGTGCCCGGCGTCGATCGCGATGACGACGTCACGCCCCGTCGCGGCCACGGGCGGCGGCGCGGGATCGCGCTGTGCGGCGGCCGGCGCCGCGGGGTCGACGAGGTCCACCACGAGCCGATGGCCGTATTGCTCATTCGGGGCGAGCAAGAACGTTTTTGCCTTCGCCGAGCGCGTGAGCTCGAGCACGACACGCAGGTCGCCGTTGTCGCGCGCGCCGGTGCGCACGCTCGCGACGACGCCCTTCGCCTCGAGCAGCGTCAACGGAGCGGGCGCGGCCGAGCGCGGCAAGTCGATCACGAGCCGATCGGGAGACGTGAGCATGAAGACCCGATGCTCGACCGGGGCGCTGAGCTCGAATACCACGCGCGTGGATTCAGGCCCCGACCAGACCCTGAGGTTGCTGACGGACGCGGCCGACGCGACGCTCGCGCACGCGAGCAGGAACACGCCGAGCGCGGCGCGCGGCCATCCCGCCGATCTCACCCCAGGAGCCTCCCATGCCTATGGACAGCTTATGTTTACCGGTTTCTCGCGGGTTTTCAATCGTTTTGTCATTCAGAAATAGGGTCTTAGCCGCTAATGTTGACGCGAGTCCGACCACACTGCTCCAACGCGGCAATCCCGGCCGGAGTTTTTGCGGTCATCAGGATCCGTCGCGAGCTGCCGCCGCGATCGACGATCTCGAGCCGCAGGTCGCTGCGGCGTTCGAGCGAAGGCGCGCGCTCGGGCCACTCGACGACGACCCAGGTCGCGGGCTGCTCGAGCCAGTCGCGCAGGCCGAGGTTCTCGAGCTCGAGCTCGCTCGCGAGCCGATACAGATCGAGGTGGACGACGACGAGCGAGCCGATCGAATAGTGCTCGAGCAGCGTGTACGTCGGCGACGGCACGCGGCCGCCATACCCGAGCCCGCGCAGCAGCGCCCGCGCCCAGGTCGTCTTCCCTGCGCCGAGGTCTCCGTGCAGGCAAACAATCAAGGGATAGAGCTCGGCCTCGCGCCATGAGGAAGCAGCAGCTCGTGCAAAATCAATGAGCTCTGCTTCAGACCTAAAGTCGTGTGTTAGCGTGGGTTCGCCCATTGCCGTAGGTGGGGCATCAGGTCGGAAGCGATCGTGCCGCGCTCGCCGCGGGTCGCCGCGGCATCGCCCGCGAGCGCATGCAGCAGCACGCCGGCGCACGCGGTTGCCTCGAGGTCGCGCGTCTGAACTGCGAGCGCTCCGAGCACACCCGCGAGCACGTCGCCCATGCCCGCGGTCGCCATGCCGGGGTTGCCGTTGCCGCACACCCGCAACGGCGAGCGTTCATCGGGCAGCACGACCAAAGTGCGCGCGCCTTTCAAGACAACGACTGCCGCGAACCGCGCCGCGAGCTCGCGTGCAGCCGCCGGACGATCGAGCTCGACGTCCGCCGCAGATGTTCCGAGCAACCGCGCGGCTTCCTGTGGATGGGGCGTCAACACCCAGCGTCCGCGAGCTTCGGGCGTCTCGGCGAGCAAATTCAGGCCGTCCGCGTCGACGATGAGCGGTAGCTCTGCGTCGAGCACGCGCCGCCACAGCGTGCGCGCCCAGGCGGACTTTCCGAGTCCGGGCCCGAGCACCGCGGCATCGGCGCGCGCGAGAAGATCGTCGAGAGACTCGGGACCGTCGACGGCGCGGGCGATGACCTCGGGCCGCCCCGCGAGCACGGCCGCGACACTGTCGGCGTGCGTCGCTACGTGAACGAGGCCGGCGCCGACGCGCAGCGCCGCTTCCGCAGCGAGCCGCACGGCTCCGGGCATCGACGGGCCGCCGCCGACGATCAGCAACCGGCCGCTCGTCCCTTTGTGCGCTGACCGCGGGCGCGGCGGAAGTGCGCGCTCGAGCTCCTCGAGGCCGAGCCGGACGAGCGGCGCGGCGAGCTCGCGGCCGAGCTCGCTTGGCAGCTCGAGATCCGCGAGCTCGATGTCGCCCGCGTAGTCGCAACCCGTTCCGAGGAAGAGGCCGCGCTTCAGGCCGACGAACGTCACGGTCGTGGTCGCGCGAACGGCGGCCCCCAGCGGCATGCCCGTGTCCGCGTGCAGACCGCTCGGCACGTCGAGCGCGAGCACGGGGACGGAGACCTCGTTCATAGCGGCGACAGCGTCGGCCGCCGCCCCGTCGAGCGGGGAAAG
>JADMIO011280034.1_pt1 | contig 53214 bp, 32 predicted proteins | sample 8958161 | NCBI WGS metagenome assembly JADMIO01 (sample SAMN16585339, study PRJNA669376) | soil metagenome | isolation source: Crop rotation soil | place: USA: Cullars Rotation, Alabama | collected 2011 | reverse complement strand
GGCTTCGGGCTTCCCAATATTTATACCTCGTCCGACGGCACGAATTGGACTGCTCGGGAAGCCGGAACCGCCGCGATGCTTTACGATATAATCTTTGCGAACGGCCTGTTTGTGGTCGCGGGCGAAGGTTATCAATTATTGACGTCACCCGACGGGATCAATTGGGCGAGACATATCTTAACGACGAGGGACGAACCAGGAGCGCTTGCCTTTGGCAACGGGAGATTCGTCGCGGTTGGAAATATCGGAACGCTCCTTTCCTCGACGGACGGTACGAACTGGGTTGAGCGAAGGGCTGGACCAGCTACGCTCCTCGAGGGAGTGACATATAGCGCTGGGAAGTTCGTTGCGGTCGGCGCGCCGTTAGATCCGACCGTGAAAAACGGCCCCGCCGTTCTTACTTCGACGGACGGAGTGAATTGGAGTCACGCGGGTGACGTTGAGCTGCCCAAAGATTGGGTGGGCAGTTTGCCAATTGGAACAGGAACGCTCGCCTGGCCATTAAATCAGGTCCCTGGCTCGAATCACCTCGCGGCTATTACGTACGGCGCGGGGATGTTCGTTGCCGCCGGAGATTCCGGCATCCTGGCTTTTTCGACCAGCGCGACGAACTGGTCGTTGATTACCTCTCCAACAACCAACGCCCTTCGGTCCCTTATCTATGCCGCGGGCCGATTTGTTGCTGTGGGATACAAAGGGACGATCTTAACTTCGTCCGATGGATTTAATTGGAAGGCGGTGGACTCCGGCTTTCCTACAGCCGCACTTCTCGGCCTGGCTTATGGTGGCGGTGTTTTCGTGGCGGGCGCATACGACACAACAACGAGCACGGGTTTTGTCATCACATCGACGAACGGTCTTAACTGGCACGCGGCCCCGAGTTCGACGACGCCGAGGCCTTATTACGGCGTGGCCTATGGCGGCGGTCAATTCGTCGCGATTTCCGACAGGATTATGAGTTCGACCAACGGTTTCGACTGGTTCAAAGCAGGCGGCGGTGTGGAAGGCGTCTCCGCTCAAGCCATTAGCTACGCGGATGGGAAATTCGTTATCGTGGGCTACGGCGGAATTTCCTATTCCAGCGACGGGCAACATTGGACCAATGTCGTCTTGTCTCTGTCGCACTCGACCGGGCTTTTAGGGATCTCGTACGGCGGCGGAACCTTCGTTGCGGTTGGCCAGGGCGGAACGATCCTCCAGTCAGCAACCCTCCCGCGGCCTGCCATTATCGGATTCCATTTGACCGGCCTGGTATCGAATTTCTCAATTACTGGCGCGCCCGGGCTCCGTTACCGGATCGAAGCGAGCACTAATCTTGCGTTTAACAACTGGATCGACCTTGGAGGGGCGGCATCCGGCGAATTGTCCTCGGTTTTTGCCGAGCAGTCGAAGACCAATTTCTCGCAGCGTTTCTATCGCGCCCGTGCGCAATAGCTACCTGCCTTCAACTCACCCAAATGCTCGATAGAAAAAAAGCGCCCTTCGAGGAGGTTCAGCGTCTGGATCGCAATATTTGAACAACTTGATAAACGCCGAAATTCGGACTTACCTTAAGCAATTCGCTTTTCCTGGAAGCTAAAGAATAGCTTGCTTTCTACAAACCGTCGACACGGCCGCTTGACCTACCTACGATGAACGAGAAGGCCGATGAAAGGTAGGCTCCCGGCGTCAGTTTATCGCGGCGGTGTGTCTTATCCTTCTAGAGTGATTGCCAAAAGAAATTTCCGAAATACCTCGATCTTTCGACCTCGTGCTTCGTTGCTCCTCAGTTACAGATCGCTGGAATATGCGCCCTCGTCGCGCCTCGCCCGAGGTCGAAACCTCATCGGTCTTTCTGGAAATTTCTTTTGGCAATCACTCTAATGTTCGTCCGCGACCAGAACCCAGTCATTGAAACCGTCGGAATGGGGCGTGGATGGATAGGTTACTGAGCGGCTGGAGGTTTTCGGTTCCGACGAGGAGATCTCTGTGTAATTGGCAGTTGTGGGATCGTACCAGCGGAGCCGGACGTCGCCGCTTTTGGTGATTTTCGTCGTGTCAATAACGATAGGCCGGTTCGTCGGAAAGTAGATCAGCGCAGCGCTTGAGGAATAGCCAGAGGCGGCCTGATCGTCACCGCTGCCGAGACCGCTTTTGAGGAAAGATCCAGTGTCGGGTGTCCAGGACGGATCGGTTACGTATTCATCCAGGATGGTCCAGGCGTATTTGGCGTCCAATTGGGGCGCTTCGCTCAGGATATTCAGCCATCCGGGACCTCCATCAAAAAGTCCAGTCACGCCGTGAGGCCACCACTTTTCATGCCCGAAATTGATGCCAGCGCCGCCGCGAATAAACGTGGTGTAATTTCGTTCGCGCAGTTCCTGTTTCTGCTGGCCCTTATAATGCGGCGCGTTCACATAGGGAGGCTCGATGTCCACCAGAGGATAATTCGCGGAGCCTGGCCGGTTATAAACTTTATCGAACTGTTCGGCGGCGTTGTTGCGGTAATGATAGATCGTATCGGCGCTCTGCTTGAACCATTTATAGCCATTGGGGCCTTCGGCCGATATGAATTGATCAAAGGAAGTCGAGCCGTTGGCCGGCTCGGCGATGATCAGTCGATGGCTGGACCCTTCCGCGTCTCGAATCCCATGGAAAATAGAGTCCAGAGCCAGAGCCGGTTCCTCGTTATAGCGCCATTTGAAATCGCCCATGACATGCCACACGATATTGGAGTAGCTGGAATAGCGAGTGGCGACATCCTTTCCAAAATTGTAGCCATTCGTCGTTCCGCCAGCGACCATCTCCGGCACCGTTCCGGTATCCTTCCAGCTCAGGAAAAAGGAAAAGACGACGGTCATTTCCAGCCGCGTTGCCTCGCGCATCACCCAGTCCATCGAGGACCAGGCGGGTCCGAGCGGCGAGGCGTGTGGCTTGCCAGTGAAGAAGCTCTGGCCGGCTTTATTCTTGTATTGATCGCCAAAGCTGTCGTTCATATGGACACCAAAGGGCGATACCGTGACGGCATTGAAACGGAGGTCTTTTAGACCCTCGAGCGCTCGGGTGATCTCTGTGTCCGAACAGTTTTGCGACATTGCCCAGGACGACATGGTTTTCAAGAGATAGACCTTGCCATTCTGGTCGATAAAGCGCCGATTGGCGGCGCGCACCGGGTAGGCAAATCCGCCTGAGGCCCTGACGCTGTCAATTTCCCGCGCTGATGCCACAGTGCTTCCGAGGAAGAGGTGAACTGTCACTGCCGCGCCGATTGCCGCAGATAGAAACATATTCTTGTTCGCATTGAACGCAGCCCGCTCCTGGCTGGGAATCTGTCGTCTCATATCCCAAAGATGTGTGTGATTTCACAGAACAGCCAGATCGTCAAAGAAAATATCAGGGAACCTTTCGGCGTGCTCAGCATCATACGGAAAAGCCGCTTTTGCATTGTGGTCCAAACACCGGGAGGCTTACAAAAACCAGCGCCCCGCGCGTTCGATTCCGGGAAGAGGCTTGGAAGGGGAATAATTATATGATTGCTATGCGCATCGCTCAACCCGCAACTATTGGAGTCCCGACGTCGCCATGTTGGTATTTTTCTGGGCTCAGGAATTTTTCCAGCGTATTGCTTCTATGTTGCGCCGTATTCGCAGTCTCCGGTGGCCAGGATCGTTCGGCTCCGACCAAACCGGGAAATTTTCGGGTCACAAGCAAAACACCTTTTAGCGTGTCCCTGGCATGGAGTTCTTCCAGCGATAACTCCGGCAATTTTACCTATACCCTCGCATCTTCAGTGGGATCTATCACGCTGCCCAAAACGGCCACAAGCTATACATGGACAAGCGGACTGTACCCCGGGAAAACCTACCAATTCGTGATTTTGGCGCGTGATGCCGCGGGCAATACATCCGCTTCGTCCGGGCTGGTGACAACGCTTCCACAAGATATGACGGCGCCTTCGGTTGCGCCCGTAGTTTCAATTGGTCAAAGCTCCTGGTCGTACATTTCTCTTGCCTGGACGCCATCCCAGGACAATGGTCCGTACCTGTTTTATACCGTTTTCGTTAACGGCGCGCCCTATGCCAGTGCTGGCACTAATACATCTTTTACAGTAACTTCGCTTCAGCCGCAGACCACTTACACTTTCAACGTCATTGCACAAGATTATCCTGGTAACACGTCCCCGATCAGCGCGGCGGTGAATGGCACAACCACCGCGGTCAATTCCAATGACACAATCCCTCCCACGACACCAGGCAACCTTACCGACAATGGGATGAGTTTTCAGGATGGTGAAACGTGGCTGTTCTGGCAGAAATCAACAGACAATTTTGATCCGCAATCGGTCCTGCGGTATGACATTTATGTAAATGGCGTGCTCGACGCGAGCATGGTGGATGGGACGATGACGGTAGTTTACGGTGATCCGGTCGGCCCGAACACCTATCAGGTGATTGCAGTCGACACATCCGAAAACCAGTCAGCGGCGGCAACCCTGATTACGACACCATAAGGAGACCGAGAGCGTTCGTCTTTACCCTGTTGGGCTGCGTTACTTTCCAAGCAGCTCCCGGGCAGCCGCGGTCATACGGTCGGCGGTAAGGCCGTGATGCTTGTACAAGTCCTCGGCCAGGTAAGCTGATTGACCGAACTCGCCTTTGATCCCGAGAGAGCGAATCTGGTGGGCAATTCCGTAGAGCGAAAGCGCATGTGAAATCTGAGCGCCCATGCCGCAAACGATCTGATGATCTTCGATCGTGACGATCCGACCAGATGCCTTGGTGACGGCGTCGCCAATCCTTCGGACGTCCACCTGGTTAATGAATGGATTGTTGATCACGGTGGCGCTGATCCCCTGGTCCCGCAATTTCCGGCCGGCTTCGATGGCTTTGCTGAGAAGGGGGCCGCAACCGATCAGTACCACATCATTTCCTTCCTGTAAGATTTGGGCCTTGCCCCAGGGATATTGGGCATTTTCAACCCAGGCGAGCGGGTAATTTTCGCGACCAACAAAAAAGAGGTAGTTATCCGGGTCTTTCCCGGCGCGGCGGGCGTCGCCCTGCTGTTTAATGGCTTCGTACATGAGCGCTTCGGCTTCATCCGAACAGGAGGGGGAAATGACGTGGGTATGTGGGATGGCTGAGACAGCCGCGAAATAGGTCGTGGCCTGATGCGAAGCGCCATCGGCGGCATCCTGGAAACCGACATGGGAAAAGATGGCAATCACGCCGGCTTGCGAAAGCGCGGCCATGGTTAAGGGGAGATTGCCCTTGGTGACGCCGAACTGGCCGAAGGTATCGACAATCGGGATAAAGCCGCACTTCGAGAAGCCCGCGCCGGTGCTGATCATATTGGACTCGGCGACGCCAACTTCGATGTAACGTTCGGGAAAGGTTTTTTGGAAGGGAGAAATGCCGGTCGAGCCCTGCACGTCCGCGGAAATGGAATAGACCGGATAGCCGTCGACGGCGGCGCGGATCGCGGCTTTGGCGAGGCCGGCCTGGACTTTGTCTTTTTTGGCTGCCGGCGCGGCATTGCCGGCTGCGGCCGCCTTTGCTTTCTTCGCGGCCTCTTTCTCTTCCCAATCCTTACGCAGCATTTGCGCCCAATCCAGCAATTCATCGGGTGGTTCCGCGCCGGTGTAGATTTCCTTGATCCAATCGACGATTTTTTCGCCATTGGAAAGCGGGAAGCCGTGGCCGCCAGCGGAATTCTCCACCGTTGCTTTGATGCCGTAGCCTTTAATGGTTTTGGTCCAAAGGCAGACGGGAAAATTGGGGTTGGCCCGGGCTTGCTCAATCCCTTTCTCGATCGCGAGATAAACCGCCTGGAGATCGTGGCCATTCGGCACGGAGATAACATTCCAGCCAAGGCCGCTTAAGGTGGCGAAGGTCCGCTGCATGCTGTACGAATCCTTGGTGATTCGGCCGGAGAGCTTCGTGTCATTATCTGAAACAACCATGACAACGGGATTGACGCGGTCTTTTGCAGCCAAACCAGGGATGGCCGCGAACGCTTCCTTGGCCTCGCCTTCCATCGAGGCGCCATCAGAAACCGTAACGATGGTCACACGGTCGCGACCGGCGACTTTGTCGGCAATCGCGAGACCTTGTGCTTGGGGGAGAGCGGAGCCGAGAGGTCCATTGCTTAGCAGCACCCCTTCGGGGTTCAAATGCGATTCACCATGGCCGGTGAGCTTGCTATTAATGCCGCGGAATCCCTTGAGCGATTCAAAGTTTGTGCCATCGAAGCCGTAATTGGCGCGCAGGGCATAAATGCCGTTCTCGGTATGTCCGGCATCGTTCACGAAATTATATGCTTCGAACCAGGGCCGGTCGTTCTGGGCGAAGATAATGGCATGAACGGCGGCCATGATCTCGGCGAAGGCGGAAGGGCCACCCCAATGACAGGCGGCGCCACCGTTAACGGCATGCACATCCATGAGCGCGACCAGGGCGCGGGTGGCTCGCGGATCCGCGACAACCATTTCCTGCCCGGCGAGATTCTTAATCTTGACGGAGTATTTGGGCAGTCCGGGATTGGCCGCGAGTTTCGATTTCGTGGCGATTGGCTTAAGAGGTGGAGCTTCAACCTTCTGTGCTACGCTTGTGTCTGCGCCCATATTTCAAATTGACTTAGTTTATTCTTGGCCGCGCAATCTAAAAGGCAACGCCGAAAAGAAAAGGAGATTCCGGTCCGAGCGAGCTGGGAAGTTCAGAAAAAGTCGCAATCGCGCCGGGAGCCCGGCTTGACCGTGCGTATTGGCTGGACTATTCTCCAAGGCTTTACGGTCCGGAGAGCCGATGTGGCGGAATTGGCAGACGCGCTAGACTCAAAATCTAGTACTCGCGAGAGTGTGTGGGTTCGACCCCCTCCATCGGCACCAAAATTCTTCGTAATTTCAACTTTTTCTTAGATTTCGCGGTGGTGGCGTTGATCTTGCTCTTGCAAAGGACAGGTCCTGCACGATGTTGGCGGCTTAGCCGAATGGACTTTCGGCCATTGAACAAAACAATGCGCAATTTAACACTGTTCCTGCTTCTCTGTCTGTTTGGTTCGACTTTCGCCGGCGAAATGTTAGTGCCGCTGAACGCCACCTGGAAATACAAAAAGGGGACCGCCGAGGCCTCCAATCCCACCCAGGCCTGGAGAGCAGCCAATTTCGACGATAGTTCGTGGTCATCGGGGCCGGCCCCTGTGTATTACGGAGAGACGTTCACGAGCGGGACGGTCATTTCGGATATGCGCAACAGCTATACGACTCTGTTCTTGCGCTCATCGTTTAGAGTCGCGGAGGCGGCGAATTTCGATCGGCTCGCACTGCACGTTTTAGTCGATGACGGCTATGTCGTTTGGATCAATGGCGCGGAAGTCGCGCGATTTAATGTCCCGGCGGGAGAACCGCAGTTCAATGGGCTGGCGAGCGCTACCATCGAACAGACGTGGGTTACAAATTCCCTCGCGAATCCGGCGTCGTACTTGGTCTCGGGCGAGAATACGATAGCGGTGCAGGTATTCAATAGCGTGATCACGAGCAGCGACATTGTGTTCAATCTGGAGCTCGAAACGGCGGGCGACAAGAATCCGCCAGTTGTTTCAAGCGTCCTGCCGGCTCCCGGGCAAGTCACGGCCTTGCGTTCAATTACCGTTAACTTCAGCGAGCCAGTTCAGGGAGTGACAGCCAGCGATCTTCTGGTTAATAACCAGGCGGCGGATGCGGTCACAGGGTCTGGCGCAAGTTACACGTTCAGTTTTCCGCAGCCTGTGTTCGGTCCCGTGGATATTACCTGGAGTGCAGGCCATGCGATCGCTGACTTATCCGATCCACCGCATTTTTTCGACTCCGCCGCGCCTCTGGCGAACTGGTCTTATGTTCTTAAAGACGAGATTGCGCCCTCGATCGTAGCGGTCAATCCCCCAAAAGGCGCGACGGTGCGTTCGCTGAGCGAAGTCGAGGTAACCTTCAGCGAGGAAGTGGCTGGAGTCGATGTTACCGATCTGCTGGCTAACGGGACGCCTGGCTCCGCCCTGGAAGTTCGCCCAGGAAATCGTTACGCTTTTCAATTCCCGGCGCTGGCGACGGGCGGAATCGCTCTTAGCTGGGCAAGTGATCACCAAATCCACGATCTGGCGGTTCCGCCAAATGCGTTTGCCGCGGAAACGTGGAGTTACACGGTTGACCCAAATCTGGCGGTCGCTCAGGTTGTTATCAGTGAGTTTCTTTCCAGTGCGATCAATCCGGCTGGATTGAAAGATGAAGAGGGCGAGCTCCAGGATTGGATTGAGTTGCATAATGTAGGAACGACCGCGGTGAATCTGAATGGCTGGAGTCTGACGGATGATCCAGACATCCCGAATTTATGGCTATTTCCAGATCTCTCCATTCAGCCGGATGAGTATTTAATTGTCTTTGCGTCGGCAAAGGATCGAAAACCGACCGCTGCCGGGACGCGGCTCCATACGAATTTCAAACTAAATTCAGGCGGAGAGTACCTTGCTCTCTTCAACGCCGATTCACCACGCGCGCCCATGGCCGAACTGAAGAATTATGCGGACCAGCGGGACGATTATTCGTACGGGCTTGATCCATCGGGCCAATGGAGGTACTATCAAACCTCGACGCCCGGACGGCCAAACGGAGCGAGTCCCATCCTTGGTTTGACGCCAAAATCCGACTTCAGCGAGAAACGCGGTATTTATGATGCACCTTTCGATCTTGTCATTACAAATAAGCTTCCGGGCGCAAACATCTATTATACCTCCGACGGAAGCCGACCCACGGAAAGTACTGGGCGGCTGTATAGCGGCCCGATAAGGATTTCGAATTCCGTAGTTATTCGGGCGATCGCCGTTCAGCAAGGGTATCTCGCGTCCGATGTGGGAACACATACGTACATTTTACCGGATCAGGTGCTGAAGCAGCCGAATAATCCGCCCGGCTATCCTGTCGGACCGACTGCTTTTGCGGGTTACCCCTCGGATTATGAGATGGACCCTGAAATTGTTGGTGATCCAGTGTATGGACCACAGATGAAGGCAGCGCTCAGGGCGTTGCCTACCTTATCTCTTGCAATCAGCATCGATGATATGTTCGGTTCGGCCAATGGAATCTATACGCATCCGACGAGCCGCGGACCACAGTGGGAGCGACTTTGCTCGGTCGAGTTTATTCCTGCCGATGGCGACGGATTTCAGGCCGACGCTGGCTTGCAGGTTCAAGGCAATGCCTCCCGCGAGCCAGTCAAGTCGCCCAAGCACCCCCTCCGGGTGCTTTTCAAGGGGGCATATGGGCCGAAAAAACTGAATTACCGGATGTTTCCGGATTCGCCGATCGATTCTTTTGAGACGCTTGTCATCCGTGCCGATTTCAATAACTGGTGGTTGCATTGGGACCCGAACCAGCGAAGGCGCGGGCAGCGGACACGCGACGCGTGGATGAAAGATAGCTTTCGCGCGATGGGCGGACTGGCGAGCCATAATCGTTATGTTCACCTCTATGTTAACGGTCTTTACTGGGGAGTGTACGAGCCGACGGAACGTCCGGATGCCTCGTTTGGCGAAGCTTACCTGGGTGGAAGCAAGGAGGACTACGATGTTATCAACGAAGGCGCGGTCGTGAATGGGACGATTAACGCCTACAATAGTTTGTTGAGCTTTTCGAATGTTTCAACGATGGCGCAGTATGATGCGATTAAACAGTATCTGGATATTCCCGAGTTTATTGATTACATGTTGCTCCATTTCTATGTAGGCCATGAGGATTGGGGAAACATCAAGAATTGGTACATGCTGCGCCCGAAGAATGGTTCACGCGGGTTTTATTATTTACCGTGGGATGGTGAACTCATTCTTGGTGATGGAGCGGTCAACCGTGTTAGTAACACGGATACTCCCTCGAACCTGCATACGAAGCTGGTGGCTAATGCCCAGTACCGGCTTGATTTTGCGGACCACGTTCAACGTCACTTTTTTAATAATGGCGCGCTCACTCCGCAAAAGAACATAGATCGATGGATGACGCGGGCGCGGCAGATCGAGCTGCCGATTATCGCCGAATCCGCGCGGTGGGGGGATTATCGGCGCGATGTTCATCAGTACTCCAGCCCTCCCTATGAACTCTACACTCGGGATAACCAGTGGCGAACAGAACAGTCGCGTCTGATCAACACCTACTTTCCGGCCCGCACGGCCACGGTTCTGGCCCAGCTTAAGTCGGCTGGGCTCTATCCCGCGGTTGCAGCGCCCGCCTTCAGCCAGCAAGGAGGAGTGATTGGCGCTGGATTTCAGCTCGGTATGACCGCTTCCGGCGGAACAATTTATTATACGACCAATGGGGCGGACCCTCGTGTTTATGGGACGGGCGATGTCGCGGCCGACGCGCAGACCTATAGCGCGGCTGTCACCTTGAATTCATCAACTCGAGTCAAGGCCCGGGTTTTGTCGGGGGGGGCATGGAGCGCGCTCAACGAGGCGACATTTACGACGGAATCGCTTCGCGTCCCGCTTCGGATCACGGAGATTATGTACAACCCCAATCCGCCAGGAGATGCATTCGAATTCATCGAGTTGCAAAATACCGGAGCGCTTCCCTTCGATGCGTCGGGATGGTACCTGGAGGGGGTAAACTACGTTTTTGCGCCGGGATCAGTGCTCGCGCCTGGACAACGAATCTTGCTCGGATCATCGGAAAACGCCGGCACGTTCGGGCAACGCTATCCGAACGTAACGGTGTTCGGATATTTCGGCGGCTACCTTGATAATGGCGGCGAACGCCTTTCGCTGTTCAGCAGGTCTGGTCAACGGATCATTTCCGTAGACTATAATGACAAGCGCGGCTGGCCTGAAGAAGCGGACGGGAAGGGGCGCTCTCTTGAAATTAATGATCCATATGGTGATCCGGACGATCCCGCAAATTGGCATGCGAGCGCGGCTTTCGGTGGAACGCCGGGAGCGCCGAACTCGGCCGCCTCTGCTCCGGTGGTGCGCATCAATGAAGTAATGGCGTATTCGACCAATTCAAGTGATTGGGTTGAGCTTTTTAACACGACAGCCACTGTGGTTGATCTTTCAAAATGGAGCCTCGAAGAACCTGGAAATTCCAATCGGTTCATTTTTCCGGCCGGCATCTCCCTGGACCCCGGCGCCTTCCTTGTCGTCGATTGTGATAAGGGGCAAGATACCGGCGGTCTTCATGCACCGTTCGCGCTCGATTCTGATTCGGAGACACTCGTCTTGCGGAATGCATCCGGAACTGTGGTCCACAGCTTCACGGCGGGACCGATTCCGCATGAGTATTCTTTGGGCTGGGTCGCGGACAAACTGGGATTGACCACGCCAACTCGCGGGGCGAGCAACGTGGCCGCGGCGCTCGGGAGCGCCGGCCAGCTCATGGTGAACGAGTGGCTCGCTGATTCTGTTCCAGGAGGGTCTGATTGGGTGGAGATCTTCAATCCAGATCCAATTCATCCCGTTTCACTACGAGAGCTCTTTCTGAGCGTGACCAATCATCTCTTCGAAATCACCGCGCCTGCTTTCGTTGGTCCGGGAGGATTTGTGCGCCTTTTTGCCGACGAAAATCCGGGCCCAAATCATGTGGATTTCAAACTACAAGCGGGCGGAGACAGGGTCACGCTGCTTGATGCATCGGCCGATGTGGTCAACTCGATTTCGTATGGGACCCAGGTCCAGGGGGTCTCGCAAGGGCGCTATCCAGATGGCAGCGACAACATCTCTTCGTTTCCGGTCTCGCCCACGCCTGGCGGAGCCAACTCTCTCAGTTTTCCAATTGCTTCCGCGCTGCGAACTGACGGAATTGAAATCAGCTGGCCCAGCACAACGGGCGGGGCGTATCGCGTTGAGTTTTCCAGCGATCTTGCGACGTGGAACGCACTCTCGGAAAGGACGGCCTCGAGTTCCTCCCTCACGATCAAAGATGCTCTTGATTCAAACCGGCGGTACTATCGCGTGATCGCTCTGCCCTCGGGCGCTCCCTGAGGGCAATTTTGATTGACGCCGCGCAAGGAAAGGGAATAGCGTGGCAAGAAAGCGAGGACTGCCGACGTGAGAGAGCTTTATCTTCGAATCAAACTGTTCTCAAGACTGGTCCTGGTGTTTTTCGTGACCGGAACAGCTTTGGCCCAGGGAAATAGCGCGGATGGTTTCAGCTACAAATCCGGCTATTCGAGCATGATGAAGCTGGGGAGAGATATTTATAACGCTCTCAAACCGCCGCAACGGGAACTGATCAGTGCGCAACCCATCTCGATTGAAACAGATGTCACACCTTTTGTGCGGCTGCTTTATTACCCGGACGAGCCGAAGCCAATTCGCGGTGTCTGGATTTCCGCCGGCTTCATCGACCTGGTGAACAATGTCGCTCACGCCAAGGCGATTGATCTAAAACAGAAAGGTTATTTCGCGAAGTATATCGATATCCTGTCCCAGGAAACGGGTGAGAAGTCGCTCAAACCTTTGCCCAACGACAATAATCCCGCTTTTTGGACTGACGACATGCTGAACGAACAATTGAGCAACTTTAACTCGATTGTCGGAATTGTCGTGAGCATCAAATTGGCTCACCATTATCTCGGTCATTACGTCAAGTACAAGGACAAGCTGGCGGATAACACGGATCACCCGGTTCCCATTAACGATTTGCTCTCGGACAAAGAGTGGGAAGACGCGTTTCGCGCGGGCGTGCGCAACGCGCTGGATGCCGGCTGCACGATCGAGGGGGTAATTCCGTTTTTCGAGGCTTTCGACCGGATGAAGACTCGTCCGGCCTGGGCGGTTCATTTCCTTCCCGATCGGGTGAAGTTCGCAAAAATGAAGAAGGAAATGGAAAAAATCCAAAAGCAGTTTTTTGAGCAGTAAGTCGCCGAATCAGCGCCAGATCAATATGGGCGCGGAGGCGCTGTCGCGGCGGGCATCGGCTTGTGGGTTTACATGTGGCCGGCTTGCTTGAAGCACTTTGTGACCGTATCGTGTTAGACGTTCTGAAACAGATTGTTCGACTTTGGGATTCGTGAAAACTTTCGAAAAGTCCGGTCATATTCGATTCATCGTCGCCGTCTTTTGCCTGGTGATTTGTGGGGTCGCCCTTGAAGCCGCCGCCACGAAGGAAGTTATTACGTTAGGGGCCGGTTGCTTTTGGTGTACCGAGGCGGTTTATCAACAGATTCCAGGGGTCATTTCCGTTAAGCCTGGTTATATGGGCGGCCAGACAAAGAATCCCACCTATAAGGACGTCTGCACGGGTGAAACGGGCCATGCCGAGGTCGCTCAAGTGACCTTTGATCCCGCCAAAGTCAAATTGGACGAAATCCTGGAGACTTTTTGGCATCTGCATGATCCGACCAGTTTAAACCGTCAAGGGGCGGACGTGGGGACGCAGTATCGCTCGGCCATCTTCTATTCCACGCCGGAACAAAAGGAAATTGCCGAAAGATCCAAGGGCAAAGCCGCCAAAGAGTTCGCGCGGCCGATTGTCACCGAGATTACGGCGGCTGGAACATTTTACGAAGCGGAAAATTATCATCAGGATTATTACCGTCGAAATAAGAACAAGAATCCTTATTGCCAGGCGGTGATTGCGCCGAAATTGCGGAAGTTGAAGTTGAAGGAATAATGTTTTAGCAAAGATGGATTCAACCGAAGCGGTCGAAATGCAGATGGACGAACATCCATTTTCCGGAACGATCCTGCTTGTTGACGATGAGAAGGACCTTCGCGAACTGCTCTTCAGTTCCTTGCAGATGGAAGGCCATGCGGTGCTCCAGGCGGAATCGCCAGCCCAGGCCATGCAGCGATTCGGCAATCAATTGGACGAAATCGATATCGTGATTACAGATATTGTCATGCCGGGACAGTCAGGTGACGAATTTGCTCTCGACCTGCTGAAAAAAAAGCCTTCGCTCAAAATTATTTTCATGAGTGGAAATATCGCGGAGGACTATGCGTCGAAGGTGCCCCTGGTCCTGGGAGAAAATTATCTGCGAAAGCCCTTTTCGCTCGCGGATCTCGAGAAAAACATCCAGCGCTTCGGTCGGGAGTTAATGGCGGAAAATCATTCCTAGACGCTATTTGGGCAGAACGGACGCGGCATTCAGGGCTGCTGCGTAGACCTCCTTCAAGGCGAGATGTTTTTCCTGTGCGATCCGTTTGCACGATTCGAACTCAGGCGAGATCTGAAGGTTCTTTCCGTTCAGACTCCCCACTTTGACGTCAACCTCGCCAAAAGGTGTTTTCACCCGCCGAACCTCGCGTTTCAATTTGCGCCTTTCAGCGGTTGATCGGCGAATCCCGAAGGCCGTCGTCTCCCGGAGGATCAGTTCCGCGAACGAATCCTGGTCGGCCAGGGAGCAGAGGATCGTCAGCAAAACGCCTGGTCGATTTTTCTTCATTTGGATCGGGGTATGGAAGACATCCAGTGCACCCTGCGCGAAGGACCGTTCGACCAGGTATCCAAGAATCTCGGAATTGATATCATCGAGATTGGTTTCAATGACCGCGATCGTGTCTGATTCCCAATCATGACCAGCGGAAGTTGCCGAGCCGGTAGTTCTCGAAACGTTCCCCAGTATCGCTCGAAGGACATTAGGACGGGTTTTATTCTCACGCTGACCCAAACCGTAACCGATTTTTTCGGGCAAAAGGTCGCGCATGGGACCGAACTCCTCGACGAACTCGGCGAGGATGGCGGCGCCCGTTGGCGTTACCAATTCGTGCGGTTCGTCAGATTGAGAAATTGGAACTCCCCGCTCGGCGAGAATGGCGATCGTCGCTGGCGCCGGGATGGGAAACCGACCGTGCGCGCATTGGATCCAGCCATGACCCTCGACCACAGGCGCGGCCAAAACACGGGGTCTTCCAAAGAGATCAAGCGCGACGCATCCGCCGACAATATCCACAATGGAATCGACCGCGCCGACCTCGTGAAAATGCACCGCATCGGCAGGCTTTCCGTGAATTTTTCCTTCCGCGCGGGCAATTCGGGAAAAAACCGCGACGGCCTTTTCTTTCACCCAAGGGGAAAGGGTGCTGCTCTGAATTAACTTCCTGATCTCCGCGAACGTTCGGCCGTGGTGATGGTCATTCTCCTCGTCGTGTTCGTTTTCGTGATGTTGGTGACCGTGCTCGTGATCATGGGAAGCGTGATGGTGATGATCATGGTCATGGTCATGGTCATGGCCGGTTTCGTGGTGATGTTCTTCATGGCCATGATGAAGGTCATCGTGATCTTCGCCACGGTCGTGATGATGGTGTTCGCGACCATGTTCATGTGCGTGCACGTCGAACTTTACCCCTTCGATGCTCGACTTTTGGCCTCGCCGCGAATGAATGTGAAAATCGCCGAGATTCAGCTTTGAAAGTTCGCGTTCGAGCGCATCGAATGAGAGTCCAAGATCGAGCAGCGCGCCGATAAACATATCTCCGCTGATCCCGCTGAAAATATCGAGGTAAAGCGTCCTCATGATTGTTCCGTCCTTTCGCTTGCGAGCATGTTAATCTGGCTGGCGGCGTATCCGGCGCCGAATCCGTTATCAATATTGACGACGGTCACACCACTGCCGCAGCTATTGAGCATTCCGAGAAGCGCTGCGATGCCGCCAAAGTTGGCGCCGTAACCAATACTGGTAGGCACTGCGATGACCGGGCGGCTGACCAACCCCGCCACGACGCTGGGCAAGGCTCCCTCCATCCCGGCAACGACAATAATCACTCTCGCTTTTTGAATTTGATCCAGGCGCCGCAACAAGCGATGCAGCCCCGCGACGCCAACATCGTAGATTCGCTCGACCGTATTGCCCATGATGTCTGCGGTAACCGCGGCCTCTTCGGCGACTGGCAGGTCGCTTGTCCCAGCGCACAAGATGGCGATCGTCCCGGGCCTTTTTTCGTGAGTGCCGGTATTGATGGTAATGCAACGGGCTCGCTCGTGGTGGACAGCGATCGGAAATTGCTTCGAAACGACCTGCGCGTGCTCGGCGGTAATTCGAGTGACAAGCACGCGTTTGTCGCGACTTAGAATTGCGGAAGCGATTTGGACCACCTGATCCGGGGTCTTGCCTGAGCCGAAGATTACTTCCGGGAATCCTTTCCGCAGGGTGCGCTGCGTATCCACAGTTGCAAAGTCGAATTCAGCGACGGGGGCTGCCTGAAACGACCGCAACACCGTATCCAAATCGGCCTCTCCAGCTTTGAACTTCTGCAGCAGAACTCTGGCTTCCTCGGGCGTCACGTCACGGATTGTGCCAAGTGGATCGGCTCCGACAAAGGAAATTGTCATCTGTTTTCAAGAGAGAAAAGCCCTGTCGGCAGGCCCGGAGGGAGAGGCCGGTGTTGCGGAGACGAACTCGAATGCGCACGAACGGGCGCACGACGAAAATCTTCCAAGTGTCTGATTTCGCTTTTTTTCCCGGAGCGTATAATCGTTTTGTAGATACTCGGTCTTACCGAATAGCGGCAGGGGGCTGCCGCACTCCAAGACGCTTCGCGACTTCCGAAAGGTGATCGAAATGGCGGGGCTTTTGAAAGAACGGTCGAAATTCTTTAGGCTGGACGGAGCATTTTGATCGATCACGATTGGTGGTTCAAATTTAATGGGACGAGCGATTCTAGTGGTCGACGGCGAGCCTCACGATGTGGTGGCGGGCTGGGATGGGAGGCGTCCGGGATGAAATCTCAGATGAATCTATCTGTAATATTGAAGTTTTTGCCGGTGATTGCTTCATTGGTCACGGCGGGATGTGCTTTTCACTCGTCTCTCGATTTTGAGCGGCGCGATCAAATTGCACAGGCCTCGCAAATCAACGCGCTGATGCTCGGCCAGTATGATGGCGGAATGGAGCTCTCCGAACTGCTGCGCTATGGCAACTTTGGAATCGGCACGTTCGATCACCTGGACGGGGAAATGATCGTGCTCGACGGAAAGATCTGGCAGGCGAAATCCGATGGAACCATTATGGAAGCATCGCCGCGGATAAGAACACCCTTCGCGGTCGTGACTCCATTTGAAGAGGACGGAAAGACCGGTTGCCCACCGATGGCCAGCCTGACAAACCTTGAAAGGCATTTAGATAGCCTGTTACCGGATCAAAATCTCTTTTTTGCCATTCGCATTGAGGCCGACCTCGAGAGTCTTACTTTGCGCAGTGTGCCTCGCCAGGATCCTCCCTACAAGCCGCTGGCGGAAGTGACAAAACAACAGAAGATTTGGACGCAGACCAATCTCACCGGCACGCTCGTCGGAATTCGGAGTCCCAAATGGGTGGGCAACCTGAATGTTCCCGGCTATCACTGGCATTTTCTGAGCGCGAACCGCGCATTCGGGGGCCATGTCTTCGATTGCCGCATCGCGCGCGGAAGCATTGCATACGATAAGTGCGGTCAATGGCTCATTAAGCCCAATGAATCCATTGCCGGCGCAGCGGACTTGAGCAAGGACCTAAGCCACGAACTCGAAGCGGTTGAAAAGCGCCGCGGCAGCGACACGAGGCCCTAATCAGCAGCGTCGGCTTCTGGTGAATTCAGGAGACGACGTGAGGCGCACGACGAAAATCTTTCAAGTGTCTGATTTCTCCGGTTTTCGCCCAGAGGGTATAATCGCTTCTTACCGAAAAACGGCAGGGGGCTGCCGCACTCCAAGACGCTTCGCGACTTCCGAAAGCCCATCGAAATGGAAGAATTCCGTCATGCACGCGCATAATTATCAATGCCCCGGAGTTGTGAAACCACGAAATCTGAGTTACACGAGGAAGAGAACCGTCGTGTCGCAATGAGAGTTTGCACCTGTATTTCCCTTTTTCTGAGTCTCAGTTGCCTGTTCCCGCAAAACCAGGCCGCGCCCTGGTCCTGGCAGGAGCCATATGCCAAAGTGCTTCCGACTGGCGATCTGCAATTGGCGCCGCATCCATTCAAATACGCGCCGGGCCGCTCAATCCGCTATATCGACTTTGATTCGGGCAGCGACGCTAATGACGGAACATCGCCGCAAGGACCGTGGAAGCACCATCCCTGGGACGCTAATGCCACCGGAAAGGCCGCCGCGAGCGCAAACGCGGATACTTACGTGTTCAAACGGGGCATTAACTATCGCGGACATCTCGTCATTAAAGGGGTCGGGGATTCAGGTCAGCCGATTCGACTCACGAGCGATCCGGCATGGGGTGCGGGTGAAGCTGTTTTGTGTGGCTCGGAAATGGTTAAACAGTGGATTAAAGGCGCGGCGCGCAAAGACATCCCTGAGAGTGAAAAAGTCTGGTGGGCCGATCTCGATTTTGCTCCTCGCTGCGTCTGGAGCGTTGGCAAGGACGGCGCGGTTACCCGAATCCCACTCGCGCGCACGCCGAATTGGAGAGTGTCAAATCCCGACGATGTGAAAAGCGAGTGGTGGGTTTGGGATAATCCGGGCAAGCCCTTTGGCAACACCACAACGAACGCGAGCGGCCAGGTTATTAGCCTCGGTATCGATACAAAGCACATTAGCGATAAAGCGGAGGAGTACTTTACGGGCGCGACGATCTGGCCTGAGTACGGTTGGGTCATGAGCGGGCCGTATCCGACTCCGGTCCAGGTTGTCGATTTGGAGCGGCACGGACTCGGCTTCGCCGGTTGGACAGGCGGCGGGGTTAACGGGGTGATTATGCGCAATATGCGTTATTATCTCGAAGACAAACCGCAATACCTCGACGATCCCGAAGGCGAATACTGGTTTGAAAAGAAAGGCAATGGCGGTCGACTCTACCTGAGGCTGCCCGGTGACGCCGATCCGAACGTTTCAGGAATCGAAGCCGGCAAACAAATCAACCTGATCGACGGCCAAAAAGTGGAGCATCTCGAAATCACCGGCTTAACTTTCCGGTTCACCACACCCGCATGGGATATTTCCTCTTCGCCCTGGAATTACAGCACCACTCCCTTCGGCCTTCGCCCTGATATGCATCCGGGCTGCGTCCGAGTCTGGGGCTCGGGAAAGGACATCCGCATCGCGAATTGCCTTTTCGAACACGTGTTTTTCCCGATCCGGATTCGCTCGATCCTGGCGGGTCAAACCATCGAAAGGGTCGTCATTGAAGACAACGATTTTCGTTACACCGACGAAGGTGTTCTCTCCGTTTCAGATGGCTCCGCCTGGGGCTATGCACATCTTCGCGGACGGCTTGGTGACGTTCGCATTTATAGAAATCACTCTCTCGAAACAGGGCGTCGGCCGAAATTGTTCGGGACGGGCACCGGATTTGAGATCAGCGGCGCCCGGACGGCGGAGATTGCCGGCAACGTCATCGAGCGCTCCTATGCGCAAGGGCTGGATGTTCACGGCGCCAAGATCGACGGGATGTGGGACGACGTTCCGTTCACGCGCATTCTCATTCACCACAACAAGGTTTGGGAATCGATGCTCAACTGCAACGATTATGGCGGCATCGAAACGTGGCAGGGTGGCCCGTTCTATGTCTTCGATAACATTTCCTATAATGCTCTCGGTTATCGCAATTGGGAGCGGTACAGCGGCACGGACGCAGGTTTTGGCCATGCCTATTATCTGGACGGCGCGTTCAAAAACTATCACTTCAACAACATCGCCTGGGGCAAAGCCAAGAATATCTCGAGCCCCGTCGTGAATTGCTCCGCCTTCCAGGAAATCATCAGTTACGAAAATACTTTCTTCAATAATACTATCTTTAACTATTACACCGGCTCGCGACGGCAGGAGCCCGCGGCCGGCCGCAACAAATACCTCGGCAACATCTGGGATGGCATCGGCCAATTCGTTTTTCGGCACGCCGATCCCGCCAAAAGCGCGGCCGAAGGAAACGCGCGCGAGGCCAGACCGGCCAAAGAACAGTTCCACATCGAGTCCGACGCTTACGCCGGAAACATCTTTTACGACACCGCGGAAATGGGCGTGCTCGAGCCGTCCGGACGATGGCTCTCCAGCTACAGCGATTTCAAAGGAGCGCTCAAAAAGAAGAAAGGCATGCTCACGGACGTGGGTGAAATGAGTTCGCTCTCGCCACTTCGGAATCCAGCCAACGGCGATTTTCGTCCGACGCCGAACTCCGCCGCTATGGATAGAGGCGCGAAGGTCTTCGTGCCGTGGGCGCTTAGCGGCGTGGTCGGTGAATGGAATTTCTATCATACCGGAGATGAGGCCGCTCACATCATCGATGAGCATTGGTACATGACCGACTACCACGTTTCGCGCGACACCTATCGGAACCGCCCAATGTATCCGCTCACGGGCATTCACATCGAGGCCGCCGATTACGTCCAGGGGCCGCTCGAGGATTGGATCCCCGGCGCACTCAACTTCTCCGCCGCCAGAAAGCAATACGCAGTCCTCACCAACGGCGAGATGATGAAACCGTTCTCCTTCCGCGAAGCGAAGAAAAGCAAACACGAGGGCGCGAAGGCCGAACCATGCGTCGTCGAGGGCGAAGGCTTAAAGAATCCGCAGATCTACAACTCCAACTTCCTCATTGAGGTCTATTTTAAAACCTCGCCTGGCCATGCAGGCGGGGTGCTGATGGAAAAAATGAAAGGTGCGGGTTATAGCCTTACGATCGCCCCGGCTGGAGAACTATCTTTTAGTGTGAAAGGTCCCGGCATTTCGGCCGCGGTCGAAACGAAATCCAAAGTCAACGATGGTCAATGGCGCCACGCCATTGCCGAAGCCGATCGTAAGACACGAAAACTCACGATTTACATTGATGGCCAAGAAGACGCATCAGCCCCCGGCGTGGATTCGTCGGTTTCGTTGGCGAACGATGGCGATCTTCACGTCGGCGGCACGCCAGACGGTCGATATCTCGACGGAACCATCGACTTTCTCCGGGTCTCCCAAGGCACCCTCGCGGACGGCGACACCACTATTCAGGAATTATATGCCTGGGAATTCAACGGCCCATTTTTGCGCGATTTCGCCGATCGCAAACCGACGGGCGCCCGTCGCGATGCTGGCGCTCTTGAAGGAGCGACAGAATGAAATGCGCGGGGAATCAGGCCAAGCGACCATCTTCATGGGGAGCCTTGGTTGAGCCGTCGGCGAAAGGGGTATAACGAAGATCATCTCATAGCCGATTGAGATCAGAGGCGCGAGACGCCGATCGACGCTGGAAATTGTGTTTGTCTTGCGATGCCGGAGGTTGATAACAATTCGCCGTACCCATGACGGCGGCGGTTCCAGGTGACGTTAAAAAGGGCCATCTTGCAAAAGCACGGCGCCTGAAAATCCCAAAAGGCGCAATTGCGTCCTTATTCGTGCTTCTTCTTTTGGCCCTCGGGATTCGAGGGAAAGAACGGGTGCGGTTGCAGGCAAAGGTCGATGGGATCGTGCTGGCGCGCGAAGAGCTTCAACGGAGACTGGCTGATGAACCGGGGCCAGCGGGAACGAATTCGACCCGCATGGGGCAATCGGTTTCAAATCCCAATCTGAAAGAGTCGAGCGTTCAATTGCGAGCTTTGCTGGGGCAGTTCGAGACGGAGCCCCGGCGCAATAAGCTAAATGACGTTCAGAATCTGGACGTGCGAATGGCTGAGGCAACTTTGGCGAATGCCGAGCAAAGGTTTGGGGATGCGCTGACGATCATCGGAGCCGAAGATGAGAAAAGGACCGGTTCGACGGAGCTTCGTCAGCGAACTCTGCAGATTCGAGGGGATTCACTTTTTGGACTTCACCAGTGGCACGAGGCTTTGGAGTACTACCGGCAGGTATCGGTCCTGGACACGAATCACTTAGGCACAAAGAGGCGGATCGCCGAGTGCCTATATGCATTGGGAAACTCCAGCGAGGGTTTTGCTACTTATCATGCCCTGGCGCGAAATTATTTCCGGGAGGGGGATACGCTTGTTACTGGAGGGGACCTGGGAGCCGCGATTGGTCGTTACGGTCGAGGCATCGAGATCGGGAGTTTTCTGATTGAACAGAGTGGCCCAGCCCAAAGACAAAGCGAGCTGAAGAGTGAATTAGCGCAAATCCGGAGCAGTCGAGGGAATGCTTTCCTGGTTCAAGGGAAACTGGCTGCTGCTGTTGAGGATTTCGAAAAAGCGATGGCCCTCAGGCTGGCAATAAAAGGCGAAGGGGATTCTCTCGATCTGGCGAATAGTTATGAAAATTTGGCCAATGGCTTGCTTGCGCAGACGAAGCTCAGTGGCGCCATGGCCCACTTTGAGAAGGCAATCGAAATGGAAATCCCGCTCAGCGGAGGAAAGGCTGAATTGGAAAGAGACCTGGCGAAGAGCTACAGCAATCTCGCCAATTGCCTGCTGGGCCAGCGGAAATTGGAAACTGCGCTTGAACAGTATGGAAAGGCCATTGCACTACAGAGCCGGTTCGACGACCGGCAAAGTTTGGGAGAGTTGGCAATGAGCTACAATAATCGAGGTGTTGTCCATCGAATCGAGGGAAGGCTCGATCCGGCTGTGGCGGATTTTGAGAAAGCGCTGGCGGTCCTGGGGCCCGTGTTGCGCTCGGCAAAACAAGCGATTACCAACCGTGCGAGCGCGTCTTACGGACGGCTGAAAGTGCGGTTGGATGTCCCAGTGGGATACACCGAGAGAGCAATCGAAGCCGTGCCGCGTGCCCGGCTTGCGGACGATGAGACGAGGCTATCGGTGGTGTTCGCCACGAGCCTGAAAAATTTGGGCTATGCGCGTCTGAGCCAGGGAAAAACGGATCTGGCGTTGAATGAGTTCATAAGGTCGGCGGATATTTACGGGCAACTGGTGGAACGAGAAGGACACGCGGATCTGGCTTTGGAGTTTTCCCGCAGTCTTATGCCACCCGCCTCGATCTATGCCTTAAGTGCCGACCGTTCGTTTCGCGACGGTCGCAAAGCGAAGGAATATGCGTTCAAAGCTTGCGTCCAAACCGAATGGAAGACTGTCGCTCCGGTGGAAATGCTCGCGGCGGCGTGCGCGGAGGCGGGCGATGGTTCTGAAGCCGTGAAACTGCAGGAAAAGGCGATTGAACTTGCGCCAGGAAATCAAAAGGCTGCATTGCGCTCCAAATTGGAACTGTATAAGTCAGGGCTGAAGTCCAAATGAACCAGGCGCTCGCGCGAGAATTGCGGTGTCGAGATATTGAGAATGCCGGGTTTGTTTTCTTTGCAGTAAACGAATTCCAATTCGGTGATTTGTTTGTCGGAAGGGTTTTGGCCGTTCCAGCGGCGGCAGAGAAACTGGGCGACGGGAACGCGGAACACCTGGAAACCGATATCGTCGTAGTAGGCCATTTCGCGAAAGAGTTTTCGCCAGCGATAATTGGGATAGAGCCCTGCGGGGAATTGAGGCTTGGCCCAGTCAACCGCTGCGCCGTGTCGAAGGAGATCAACTTCCGAACCGTCGGTCAAGTTCGCGCGAGCGACGTACCAACCACTATTCGAAGGCACGGCCTCAAACATGCCCCAGCGCTGCCCCAGGGCGCAGGCCGTGGCCAAAGGCTTCCATTCCTCAAGCGCCATCGCGGCCAGAGGATGGCTTGGCAGGGTGTTGATGTTGAGGGCCAAGACATAGAGCAAGAGCATGAGACAGAAAGCCTCCCTCACATAATGAAGTAACGGTTGGTCAATCGCGGGGCGCTTGGGCTCCGATGTCAGGAGCGCGGGTCGATCCAATCGAGCAAGGCGCGCGAACAATTTGCTGTTCCAAAATTCAGAGGGCAGAAAAAGCATAAGACCCGTCATTGATACCGGCGAAAAAAGGTCGACCTCGAGAAAGATGGCGATACCAAGGTGCATCACGGCGAGCGCGCTTATAGCGGTGAGGCGAATCGAAGCTGTTCGAAACGGAAAAAAGAGCAGGAACGGGGCGCTGCATTCCAGAAAGAGGGTCACCCAGGAAAGCGCTATGGAGAGGTGAGGGAACCGCAGCAGGTATGCGCCAAGAGGGGACGCGTAAAAGTCGTGCGCCAGAATTCCGGCAATGGCTTCACCGCGCAGCCAAACAACGTTCCATTTGAAGATTCCAGAGAAGAAGTAAAGGAAAGCCATCTGCAAGAGGATGGCAGCGGAACCAATCGAGACCACGCGTGCGTCGTGCCCCGGAGGACTGCCGCTCCGGCGCGCTGCCCGCGATCGGTCGAATGACCAGACTTCGCCCAGCGGGAGGAACATGGACCAAAACAGCAAGACGCGGAGGAGAATATCAGCGCCGCTGACCACGGGCGGGACACGGTGTTGCAAGGAAACGAGCAGGAGCCAGGACCCAATGGTCGCGAGGCGCGTTTCAAAACCAATCAGGAGGGAAAATGCCAGGATCGCGGCGATGGAGAAAAGCAGGGCCTGATACGCCGGGGAGCCGCTCGCAAAATGAAATGACCAAAACCAGATGGTGGTGTAGCGGGTACAGATTTCCGCGCGCGGAAACATGCCCTGGTCGGTGTACATCACGTTCAAATCGGTGAGTCGGATCGCGAGATCGCACAGGAGCAGGAGGGCGATTGAGATGCGGAAAAGAGCCAGGGAACGCAGATCGATTCCGAATAGATTCCGCCGGATGGGGTTGAGTGGCAGCGCATTAATCCGCGAGCCTTGATTTGCAGGAGACGATTTCACCAGCGAAAAGAAGATAGCCAGCCGACGGAGGAAAGGTCACGCGGAAATTCGCTGCTCCTGGAAAGCGATCGCATGTTGAGGAGGGTCGGGGAAATGGTTCAAGTGGCGATGGAGAGGCTTGAAGGACAGATCAGAAAGCAGGATGGTCTTTCGAAATGCGCAACGTGTTACGTCTGGCAATTCTGCTGGCGACGATTTCCGGGTATGCCGCTGAAAGTGAAGATCGCTGGTGGCCAGTGCAGGCGTTGCCAAAAACGGTCGTTCGAAGCGCGCGAGACTTTCCCGGCCCGCGCCGCGCGCTCGACATGATGGTTCAATCCGTGGCCGGGCTTGCCGCGGGAGCGGTGAATGAAGGCCGCGGCGACGAGTTGGTTTGGGTAGATAACGGAAACGCGGACCTGGAGGATTGGTTTAGCCGCTGGCTGGCGACGCATCCGACCATCCGGTCCTCGGGCTCATTTAAACCTTGGGAGCTGGTGGATCGATTCGCCCAGCGCGGCCTCGTCAAGGGTTATATCCTCTATCGGCTCGATCAATCGCGCGGCGATCTCAACACCTATCGGCCGGGCATGGATTCCTCAGTCAACGTGGCGACCAGTCTCGCGGGACTGCTCAACGGCATCATGGTGGATGAGGAATTGGAGAAGGAAGCGAATGCGCAGGGCCTGAAACGATTGCTCGATGTTCGCGGAAAGACGGAGGCGTGGTGTTTCCAGAGTTATCGCGATCAATTCAATCGAGCGATGCTTTGCACGCAGGATCCGAAAAAGCCGCACATCCGTGACCTCGCGATTGCGCAAAAGGCTTTCACACTTTTTGGCAACAGTGAACCGATTGCTTCGGCGCTGGCGTGGCTGGAGCCGCTCTCACCCATTCTGGGTTGGAACGGCGGCGATGAATTTGAAACGACGGATTTATCGACGCGCTATGGGCATCTTCAGACCGCCACGGATTGGTGCATGAATCTGCCTTTGCTCATGGCGGGACGCGAGAAGCTGGCGCCACCCAAAGCAAGGGCCTTCTCTCCAGCGGCAATCGATTGGAGCGATGAACGTTCCGGCGTCAGTTTTGTGGAGACGGATGGCGATAACGTGCAGTGGTTTCAGGGAAATTTCTTTCGTGGAAATCCGAGTTATTGGAGCAACCCGGATCGCGGGCGGATTCCATTCGGCTGGTCTTGCTGTTTCGGGCAATTGGCGCAGCTCTGCCCGCAGGCGATTGATTATGCCGTGGCGACCCGCGCGCCGAATGATTCATTCATTGAATGGGGCGGAGGTTATTATTATCCGGATCATTTCGCCATGAATCGGAAAGATCGCTGGGAATTGCTGGCGCGGCAGGCGCGACGCACCCGGGCGCTCATGGAAAAGACGGGCACAGAGATCATTGGCTTCAATGTGCAAACGTACGATTCCGCGGATACGCGCAAAGCGTGCGAAGTGTTCGCCCGCGAAACCGATGGGCTTCTGGGCATTCTCATCTTTCAATACGCTCCCTATGAGGCTGGCGGCGGAAAAACATTCTGGGTCAAAGACCGCAACGGAATCGAACTACCGGTTATCACGGCTCGCTACGCGATCTGGGAACACGCGAATAACCGCGCGCGGGCGGGAACACCAGCGAAGATCGCTCGTGAAATTCGCGAAACCGTAGAGAAAACCGCGCGCACTGAAAAACCGCGTTATGACTGGGTGATCTGTCATGCCTGGTCGTGGTTTAAGAAAGCGCCCGGAAGCGATGAGAATGCAGAAAACTTGCCGCAGGCCGAGGCCGCGGCCGGAGGCGGGGCGCGTGGCTACGCACCCGTGGCCTGGTGCGCGGAACGTTTGCCTGGGAATATCCGTGTTATAGGTCCCGAAGAACTGATCTGGCGCATTCGCATGGAGCATAATGCGGTCGAGACAAAGGAGTGCATTGGTCACCGTAAGTAACCATCGCCTTTAGACCGCCCAATCCGATTTCTTCGCAGCAGCGCCCATTACTCCGCGCCAGAGCACAGGCATCACGCTCGACCGCCATTGACGAGATGAATCAGCGCACTGTGCCGAATTCCTTCTTCGAGCTGCGTATCTTGCAGAGCCGGATGAATGGAATTTACGCCGCAATGGCAAAAGCGCTTTTGTGATAACGAGGAAAAGCTTCGTTATCGTGGTCAAGAAAGCATTCGCAGCTGCGGAAAAAATCGCTTTCGGTTGTGACGCGGCGGATCTGGTAGAGAAACTGTCCTTCGGGATCAATGCCAACGGCGAGATAGTTCATGTATTTTTTTAACTTCTGGACATGAGCTTCGATTCGCAAATTTACCGGCTTAACCGATTCGAACAGGTCGCGCACGTAGGCGAGAAGGTCGCGACCGCGCGGAATGAAGACAGGCTCGCCACGAATAGTTTGGCGTATTTGTTCGAAAATCCAGGGATTTCGAATTGCGCCGCGGCCAATCATCAAACCCCGTGCGTTGGTCAACTGGAGGACCGTGCGGGCTGTCTCCACGGAGTCAACGTTCCCGTTGGCCAGGACGGGACAATTCATGCCGGCCACGGCTCGGGCGATCAGATCATAATCGACGATCGCGCCATACATCTGCTTCACAGTTCGACCATGAACAGTCAAGAGATCAGGCGAATGTCTTTGAAAAATCGTAAGAAGGTCATGGAAAGACTCCGTGTTTTCGAAGCCGAGACGTGTCTTGACCGTGAACTTTACCGCAACAGTCTCCCGCAAGGCGGCCAGAATTCGATCCACGCGCTCCGGTTCCCGCAGCAAACCACCGCCGGCGCATTTCCGGTAAACAATGGGCGCGGGACAACCAAGGTTCAGATCAACGCCAGCCACGGGATAACGCTGAAGTTCCCGGGCGGTGCGCGTCAGCGCGTCGATATCGTTGCCGATCATTTGGGCGATGACGGGCTTCCCAGTCGGGTTCTCGGTTATCGAGCGCAAGATTTCGCGGTCCAGGTTGGAAGTAGCGTGCACCCGAAAATACTCGGTGAAATAAACGTCTGGCCCGCCATATTTTGCAAGCAAACGCCAAAAGGGCAGGTCGGTAATATCCTGCATCGGAGCGAGCGCGAGTAAGGGCTCGTTCCGGGCGAGAAGATCATCCAATTGCGCAGCTGGGCTCACCGGCGAAACTTCCGCGTGGCGTGACGCGAAGTCAATCTCGGCCATCTCCCACTCTTGGCGTGGGGCGCATGACAAAAATCTTCGGTTCGGCCGAAAGCAGCGGTTTTTTGATGACATAGTATATGTATAGGCATATACTTCCGGGAATGAATACTCCAGCCGATCCTCAAATCCTTCTGCAACAGGCAGCCCGGATTGCTCACCTTGAACGCGGCAAACTCTCGATTCTACGAGAAAGTCCAACCGGCCCCTTTTACAACCATCAATGCCGCGAAAACGGTAAGAACGTCTCCCGCTACGTACCGCGCGATCAAGTGCAGGCCGTGCAAGAGGCCATTGATGGCTATGCTCAATTTCAGAAGCTCGTCGAGCAATACGTCGATGAGGTGGTGGCCAAAACACGCACGGAAATCGCCGCTGATTCAAAAAAAAGCCTGTCGCCACCCCCTCGCTCCTCCTCGCACAGGAGGAGGAAATCCAGCAACTAATCGCGCAATTCGAAAGGGAGGGTGCCAATGCTCCCACCACCCAAGAGATCGAGACTTTAATCCGGGCGGTCATTTTCAAGCCCGCCAGCGAATTGGTCGCCTTTCTTTTCCAACGACGCGCCGATCGCATCGATGCGGCCTACCAACCCAAGCCCGGGGAAGCGCGCAAGGGCCGCGAAACCAAGCTGGTCCAAGGGCTTTTCGGTTGGTTCCAGCTGGAGCGGGACTACTATTATCATGAAGGCAAAGACCACGGGCACTACCCCGCCGACGCCGCTTTGGGGTTGGAAGGTTCTTATACTCCGGCGCTGGCGCGTTTAATCTGTCTGGAAGGAGCGGATGAAGGCAGCTACCAAAAGGCCGAACTCCATCTGGCCGAAACCGGCGGGATCGACGTTTCCGCCCGCCAAATCCAGCGAGTGGTGGATTCCCTCGGGCAAGAGGCGCAAAGCTGGCAGGAGCGGGAGGCTCTCAAACCGTTGCCCGAAGCCCAAGGCGTGCCCAAATTCTATGTCAGCGCCGATGCCACCGGTGTGCCAATGCGGGCCGAGGAATTAGAAGGGCGTGCGGGCAAGCAGCCTGATGGCAGCGCCCAAACGCGCATGGCTTACCTGGGCTGCGTTTTTACCCAGCATAAAGAGGATGAGAACGGTTCTCCGATTCGCGATCATGACTCAACCACCTATGTCTCCAGTTTTCAGTCGATTGATCAGTTTGGCCCCATCCTGAGACAGGAGGCGATTCGGCGTGGGCTGCCCTTGGCCATGACAGTGATTCTCTTGATCGACGGGGCCGCTGGGCTGGAGAATATGGGACGGCTCTGCTTCCCGACGGCCATCCAGATCGTGGACTTTTATCACGCGCTGGAACACGCGGGCAAAGTTCTGGTTGCGCTTCTCGGCGACAAGGAGCATCCGGAATACAAAAAGAAGCTCAGACGCTGGGCCAAATTCTTACTGAGCGACAAGGTCGAAAAACTCATCGCCAACACTCGCAAAGAATGCGCCGGGGAGCCACGTGCAGAGGCGGTCGAAAAAGAACTGGGTTACTTCGTGAACAATGTCAGCCGTATGCAATACAGTACCTTCCGGCGTGCGGGCTATTTTATCGGCTCGGGAGTTGTTGAAGCCGGATGCAAGACGGTCATCGGCGCCCGCTGCAAGCAGTCCGGTATGTTCTGGCGGGTCCGTGGCGCCCAAAGTGTTTTGGCCTTTCGCTGCATTCATTCCAGCCGCCGCTTGAAGGACTTTTGGAAAGAGCGCCTCAACGCCAGCGCCGCCCGAAATGATTCTTTAGCTCTGGCGGCGTGAAGAAATCTGTCATGCGCCCCTTGGCGTGGAGAAGCTAAATTTCTGCTGGTTTGAAGCGGAGTGGAAGGATAGCCTTGGGATCGAGCAATGCGCGCGCATGGGTGTGATGTCGCGTCGCGTCAGAATATTGTCCTCGTGCACTTTCCTACGACGCATTGGAGTTTGCTGGCAAAGGCAACGTTGAATGGCGATAGCCAGGGCAGACGAGCATTGGAGGATTTGTGCCGGCGTTATTGGTCTCCTATCCATCAGTTTATCAAGTCCCGAGGTGTGACCGCGCAGGAGTCGGAGGATTTGGCGCAGGAGTTCATGGTTCATTTGATCGAAAAGTCGACTTTCTCGCGAGCCGATCGGCTTCGTGGACGATTTCGGTCATTCCTGCTGGGAGCGTTAGTGCGGTTTCTGGGCGACAAAGGGGATGCGCGGCGGGCACTCAAGCGGGGCGGGGGAGCGGAACACGTTCTGTACAACGAGGCGTCGGAGTTGAAGCGGGCCGGTTATGGCGAGGCAACTGTTGAGGCGGCAGCGATTTTTGACCGGGAATGGGCGGTGACGGTGCTGGAAGCGGCATTGAATCGCTTGCGCGAGGAATTTGTGAAGGGGGGCCGGGAAAATTCGTTTTCAACATTAAAAATGTTTTTACCCGGACCGACAGAACCGCCCACTTACGAAGAATGTGCGCTGAAGTTGGGAATCTCTGTTTCATCCTTGAAATCGGAAATTCACCGGGTCCGGCAGCGATTTCGCGCGCTGGTGCGGGATGAAATTGCGCAGACGGTGTCAGCGCCGCATGAGATCGAGCGCGAGATGAACTATTTACAGCACGTTTTGATGGATCGCTCCCATGAATTCCGTTCTCGAGCGAAACCTGAGCCGCCGGATTCCTGAGATGTATGATGGTTAGAGCTCATTTGAGCCTTGAACTGATCGTAAGGAGCAATTGTCTGTGGTCGATGCTTCGCAACCTTTGGAAGGGATAAACCGCTGTAAAGCCTGCGGCTCCGTTGTGGATTCCCGACGGTTGGACGGGCTCTGTCCGGGTTGTACGTGGCGGCTGATTTCCGATTGTGATCCAAGTGAGTCGGAGCAAGTCGCATCACCACAGTCCCTTCTTTTTATTCCGGGGTATGTCGTCCTGGAAGAGATCGCCCGGGGGGGAATGGGGATTGTTTATCGGGCGCAGCAAATTTCTCCTGCGCGGGTGGTCGCGATCAAGATGCTGCTTCCGCACCAGCTGGGTTCGGCGGAGATGCGGGAACGATTTCGGCTGGAGACTGAAACGATTGCAGGGCTCGAGCACCCTTCGATTTTGCCGGTCTATGAGGTGGGGGAACAGGATGGAATGCCGTTCTTCGGCATGAAGTTCGCGAGCGGCGGGACCTTGGTTGAAAGAAGAGGAGAGTTCGCAAAGGAATGGCGGAAGATCGCCGAACTGATGGTAATGCTGGCGGACGCGGTTCACTTTGCGCATGAGCACGGCGTTTTGCATCGGGATCTAAAACCGGGAAATATTTTGTTTGATGATAAAGGGTGGGGCTACGTTAGTGACTTCGGTTTGGCGAAGCTGGCGGGCGCGGAGAGCGATTTAACCCGGTCGATCGATTTTCTGGGCACGCCGCATTATCTCGCGCCGGAGGTGGCGGGCAGCAGTGCGAAGCAGGCGACGACAAGCAGTGATATCTACAGCCTTGGCGCAATTCTTTACGAATTGCTTGCGGGACGTCCGCCGTTCCAGGCGGAAAGCCTGGCCGGCCTATTGAGACAGATTACGGATTCCGAGCCGGTCGCTCCATCGCTGGTGGCCCAGGAGAAAGGCGCTTCGGCAAAAATCCCTCGCGATCTGGAAGTGGTTTGTTTGAAGTCACTTTCGAAGGAGCCGGCCCGCCGGTATCTCTCCGCACGGGAATTCGCGGGCGATTTGCGCCGTTGCCTGGAGGGCCGGGCGATCCTGGCGCGACCGCCGACGAGATTGGAACGAGTCAACGCGTGGACACGACGCAACCCGGCGTTGGCTGCGGTCAGCGCGACGCTGGCCAGTGTGCTGGTAATTACAACGGTTCTGGAATTGCGCTCGGCGAAACAGATGCAGCAGGCGCTGACTGAATCGTTGTTGGCGCAGGCGCATATGCGGCGGGTAGATGGGCGGGAAGGGCAGCGTTTTGAAACTCTCTCGCTCGTCTCGCGCGCGGCGGAGTATTTGGGAGCGCCGGGAGACGCTCGATCTCAGAAGCTGGCGATGAGACTGCGAAGTGAAATTGCTGGCGCTTTGGCGTTGCCGGACGTTCGCGTCAAATCGCGGTGGCCCGCGCCAATAACGAACTTCGAAAATGAATTCGATTTTACGCCTGATCTGGATCGCTTTGTGGCTGGGACGGCTGACGGAGGAATGGCTTTGTTCTCTACCACCAATCGGCAGGAGCTATGGCGATTGCCCGGCCAGACAAACAACCCGACAGTGATTATGGCGCTCTCGGCCGACGGGCGGTGGGTGGCGGTGAGCTTTCAGGATGGACATGTGGAACTACACCGGGTCGGGGCCAGGACTGAAATGGGCCGTTGGGAGGATGGAAAGACGCATTCTCATTTCGCGTTTTCGGCAAACGGCGGTGAATTTGCCGTTACAGTTGATTCGGATACCGGGCCCGAAGTGGAGGTGTTGGACTTAAGGGATAACGGCGCGATACGGAAGCTTCTGCTGAGCGCGCCGGCGACGGCAATTACCTTCGATTCCGGTGGAGATAAATTGGCGATTGCCACTCGGGAGCTGGAGATCTGGAATATCGCCGAGAAGAAACGGCTTTGGACATTGCCGTTGACCCACAAAGCTACGGTGGTGGCATGGTCAGGAGACGAACGGTGGCTCGCCTTTGCGTTGGAGCGGCGGGCTCCCTACGGAAGCGAAACATTGGAGAATTATCCGGTCTTTGTGGCGGACCTGTTTGGAGGGCAGCAACGTTCCCTGTTCACACAAGCCGCCTCCGCGGTCCAGCGCCTTGCTTTCGATCCGAGCAGCAAGACTCTGGCGGTGGCATCGTGGGATGGCCAGTTGGTCTGGGGCGCGGTTGAACCGGGCGGTTTTCGCCTGAAGACGGAGGGCATGCAGCGGGCCTTGAGATTTTCCGCCGATGGCAAGAGCCTCGCCTACGCTCCGACCAGGGAAGAATTGGGAATTCTCGAAGTACACCCGCCGGTCGTCTTTGACAAATGGGGCGCAGCCAGCCCTCCGGAGCGCGATAGCTTCACATTGGCGGTTGCGTCTAACGGGCGGTGGGTGGCGGGGGGCGGAGCTGAGCGCGTGCGGCTCTGGGATGTGGAGCGTCAGAGGGAAGCTGCTTCTTTGCCCATCAAAGCGAAAGCATGGTATGTGGAGGTCCTATTTGGTCCGGGCGACGCATTTCTTTACTACAGTGCCTTCAGCCTGGGCGTCCACCGGGTGGAACTGGTGCAGCAAAACCAGGCCGATGGTTCGGTAACTGTTGCTTTTGGACGCGACGAGGCGATCAGTGATCCTTTTTATATTGCCACCGGGTTTGCCGCGGACGGCAAATCGTTAATTGTCGGCGAGAGCCGGCAGCGAGAGCAAAATGATTTAACTCCACCCACGATATCGATTTGGCCGGACGGCGAGCGCCGCCGCGCGCGAAAACTTGTTGAAAACTTTCGTCTCGTTGGGTTTCGGGCGGTGCCTGGGGGAGAATGGGCGGTGTCCACGGATATTATCACGCCGGATTTGTGGATTTGGAATTTCGTCACCGGCGAGAGGATAAAGAGTTTGGGAATTTCATTGCCCGTTGTAAGTGAACTAACCCCCGATGGACATTGGATTATCACCAGATCACGGGAAGAGTTTGCCGCCTGGGAAACGGGCACGTGGCAAAAGGCGTCGCATTGGCCGGTCCGGCAGGAAGAAGAAAGTTCGCGGACCCTCGTATCATCGCCCAACAGCCAAATGCTGGTTACCAAAACCGTGGACGATCGATTTATTGTGCGCGCCTTGCCTGACGGGCGCGAGTTGATCGAATTGCCGTCACCTCATCCGCTGCAGGCCATCACCTGGGCATTTAGTCGAGACAATAGCCGGATTTTTGTATTGCTGAGCACCGGCGAGATATGCGAATGGCATCTCGCCGGCGTTCGTCCGGAACTGCGGCAACGCGGGTTGGATTGGAAATAGCCGCCGCGAGTTATTCTTTCCCGTAAAGGGTGCTTTCACCTCCGAGAACCGGCTCGCGTCAATAGGAATTCTCGTGGCATGTTGATGGGCACTGGGATCAGGTAACGCACACGAGTTACTGGATCCGCAGAGCGCGAGCCGGGCTTTCTACCGTTGTTCTATGGTTGCTTAAGCCGATAGAACTTGTTTTGCGTGGCAACGATATTCTCAGAGTACGGTGGATTAGGAGCGGGAGTAACCGGCGTCCAAGGGCCGGTGATGACGGGAGCCGACTCCAGATTTCCGGAGCCTGTCCAGTTTAGCGTTACTTTGCCGGCAGCCATCGTGGTCGTAAGGAAGACCGGTTTTGTATTGGAGCTTCCGGGAGCGTCAAGACGGACATAATCGATTCCCATCCAGTTGCCGCCGCCGTCAGCATTGTGGTTTACGCCTTTCAGGCTGATAATATTGTCCGATCCTAGTCCGAACTGGGCATTCACACTGGCCAGAGTAAAGGGGGCGGTGGTATGGGCCACACCGAGATCATTGGTGTGGATAGTGATCTCGTCCTGAACCTTCACGCCGTTGAAATAGATTGAGATACCATATTGAGGCGGTGTTCCACTTGTGTCCAGATCGAGCGGGTCGAACGTAACCCTAACCTGATTGGTCGGCTTGAGCGTGCTTGGAAGATTGAAATGATAACGCAGGTCGTTATCCGCCGCCGCGAAAGCTCGTTCCGCCGCCTCTTCATTGAGCGGCACGATCCCAGCAGGGGTATAATCTCCATACTCGGCAACGACGGACGGAATCGTGTTGGTATAAATACCGGCGAAGTAATAATCATTGTCCGCCTGACCGTTCTGCTGGCGGCTGCGCGCGTTGCCAGGGAGATCATTGATAGTGCCATTCTCCTGCACAAAAGCGGTGTTCGTTCCACCCCCGCTCCCGGATGTAATGTGCGTGTTATCATCCGAACCGATCTGCAAAGGAAAAACTGGAGCAGGCATGGTGTTGAGCTGTATATAATCGATACCCATCCACTGTCCCCCTCCTTCATCATTATGATTGATCCCTTTCAGCGTAACAAAGTTATCAAAGCCGGGACCTGCCTGGGCATTGACGCTGGCTAGAGTAAAAGCCGCTGTCGTATAATCGGTATCAAGGTCCGCAGAGAAAACCACAATTTCTGGCTGAACTAAAACCTCATTAAAATACACTTCGAATCCATAGTGCGGGTCTGTCCCACCAGTGTCCAAATTGTTAAAATCAACCGTTACCATGAGCAGGTCATTGGTTTTTAGCGTGCCTGGAAGATTGAAGTGGTACCGCTTAATATTGTCCGTCCCCGCAAACGCTCGCTCAGCAGCTTCTTCGTTAGCGAATACCGATCCCACCGGCGTATAGTCGCCATCCGCGTCGATGACACTGGGAATGGTTTTACTGTAATCACCCGCAAAATAGTAATCATCGTCAGCTTGTTGGTCCAGCTCTGGGCTGTTTGGATTTCCTGGCAATGGGTTAGTTCCCGATTCCTGCACGAAGGTAGTATTAGGCCCGCCGCCGTTGCCAACAATATGAGTATTATCGTCTTTCCCTACTGCCCATGGGAATGGCGACGTCAGGACGGGAGCCAGTTCGATAAAATCAAACCCCATCCAGTTGCCGCCGCCGTCCGCATTATAGTTAATCCCTTTCAATGTTACGAAATTGTCATAGCCCGGCCCTGGCTGGGCATTAACACTGGCTAACGTGAATGGAGAGGTGAAGATACTTTGATTCAATTGGTCGGCCCGGATAACCAACTGGGTTTGTACTAAAACGTTATTGAAATAAACTTCGATGCCATATCGCGGGTCGGTTCCGCTCGTATCCAAACTGAGCGCGTCGAAGCCAACTGTGAGCTTGTCGGTTGGCTGGAGGCTGGCGGGCAGGTTAAAATGGTAACGAAGAAAGTTATCGGCTCCGGCGAAGGCACGTTCCGCCGCTTCTTCATTCGCTGTGACATTTCCAACCGGCGTATAATTACCGTTGCTGGGGATAACCGTGCTATAGACGCCAGCGAGATAATAGTCATCATCAGCCTGTTGGGCAACCTTGGGACTGTTCGGATTCCCCGGGAGCGCGTTTGTCCCGCCACTTTCCTGAACGAAAGCGGTATTCGCCCCTCCTCCGTTTAGATTGATGGGCTGTCCATTATCATTTTGCCCCACGAACCACGGCAAGCTTGGCGCTGGAATGGCCGAAGCGGCGCGATCCAGCTTGACATAGTCAATACCCATCCACTGCCCGCCACCCTCGGATCCGTGGTTAATACCGCGGAGAGTCACAATGTTGTCAAAGCCGGGTCCCACCTGTGCGTTGACTGCGGAGGCCCGAAATGCTGGCGAGGTGATCGGTTTATTCAGTTGCGCCGCGCGGACAACCACTTCCGGTTGGACCTTTACTCCATTGACGTAGATTTCAATCCCATAGCGCGGGTCTGTTCCGCTTGTATCCAAATCCAAGGGATCGACCGTGACAGATAATAGGTCCGATGGAGTGACCGAGTTCGGAAGATTAAAGTGATAACGCTTTTCATTATCCGCCCCGGCAAAGGCCCGCTCGGCGGACTCCTCGTTGGTCGAAACGAGGCCTATCGGCGTATAGGCACCATAAAAAGCAACGACGCTTGGAATATTCGTGATATAGGAGCCGGCGAAATAATAATCATCATCCGCTTGCTTATCCGTCTTGGCGCTTGCTGAACTGCCTGGAAGCGCATTCGTCGCACTATTTTCCTGGACGAAGACCGTGTTGGTTCCGCCGCCGGCACCGCCCGTGGTAATATGCTTGTTGTCGTCTGAACCGACCTGCCAGGGAAATCTCGCAGGCGGGATCAATGCAGTGTCATGGTTAAGCTGGACATAGTCGATGCCCATCCAGTTGCCACCCCCATCGGAGTTATAATTAATCCCTTTGAGGCTGACGATATTGTCAAATCCAGGACCGACCTTGGCGTTCACACTGGCCAGTGTAAATTGCGGGGTGGTGTAATCTACATCCAACTGGGGGCCGCGAACGAGAATCTGGTCCTGAACCTTCACGCCATTGAAATAGATTTCGATGCCATAGCGGGGATCGGCCCCGCTCGTATCCAGGTTGACCGCGTCGAAAGTCACCGAAAGCAAATCATTGGTCTTCAGCGTGTCGGGCAGATTGAAGTGGAAGCGTAGATCATTATCGGCGGCGGCGAAGGCGCGTTCGGCAGCTTCCTCATCAACCGCTACCGCGGTGCCCAATGGATCGTACGCACCATATAAATCAACGACGCTTTGGATAACATCGGTGTAAACGCCGGCGAAGTAATAATCGTTGTCCGCGCCTTGGGGAGCCGTGACGCTGTCGGGACTGCCGGGCAATGGACTGATCGCTCCATTCTCCTGCACGAAGCTGGTGTTGGGTCCACCACCAGTTCCCGCGGGCCATCCATTGTCGTCCATACCTGCGGTCCACAAAACCTGGGCGTGGTTTGTGAACACGGTTGCAGCCAAAAGAAGATAAGCAAATACCGATCGAATCCTTGGTCTCATGAGATTTCTTGTTAATTGCCAAACTTTAACGGTTCTTGTCAAAACATTTTTGGCGAAATGGCTCAAGTTTTTTTTGCCTCGAAATCTGCTCGACAGCCCTGACGCTGATGTTTGATTCTCGATGGCGGTGAAGAACCGCGCCCGAGCCCCAATTGCCCGCCCCAGGGGCGAAAAGGTATTTTATGTTTTGTTCGGAGCCGTATGGCTGGGTGCGGTTGCGTCCGTGCGGTGGAAGGCCCCATGGTTGCCATGGTTGTATGGGCTGCTGCTTTTGGCGGTTCTGGGAACGTTCTGGGTAGGGCGGCGGCAACCCCTCCTCTTAAGAATACTTTTGCTCGCTTCGCTGGCTTTACCCGCAGGGAATGAGATGAATCGAAGCCGTCGGGTTATCCTTCCAGCTCAAGCCGCGGCCGGGCCGGGGAGCGCACCCGCTTCGGACGATGCAGTCGTCAGCGCGTTGGTCACAGCGGAAGAAACGTATCTCGCGCTCGTCCCGAAAATGGATGGTCTTTCCAGAGACCTCATGAATTTACGGCTGCCTGGACCCGGAGCCGCGTCGATTTTCGCGGCTGCCGTTTCCGTAACCGATCTTGGTCCGCCGCCCTCAATGACAGTGACGAATGACGATCGGTTCGAGGCCCGGACATGGGCCGTCGATCAGAAGGGAAGGCAAGCCACGAAAGTTGACCTTTGGAGGTCGCTACTGGATGCGGTTTCTTCCTTCGAACACGCCAGATTCTTCATTGCCGAGGGTGATCACCTGAATGGTGATCCTTTCCACTATGATGCCAAAGGCGTGTTTGAAGGGTTGGCAAAGATGAAGTCGGGCGAGTGGCGCTCTTTCCGTGGAAGCATCGACATTGGTTGGGAACGGGCGAGATCCGGCGTGAACGATCCGAAAGGAGAATGGCAGATCACGCGCTGGAAAACAGAAGCGTTAGATTGGATCGGCAGTTCCAGGCTATTGTTCGTCGAATCGCTCGACACGGCCTTACGAATTGCGGGCGACCTGGAAAAAGCCCGGCACTCGAATCATTATGACGCGACGGTCAAGTATTACCGGGAAGGCAAAAATCCGCCTCACCCGTATTTTGCGCCAATATCGGTAAACCAGAAGGAGGGAATCGCGATTGCGGATATCGATGGCGACGGGTTTGATGATATTTATCTGACGGTGCGCCTCGGAAAGAATATGTTCTTCCGTAACAAGGGCGATGGAACTTTTGTTGAGGAGGGGGCCTTGCATGGATTGGATCTTCCCGGGCATACGACCTGCGCTATTTTCGCCGATTTTGATAATGATGGCGACCTCGATGTGATGCTCGGGCGCAGCTTGCTCAAATCGCGATATCTCGAGAACCGTGGCGGGTTGTTTTATCAAAGCGCTATCCCCGGTTTCATGCCGATGGCGGTCATTTCAATGGCGGCGGCGGATTATAATGGGGATGGCCTTCTCGATATTTATATGTGCACCTATCGCCCCGCCGCTCCCGCGGGCGCCAGTCCGGCTGGTGGGGTCACTCAGGTCAAAGAGGGCGATTTCGACTGGCCGGACGAATTCTTTTCACCGGAATTGGCGCGAGAATTCAGGCGGCGCCTGGCGGAAAATCGGCAGAACAAACATGGAACGGTGCTGGATCAGATCGGTCCGCCCAATGTGCTGCTGATCAATCGTGGTGGCGGGCGCTTTGAGCCTGCGCCCGAGAACCGGATCGTCGGGATCTGGCGCAATTCGCTCCAGGCGACCTGGTGTGACTATAATGGTGACGGACGCCCCGATCTTTTTGTCGCGAATGATTGGGCCCCAAGCAATTTGTTCCGTAATGATGGCGCAGCAGGCTTTACGGATGTTTCGGAAGAGGCGGGGGTGACTGATTACGGCTTTTCAATGGGGGGTTCATGGGGTGATTACGACAACGATGGTTTGGAAGATCTCTATGTCTCGAACATGTATAGCGAGGCGGGCCGGAGGATCAGCGGACGAATTCCAGGGTTGAGCAAAATGTTCCTTCAATCAGCAGCCGGTAACTGGCTTTACCATGGTGTATCTGGTGGCAAATTCAAACAAGTCGCGGGTCTGCAGCCGCCTGCAATGACAGTGGAGAATGCCGGCTGGTCATGGGGCGGGTGTTTCAGCGATTTTGATAACGACGGATTCCTCGATCTTTACGTGCTGAGCGGTTACTTCACCGCCCCGAAGGAACTCGCTTCGGGCCTGGATCTTGAAAGCAATCTTTGGCGAACGATGGTGCGCACGGACGAGAACCTGGCCCGCCCAGGTTTCCGATTCTCTCCGGAATGGAAAAGAACAGGCCTGCCGGATAACCTGGGGCCACAGATTGATGCGCGTTTAGCCGGAGTCGAACGTCAGGGGGACAAAGTGATGGTCCATTCTCTCAACGGGAGCGAGCGAAACCATTATTTCGCCAACCGCAATGGGAGCTCGTTTCAAGATATTTCCGCCATCTCTGGTCTTGATAATATCGCGGACAGCCGGGGGTTCGCGACCTTCGATTATGACCACGATGGGTTTTCTGACGTCGCATTGGTGAACGCAAACCAACCGATGCTGAACCTTTATCATAACGAAACGGCCAAAGCGGGCTGGGTTGGCGGCATGATCGCGATCCGCTTTGTGGGCGGGAACCGGACCCCGGGTCCTTCCAAGGAATTTGCTTGTCGTGACGGATACGGAGCGCGGGTGACTGTAGAGCTTGGCGACCGAAAAATCACTCGGGAACATCGTTGCGGCGATGGCTGGTCGACACAGAATTCAGCTACTATGATTCTAGGGATTGGATCTCACACGAAGGTTGCATCTCTTTCGGTGCGCTGGCCTTCCGGCAAATCGGCCTCCATCCAAAGTGTCCCGGAAGGGACGCTTTTAACCGTGTACGAAAATCCGGCTGACTCTCGTTCTGGAAGTTCCTTTGTGAGCGCTTCGTACCGTCCAAGACGCTGAAGCCAGACAGGAACCGCGGTGCTGGTCGATTTCGGGTTTAAAATTCAAGAAAGTCGTTTATCTTCCCGCGTTTGCAAATGATCGGTCAGCGCCTGTTGGTCCTCGCATTTCTCGTTTCGCCCCTTTCCTTCACCGGGTGGGCCTTTGTCTTTTTTCCGGTGGGGAACAGTTTTCTCAGGTGGAACGTGAACTCGCCACAACTCTCTGGAAACGTGGTGAATTCGACGACCAAGGCGATTCGCTATTACATCGCTTCGGATGCTTTTTCTTCCGTGAACCACGACAGCGAAATCAACGCGGTCCGCGCCTGCTTCGATCAGTGGCAAAGCATTCCGGGTTCGCAAATCCGCTTCGAATTCGCAGGGTTCGTTTCGCCCGATGGACTGGATGCCCGCCGCGACGACATGAACGTGGTGTTTTGGGCCAAGAAGAGCCTTTTGGTGGATAACGGCGCGCAAGACCTTTCCGGTCGGCGGGCCTGGACGTCGGTGCGTTTCGCGAACGACGGTTCGATTCTCGAAGCGGATATCGTTTTGAATGGAATGGATTACCAATGGTTTACAGATTCCAATAACACCGCAAACCAGGCCGAGTTCATTGAAGCAATCGTTCTTCACGAAATCGGCCATTTTCTCGGTCTGGATCATTCACCGGCAGGCGGCGCGACCGTGCGCGATGCGGCAAGTGGCATAAACACGAACGCGGGATTGTCCGCCGACGAAATCGCGGCGGCCAGGTTTCTCTATTCCACAACGAGAATGGCTACCATCCAGGGAACCGTTCGACTCAACGGCGCGGGCATTCTTGGCGCCGCTGTCATTGCCGAGGATTCCGCCGGAAATATCGCTGGAGCGACGGTTACCCGGGCTTCGGGCCAATATGCGATTTATGGTCTGGCCCCGGGCACATATCAGGTTCGCGTGACACCGCTGGACCCCGCGAATTCCGGGTTGAACTCTTTGATGCGCGGCGACGAAGTGGCTGTGGATTACGTCAATGCCGTCACGGCCTTTCTTCCGACTGCCAATCAGACGATAAGCGTTGGCGCCACCCAAACACGCATACAGGATTTCGCGGTAACGGCGGGCGCCCCGCTACGCATCACGAGTCTCAGCAAACCAAGCTCAATCGAGAGCGTTATCTCAGTAAACCGTTACGCGTTTTCGGTTAACCAGGGACAAAGCAGCTTTTTCGTCGCGGTGTTGTCTGCTGATTTCAAGTCCGGCGACATCCTGTCGGTGACGGGCGACGGATTGACCATCGGGGCTACGTCATTTATCGAGAATCCGCTCGGGATCGGCTTGAACGCGCTGCGCATTCCTATGAGCGTTAAAACCAACGCCACTCCGGGACTCCGCAGCTTCGTTGTGCATCACGACGCAAACCTCGCTTACGCCAACGGTTATCTCGAAATTGCCACCCCGGTTCCGGACTATAATTTTGACGGAGTCAATGATCGATTCCAGCGACAGTACTGGCCCCTTTGGACTACGCCGGATGCCGGACCGACCGCGGACCCGGACAAAGACGGGTTTTCCAATTATTATGAATCTCGAACGGGGACCAATCCGCTTGATCCATCCTCGAACCATTTAGCCATCGACCGAATTCTGCGTGATCGACTCGGAAAGCGAATCACCTGGCTGGCAGATCCGGGCGCAAATTACCGGCTGGAGAGCAGGGCCTCGTTTAATGCGCCATGGCAGCCATTCGGCAACGCCATTCACGCCGTGGATGATGGCGTGAGCTTCGCCATCGATTTCTCTCAGCCCGCTCAGTTTTTCAGGCTTCAGTTGCTCCGGTGAGCATCTTCAAGGAGCCTATTGTTCCATCACGTTTTTTTCTTTTTCCAAACTGTCGTTCACATGAAGTTGCGCCAGTTGGATCTGTTTTTGGAACCATTCATTGAACGCTTCCGAAGCGTTCCGCCGCTCCAGTTCCTGCCGGAACTTGCCCAGATCCGACTTAACCTCGTCGTCGCTCGCCGGGATGAACTTCTCGACGTAAACGACAAAACCTCCGTCGGAAGTCGGCAGGTAGGAACTGGCATGAGCGGGCGTCAGGTCAAAGGCCTGTCGGCGCAAGGTCGAAACGTTCACCATGGGGGGCAAACCGAAGATGTCGCGGTCATCTTTGGAAAAAGGCGCGAGGTCCACCACCGTTAACCCAGACTGTTGCGCGACGGCGTCGATCTGTTGGCCGCTGGCGAGGGCGTTGGTCAAAGAATTAACAAATAAATTTCCGGCCGTCCGGGCCAGGCTCATCGTTTCACTGCGCTGGTAATCCTGCGTCACCTGCGCACGAACGTTATCGAGGGGCGGAGTTTCACTCGGAATCTGATGCTTTAACGCCACTACATAAAACGCATCTTCGCCCGCGACCGGTTCCTGCACGATCGGCTCCTCCGGCGTGAGACGGAAAGCGAGCCTCGAGAATTGTTCGGGTACTTTGAGATCGCGCGGTCCCGAGAATTGAGAAAACGGTTCCGTGACCTGGGCAACCACACCCTTAGCCGCTGCGAAATTCTCAAGCGATTCCGCCGGGTTGGGGGAGTTGGTCTTCACCGGGATCTGTTCGAGCTCCGTGGCAAAATTAAAGGCCTCCCGTCGTGCCTCGACCATTTCAGTCTCTTTCAAAGCGTCCTGACGAATTCTTTCCTTCGCCGCCTCCGGGCTGAGCTGATTGCCAGCCAGATCGTTATAAAACGAAGGCCCCCGGCGGAGGTACTCGGCGTCGATCTGTTGGGTAAGATTCGAGTTGGCGCTTAAAAGCTGCTCCGCTTTGGCCGCGTAGTTCGTCGCGGGAAAAGCCACGAAACTCAGTTGCACTCGATCAGGCAGGCGGTACCGCGCAATATTATTCGTGTAGTACGTGGCAATCGCTTCGGGTGTTGTTTGCACTTTAGCCACGTAGTTCGAGAGTGGGAAGAGCACCAATTTCGTGTCCACTTTTTCGTGTTCTTCGCGATAAACCTGTTCGGCCTGTTGTGGGGTTACCAGTTTGCCGCTGGACCCTGCGATCGCCGCCAAATGAGTAATGCCGACCTGGTGTTTCGCGTAGCGAAGGAAATCAGCTTCCCTCAGATGGTAAGTCCGCTGGAGGGGCAGTTGTTGGATAAATCGTTGGTAAACCTCGTGCCGATAACTTTTAGTCTCCCGATCCTGGAAAGCCTGCGCGATCCAGTCCGCCGTCGCCTGGTCGCTCACTTCAATATTGTAATCCTTGAGCTTCCGCGTGAGCAGGAGCCGGTTGCGCGCCTCGTGTTCCACGGGCCGGAGTTGCCTCGTTGTTTCGTTATCTTGCGGCCATTCACCGTACGTGAACAGGTGATGGAGGACCGCTTCATGAAACGCGTCGGAGTATTGCGAGCGATGGATCGGTTCCCCAAAGATCGTTCCCACCGCATCTTCGGCTCCCCCGCCTCCCCCGCCATAGCCGCCGCGCGAATACCGTTGGCTGGGGTTGAAATACCAGACGAAACTGATAATCACTCCAGCGCTAATAAAAATCCAAAGCGTCTTCTGGTGACGCCGAAAATGGGCAAACATATAAAATTTTGAGGGTCGGAACCTAACTATGCCCCCTCCCTGTGGTCAAACGGAAAATCCGGGCCGCGCCATCTTTAGTGGTCTCCATGGATTCGCATCGATTTTTGACCGGGTGGCAGGCAGGTCGCCGTTCCCGCAAAAAGGCGCGGCAAGCGAGGTCCGACGCCAAAGAGGCAAAGAAATGAAGTTTAGGCGGCGTTCACTCGCGGAGTTTATCGGTGAGATTAAAGTCGAACTCAAATTTTCGTTGTTCGTCCGTACTTCCAGAGGGAAATGCGGGAACTTTGTTCACACGATCTAGCGCTTTTTGCACGGTCCGGTCCAGTTCGGCGCGGCCTGATTTTTTGACGATGCGGCGGGACAAAACGGTTCCGTCGCGTCGAATGACCACTTCGACACCGACGGTCGGTTCGTTGTCGCGCGCAGCGTTCGGAGGAATCCACGCTTCTTCGTAGATCTTCCGCAAGACGAGGCCGTAGCTGGCGTAGGCGCGTCCCCCGGGACCAGGGATGCCGATTTCGCCGATGCCTTTGGAAAGGCCGCCCTGGAGACGGCTCATGGCTTCGCTTAAAGCGCCGGCCCGCGCCTGCGCCATTTTCATCTCGCGAGCGCGCGATTCGTTTTCGCTATCCGAAGGTTCTTTGGCGGCGTTGGAGGGTTTGATGACTCGCTTTTCGCTTTTGCTGAAGTCGAAGGTCGGTTCGGCTTTAGGAGGCTTTTCTTTGGATTTATCAGGAATCTTGACGAAGCTCTCAGGATCGATCTGAAATCGCTTTTCGGCCGGTTTCGGTTCCGGGATTTTTTCCGTGATCGGTTCTGCTTTGGGCTCCGGTTTGACGACAGGTTGAGGAGGTGTTGCTGGCTGCTGCGGCTGTGCTTTCGGTGTAACGGGCGCGGGCGGTGGAGTCGCGTTTGGGTTGCCTCCGCTGACGACGTTGGGTTCATCCACCACCATGGCGTTGATATCAACCAGTTCGAGGGGAATGAAATTCTCCTTTGGTTTGGAGGGGATAAAGGCGGAACCGATAAAGAGGAGAACGAGAAGCAACCCGTGAGTGAACGCGGACGCAACAAGGCATTTTTTTTGCAGGCCGTTCATCAGTCCAGATTCATCTGCGAGGCGGAGTTTCAGCAATGTCCATGCGGGTGAGGTTCAACTTTTTGAGGAGCTTAAAGACGGCATGGACGTTTCCGAATTGTTCAGCTTCATCGGCGCGAATATAGACGGCCATTTTGGGATCGCGCTGGGCCTCGCCCGCCAAAAACTGTTCCAACTCGGCGAGGTTGTAGCGCCGGCCCTTAACGACATAGCCGCCCTTGGGATTGACTTCAATAGTCCGGACCTGGTCTTTGCGGACGGTGACTTTTTCCGCGCCGCCGGTAGGGAGATTGAGGCGCAAGCTCTGTTCAAGCAGCGGGGTGGTAATGACGAAAATAATCAGCAGGACGAAGGCAAGGTCCAGGAGTGGAGTGATATTGATCTCGTTGAGAGTGACAAGGTGATTCTTCTGGGAAAAGCGCCGCATGCGAATCTATTCCACGGGCGAAGAGACCGCTTGCGTCAAATAAACGATGAAGGCAAAGCCGATGAGGATGGCGAGAATCAGCAGGATGATCTGTTCGAGGCGGATCTTCCCCAAAGCGCGCTTGAGATCCCGTTTCACGTCGGCGAAGCGGGGGCGTGGCAGGCTTTTTCCACAGGAAAGACAGCGAGAATGGACGCGATCATTCTTCCCTCCGCAATGGAGGCAATTGGTGTAGAGAGGGGCATCGCACCGGGTGCAGGCTTCGCATTCGCGGGAATTGAGGTGGCGGCATTGGGGACAGAGCACTCTTCGTTCGGAGCGCTTTTCCGAAGGGGCGGTGGATTCAATACTAGACGTGCTCAAATTCATCTTCCCGGAGGAACTCTATTTCCATGCGGGAGACGAGTTCCTGAGCAAAATTGTCCAATTCAACGGTGAGGACGCGCAACGTATGGACGAGCCAATTGTAGCCAAACATCGAGGGGATCGCAACGAGCAATCCGGCGACGGTAGTGATCAAGGCCGCGGAAACGCCAGGCGCCATGGCGGCAAGGTCGGCTGAACCCTTTTGTGCAATGCCGCTAAATGTGCTCATCACGCCCCAAACGGTGCCGAGCAGTCCGAGGAAAGGAGCACCGCTGACCGCGATAGCGAGGAGGATCAGGCCGGATTCGAGTTTTAGAGATTCCTGGGCGACCGCGCGTTCCAAGGCGCGCTTGACGTGTTCCATGGCCTTGAGAGAGATGGTGCCCTGGCGGCCTTCGCGAGCGGTGCTTTTGAGCCGGCCTTCCAATTCCTGGCAACCGGCCTGATAGACCGCGAAGTTCGGGCAGCCTTCGACCTGAATTCTGCGGTCAAAAATGGCGAAGACGTTCTTTTGGGAGCGAAACTCGCTTTCGAAGAAGCCATTCATGCGCTTGGCCCGGCGCATCTGGAAGGCCTTTGCCATCATGACAGACCAGGCAAAAATGGAAAAGATGATGAGGACGACGATGATCGCCTTGGCTTCGAGGGTGGCATTGCTCCAAACGAAAAGCAGTTCCATCTCATTGTTGGGAGCAGCACCTGGAATGCCGGGAGTGGAGGCGGTCCCAAGGTCCGGCACGGCGGCCATCAGCATGGCGGAGAAATTCATCGCGTTAACCTGCCACAGTTTTTACAGCGGTTAGTGCAGAATGCAAAAAATTTCGCACAGGAATGGGCATTTTGCGTTTGCGATCGGCACTTTCCGGCTTGAATCAGACCAAGACTAAGGGCGATATGGAGCAATATGGAATGCCACTTTGGGAGCGGAGGATTGGCGGCGGCCGCGAGATTGGTCACTTGCCTGACATTTCTTGTGCTGTTCCAAACGGGCTGCGCAACCACGTCAACGACCTGGAAGGGACCTTCACCGAACCCGTATCGAACATTCGCAATTACGATGATGGAGCCGGATGGCACGGCTTATGACCGAGCCACCATCAATAGCATGGCGCCGTCCGCGCTGGAAGCCGTGACGACGACCTTGAAGGGGAAAGGCTACGAGGAAGGGGCGAATGGCGATGCCGACCTATTGGTGAGAATGCGCGGAAAGTTCGTTCAGAATTTTATGAACGAGAAGTCTGTTCATACGGGCACGCCAGCGCCGGACATCCAGCGTGAAGGGGCGGAGCACCGCGTGTTTCTGATGGAGATTCTGGAAAATCGGACGGGGAACGTGCTGTGGTCGGACTCCCGGACGCGAAGCAGTGTTGGAACGCCGACGGCGGAGCGGGCGAGGGTCGTGATCGCGGAGATGCTGGCGGCGGTGCCGGAGGCCGGGCGATAATATTGGACGTGCCGGAGCTGGCGGGAGGCGGCTCTGCTACCCTGGCGGGGTTATTTTACTTCGATTTTTTTGACGATTGTAACGGGGATCTCGTGTTCGCCCGGAGAACGCCGTTGCGGACGTTCGGCGGAAAGCCAAAGCAGAGCGCCTTCGAATTCTGGAAAAGCGCGAACCTGCCAGCCTCGCAGCATGCTGATGAACGCGAACATTCGGGCGCCGTGATGCGGATCGCTGCGGTAAAGGATGGCGAGTTTTTGCCGCCGGGTGAATCCGGCTTCGCGAAAGGTTTCCACGAGCAAGGAGAGTTCGGTAGGCGTGAAGATCGGTCTAGGCGGGATGGGCAATTCGCGCAGATCCAGGATGGCGCGATCAATTCCGCGTTTCCGACAGGCGCACGCGAGCTGGGTGAGGGCTTCCTTGCTTGCCTTGAAATCAAGGAGCTCTTTGGGGCCGACCCGAACGAACTCGCTGGCGCGAATGATTTGGATATCTAATGGCATGCTCGAGACACGCTTTAACACAAACGATCGAAGGGCGCAGGCTTTTTCGAACGAGGCGGGTGATGGTGGGCACATCTTGACACAGCCACCAAGTCGGCGACCGAAAACCCCTCACCCTGTCCCTCTCCCCTCCGAGGGGAGAGGGGAGCGGATGCGCTCTTTCTTAAGGGAATCCTCGTTCAATTCTCAACGGCTTGTACTTCAGGGCTCTGCTCAATCGTGAAAATGGTGGTTGTGTCAAGATGTGCCCGGTGATGGTGATGTGATGTTCCTTGCACGCACGTCGCAAACGGACTAATGCTTCCGCCTGATGATTTCCATGTGGCTGCGCGAAAAGGTATGCGCCGTTGTCTCGATGATGGTGAGGCATCGAATTCTTCTCTGGACCTTTTTCCTGCTGGCGAGCGCGTGGAACGCTCATGCTTCGACCAACAATTGGCCGCAGTTTCGAGGAACGGCCGCTCTCGGAGTGGCGGACCATCCGAATGTTCCGGAGCAATGGAGCACAAACGAGAACGTGGCTTGGAAGATTCCGGTTCCGGGGCGGGGCTGGTCGTCGCCGATCGTGTGGGGCCGACGAGTCTTCCTCACCAGCGTGGCGAGTTCGGGCGAGGTTGAGCCACCGAAGATGGGTCTCTACTTTGGCGGCGAACGAAAAGAAATTCCGAAAGGCGAGCACCGATGGCTGACCCTTTGTTATGACCTGGATTCGGGCGCGGAACTGTGGCGCGCCGAGGCTCATCGCGGCACGCCGCCTAATCCGCTGCACGTGAAGAACACCTACGCGTCGGCGACGCCGGTGACCGATGGTGAGCGCGTTTATGCGGATTTCGCGGGCGTCGGACTTTTTTGTTACGACATGGAGGGACATTTGTTTTGGTCCAACAATTGGGTCGCGGTGAAGACACGGAATGGATGGGGCTCCGCTGGTTCGCCAGTGCTGCATCGGGACCGGTTGTTTGTAGTGAACGACAACGACGAACAATCTTTTGCCGTGGCGCTCGAGGCGAAGACGGGACGGAAAATTTGGCGAGTGGACCGCGATGAGAAGAGTAATTGGGCGACGCCATACATCTGGGAAAATGAAAAGCGGACTGAATTGATTACGCCGGGGACGAAACGGATCCGCTCCTACGATCTGGATGGCAAGCTTCTTTGGGAATGCGGTGGAATGTCTTCGATTGTCATTCCCACGCCATTCTCAAAATTCGGTTTGCTCTACGTTTGCTCGGGTTATGTGGGAGACAAGATACGGCCAATCTTCGCGATCAAACCGGGCGGCAACGGTGATATCACGTTGCAACCTGGCGAAACAAATAACCAGTCCATTGCGTGGTATCAACCAACAGCCGGACCGTACAACCCATCGCCGCTGCTTTACGGTGATTATCTTTACGTCCTGTTCGATTTCGGGTTCCTGAGCTGTCATGATGCCCGGACGGGCCGGCAAGTTTACGACAAACAACGTATTCGTGCGACGACGACCTCCTTCACGGCATCGCCCTGGGCAGCCAACGGCAAGATTTTTGCCTTGAGTGAGGAAGGAGACACTTTTGTATTTCAGGCTGGGCCGGAATACAAGCTTCTGCACAAGAATTCGCTGGACGAAATGTGCATGGCGACACCGGCCATTGGCGGAGACCGGCTTCTTATCCGGACGCTGACAAAGCTTTATTGCATTCGACAGGCGAAATGAACCATTGATTCGATGAAGATAAAGCGCCTTCTCGTCATCGCCGTGCCTCTACTCGTCGCGGTCGGGCTTTACATGACGAGGCGCAAGTCTGCCGAGGCGAGGCGGGCAGTAAATGAATTACAAAGAGCTCAAGGCGTCCACCCGATGGGAGCAGTGTCGAACATTGTTCGCCAGGGAGATGCGGCCTACAACGAGCTGGCGCGCGGGATCATGGCGGAGGATAGCGCTTTTGAGAAGCTTTACGACCGGTTCCGCGGGGAGCTTCCGGCGACGGTTCGTGATCAGATGCCTGCTCGAGCCTCAAAATTGGAACTGAGACGAAGTATCGCGCGTATTTCCAATTTTCTTGGTCCGGTGGGCGCTCGTGCTCTTGTTCCCGCGGTGGAATATGCGGTCGAAGATGCGGATCCAATCACGAGCCTCGAGCTGATTCGCACTCTTTATTGGTCCATTCCCGAATCGGCGCGCGCGGTGCGAATTTTGAGTAACTACGTTGCCAAACCTTCGCCGCAGAAGTTGCTTTTCGGCTCGACCAGAGCCTCGGAAACGTGGAGCCATGTTCCTCGGCTCGCGCCGCTAATGGCGCCGTGGTTAAAATTTCCCGACCAGGCCGGCGAAGCGGCGGAAGCGCTCGGCGCGATGGGAAATGTTTCGGCGTTTGCCGTCGAAGATATCGCGCAAGTGGCCAACTTCGGCGTGGCGGGCAATCCACCCGTATTTCAACCCCGGATGAGTTATCCGCCCGGCGATGACCCGCGCTCGCGCAATCGTTGCCGGGCGATCGGCGCGCTTGGATTGATCGGGACAACAAATGCCGTGGTCTTCGAGACGTTGAAGAATTCGATCATTGACGCCGATCAGATCGTTCGCTGTTACGCCGCCGACGCGGTCGGGGCGCTCGGATCAAAAGCCGTGCCGGTGCTTCCATTCCTTCTCGAACATCTCGACACCAGCAATCGATTGGTGCTTCGTTATCAAATTGAAGCGATCGGAAAGATGGGGCCGGACGCCGCGGCGGCCGTTCCAGCGTTGCTCAAGTATAGTGAACCCGCGGCGGTAAATGCCGTGCCCGAACCGGGATTTCCGAATCGGATGATTCGTGTGAATTCCGAACCCATTCATCTTCCTTACGGCGCGGCTTTCGCGGTGGGTCAGATTAACACGGAAGAAGCCCGAAAACGTTTGGACGTGTTAGCAAGGTCCCTTTCCTTTAGGATACCAGCGGAATCGGTCGTAAAGCTTCTGCCGCTGAAGGATGATTTGTTGCGGGTCAGCGAACCACTTCTGAAGGAAAGTGGATCCCGCGGTTTTTTTATCGGGCAGCTGGCAGCGAATCTTTTGGTGATCGATCCTGGTTTCAAGCCGGCGCGCATGGCCCTTGAAAAGCAACTTTCATCCCAGACAGAACCGGAGCGGTCGATCTCCGCGCTGAATTTCTTTCGCGCAACTGGCGACACAAACAGGGTGCTGGAGTTGTTTGGCAACGCTTTAGCATCCGCGGGCGAAAGGACGCAGATCACGGTGCAGATGCTGGGGGAACTGGGGCCGGTGGCAAAACCATTAGTTCCCAAGATCAAACCTTATCTAGAGAGCGAAAACTTTGGGATGCGCATGGCCGCTGGACGAGCCCTGCGTTCGATTTCGCCGGAATCGCTTCCGCCCGTGCGAGAAACGGATTAGCCGGCTCCCTGGATGTCTGGATCTGCTTGGCCTTCGAAAATGAGCAAAACGCCCATTATTCCCGGCTTAGGCGCGGACGTGCCGGAACTCCGCAAGGCCCGTGCATTGTGGCAACTCAATCGTTTTGATGAGGCGCTCGCCGCTTTTGATCAGGCGGTAGCCAAGTATCCACAAAATGTTGTCGCGCTGATCGACAGCAGCCGGGCTTTCGGTGCGCGATTTGAGATTGCTCGCGCGGAAAAGGTGCTGGACCGCCTCTGGAAACTGGCCAAAGGCAAGCCCGAAATCCTTCACCTCGCGGGGCAAACCTACCGGATGATCTATCGACCGGAGAAAGCGATGGAATGCTTTGAGCGGGTGACCGCGAGTACGAGCGCAATTCCCGACGCGTTCCTCGAGTTGTCGATTCTTTACGAACGGCGACACCGGGTGGAGGAGGCGCTCGACCTGATCAATCGTTGCCTCAGAATGGCCCCTGATTACCTGGAGGCAGAGCTGTTTAAGGCAGGGTTGCTTCGCCGGTTGAAGCAGGAAGCGGCTTCTGAGTCGTTATTGCGGAAGTTGGCTGCCAGCGAGGCCGCCCATCCGATGGTGCAGGCCCAGGCCTGGGCGGAACTGGCGCAAATGCACGATCGTCAGGGAGAATTCGATCAGGCGATGGCAGTCATGCGGAATTGCAAAGAAATCCTGATGCGCCTGGAAGGACCGGTGCTGCGCGAGGCGCAGTATGTTCTGGATCAGCTGGGGCGTTTAGCCGATGCGCTCACACCCGGGCACTTTCAAAGATGGGCGGAACTTGGGCGGTCGCTCCCTGGTCGAAAGACTGCTGTGCTCACCAGTTTCCCGCGTTCCGGCACGACCTTGCTCGAACAGGTGCTGGACGCCCATTCCGGATTGGTCAGTTCAGACGAACGGGAAGCGTTTGCACGCGACATCTTTCCGGCAATGTGGCTAACGCCGCAAACACCGGCTCCAACGGTGGAGGCGTTCGATGCGCTTCAACAGCCGCGGGCCGAGAGGCTCCGGGGACGTTACTTTGATTACATGGCCGCGGCACTTAACGAACCGATAGGTGATCGGATTCATCTTGATAAGAATCCGCCACTGACCTTGGTTTTGCCGGGCTTTCTCCGCCTCTTTCCGGAAACGCGCGTTTTGATCGCGTTGCGCGATCCGCGCGACGTGGTGGTGAGCTGTTTTATGCAGTATCTGCCATTGAACCCGAACAGCGTCTGTTTTCTGACTTTGGAGAGAACGGCCCAGCGATTTGCCAATGATCTGGGCACGTGGCGAAAGTTGCGCGAGAAGATTGCTTCACCCTGGCTCGAGGTGCGCTATGAGGATACGGTCGCGAATCTCGAAAGGGAGGCGCGGCGCGCTCTGGATTTTCTGGGCCTCGCGTGGGAACCGCAAGTTCTGGATTATCGCGAACGCCTGCAGAAAAAAGTTGTTGGTTCTCCTACGTACGAAGCGGTGAGGCAGCCGCTCTACACGCGCGCGATCGGACGCTGGAAGAACTACCAGAAGTTCCTGGAACCTTACTTGTCGATTCTTGAGCCCAGCGTGCGGGCGTTCGGCTACTGAACCGATGAGGAAAGAAACAAGCTTCGGAGTGGCAGCCGCGCCAACCGTGAGCTTGATAAAAGTAAAGGCCGTTATCCTTGAGCGTTATTGGCGGATGCGGAAATATTTAGCGTTCCCCGTGGTGGCAATCGTTTGGGGATTTGCCTGGCTCGCGGAGCTGGCCCAATTGGTGGAGAGAGTCGTCGTTTCTTCCAAAGTCCCGCTGCCTGTCCAGGAAATGGTGATACCTCCGTTCGCTTTGGCGACGCTCAGCTGAGCAGTCTGAGCAGCCTGAGTGCGGGCGCGGAAGGTGCGCAAAGCCGATGTGTTTGAGACGTCGTTGACCAGAATACGAGTTCCATCCGGCTGAATTGTGAACCATTCGAGGTTCGCGTTTCCGTCTCCCTGTCCCGCAATCAGTCGCAACGGATAAATGCCGGGTTCAGTGACCGCGAAACCGAAGGTTACATCCACCGCCCCGAATCCCTTCGGGCCGTCCCATTCGACAAGCCTCTGCGCAGGGTCGCCACTGATCTGTGCGGTCACCTTCGTTCCCGCTTTCAGCGTCGCCTTGAGGGCGGCGCCGCCGAATTGCTCAGCTATAACGAGAACCGGGATTTTGACAGCTGAACTGACATCACCGAGGCGGAAGGGGAATCCCGCGTCGCCAGGAGTGATCATAATGACAGCTACGGCGCCGGCGGCCTGCGCTTTCGCCGCTTTGTCCGGGTCGTTGCAAGGGTCGGTCCCGCC
>JADMIO011403864.1_pt1 | contig 53222 bp, 67 predicted proteins | sample 8958161 | NCBI WGS metagenome assembly JADMIO01 (sample SAMN16585339, study PRJNA669376) | soil metagenome | isolation source: Crop rotation soil | place: USA: Cullars Rotation, Alabama | collected 2011 | reverse complement strand
CGACAACTTGTCCACGTGGAATTCTAAGCTTAGGATCCCAATGTGCTGGAAAGTGGATCACTACCTCGCGACCGGCAAGTCGCCTGATAATTGGTACCGGCTGGAGGGGAGTGAGGTGAGGTCCCCTGTGCTCAAGGTGTCGGTCAAGGACGCCTGATGCCGGCGCCGGACTCGATCGACTCCATTCTGCGTGTAGCCATAACCGGTGGGATTTTTGGTTACACGCATTTCCCGTATCTCTCTGGCGGTCGAGTTGAGAACCTGCCTGATCCGCTGCGTGAGTGTGAAGATCGTGGCTGGGTAAAATACCGGCGGACGTGCCGGGTCAAAGGTCCGGAGTTGCTTGAACTCGACATATACGGTCTTACGAAGCTGGGGAGAGAGGTGTGCTGGAAATTGGGGATACGCTCATCAAACACCCGCCGATCGAGGATATGATCGCCGATCTCGATGATGCCTATCGAGATCTGAGATCGTTTCTGATCTTAGACGCAGTCTTTGGGGCGTTATTTATCCTGATTGCTACAACGACTGGGGATTGGTTCGCCCTGGCTGCTGCCGTCTGGTACACCTATGGATACATTCAAACGGTCTTCGGCAAGGCCGATCGCATCCGAATGCTGTCATTGGCTCGAGCGTCAGGCGAGTGGATGATCAAATACGGCGATATCCCGGATAAGAGGCGAAAACCATGGCTGACAAAAGTGAGCGCAAGGCTTCGAAGGCCTATGACCCGACTACGGTCAGGGACATCTCGGTAGTCGTCTATAAGATCCGTCTGGGTGTCGATGACGTCCGGCGCATCAACGAAGAGCATCAGGAGAAGGCTGAGGGTATTATGCGGTCGAATGCCGCCGCCTACGACTCCCTGACTCGCGCCTACATTAACACCGTGCTTGATTTCCACGAGCGCGGTGCCCTCAAGCTCAAGGCCAAGCCGGAGAAGCCCGAGGACGACCCGCCGACCTGGGGCGAGGGCATTGGCAGCGCACCGTAAGAGGCGACTATGGGAATCGAAAACATCGTTGACGAGATCCTGGCCAAGGCGTTGCTCGACGCGGCCGGCGTTCCGGATGAGAATTTCGAGAGCGTCAAGATTTTGGTGCATGGCTTCCGGGAGCTGATCAACCGGGAAATCGACAAAGGGGAATGCACTACTGCAGTCCTCGGCTCATCCATCCATCACATCATCAATTTGATCGAAAAGGTTATACCTGGATTCAGATCGAAGATGGCTCTCGCCCTCGTAACCGAGGAGATAAAGAAGCAGTTTGGGGGAGATAAATGAGCGCTGAAGATCTAGATCAGATAATCAAGGAGATTATGGATGCATCCGGCTTGACCCGTGAGCAGCTTGTTCGGGTCAAGAGTTTGATTGAAGGAATTTCTGGACTTATCGATAAGGAAATCGAAAGGGGTAGCTGCACAGTCTGGATGCTTGGCCCGGTCGTACATTTTGTCGTGAATAGTATCGATGAGAGAATGCTGGGGTTCAGGAAAAAGATGATCGTTGCTCTATCGAGGGATGAGAGAGAGTCGAGTTCGTTGGGATGACCATCGAATGCCCAGCCTCCATGTGTCCGCTGATCGCGCCGAACGGCTCGCCGTGGACTGGTGAGTATGGCGGTGCCTGTCCTGGCAACGATGACGACTGTCCCTGGTGGTCGGGGGCCTGCGCGACGGGCGGCATCCAGGTTCTCGTCGAGGAGGCGGCCGAGCTGGGTGGGAGATCCTCAATGCCGATCTTCGGGCCGAACCAGCCGCGGCGTAATGTGATCGGGCCGCCGAAGGAGTACGATTGCCCCAAGGCGTCCGTGTGCCGGCGGCAGGAGCGTGCGATCGTTGAGGGTCGCACTCTTTGTCCGCCTCGGGATGCGCTGGCCCGCGGCATCGATCCGCGCGTTTGTTTGTTCTAACCGGCGCTAACCAAATGTTGCTGCAATTTCAATGGGACCTTCGCGGAGGGTGAGGGGTAGGAGTGATGGCACATGAAAACGAGTTTCCCACGATCCGCGATCTTCGCGACAAGCTGAGCGAGCTTGTGGATCAGGGGTTGGGCGACCAGCCCGCACAGATCGTCATCGTGCCGGATTCGACGATCCAGGCGATTGCCAGCGTGGTGGCGCCGCCGGGTTACGTGCACGACAAGCCGGCACTGATGGTCGAGTTTGAGGGAGTGGACGGTCGATTGCCCGTGCTCATCTATTCGACGGATCGGGCGCAGGGCCGCGAGATGAAATCGCGGGCGGACCAATGACCGCATCCCTACCGGCAAAGCCCATGAGCAAGGGGATCTGAACCATGCCACACCGCCCGCCATACGAACCGACTGCGCTCGACGTGACCGAATGGCTATTGGCGTGGAACCGGGCGGGTCGCCCGCTCCCGAAGGCGACCGTCACCGGCAGATTGTTTCAGGCCGCGAAGTGGCGCGAGTACGCAATGACATGGCACGGCCGCCCGACACGCACCGGCATAGACCGCCGATGGTGCGAGGAAATCGGCCGAATGACCTACGATGGATGCGTCCGCCGCGCCCGCGTGATGGTCTATCTGGCGCGACGCCTCAATCGAAACGCGAGCTTCGCGGAGGGGACATGAGCGAGATGGTGCGCCGGGTTGCGACAGCGATCTGCAAGTCGCGAACTTGCGAAGGCATAAGCTGTTGCCAGTGGCCGGCGCAGGGAGGCCGGACACAGTGCCCGGTCAAGCTGGGTTATTACGACGATGCCGCCCGAGCGGCGATCGAGGCGCTGCGCGAACCGACCGCAGCGATGTGGTCGGCGGATCATCCGTCATGGTCGCTGGGTCGCCCTATGTGGGACTGGTGGCGCGACATGATCGACGCCGCGCTCGCGACGAGCCCGCCCCCACCCGACAGGAGTGCGACGTGACAAAGATCCATAATGTCCGCGACGGCCGCAATGGAACTGTTGGCTCATGGGAAGCCAAGCCGCTCGTGTACGACCAGCTTGGGCCGGAGCACGTCGGATGCACTGTCATCTACCGCGACCATGGCAGGGCTGAGGCTGGCACGATCACGTCATGGCGCGACGGGATCGTTTTTGCTCGGTACAGTCGGGGCGATACTGCGGCCGGAGCCAATCCTTCAGATTTGTGGATTGCAACGCCCGACAGGAGCGCCCCATGACGGACCTCATTGCCCGGCTCTCGGCCCTGACGGGGCCTGATCGGGAGGTTGATCACGCCATCGCGGTGTGGATGTGCAGCCCGATGGATCCGCCAGACATTCCGCGCTACACCGGCAGCATCGACTCGGCCCTGACGCTGGTGCCGGAGGGGTATCATTGGCATGTCCATGGGCTCAATGATCGCGCGCCTGTAGCTGGAGTATGCCCGGACGGGCGGGACTGCACCGACCATTATGGTGGCGCGAACCCCGCCATCGCCCTCTGCATCGCCGCGCTGCGGGCGCGGGCCGCATGACTAGGGTTGAGCTTATAAAGTGGTTGGTCAAATGGCGTCAGGATCGAGCCGGGTCGGTGAGCGCTGCGAACCATAGCAGGTTGCTTGCGACTCGATCAACTAAATGGCTGCTACGGATGAAGCGGCAGATCGAGGAACAAGAAAAAGCCGCGCTGCGGGCGCGGGCCGGGGGAGAGGCCGGATGATTGTCGATATTTCCGACCACGCTCTCGTTCGCTACATTGAGCGCGTCAAACGAGAAAGTCTGGACAGATATAGAGACGAAATCCGCGTGTTGCTGTCTGAGCACAAGGCGCGGCCTATCCCGGATAGTGGCTACGACGACGGCATTTTGTTCATTTTGGAGCATCTACGCGAACGGCCCACGGTCATCACAGTGCTCACACCAGCATTTCGCCCGAAACGCAAGCGGCCCTGGAGTACAAGAACCATGGTGCATGTTCCGATCAGCAAGATCTATGAGCCGACGCAATGATCGTATGCCGCTGGTGCAAGCGCGAGGGCAATTGGCCTCGGATCTGCATGGACTCCCGCGACATGACGGACAAGGCCATTGATGGCGATGAGACCTGCTTCGAGGAGCTTGCCCGCATCGGCTGGGGAGAAAGTGGCGAGCGCTATGTGCGGTTGAACAAGGCTGCACGCGCCCAAGCGCGGGCCGGGGGAGGATAGGATGAGCGAGGAACTTACTGCGCTTTTCCTATTTGTGGTCGTCGCCGTGCTGATCTATTGGCCAATGATCATCAACGCCATACTGAATGAGTTTGAGCGAAAGGACTGACTCGTGACCGACCCTGACATCGAGGCGGCGGTTGAGGCAATGCTGGATGCGGTTGAGCAAGAGAACAGCGCGCAGGGCATGTTCGGGGGAGAAATCCCGCGCGAGCAATATCGGCCCACGTTCCGCAGGTATGTCAGCGCCGCCCTCGACGCCGCCGGCCTGCCCCGGCTCCGCGCCGAGCTGGCGCAGGCCAGGGCGGAAAATGCGAAGCTGCGCGGCCTGCTTCTCATGCTCTACAACGAGCAAGGCCCCGGCGATGGGCCGGGCATCGTGCCGCCGGAAACGTTCGCTGCCATGTCATTGTTCCAGATCGACGCAAAATGGGACTTCGACGGCCGCCACCTGATGCACGAGATCGCCAAGGCGCTCGCCCGCGCCGCCCTCACCCCGGAGAGCGGTACATGAGCGTGATGCCTTGGCGTTGTGATCGGACAGGTAACCCGGTCGGCACCGACACCGTGATGGTTGGTGCGCCGCCTTGCAAGTGTCAGGGATGCCGAGCTTATGCCGCTGTCACCAGCCTTCGCGCCCAGAATGATGAACTCCGTACTGAGCTTGCTCAAACCATAGCGAGGTGCGGTAAGCTGCAGCATGCGATCGTTTGCTATCTGGCAGATGACTTTAGTTGTAATGGTGGTGCGGAGATTATGTTTCGTGCCGCCCTCGGCGACTCGGGATGAGGCTCCTGGTCTGCGGCGGTCGGGAGTTCGACGATCAGGATTTCGTCTGGAGAACGCTCGACAACATCCACTCCGAGACGCCGATTGCTGCAATCATTCAGGGCGGCGCTCGAGGTGCCGATTACCATGCCAAGACGTGGGCTCGGCAGCATCCAGAGATCGAGCGCTACGAATCCAAGGCGCAGTGGAATTTATACGGTAACGCTGCTGGTCTTATCCGTAATAGCCACATGATGACCTGGAAGCCGGACGTCGTGCTGGCCTTTCCTGGCGGATCCGGAACTGCGGACATGGTCCGGAAGGCTCGAGCTGCCGGCGTCCCGGTAATCGAGATAGATCCGTTAGACAATCCGCGTTAGACTGTGGTAAAGGGTCGATGCTGACCCTACGAATGGATCTCTAGCGGGGGAGGTGGCCATGAGAACATAGCCCATCGGGAGAGGGCGCCTGCCTAACCACCCGGTGAGCATTCACACCGAACATTCTTGAGGTCTACCGGGGTCGGTCCGATACACCTCCGTGGGTCGGATCGGCCCCTTAAAACGAAAGAGGCGAAAAATCATGTTTGCAGTGTTTGGAGGGGTGCTGCTGGTTGTTGCTGCCGCCGCCTTGGCGTATGGCGGCTACAGGATGCGTGATGGAGAGGCGAGTGGCGACAAGAGGGTCGAAGAGAGCGGTTACAATTGGATCTATGCTGGATTTGGCATTCTCGTGCTCGCCGCGATCTTGGTGAGGGTCGGATGAAAGACTGGTGTGAGACCTGTAAGGGCACGGGCGCCGTTGAGTGGGTCTCTCTGGCCAAGGTTGCGGCTCCTGATGGAGATGCGTACCTCGATTCCATCGCTTGTAAGGACTGTCGCGGCACGGGTGGTTGGAAGCAGGGGAAACGAGGGCTGACCGTCAGCGACCTGCGCGAGATGAGAAAGAACCTGAGATGAGATTCGGCTACCAGCTCATGTTTGGCATTCCCCGGCCTCAGAAACTCTCTGAGGAGACCTATGCGAGCCTGAAGGGCGCGATCGAGGGGAAATACCGGATAGACCAGTACGTGAACATCGTCACGTTGAGCAAAGACGAGGAGGGTATGTCGATCGCCGAGCTGCAGGCGAAATACCCGCCTCCGGAGAAGGTCAATGGCTGATACGCTGGAATTGCTGGGCAAGCTGGTTGATGGTGATCCCGGCCGGGATGCGGTCCATATCGCTGTGGCTCCTGCCGAGGCCGGTGAACCGCTCAAGCCAGGGACACATGTAGGCATAGGTCATGATGGTAGGGCATATCCTCTCGGAGTGTTCGCAATCGGCGTTGTTGATCCGTTTCTGCGGACTAAGGTTGTTAGGTCCGGTCAGCGTTTTTGGTTGCTCCTCTATCCCGGGACGATTACGTCGTTGCGTCATGAGTGGACGCATCCACATCCGGCCTTTAGTCGGGAAGAGAAATCGGCTGTCCACAGTAAGGAGGCTTCCGAGAGATGGCTGAGGCAGTTCATCGATAGGGCTGACTGCCCGAGCTACGAGACCGTCATCGCCGCAGCGGCAGATGTGGCTGGCGGCTCTCACAATAGCTGGGATGCGGATCATCTGCATTTTAATGACAAGGATGCTCATGGCGAGATCCCGCCGGAGTTCTGGGACCATGTTGAGGTGGTCCTGGGCAGGAAGATAGCCGGGCGCAGGCCCAGGTACTTTTCTTGCTCATGCTGAGATCAGCCTAACGGCTGTAGCCTGCGCCTCGGGGCTTTCAGGGGCGGATCCGAAAAATGGTGAACCATCCGAACCGGCGCCGTAAGTTGGCTACGGCGGCTACTCCGCATTCCGTACCTGCGACCCACGATCACGACTACAGCGATCTTCTGAAGGTGGTCAGGAAGACCTTCTCGGATGAGACCTTGGCGGTCGAGCGTCTGTTCACGACGGATGCGACTGGTCTGTTCGATCTGTTTCTCGCGAAGCTGCCGAGGGAGATCAGGCAGATCCACAACTGTCATGCCTGCAGGCGGTTCGTTGAGACCTACGGCAACCTCGTCAAGATTGAGGCCGACTACACCGTGCCGGTGATGTGGAAGGACGATGATACATCTCCCCCATACAAGGAAGCCGTGGCGGCTCTTGAGCATCGTGTGGCTGTAGCCAGGGTCAACGGTGTGTTCTACGCCTCAAGCCGGGTTTGGGGCACGCCGATCACCGGTAGCTGGAAGCACATGGCGGTCGAGCCTGATCCTCGGTTTGTCCACAAGTACAGGCTCAAGACCCCGGCCCAGGAGATGGCGAGGATGCTGGAGCGTCACCGGCTCGTGTGCGTGGCCCTTGGTGATCTGAAGCCGGAGATTCTCGACGAGGCTCTGAGGATACTCGAGACGGGATCGAGCTTATATCGGGCGGATATGTTCGTGGCGCCGGTCCGGTGGCTGCGGCAGCTCCACGACCGTCCCAAGGGTTGGGCCGGGCATAATGTGATCTGGGCCGCCGTCGCCGCGGCGCCGGAGGGGTACTGCCACCCACGTTCATCCGTGATTGGATCGCTGCTCGAGGACATCGAGGCCGGCAGGCCGTTCCCCGAGATCAAAGCTCGCTTCGAGGCCAAGGTCCACCCGGCCCAGTATCAGCGCCCCCAGGCGGCCCCGGCGGCCGGGAACATCAGGCGGGCCGAGGAGGTGGTGGTCAAGCTGGGCATCGAGCGGTCGCTCCAGCGCCGGTTCGCCAGGATAGACGACCTCCAGGGGATCATCTGGCTTCCTACGGGGCTCAAGGATGCGTCCAAGCCGTCCGGAGGGGTCTTCGGCCACCTCAAGCCGAAAACCGCACCAGCGACCGGCGCAATGGATTTGCTTTTGCCGGAGGTGACCATGACCTGGGTCAAGTTCCGGTCGACCGTCCTGCACAGTGCCGAGCGGATCGAGCAGGTCATCGGGCCTGGGTCGGGAAAGTTCATCGGCCTGACGACGGCGGCCCACGAGGATGCGCCACCGATCCTGAAATGGGACCATGAAGGCATGCGTAATCCCGTGTCCTGGTACGTCTACCTCAACCGCAGCTTACCGAGCCGGTGGGGCCTGAGCGTCGGCCAGTCGGTCGAGGTGACGGCGATCACGACATTGCCGTCGATGTGGGGATCGAGCCCGATGCCTCACCTCGGCGAAGGTGTGGTCCTGGTCCTGAAAGGGGCGGTCGACAAGTCCCTCAAGTCCAACCCGCTGTTCCCGGAGCAACTGAAATCCGAGCTGCACGAGGTGCGGTCGACGATCGAGGCTTTTGCAAGGACATCTATGATCCACGGTCGGGATCGGGCTTCGGCCTGCGGGTTCGATGTTCGGGCGAACGCTCCGATCGACGCTCATCTTCGCGTGCTGTCATCCGGACGCTGGCAGCGCTACAAGATCGATCGCTGGGACTGAGTCTCAGCCCATGCGAGAGCCAACTTGGGGAGGCGAGGCTTTGCCTCCCCTTTTTCATGGCTGATCGGATTGATCGATAACTGGTGCAGCACGATCTGCCGCTGTGCCGGGGAGCTGTCCCTGGCGGCCGTCAGGGGAAAGATCTCGCCGCGGGCCTTGCAGGTTATTGCCGATCGTCTCAAATCGGTCGAAAATGAGATTCGGGGTTATCTGGAAAAACTGCAGGGGAAGCGGGATGGGAAATAACCTGAAATGGATCCTGTGCTGGGTGGCTTATTGCGCGATCTCTGTCTGCTTTTGGACGGAGGCGTTTTCGCACAACAGTCACGGGCAATGGCCGGCGTTCGACGTCGCTGATAAATCTATCCAGGATTGGGCGGCAGGCCTGAAGAGCAGCCAGGGGAGCTGCTGCAGCGGCGCTGATGGGTACCCTGCCGAGGCTGAATGGGACATGGACACCGGTCACTATCGCGTGAAGATCGAGGGCCAATGGGTCGACGTTCCGGACGATCGCGTGATCCGTGAGCCGAATAGGTTCGGGTACGCCGTCGTCTGGTGGTACCGGATCTGGGCCGGTGAGGGTCAGGTGCCGGAGATCAGATGCTTCATCCCTGGGGGTGGAGCTTGAAACGGACCGCCGCGGCCCTGGCTGCGCTCTATGGGTCCTTGGTGTGGCAGGCCGCGACCAGGACCGACCGCCATGTCCCAGATCAGAGGTTCGATCTGATCCGAGCCGCCTTGATCGAGGCCGGTGAGCGATGCATCCAGTTCGTCGACACTGACATCATCGCTCACTGGCAGCCTCGAAACTATTCCGGCATCTCTTACTGTGACAAAGAGGACGAACGGTTTCCGGGTCTATCGACAGGCATGCTGCCTGAAAAATGAGGGGGCAGAAGATGGAATACGTGCTTCACGAATTCGGGGCAATCATTGCCGCGGTCGGCCTTGCGACCCTGGTGCTGTTCGTGATCTGGGCCTTCCTTCATTTGAAGGCCCAGCGGAAGCGTGAGAATGGGAGCGCGCGCCGTTGCGACGTCTGTGGAAAACGCATGCACATCGTCAGGAGTGACGCCGGCCTGCGGTATCTCTGCAGGAGCTGTGGTCGCGTGAACTGGGTGTGACATAGTGGCGGCTGTTTGTCCAAATTGCGAAGATTCAGGTCACGTATGCGAGGAGCATACGGATAAGCCATGGGGCCCGTGGACCGGAGATCCAGGTCATTGCCACTGTGGTGGAGCGGGGGTGCCGTGTCCGGTCTGCTGTGATCCTGTTCCACAAGATGGGACGCACGACATCACCGAAAATTACATACCGCGTCATAGGAGGAATGCAAATGGCTAAGCTCGATGCAAAGTTCTACGGCGAGATCCGGAAGGTGAAGGACGACAGCGTCGTCCCTCCAGATGAGTATGTGGTCTTCCTGGTGAAGGACAACGCCTTTCTGCCGGCCCTCGCTCGTTACATCGATACCTGCAAGGAGCTGGGATGTGATGCTCAACAGATTGCGTCGGCCGAGAGGATGATGGTCAGGGCGAAGAAATGGCGTGCAGCTCATCCTGACCGCTGTAAGAACCCGGATGCGGCCGGTGAGAAGCTGTTAGGCTGATGGGCTACCGAAAAGACGGTCCGGCGCCAGAGAGACCGTACGTCAACATGACGCGCGAGGACTGGGCGTATGTCGGCATGATCAAGACCGTAAAGAGCAGGTTTCGGATCTCTCCTGAGGATACGGCCTATCACGTCGACTGGATTCTGCATCACCTTCCTGAGAGCCCGGCTCGTCAAGCTGTGACATTGCTGGCCTCTCGAGAGGCTTGAAGGATTGAGCCTGTCGGAAGGCAGGCTTTGCGCGGCGCCGACACCCTTTGATTGCCGACGGCTGGCGGAATCGCATATGGTCCCGCCATGCCAGATCAAGCATTGATGGCTGTCCTGGCCTACAACGCCACTGCAACGCTCTACCAGGACACAGCCGACACCAACGATTTTTATTTAAGATCGGCGCCAAGCGTATTTGTGCTCGGCGAGAGCGTTCTCAGCTCGAATCAGGTAGATGGGACGGTGTTGCGCCAGATTAGCCCGGCCGCGGCGGCAAACTGGTTCCGGAACGCGACAACTATAATTTTCAACCCGTTTGTCGGCCAATGGAGTCGGGGAAGGCTGTCGGATCAGCCGGCCAGTGATACGGAGGCTGGGGATGTCCTGGGCTAGGAAGCTGTCCATAGCGACAGTGTTTCTGTTGATGTCTGTGGCCTATGCCATAGCGCAAAGCTCTCCTGGCTTCGTTCAAGGTCACGTCCTCCCAGCCAATACGACCGGCGGAAATCTTGGTCTGAACGATGCGTTCATGACCAAGCAGGACTACCCGACGCAATTCTCGGCAATCATTAACAAGCCGACGACGCTGGCGGGATACGGGATAACCAGCCCGCTGACGATCGGTGAGGGCGGGACCGGGGCCGCGACCGCTGCGGCAGCCTTGAACAATCTGTTGCCAACCCCGACGAGAGCTGGAGATCTTGTCTATTGGAACGGGTCGGCATGGGTCGATATCGCGGGGAATAATTCTGGAACGAATTGCCTGACGGAGAATGCGTCAGGTGTTCCATCGTGGGGTACCTGCGGGGGAGGTGGAGTCACCTCGGTCAGCAACTCTGATGGCACGCTCACGATCTCGCCGACAACCGGTGCCGTTGTTGCATCCCTCGCTCTTGCCCATGCCAATACATGGGCCGGGGTTCAGACCTTCAATAACGGTGATTTTGCCCTGGTCGACGCCAGTGCAGCTCATAATGTCTTCATCCAGCCAAATTCATCCTCGGCGCTTACAGCCGATCGCATTCTGACGATTGATGTTGTTGACGCAGCTCGCACCCTAAAGTTGGGAGCTAATCTAACGCTGGCGACCGATCCCGGAGCCGTAACCGGGGCCCTCAAGAGCAATGGCACTGGGACGTTTGCGACAGCCGCATGCTCCGATCTTTCCAATGGGGGCACGGCCTGCTCCAAGAATACCGGGACCAGCGGAGCCACCGTCCCTCTTCTGAACGCTGCCAACACATGGTCGGCTGTCCAGACTTTCAACAACGGCGATCTCGCATTGGTGGATGCGAGCGCTGCGCACAATGTTCTCATTCAGCCGAATTCTTCTGTCGCCCTGGCCGCGGATCGGATCCTGACCATCGACATGGTTAATGCGGCCCGCACGCTGAAGCTCGGGGCCAACCTGACATTGGCGACCGACCCGGGGACGGTGACCGGCGCTCTTAAGAGCAACGGGTCTGGAACTTTCGCTGCCGCCGCGTGCGGTGATCTTTCTGATGACGGTACTGCATGCACGGCATCTACAGGTACGAGCGGTCACAATCTGCCGTTTCTCGACGGTGCGAATACGTGGTCGGCGGCGCAGACGATCACGCCGACGCAGGCTGCTAACACGTCGGCCGACGGCTTGGCTCTGGATGATACTACGGCGGCATCTGCTGGGAACCAGCAATATTCTCCTCGTCTTCGTCTTACCGGAAGGGGATGGAAGACTGATGCGACGGCGGCGTCACAAACTGTTGACTGGATCATTGAGAATCTACCGGTGCAGGGGACGGCTAATCCATCGTCCAAGCTGGTGTTCTCTTCACAGATCAATGGCGGTGGATATACGGCTAATGGCTTTTGGACCTCCAGCAATCATCTAGTCATCGGTACTTCCGACTCCTGCTCGACGGCAACGCCTTGCATCTCGACGGTAGCAGAAACTCTCTCGGCTTGGACGCTCGGTCAATCTGGTGGCAATTTTCAATTTGTCTGGAACTACAACGCTACTCCAGCCAATGCTTTTGGACAGATTGCTACAAATTCATATGGAAACCCTATTTATATTGATGCTTCAGTTCTAAATCTCGGTGTTTTACACAATAATACAATAGTAACCGGAACAGGTCTGTTTACGCACGGAGGCTCGGTTGCCTTCAACGGCTCCTCCAGCGGAGCTGTTACTGCTGCGACCCAGGCTGCGGCTGGTACCTGGAACTGGAACTGGCCGACTACTGCCGGGCTTGCCGGGCAATATCTGGCCTCGCAGGCCGGCGGCTCGACTGCCATGACCTGGGCAACGCCAGCCTATGTTCTTGTCAAGCTGACTGGAGTCAACTTTAACTCAGCGAATACCGACAACGCCGTTACGGTTCCGCTGCCGGCGGGAAACACGAGGTGGCGCCTGCAGCAGGGCGTCATCAGCAATGCCAGCCATACTTTGACCACGGCTACCTTCGGCATGTTCTCCTCCACTGGAGGAGGTGGAACGGTTATTGTCACAAGCGGTACGGCAATCACGGTTAGCGCAACCACGGATAACACGAACAACAATCTTCAAATCATCACTCCGGTGAACAACACTACAGAAAGCTTCAATTTCTCAACGATTCAGTTTCGCGTGCAGACAGCAGAAGGCGCGGCCTCGACAGCCGACTTGACCTTCATCTTTCAGACATTCTGAGGAGAGGAAAATATGGGCAGGACCCTCGATCTCGTGGATGATTTCCACGCCGCTGGCGATAATGTTGATGACACCGGACCGATCGATGACTGGGCGGCAGCGATCCAGGCGACCGGGAAGGTCGGGACCGCACCGCCCGGTAGGTTTCGCTACAAGCGCTCGACGTCGCCATTTACGAAGGGTGGCTATAAGATCCGCGGCGCCGGCCACATGGGGCTCAACGCAAAGAATCCATGGCTGATGGATCGGGGAACGTATTTCATCCCGGATGGCGGGCTGTTCAAGATACAGGACACACGGGCGATCGATATCGCCGGGTTCGGCATCATGTACCCGACGCCGGCTCCTGACTGGGTTCCCGCCATCATGCTCGACGGCGTGGCTGGCAGCAGTGACGTGTTAGACTGCAATCAGGACAGCAGGATCGACAACATCCTGATCTTGGGCGCCTCGGTTGGTTTCCAGACCGGCAGTGCCGTCAGCTACCATAAGACCAGATGTCGGATTGAGGGGGCGCGCCAGTCCTCTGTTCTTCTCAACGAGGTCACCTCTCCTGGGAGCGGAGACTCCAAAATTTACGGCAATTGGTATTCAGGCCAACCGCCATATGGTCACGCCCGCATCCTCGGTGGAGGCGGCCTGGATATGTCAAACAACAAGTTCAACGGTGGGGCCATTGGCATTGCTGTGGTTATGGGCGGGACGAAGGAGAGTTTCGCCCCAGCGTTTTTCAACAATAATTCGATCGAGGGCGTGACCCAGTTTGGGTTTTTGTTTCAGAAACCTCCGGGTGTAGCGGAGGTCGCCGGGAATATCGGCATCTCGAATAATGAGATCGTTGGCGGCATCACCATCATGGATCAGCAGGGTGGCGGTCAGTGGTTTCTCGACGGCCACATTTCCGGGAACCGGATATACGGATTGCCGTGGCAGAATCCGATCGTCAACATCTCCGGCAGCAAGAATCTGTCGGTTGGGTGCAATCGCATTCTTACGTTCAACAGTGTGTCGGTGCGCGGCATCACTTTCTCGACTACATGCATCGGGTGTGCTGAGTCTGGAAATTTTCGCGGCCCGAACGTCACCTGACAGAACGGCATTGCCAAATGCTAGATTGAGTGGTCTGTTGCGGGCGTCGACTCCAAATGAAGGGATGAATAATGAGGCGAGTTTTAATCTTGTGCTTCGCGGCCTTGGCATCTCCGGCGTTCTCGGAGGAAGCCAAGCAATATGTTCCGCCGCCGATCCCGGCCGGAAATCAGTACGCCCCGATCATTATTGATGAGGCCGAGTACAAGCAGCTCCGCACATGGATTGATGAGCAGCCAACCAAGTTCGGCCTGCCGCTGACCATGTGGCTGAATAACCTGGAATCAAAGGCCGTCGAGGCCAGGGACAAGGCTCTCGAGAAAAAGAAGAAGGACGAAGAGGCGAAAAAGACGGAAGAGCTGAAGAAAGACTGAATACGGAATATAATTGGATGGGGTTCGAGATGAGATCTACCTTGAAGAAGCTGCTTCTGGCCGGAGGCATGGTTGCCATCGGTGCGGTCGCTTGGGCTCAGGTCGGACCCTATATGACCAACCCGGTCACGATGATGTTTTTGACCGGTACCGGAGCAACCGATCAGAGCACACCGGTCGCCCCGGCGAATCCTCTTCCGGTCACCAGTGGTGTTCCAAGCTCGGCCGCGAGTGCCGGAATTTCCTCAAAGACCACTGGAGCTGCAGCAGCAGCGAGCCTCGTCCTGAAGGCTTCTGCGGGGAATTTCTATGGGGCTCAGGTCAATACTGGGGCCTCTGCGGTCTGGGTCTACCTTCTTGATGTAACCGCTGATCCTGGCAACGGAGCACTCGTAGGGTGTGGGACTGGGGCCCATGCTGCCGGGTGCATCGTTCGCTGGTATCAGGTCCCAGCGAATACGACATTCCCGATCGGAGAGTCTCCACCATTGGCGATGACGAACGGGGTGGTTCTAGTCTGTTCATCGACCGGGCCGTTCACTGAAACGCAATCGGCGACGTGCGAGATTTCGGGAGAGGCAAAATGAAGCACCTACCTCGCATTCTCCTGGTCGGCGTAGTTGCTCTTGCTCTTACCGGGCTAGCTCGAGCTGAAACTGCTGGTGGGGTATCGTCCTCAAGGCAGAATATCGGTATTGCAAACGCCACCGCGACTGCCAGCAATTCGACGGCATTCTACACTCCAGGAGGCCAAGGGACCTCGACAAATTTGAATGCATACTCGCCGATAGGCGGGACATTCAGAAACCTTTACGCCACTTTGGCGACGGCACCTGGGGTTGGGAACACAACGACTGTAACGCTCCAGACAGGGTCGGCTCAAGGATCGCTGTCTGACAGCGCTTTGACATGTGTCATTGCCGACAGCGCCAGGACCTGCAGTGATGTGACCCACTCGGTTGCGGTTGCTGCTGGAACGCTTTGGGCTCTCAAGGTCACCACCAGCGCTTCGGCAAGCGGAACCGGAACGGTAGGATTTGGAGTTGAATTTGATAACCCGTAGCATCATTGCCACCATCGCCATCATTCTTGCGTTGGTCGGCTGCGCCGCTCTAGCTGAGAGGCTGTCGACTCAGCAGAGCATCCCGACGCGGAATTATTACATTTCCTGGAACAATAAAGGCACCATCGGCAATTACGCCCTAGCTCCTGGATTGACAAACATTGATGTCTTTATTCCGAACGGGAGTGCGCCAGCGCAAGCAGATCTTTCTAGTCAGCGCTACAATCACCACACCAGGGTCAAATCGTTTGGATCGAGGATCTGGGTAGCTCATAGCTCTGGTGGCACCAACGAAGATGCCGGCGGGCAGATGTGCGTGGTGCATTCGTCTGCGGACGGGTGGAATACCCAGACCGGTCCTGTTGCTGTCCTCACGCCACAGAGCACATACAGCGGCACTGGGGCCACCGATACGATCGGTACGTATATTTCATATCCACGTCATTTCGTCGTTTATCAGAACAATCTCTACATCGTTTGCGCGGTCGACTCGATTGCGGCCACGGGCCCTCAGCAATTAGGACTGGCTCTCATTGCCGCTCTGTGTAATTCGGACGGGACTATCGGGACGCCATTCCAGATCTCAGTGGCCGCTTATAGCCCCCTGGTGGGATCTCCGTACATTTACGATCCAACTCTTGGTCCCCCGATTTTGGCGCTTGCTAATTTGTACGGAATGTGGGGAGGCAGCTATCCGGCGCAGCCGGCCTCTGAGTGGATTGGGTGGATCCAGCAGGGGTCTGGGTTTTATGCAGAGCCTGACACGATCGACATCGGCGGAACCGCTCTGGTGAGACTTTGGCGGCCTGTTACCGGGGTCTCGACCACTTTTCAGTGGGAGCAAATTTCTAATGACGGCGGGGTGACCTGGACAGAGCTGCGCCAAACCAACATTCCGCAAGCTCCATCACCAACATCAGGGATCAGATTGTCTGACGGAAGAATCCTGTTTGCGGGGAATCCTGTCAATCAGGCGGTAACGAGAGATCCCCTATATCTTGCCATTGTAGCCGACCCGAATGTTGGAGTTTCGAAGCTTTATGCTGTAAGGCAGGGACTGAGTGGGGTGCCGGTATATGCTGGAACCTCGAAGGGTGGCGGGGCTCAATATTCCGGGATTGACACTGACGGAACCAATATCTGGATCTCGTACTCGGTCGCTAAAGAGAATATCGGGCTCACGAAGATCCCGATTTCTGGATTATGATAGGGGGCTAAAGATGAGATTGTTCTCCTGGAGATGGTTAGCGGTATTTGCGACTGTTGCTGTCGTCATGACGTCTTGGGATCGCCTTCCCAAGGTATGGGCCCAGGTCGGGCCCTATATGACGAACCCGGTCACAATTCTGTTTCTGAACAGCTCGGGAGCGAGCGGTCAGAGCGTTGCGGTTTCCCCCACCAATCCTCTTCCGCTGCAGTCTTGCGACCCATCCTCCGGAAACTGTGCCGCCGTGAAGGCGGCGTCAACGGCCGCCGCTCAGACCGACAAAGCTTTGGTAACCAGGAATCCCGATCTGGGGACCATCAGCGATGCTGCATGGTCTGTCGGAGATGGGACGGTCATTGCGATCCTTAAGGCTGTAGCGAACAATGCTGGAGCCTCTATTCCGGCCGGATCAAATTTGATTGGCGCAACGAGCCCGGCAGCCGCCACGACCGGCGGCGCCTCGATGTCTCATCTTCTGAGTGCGGCATCAACAAATTCCACGAGCGTCAAGGGATCAGCAGGGACGCTTTACGCGATCTCTGCAATCAATACGACGGCGACGGTCTATTATCTGAAATTCTACGACAAGGCATCGGCGCCAACATGCAATTCCGATACAGTTCTGATGACATTGCCTGTGCCGTCCTCGACCAGCGGTGCCGGACTTATTCTGGCTCCTGCGGTTGGATTTTCTTTCTCTGCAGGAATCGGGCTATGCCTTACTGGGGCTGCCGCCGACAATGATAACACCAACGCCGCTACCGGGGTGACGATCAGCCTGGGGTATAAATGATGATCCGTGTTGCAGCCATAGCCCTGATCATCATCGGCTTTGTGGCGGTCGCCGCCAAGGCGCAGATCCTCCTGCTCGGGGCCGGACCGGGTGCTTTAGGCGCGTCGGTGACGCAAGCCAGGGTCACGTTCCAGGCTCGGCCGGCGGCGGTTGGGATGAAGCTTGACCACGCCTCGATCTGTGTCCAGTCGACCACTTACAACTGCGCGTCAGCACCAGTCGAGTTGTTATTCAGTGGAGCGCACGGGTTCAACATCGCCGCTGGTGCAACGATCACGTCGGACTGGGCTAACATCGTCGTCAGCTCATCTGCGGGAACGGTATATACCAAGACGCTCTCGTCTCAGCAGACAGGATGGGCTGGATATTCAGTTAGAACCTTGATCGATCCTGTGACCGGAAATGCCTCAAAGCTGGTTGTGATCATGGATTGGAATTCCGTCGCAGGATCCGATAGCGATGCCGCTGTCAACGAAGCTGGCACCAACGGTTACTATCTTGCGGCGACTGCGAGTTATAATCAGCAATCACCGGCCGGGAGCTGGACCGCCCAGGGCTTCAGGGATGGCGTGAACAAGGTTGAGACCCAATGAGCAGAGTTGCGGTCGCTATTGTTGCCCTGCTTGTTCTTTCGGCCTGGACCCATGGTGACGGGTATATTCCGAAGGCCGCATCTTCGCCGCCGGCAATTACGCTGGGGACTCCTGGAGGGACATACGGCGGTTGCGGAAACGCTCAATTCGCTGAAGACACCGTCTGCGTTGTGAACAGTGACGCGAGGATTAAGATCTTCGGCGGGGCTTATGACACTGGATCTATCATCACGCCGCTCAACGTGATGACGAACCTTTACACGGTGACTGCCTCGTTTTCTGCAGGAAGCACGACGATAACGGTGAATGACACCAGCCAACTCGGAGCTGGGAACTATGTTCCGTTTGGAGTAGGCATCCCTACGTCGGCGTACCACCCGCCGGTCATCGATACGATCGTCGACGCCACGCATTTCACCATCGATCAGCCGACATTGTCGGCGCAGACGAACATCACGCTCCATGTTGCGGCCTACAGCAACCTCAGTCTTACCTATGATTTCATGATTGACCTCTCGAAGACCACGAGCGGTCGTTTTGAGTGCCTGTTCAATGCGTCGTCTCAGGGCGCCGTGGATGTCCTTGTTGACGATCGATACGCAGCCGCGGCTGGAACGACGCTCTTGCCGAACAGTGCTGGAGATCCGGTATCTGTTGGTGTCAATTTCGGTGTGGCTTCAGGCAGTCACCGGATTCGTATGGTGAGCCACACGAACCTGATCGGTTGTCGGGTTTCTTCAGATCTGGCTATCAGCGCATCTCCGTCCATAAATTCGCCGCGGGTTGTCGTATTTTCCGACAGCAACACGACATGCGAAGGCGTGGCATCGTGCCTTACGACCATGGGAGTACTGACGTGCATGAGGTTGGGGTGGGTTGATTGCGTTAGAGTTGGGGTCAATGGGATCGGTTTCATCCGGCAAATCAACGGCCTCGCGGCGATCGATCACATTCCCTACGACATCGTCAATTTTCTGCCTGATGCCGTCATGATCCAGATGGGGGGCAACGACGGCTCCTCGACCACGTCCGACCTGCGGGCGGCGGTGCTGCTGTTCTATCAGACCATACGGTCAGCCGGATTACCGTCATCTGTTCCAGTTTACATTCTCGGGGCTCAACAGTTCGGAGCGGATGCCTGCGTCCCTGCCGCTACCCCATGGATGGACGAGGCGCATGTAACTGCCGTCTTGAATGGCGTTCAGGACGCAATATCAGGTGGTGACAGCAATCTGTTTTATTGCGATAACGATCTTTGGATCCAGGGTGGTGGCTATTCCGGTCATCCTACCGGGTGTGGTAATGCGGATTGGAGTATTTATTCTGACCACGCTCACTACGTTCAGGGGGCTTCTGATATTTATAAGGTATATGGAGGCTATAATCTGATGGCTCAGAAATGGGCCGAGTGCATCAGGCCGAATGTTCCGGCGTCACTTCATGGAGCTACGAGATGAAAAAGGCAAAGGGCGAGAGCAAGGTCGGTGTGGTTCAGAAGGAGTTCAAGGCCGGGAAGCTCCACAGCGGGTCGAAGCACGGGCCGCTCGTGAAGAGCAAGGCCCAGGCCATTGCGATCGGGCTATCCGAGGCTCGAGCTGCCGGCGAGCACGTCTCTCCGGATCCGAGCAAGAAGCATCACTCTCCGGATCCGTGGTCCTCTCAGGGTCACACCGGGCTCACCCAGGCCATGGGCGGGCGTTTCGAGCCTCACAACGACTGGCGTCCTCACGTCGAGCCGGCGAAGCTCGGGCCCTACCCGGCACCATCGACACATGCCGCTGGATTTGTTACTCACGGCGCTCCTGAGCGCCGCCAGGGGCATCTGAGGATGTCGGGGCACCCGGGGGCTCACCGGATCGGAAAAAGGTGACATCTGGTCACCGCAGCAGGAGGTTCGTCATGAACGAGACCAAGATCGGCCACATGATCCCGACCCCGACCGGGCACGATAAGCCGGAGATCGGCAATACGCAGGGTGGATCCCCGACGCATCGTGACAGCGATCATGCCGGCGTCGGCGGTCACAACCGCATGCTCGGAGAGGCCACGCATCCGGTCGGCCACGCGGGTGGCGGATCTCAGGCCCGCCACGAGGGCGGTCATCACGGTGCCGCGCCTTACTCGGTTCCAAAGATCGGCGAGTCGCACAGTTTCGGTCACTCCGCGGCGCACCGCTCCGGCACGCACCGTCTCTCCGGACATTCCGGGGCGCACCGGATCGGACAGCGCAAGAAATGAGCTACCTCGCTGCCTGTCTGGCGGTCGGCTTGATCGTCTGGATCATCGTGGCGGCCTGGATCAGCACCGGGACCTTGGGGTTGGATGATCCCAGATGACCGTCACTGTGATTGGCGATCTCGACATCTCGAAGCCTCAACCGGACCCGAAGCTGGTCGAGTTCGTGCGGTACCTGTACGAGCAGGCTCAGGCTGGGGCGATTCAGGCGATTGCCATGACGATCATCCGGGATGACGGCTCGGTTGACGACGGCTATGCGAAGCGCAACGGCATTCAGCCGGCCATTCTGATCGGCGGGATGATGTGCTGCATGACGCGGATGGCAAACGATGCCAACGAGGACGACCTCGTGATTTTCCGCTCAAGCCCTGGTCCGAAGCTGGTTTGACATGAGCGCCGGTCACTCCTCGAAATCCCACCCTCTGTCATCCGAGGAGCTTGAGGAAGCTCTTAGCGACCCTGATGTCGTTGAAGAGCTGATGAAGGATTTCGAGATTATCACTGATTGCGACATGCCGTACCTTGCGGGCTATTCGAAGGACGGCATGAAGCGTTGGGTCGATCGTGATTTCCACGCCGAAGGTCAACCCGTAGGTACGGTAGAGATCGACGGCAAGATGGTGGACTGCCTGCCGTTCCTGGTTGGCGATCCGGAGGCCAATGACCCGGTGGCTCGAGGTGGTCACGAGGGCATCGAGAAGGCCATGGAGGTCTACCGGGACAAGAACATCAAGACCATGCCGTCTTACGACTACCGTCATGAGGTGGCGACTGGAGCTGAGCGTCGTCTTGTTGTGGCCGCCGGCATCAAATGGAATTCCTACGAGAAGGCCCTTAAGCCATTCATCAAGAGCGATGAGACCAAGAATCTCGAGAAGGTGCCGAGCGACCTCGATCAGACCCCTCTGCTGGCCAATCCGGTGAACAAGGCCCTGGTAGCTCGCGTGAGAGCTGCCATGGAAGATGAGGACGGTGAGAAGGAAGAGGAAAGCAAGGTCAGCAAGTCAGAGGTCGATTACAGCGACGGGATGAGAAGGTCGCATTGCGGCCCGACCGATGATTGGCCGACTGGATATTGTGAGCATTTTGTTGATCCGCATGGCTGCGCCAAGGTGAAGGGGTATATCGACCCCAAGAAATGGTGCGAGCTGTTCGAGGCCGCCGGCAAGAAATCGGAGGCGTCCGAGGAGCCCGACGATAAGGGCTCATGAACGGCGTCGTAGCCAAGCCATGTCCGCTGAACCTTCGCCTGCACGAGAAGCAGGTTCTTGCCTTTGAAAGCAAGGCCACCGAGATCCTCTATGGCGGCGCGGCCGGAGGCGGCAAGTCATTCCTGATGAGGATCGCCGCCATCGTCTGGTGTGCAACGATCCCCGGTCTCCAGGTCTACCTCTTCAGGCGCGTCAGCGCCGATCTCACCAAGAACCATGTCGAAGGCCCGAAGGGGTTCCGTGCCGTCCTGGCGCCATGGGTCGCCGAGGGGTTCTGCCGCATTGTCGATGACCAGATCAGGTTCTGGAACGGATCCAAGATCTATCTCTGTCATTGCGAGGAAGAAAGGCACATCTACAAATATCTTGGATCAGAGATCCACGTTCTGATCATTGACGAGCTTACGACGTTCACTGAGACCATGTACCGATTTCTCCGCAATCGCGTGCGGATGGTCGGTGTCACGCTTCCGAAGAACTATGAGGGGCGCTTTCCGCGGATCCTGTGCGGATCCAACCCGGGAAACATCGGGCATCTGTTCGTCAAGCAGACCTTCATTGACAACCGCGTCCCATTCGAGGTCACGAAAACCTCTCCGAAAGAGGGAGGGATGCTGCGTCAGTACATCCCGGCGCAGCTCGACGACAATCCATCAATGTCGTCTGATGACCCCGGGTACGAGGACCGCCTCGAGGGTCTCGGTAACAAGCAATTGATCCGCGCCATGCGCTATGGCGACTGGTCGGTGATCGAGGGGGCATATTTCGACGAGTGGAACCCGCTCAAGCATGTGATCAGGTCGTTTTCCATCCCGTCCCACTGGACGCGGTTCATGGCCGGGGACTGGGGGTCGGCTCACCCGTTCGCATTCGGCTGGTTTGCTGTCGTCCCGGATGAGATGGACGTTGACGTGAAGCTGATCGTCGGCGCTCGGGATGACTACAGCCCGGCATATCAGAACAACCTGCCTGCGAACTCCATTGTCATGTACCGGGAATGGTATGGGTCAAGGGGTCACAACAACGTCGGCCTGAAGATGCCGGCCGAGGAGGCCGCGGACGGGATTAACGATCGGGAGATGTCGGAGCCTCGAGACGAGAGGGGGCGTGCTCGGATCGCCTTCCGCAAGCTGGACCCTTCGTGCTTCATATCCCAGAGCGGCCCGACGATCGCCGAGCGCATGGCGACGAGGCAGGTCTTCTTCGATCGCGCCGACAATTCCCGCATCCCGATCAGGGGTTCGATGGGCGGCTGGGACCAGCTCCGAGCGCGGCTCCTTGGGGATGCTCGCCGGGATGAGAGCGGGGACATTGATTGGAATATCGGCAGGCCGATGCTTTATTTTTTCGAGAGCTGCATTGACACGATCAGGACCCTCCCGGCGATGCAGCATGATCCGCACAAGCCGGAGGACGTCCACAAGATCGGCGAGGACCATTTGGCCGATATGGTACGCTACGCTGTGATGAGCCGGCCGTACTCCAGGCCGGTCGGGCGTCCAGTCCCGGATCGGATCGTGAGCGTCGGAGCTGAGAATCAGCTACGGATCAGTGATGTGCTCGGGGAAGATGAACCGATGCCGCGCCGCCGATCGAGCGGGAGAATATGAGGGGGCGGTTCAATGAGCGACATGGCTCTTGACCAGGAAAACCAGGATCAGGACGAGCAGCTCGAGGAGAACGATCCGTCCTCCCAAAGCGATCCGATCATGGAAGACAAGGAAAAATCCAGGAGGATGGCTTCCTTCTGGAAGGGCCAGATCGCACAGGTCGAGAGCAAATACGAGGATTGGTGGAAAAAGTGTGACAAGATCCTCAAGCGGTTTCGTGATGAGCGTAACCGGGCCACGGAGCAAGGCCAGAGGCGCTTGAACGTTTTGTGGTCGAATATCCAGATCATGCGGCCGGCGATCTATGGCCGGGTTCCCCAGGCCAATGTCGAGCGGCGGTTCTTGGACAAGGATCCGATCGGCCGTGTCTCAGCGCAGATGCTTGAGCGCTCGCTGCGAAACCAGCTTATGGAGAACGGGTTTCACTCGGCGATGCGCCAGTCCGTGATGGACTACCTGCTGGTGGCTCGCGGCGTTGCCTGGGTTCGGTATGAGCCTGAGATCGGCGAGGGACTTTCTCTGCCGGTCACCAATCAGACAGACCTTCACGATGAGATGGGCGATATCGAGGATGATGACGAGGATGATGCAGAGTCCAGCCCGTCGTCAGAGTTCGGCGATGAGGTCGACGAAGACGAGAGCGACGTAATCGATGAGAAGCTCCGGGATACCGGAGAGGAGATCATCGAGGAGTCTGTCCCAGTCGATCATATCAACTACAAGGACTTTCTGGTCTTCCCCGAAGATGCCAGGACCTGGGCAGAGGTTCAGGCAATCGCGAAGCGCGTTCCTTTGTCTCACGATCAGTGCGTAGATCGATTTGGTGAGGAGATTGCTGACGAGATGCAGGCCGATCCGTCACTGAGCATGACGGAGAGGATGTCCCAATCCAACAACTCCGTGTTTCAGGAGTTCAACAAGAAAAATCGGATCGTATACGAGATCTGGAACAAGACGGACCGGAAGGTCTACTGGGTCTGCACCGGGTATGAGTATTGCTGTGATGTGAGAATGGATCCTCTTCGTCTGAGGAGGTTCTTCCCGGTTGTCGAGCCGCTGTTCGGCACGATGACCAACGACACGCTTGTCCCAGTCCCGGATTACATCGAGTATCAGGATCAGGCGCTCCAGATCGACGAGCTGACGCAGCGCATCTCGATGCTCAGCAAGGCCTGCAAGGTGGCGGGAGCCTACAACGCGGCGAATTACACTCTTCGGCGCCTCTTGGACGAGTCGGTCGAGAACGAGCTGATCCCGGTCGACCAGTGGGCGATGTTCGCCGAGCGGGGCGGGATCAAGGGTTCGATCGATTTCCTGCCGCTCGACCAGATCGTCGCTGCGATGGATAAGCTGATCGCGGTCCGCCAGATGGTCCTGGAAGACCTTGATCGGATCACGGGCCTCACGGACATCCTTCGAGGTACCACAGATGCCCGGGAGACCATGGGTGGGACTCGGCTGAAGAGCAATAATGCCTCGGGGCGCCTGGACGACCGCCGGGATGACGTCGCCCGGTTTGCGAGGGACCTGATTCAGCTCGTGGCCGAGGTGACCGCGAAGCATTTTTCGGCCAAGGCGCTGATCGAGTCATCCGGGATACTCTACGAAGACGAGATGTCCCTGAAGCCGCCGGTTCAGGTGCCAGCGCAGCCTCCAGGAGGCTCACCGGCTGGTCTTCCGGCGCCCGGCCCTCAGGGCGCGGGTCCGCCTCAAAACGCACCAGCGTCCGGCGCAGGCCCCGGAAACGTCCTTCCTTTCCGTCCCAACCAGCCTGGGGCGCCTCCGACGGCTCCATCCCGCCCAGGAATGCCGCCTGGGATGCCTCCAGGGACGCCCGCTGGCTTGCCCGGCGCGCCGGGCGCGCCACCTCCTGGGCCCGGCCAAGGCCCGGGCCAGGAAGAAGAGCCAGACATCGCTGCGACGATCGCTCGCGTCACCGAGGTGATGACGAAGATCGAGAAGGCGATCCAACTCCTCCGGGACGACGTCCCCCGCGGCTACCGGATCGACGTCGAAACCGACACGATGGTGAATGCGGACGCCGCCCAGGAGCGCGTGGACGCGACCGCCTTCATCGCCGCGGTGACCCAGTTCCTCGAGACCGCCAACGTCGTGGTCTCGGCCCAGCCGATGGCAGCCCCCCTCATGGGGAACCTGCTCCGGTTCGGGGTGCGAAAGTTCCGGACCGGACGAGATCTCGAGTCGGCGATCGATGATTTCGTCGACCGGGTCGAGAAAGCAGCAAAGGACGGGTCTCTCGGCCAGCACGGCCCGTCCCCCGAGCAAATCAAGCAAGAGATTGCCCAGATTGGCCTGCAGACGGCTCAGCTCAGGTCTCAGTCAGAGATTGCCAAGGCCAAGGTCGATGCTACTGCCCAGGAGGCCAACGACGCTCGAGCTGCGCAGATCAACCAGCAGGAGATGCAGCTCAAGGAACGCGAATTCCAGATGCGAATGCAGGAGATGGAGCGCCAGGAGCAGTTCAAGATCGCCGAGCATAATCGGAAGATGGAGGACCACGATCGGCAGCGGACCCTGTCTGACGTGCAGCACCGGCAGAATCTGGCGCAGAGCAACCAAAAGATGCTAGAGCGTTCGGTGGGGACGGGGAAGGTCGGGGGCGCCACTCACCCTCCGTTCAATCTGACCCGTCATGCAGCGTGGCGAGGCTCGCGCCAGAAGAAGAAGGCATGATGGCCTATGTACAATGCGGCTCCTCCTCCAGGCTTGTCGCTGCCGGACCTGCCTATTCCGGATGCGGCTGACTTTTCCAATCGGTACAACACACCTCTCAATGACGAGAATGAGTCGCAGTTCCAGAAATGGATGCAGACCCAGACCTCGAAGCGTCCTGATGGTCGTAGCCTAGAGAACGATCTGTATGATTACGACCTTCGAGGTTGGTGGCGTAAGAACCCAGACTCCGACATCACTGACCAGCATCTGACGGATGAATTCAAGAAGCCGAATCATCCCTCATTTTCTGATCAGAGCAAATATCACGGCCAGGATGGTCATGAAGGTGGTCAATGGCAGGTTCAACCGGATGGTTCGTGGGCTTTTACCCCCGGAAAATCCAATATGGAGCATTACTCCAAGGACGATCTGAACGATTATTTCCGGAAGGTCGAGCCCGGGAACAAGATCGTCTGGCCTGGACAGCCAGCTCAGCCAGCTCAGCAGGCTCCAAACGTCGATCATATCAGGCGCATGTTTCCAGGTGCCAGGATGGCTCCTGACGGGAACCATTACATTGAAGATCCAAACCGGCCTGGGTCTTATCTGAGGATCGATATCGCTTCACCTGGGGGGTAGCCTTGGATCTTTCCGGGATCAATCTAACGCCCGTCCAGGGCGATCCATTCGTCGACACCCAGCCAGGACTGCAGACCACGCCGGTCGAGCATGATCCATGGATGGTGAAGGAGAAGGTCCCCGGTAAGCGGATCTCAGAGGCGTCATTCGATGACGCGAACCAGCCGCTTTATCGAGGTGCTGACGGCCAGCTCTACAACACGACCCCTGATGATCACGTCGTTCAGTGGGATCCGGAGAGCAAAAAGTATCAGGTATACGAGGCGGTGACGAAGGAGCGGCCGCACGATTGGTATCGTGACACAAGGCTCGGTCAGGTCGTCTCCTCCTTCGGTCCTCGAGCGCTTTACGAGACCGTCAAGAGCGCAGCAACCCTGCCGTCCGACATCTACCAGGGGAACATGCCTCCCAGGGACTACAGTCGGGCTATGGACGTCGCCGCTCTGGCGGTTGGACGAGGTGTTCGAACCGGGCCCCTGGAGAAGGGGAACGTGACCGTGCTGCCGCCGGACCGCGGTGGCGTGCCGGTTGCGCCCAGGCCTGAACCTGTTACGATCGAAGGGAAGCCAGAGACCCTGCCGGCCCAGATCGAGCCGCCCCGGGCGCAGGTAGGAGGTCAGGATGTCCGACCAGCAGCAGAAGCCGCCCCCGAGCGAGGACGAGGAGTCGAAGAAGGAGCTGGAGGCCTGGAGGAAGCACAGAGAGCGGCAGCGAAGGCCGCTGAGGGCGCCTCCAAGCTCGAAGGACTCCCCGAAAAGCCAGTAGCGATCGGCGATCAGTGGTTTGTCCCTGGTCCCGTAAAAGCTATCCAGGATGTGGCGCGTCAGTACATGACGGACGCCGGCCTGGAGTACAACCCACCGAAAACTTACGCCAAGGTCGATGAGGGCCGGGCCGCACGCATTGCGCAGGCGTTCGACGAGATGCCTCATGCGCCTGACGATCCGAAGGTCCAGGCGTCCTACAATGCGATGATCGACGAGACCGTCGCGCAGTATCAGGCTCTCAAGAAGATGGGCCTGAAAATCGATTTCATCCCTCCTGACATGCCGGATCCTTATGCCTTGTCGCCACGATTGGCTCAAAAGGATCTGATCGAGAACAATCATCTCTGGGTGTTCCCGACCGACTCCGGGTTCGGATCCGGACCTGAAGCTGCGGCGGCAATGAAGGACAATCCCCTGCTGCGGCCGACCGGTCTTGTTGAAAACGGCCACCCGATGCTCGCGAACGATGTCTTCAGGATCGTTCACGACATCTTCGGTCATTTCAAGGAAGGAAACGGATTCCGTGCCAGCGGCGAGGAGAATGCATGGCGGTCTCACTCGGCGATGTATTCTGATCTCGCCCGGCCGGCGATGACGTCCGAGACCAGAGGTCAGAATTCCTGGGTCAACTACGGTCCCCATGGAGAGAAGAACCGGTCTGCGTCATCTGCTGATACGGTCTATGCACCGCAGAAGATCGGCGTTCTTCCTGACTGGGCGATCGACGAAGGCCGGCATGATCAGCCGGAGGTGCCGGCTAGAACGATGCAACCGATGCTCCGCGATGAGGAGATCCGTCGCAGGAAGGAACTCGGCAAATCGCTGCCTGAGCGCAGTGAGGCTCTCATCAAGGGGATTTCTGAGCGCCTGTCTGGAGACGGGCAGCCCGGTCCTCGCGAGAAGGTCCCCGGCATCAAGGGGCTTGTGAATCCATTGCCTATCCCTCCAGGTGTTGAGGAGAGACTCTCTCGAGCCGTCTCTCGCGCTCCTGATGTCGGCGCTCCAAATAATGCCAAGGCTATCAAGCTGGCTCCTGGCGTGTACGTTGGAAACGTCACGCTTCCGCAATGGAAGGAGCGCATCGAGAGACATCTGACGCCTGAAGAGATCCAGGAAGCCCGCAACTGGTACAAGGACGCCTTGCCGAGCTACGAGAAATATTTTGGTCCTGAGCTGGCTCCCGCGATGCTCGGGGCGTGGCTGACGGCGAACGTCAATGCGACCCCGTCGTTTGCGCAGCTAAGTGCTATTCGAACCCTCGAGCAGTACAAGAATAAGACAGGCGCTTTTGCACCGCAGAAGAAGGGCGGATTAGCTCATGAAAAGCTCATGCAGTATTGGGATGCGATCCTGTCCGGAGATCACAGCAAGCTAGATCGAGAGGGGTCTGGGCAGAAGATTTACGATTTCATCGACAGCGCTCTGTTGAAGAACACGCGGACATTCTACGGGGATGACCCGCGAGCCGGGGCCCCCGCTGTTGCTGACGTTCATTCGCTTCGTGATATGGGCTTCATCGATCAAGCAACCATAAACTGGGTCGAGAAGACATACGGCAAGAAAGCAGCAAAGAAATTGCAGCGGGATTCGGAGGAGCTTTCTCCAGGTGAGGCCCAGTACGAATGGTCTGCAAATAAGATGAGGGCCTTCGTCGATAAGTTGAACAAGGAAGGCTACATGGGTGGCGGGTGGACGCCTCTCGAGATGCAGGCCGTCGGCTGGAAGGGGATGTCGGCCCAGCTTGGCCGTAAGGGTGAGACCTCGGCAGACGCCATCTCGGCTAACATCAAGAACCTGTCTTACGAGCTGGATTTCGGCGCCGGGGCTCCGTACAACGACCAGTTCGCCGAATGGCATGGTCTAACGCCTGAGCAAAAGACCGAGGTCAGCAAGGCAATTCTTCCGAAGATCGTCGAGGAGGCCAAGAACATTTCCGGGGCGCATGAGTTCGCCCAGGTCAAGGGTCTTGGCGGTTGGCACGAATTCACCAACCCATCCTTCAAGTCTCGACTGATCGCCTCTCCGGAGGTCGCCCTCGACGTTGCCGACATCATCGGATACCTCGGTCAGCAGACCAAGATCTTTGGCTATCGTTGGTACCCGAGCGGCGACAAGCTCGGCGTGGCGCTGTATGGGGATTCGTTGAAAAATAGCGAAAATGTCGCTAAGCTATGGTCCTCATTGATCGAGCGCCATCCGGAGTTCGCATCCGGGTTCTCGCCTTCGATCAACGAGGATGGAATGCATGGGATCGAGATTCTTCTCGACAAGGGCGGCGCCAAAATGGCCGCGAAGGTCGACAAGGAGCTAGTTCCGGCTCTACAGAGCTTGATCGAAGAGCATGAGCTTGGTGATGTCCATGCTCATACCTTCAAGGCAGAAGAGGCGAGCAGGGAGCATGACTGGACAAAAGACCCCGAAGGGTCGTCTTATCTGGCACGGCTCAGTTCCAGATACGGACCGTCGATACAGAAGCGGTTGGAACTTTATAAGCAACAAGAACTTGAGCCAGCCCTCAGGAAAGCCATCTCCGACGCCTCCCCCGACGTCGCCGCAGCCGAGCGCGCAGATCTCGCCCGACTTGGTGAGCTTCCTGACCGGGACTGGGCCCGCCAAGCCATCACCAGAAAACAGCTAGAAAACGGTGGCTCTCTCCAGGAGCGGACGGACAAGCTGCTTGCGGGAATGATGGAGAGGTTGTTCCCAGCTCCGTCAGATACAAGCATCAAAGCTTATCATGGGTCGCATGAGCCAAGCATCGAATTATTCGATTCGATGAAAAATGCGGCTGTGGTTGCACGTCGAAAGGCAAATCCAGAATCTCCAGACGCTGTAGGTTATTGGTTTACGACATCGTCCGATGACGCTCGTGTATTTGGTCCCCATGTTCACGAGAGATATCTGGACATAGTAAAACCTCTGGTCGTTCAAGGATGGGATGGTTGGCAAGAGCTTGCCAGTCAAAAAAACCTTCTTCAAACCAAGGGATCACAGAAAGGCCGTATCAGTGCGAGCAAAATGCGAGCGTGGATGGAGAAGAATGGGTACGATGGGATTCATATGAAGGGTGGCGAAGATAACGCTGAAGGTCTTGACTATTGGGTAGCTCTTCATCCATCACAGATAAAATTTCCGAAAAAATGAAGGGTGTGTAATGGCCGTCTTTGTCTACCGACCGAATCACCCCGACGCCGACGAGAACGGAATGGTTGACCGTGGCCTTGTCGGTTACGAGAACATTGCCAGTGCGGCGCCCTACGTGATCTCCGACATCATGGAGCCGACCCGGCACATGGCGACCGGAAATTATTTCACCAGCAAGAGTGAGTTTCGCAAGGAAACACGGCGTTCTGGCTGTGTTGAGGTCGGGAATGACTCATCAATCATGCCGCGTCCGAGAGAAATAATTCCTATGCCGAAGGCCGGCGCGGACATCAAGCGAGCGATCGAGCAGCTCAAAAGCCGCTGATCCCGCTTGCCAATCTCATAGGTCGGGTGTATTAGCCCCGCCCTATGGTTGATGAGAAAGACCAAGAACTCGAAACAGAGACTGGTCAGGACGGGGGCGATACCCAGGTCGATCAGGGATCTCAGGACGCTGGCGCACAGCCGCAGAGCGTTCGCGAATCCATTCAGGCCGCCGTCAAGGAAGAGACGGAGAAGGCTGCCGGCGAAGAGAAGCCGAAGAAGCCCATCAAGGATCCAGTCACCGGCAAGTTCACCAGTGGCGCCAAGGAAGGCGACACAGAAAATCCGGCTGACAAAGAGCTTCCGACCGAGGTGAAGGATGGCAAGGCAGCGAGCCCACAAGCCGCCGCATCGGAGCCGCCTTCGTCCTGGTCGAAGGAATCGAAAGCCCTCTGGAAGGACTTGCCACCTCAGGTACAAGCTGAGGTCAGTAAGCGCGAGGCCGACACCGCGAGGGGCGTTCAGGAACTGAAGGCCAGATACGGAGAACTCGACAAGGCACTGGAACCGCTGCTCCCCGCGATCAAGCAGGCAGGCCGGACACCCGGCCAGACCGTTGAGCGTATGACGCAGTGGTACATGGCGCTCGCGCATTCCGACAAGAATTACGCGCGTGCTCAGCTCCTGGCCCTGGCGAAGGATTTCGGTATCGACGTTTCCGACATCTCGCAACCAAAGGCTGGCGCCGAAGCCGCGAAGCCTGTCGATGCGAGCACCGATTCGAAGCCTGTCGCAGCAATCCCTCCGGAGTTCGACGCGAAGCTGAAAGAGATCTCAAAGAAATTCGAGACTCTCGAAGAGGCCGAGCGCCGACGGAACCAAGAGAAGGCCGAAGCTGATCTGAATGCCTGGATGAAGGATAAGCCGCACTTTGAGGCCGTTCGTGGCCACATGGCGCAGCTCATCAATGCTGATCTCGCTGCAGTGCAGGCCGGGAGCAAGCCTCTCGGCGGGTACGTGAAGGAAGGCGGCGCCATCGACCTGGATGCCGCGTATCAGGCAGCGATTTTTGCCAATCCTGAGATCAGGCAGAAAGTCCTCGATGAGGAGCGGGTAAAATTCGAGGCTCAGATTGCCAAGGCTGCTGCTGAGAAGGAAAAGGCCAGAAAGGCAGAGGTGGCGCGGGCGCGTAATGCCGGCTCCAGTCTGCGGCCGTCACCGGGTCCATCCGGGAACGGTGCAGGCAAGCCTCCGGTCAGGGAATCGGTGCGGGACAGCATCAAAAGGGCACTCGTGGAGACGTCGCAGGCCTGACCCATGAGGGGGCTTGTAAATGGCATCTCCGAATCTGTCCGAAATCGTAACGACAACGTTGCGGAATCGGACTGGATCCCTGCAGGACAACGTTTCGCGTAACAACGCTCTCCTGCGGCGTCTGAACACTCGCGGCAAGATCAAGACCTTCTCAGGCGGTCGCACGATCGTCCAGGAGCTTGATTACGCGAACAATCAGACCTTCGTCTGGTACTCCGGCTACCAGACCCTCAACATCGCCCCGTCGCAGGTCTTCACCGCGGCGGAATTCCCGATCAGGCAAGCTGCGCTCGCGATCTCGATCTCCGGCCTCGAGGAGATCCAGAACAGCGGCGAGGAAGCCATCATCGATCTGCTTGAGTCGCGGGTTGAGAATGGCGAGCGGACCTTCCTCAACGGCCTGTCGATGGGCGTCTATGGTGACGGGACCGTCGCCAACTCCATCGGCGGCCTGCAGCTCCTGGTCGCGGCCTCGCCCTCCACCGGGACTGTTGGCGGCATCGATCGCTCGCAGTGGTCATTCTGGAGGAATCAGGTCTTCTCGGCCCTGACCAACGGCGGCGTGGCGGCGAGCCCGGCGAACATCATCTCCTACATGGATCGGCTGTGGGTGCAGTTGATTCGTGGCCGGGATTCGCCGGACATCATCATCGCCGACAACAACATGTACGCCTTCTACCTGCAGGCGCTGCAGTCGATCCAGCGCATCCAGTCGGAGAAGACGGGCGACCTCGCCGAGGCCGGGTTCCAGGTGCTCAAGTATCTCGGCGCCGACGTGGTCCTGGACGGTGGATATCAGGGTCAGTCGACCGATCCGCTGCCTTACGAGACCTCGTCCGCCGGCACCGCGGTCGGCGGCGCCCCGGCCTCGTACATGTATTTTCTGAACACCGAGTATCTGCACTACCGCCCGTACTCTCGGCGCAACATGGTGCCGTTGGACCCCGATCGGTTCTCGGTCAATCAGGACGCCATGGTCCGGCTCATCGGCTGGGCCGGCAACATGACGCTCAGCAACGCCTTCCTGCAGGGGGTCATCACCACCTGATCGGCGGTGATCTCAGGCACGGGTACACGAACAGGAGACAGCGATCATGGCAGTCCAGACGTCTTGGTTTTGCACCGAAGCGTCCGAGGGGGTGGATCTCAACACCACCCAGCCGGCAATCAACCTCACGACCAACCCGGAGACACCCGGGTTGCCTCAGAACCTGGGAACCGTCCGCGAAGGATCAGCGAATTCCCTGTGGGTCCTGGTGCAGGCGTCGACCACGATCACCCAGTTCAATCTGGTCGTCATCGACGACTCGTTCAAGGCCAACAATTTCACCACCGCCTCGGCCTTGGCGAACCCGGCATATCAGATGGGCCTCGCCGAGTTCGCGCAGTCGTCGGCAGATCCCGGGTCAAATCCGGTGTTCTGGTGCGCTATCAGGGGCACTGGGATGCAGGTCAACGTCTCGGGCTCGGCCGGTACCGGTGTGACCGTCAACAACGGCACCACACCCGGCATGGTCTCGATCTCCGCGACCGGCACCAACCTCGCCGGCATCGTGCTGTACGCTTCTGCCGGCGCCTCTGCTGCGGTGGAGTGCGCAATCAACTTCCCGAGGCTGAAGAACTTCGGCGGTTGATGTCAGGGGGCGGCTCGGGCGGGGAGCGGGGGCTATCCCCGCCCGATCTATAAGGCGATCAGATGTTGGAAGACGCGACATTCATGCCGCTTGGCTCCCTCGAGACCTACATGGCCTCGAGCATGGATGTTGTGGAAGCCAACATCTTTGCCAGCCTCAAGCGCAAGCTTCCGGAGATCGAAAATCTTCCGGAATGGCGCAAGAGCAAGGGCAACGAGGCCTTTGCGATCGTCGGCGGCGGTCCATCCATCCGGTATACGGTCAACGAGCTGAGAAGCTTCCACACGGTCATTGCCGCCGGCTCGTCTCATGACTGGCTAGTCCAGCACGGCATTCGCCCGACCTACACGCTGGTGCTGGATCCTGACCGGGCTTCAGCGAACTACCTGAAGCACCCGGATCCCCGCTGCAACTATCTGATCGCATCATGCTGCGACCCGGCCGTATTCGATGCCCTCGATGGCTACTCAGTAACCCGCTGGCACGCCGCGGGGCATGACGCTGACTGGTTCGTGAAGGCCTGGATCGATGCCGGGTTCCAGGAGCAGGACACCGTCATGAAGCCGATCATCGGCGGTGGTGCGACGTGCTCCTTGAGGTGCATCAGCATCGCGATGCTGTTCGGCTACAGGAACCTGCATTTCTTCGGGTGCGATTCCTGCCTGGAGCAGAACAGCGGGGACCACCACGCCTATGATTTCGTCGATCCGGTGAATGAGCATCTCGGCGATGTCGTCGAGGTCAGGATCGGAACTCCGTCGAATTCGAATGGCCGGCTGTTTCGCATGGCCAAATATATGCTGGCCCAGTTGTGGGGTTTCCGCGAGCTGATGGACTCGCATGGCAAGGCCTTCGATGTGACGATTCACGGAGATGGGGCCCTGCTTGAGTTTGTTCGTGTCAGGAAGGCTCTCAGAGAAGCCGAGAAGGCCAATGTTTGACCTTGTCGGAAAGCTCGACATCAGAGCTGCCATCCCGGATGAGGTGGCGATGGCCAACGTCGCCAAGAGTCTGAAGCGGCACAGGCCATGGTTTCAGGACTGGATTTGCGGTCGGCAGTCCAGCCGGTTTTCGGTCGTAGGTGGCGGCCCATCTCTGGCCAAGCAGGAAGATATCCCGTGGCCTGTGATGGCTGCTGGATCCGTGCATGACCATCTGGTATCGCGAGGGATCATTCCTCAGGTCTGCGTGATTGCTGATCCCGATCCAGTCATGGCTCGATACTTGTCAAGGCCGAGCAGCTCCACGGTCTATCTGGTGGCGTCACAGTGCGATGATGCTGTGTTCTCGGCCTTGGAAGACAGCACGGTCGTGATCTGGAATTGCTATTCGGACGCTCTTGCGAGGTTCTTTGGCAGCAAGCCGTTCATTGCCGTCGGTGGTGGATGCACTGTGGGCCTTATGGCCTTGTCGATCGCCACCCTGATGCATGTCAGCAGGATCGATCTGTTTGGTTTTGATTCTTGCGTTGGTGAAAACGGCGAGCACCACGCTTACCGATTTCTTGATGAGACCGAGACCATCGGAGAGATCAGACCGGTCAAGATCGGTCTGATCCGTGAGGGGGAAGGGAAGGCGAAGACCTTCATGTGCGCCGACTATCACATGGCGCAGCTTGCGCAGTTCCGTGAGTTCATCGTGGCTTACGGGAACAAGATCAACGTCGTCGTCCATGGTGACGGCGCAATGGCTGAGATGATGCGCGTCATCACGGCCGAGAGCGAGAGGATGGCATCATGAGTTACGACGCAACCCCGCCCCAGCTCGGGAACCCGACAGACATTAGCTGGAATTCGTCGAAGACGAGCGGCCTCGTCCAGTATGGTGATGACCGGAATGTCACCGTGATTTTCTCCCGCGAGCCGGTCTTCAATGAGGCAAAGTCCAGAGAGGCTGGTCGGCCGATCTATGAGGAGCGCGATTTCGTCACGGCATTCCAGCCGGGCGAACGTCTCCAGGTGCCGAAATTCCCGGTCACCGACGAGCACAAGCGCCGCTGGCCTCGGCAGTGGGCCGCCTACATCCAGAACCGGCCGCAGGAGAGCGACGGTACGCCGATCGACCTGCTGTTTGCCGCGAACATCTCTCGCTGCGCGATGTACAAGGCCTACGGCGTCACCACGGTCGAGCAGCTCGTCAACCTCTCGGGAAATGCGATCGACACCATCGGCATGGGGTGCCAGGACGACATCAACCGGGCTCGGACGTTTCTCGAGCGCGCCAAGGCCGGCGTCCCGCTGCATAGGTATGAGGGCAAGATCGCCGAGCTGGAGAGCGAGAACCGGACGCTCAAGGAGTCGCTCTCCCGGATGCAGGCTCAGGTCAATCAGCTCCTGACCATGATCCCGCACGAGGCCGCGAAGGTCCCGTCCTATACGGGAGAAGGTGTCCAGACGATCGCAGGCGCCCCTGGAGCGACGATCAGGACCGGTGAGGCTCATGCCGGCCGGGTGGATCCAGGCGTATTCAAGCTTCCCGACGGGGAGCTGAGGCGGGACCCGGTCGACGTCCAGAGCCAGATCATCAAGGGCACCCACCCCAGTCGCGAGGTCCGCCAGCCGGTCCGCGGGAAGGCGAGGAAGGCTCGCTGAGATGGGCTGCGTCATCGACGGCATCGATGTCTCAATGGCCGTTCCGGCGGAAACCGTGGCGGCCAACATCAAGCGCAACTCTGCCCGCGGTCTCGATGAGATCGTGGATGGAGGAGACTGGCGCTATGAGATGAACATCGCGATCGTCGGTGGTGGCCCGTCGCTTGCTGGAGAGCTTGAGACCCTCCGCAAGTTCCGCAACATCATGGCCTGCGGATCGGTCCACGATTATCTGATCGAGAACCGGGTAAAGCCGAGATGGGTTGTGGTCGTGGATCCAGATCCGATCATGGCCAGATACCTGTCAAAGGCGCCGATGGCGCCTCGATCGTGTTCGTATCTCGTCGCCTCTCAGTGCGATTCCCAGGTATTCACGGCGCTTCGTTACAACTACGTCCAGATCTGGCATGCGGGGGATTCGACCAAGTCGACAGACATCTTCGGTCCAGGCAAGTATCTGATCGGCGGCGGATGCACGGTCGGGACCAGGGCGATCGTCATCGCCAGGGCATTTGGATTCAAAAATATCCATCTGTTCGGGTTCGACACATGCGTGAGTGATCGTCACCACGCTTACGATTTTGTCGACCAGTCGGAAACCATCGGGACGGTGCAGCCGATCAGGATCGGCGGTGAAAACGGCCGGGAATTCATGATGGCCGATTATCACATCGGCCAGCTATTCGATTTCAAGGAGCTTCTTCGTCTCCATGGACATGAGATGTCGTTCCAGGTCCATGGCGATGGGGTTATTGCCGAGCTGATGAGGCTCGGTCGTGAGGGGCGGCTGGACCGCGCAGCATAAAGGAGGCCTGAATGGCCAAGAAAACCGACCTGATGGGATTGGGGATGCCGTTCGCTCTGGCCGACCGTCTGGCCACGGACCCTTCGACGATCACCGGAGGTGGCGGGTCGATCGGCAGCGCCACGGCGATTGGCGGTGATCAGTATCTGGTCAGCGTGACCGCCTCGACCGGGTCGACCAACGGTGTCGTACTGCCGTCGATCGGCGGCGCCAACGGGTGCCTGCTGGGGGATGATTTCATTATCAACAACCAGACCGCATCCTCGGTGATCGTCTATGCGGCCGGCGCCACGACCACCATCAGTCAGGGCGGGTCGAATACGTCAGGAACCACCGGGATCTCGGTCTCGGTGCATAAGTCCATGACGCTCTATCCGATCACCGCCTCGTCCTGGCTGGGTATCACTGCCTGATGGCCAGCAAGACCCTCCTCCAGTTGATCAATGCGGCCCAGAATGAGCTGGGCTTGCCTCAGTCTTCGTCCGTCATCGGCAATACCGACAAGACGACGAAGCAGATGCTCAGCTTGATCAACGTGGAGGTGGATGAGCTTCGCAAGGTTCACGACTGGACTGCGCTGCAGGTCGAGTACAATCTCATCGTCAACGTTCCTCTGATGACGACGGGGGACGTGGCGAACGACAGCGCAGTCATCACCAATATCCCGGATACATCGACGCTTTCTGCCGGGAATTTCCAGGTCATTGGCCCAGACGTCCCGACCGCGGCCAGGATCCTCTCGGTCGACTCTCCGACCCAGATCACCATGACGATGGAGGCCACGGGGACGGTGGCTGGCGCCTCGCTCCTGTTCGCTCAGGACACCTATCCGGAGCCGCCCGATTTCGACCACTTTCAGAACAGGACGTGGTGGGATCGGACCAATCGTTGGGAGCTGCTCGGGCCCGACAGCCCTCAGCTCGACCAATGGCACCGATCCGGGATTGTCGTCACTGGTCCGCGCCGGCATTTCCGGCAGGTTGGGCGCGGAATCCCCCAGCTTGGAGGCAAGAACTACCGGCTCTGGCCGCCTCCTGCTGAGATCGTGAACCCGGTCCAGCTCGTATTCGAATACATCTCGAACGCCAGCATTCTGGCTGGCGGTACCGGGTCGACCTACATCACGGAATTCGCGTCGGACTCCGACATCTGCTCTCTTTCTGATCGTTGTTTGATCAATGGTCTGAAATGGCGATTCTGGCAGATCAAGGGGTTCAATTACGTCCCGATGCAGAACGATTATGCCGACTATGTCGAGCGTGAGGTCGCCCGGGATGGTGGCGCTCAGACCCTGCAATTGGCGAAGAGGGTGCATCCGATCTTCATTTCTCCGGCCAACGTCCAGGATGGTTTCTTTCCCGGCCCGGTCGGTCCGAATTCATGAGGCCGGTGAATGCGCAGGCACTCCGCTGCCGCCTCGAAGAAGGACTCCTTCCTCGCGCCTGAGGTCGACACCGTTCCCGTTCCAGCTCCCACGGGCGGGTGGAATGCGATCGATCCGAAGGCGAACATGGAGGCGAAATACGCCCCCGTCCTCGACAATTGGGTGCCTCGTCCTGGATACGTTGAGCTGAGAGGCGGGTTCTCGCCGTGGGCTCAAAGCATCTCGACGGAGCCTGTAGAGAGCCTGATGGCCTATCGGCCTCCAGGGTCGGCCGAGAAGCTGTTTGCGGCGACCGGTGGTGCGATCTGGGATGTGAGCGCCGTCGGCGGATCGATGAATGTTCGATCTGGGTTCGTGAACAACAGGTTTCAGCATCTGAATTTCACGCCAGCTGGCGGCAGTCACTACTTGCTGATGGTCAACGGAGCAGATCCGTATACGGCCTATGATGGAACGACGTGGACGACGCCATCCATCAGCGGGGTGTCATCATCGACATTCATTGGAATAAACAATTTCAAGCGCCGTATCTGGTTCATCCAGAATAACTCGACGTCTGCATGGTTTCTTGGGACTGATGCGATCTCTGGAACGGCGACCCAGCTCGATCTCGGCTCTCTCATGAGCATGGGCGGCTATCTCATGGCCATGGGGAACTGGACGATCGATGGAGGCAATGGGCCGGATGATTACGCCGCCTTCATCACCTCGAAGGGGCAGGTTATCCTCTACAAGGGCACGGATCCGACGAACGCCAATGCCTGGGCGCTCATAGGCGTTTTCACCATACCCCCTCCTCTCGGCAGAAGGTGCTTCGTCCAACTCGGATCGGACCTGGGTATCATCACGCTCGAGGGCGTCATTCCGATCTCCAGCATCCTTCCGTTCGACCCTGCCGCGGCGAGGAACGTTGCCATCACGCGGCTGATCCAGAACGCCATGCTGCAGGCGGCTAATGCCGGGCAGAACGAGTTCGGCTGGCAGATGGTCAATTTTCCTCTGCAGGGTCTTCGCATTCTCAATGTCCCGATTGTGGAAAACAGCAGTCAGGTTCAGTTTGTCATTAACACGATGAACGGATCATGGTGCCGGTTCGTCGGGTGGAATGCGAATTGCTTCGAGACGTACAACAACAATCTGTATTTCGGCGACAACGTCGGGAATGTGAACTGGGCCTACAGTGGCCCGGCCGATCTCGTCTCTCCGATCATCGCCGACATGCAGTGTGCCTTCAATTGGTTTGGAAAGCCCGGTCGGACGAAGCGGATTACCATGGTGCAGCCGCTCCTGGTGGCTGATGGCCAGATCGATCCGACCATCTCGATTGATGTCGATTTCAGCGACGTCTCTCCGTCATCGCCTGTGATTGTCTCAACCCCGGTCGGGGCCGTGTTCAACTCTTCCAGTTTTAACAGCTCGACATTTGCCCAGTCACAGGTGTCGGTGACGGACTTTCTTTCGGCCGAAGCCGAAGGTCATGCGCTTGCTATTCGGATGAAGGTCAACCTTTCTCCGTCTGGTATCGGTGGTCAGTCCGTATTTGATACCGGGACGTTCGACAGCATGATCTTCGATGGTTTCGGAACAGATGAGGTCACGCTTCAGGTGAATGCTTTCAACGTCGTTCTGGAATACGGAGCCGCGATATGATCGTCTCCGGAAATTCCAACGATGAGATCGGACGGGCGATCGGAGCGTGGTTCTCGGAGAAGACCGGGAAGCCGATGTGGGCGCCGTTCGCGAGCATCGGGTGGATCAGGAACAATTGCATTGTGGCGGCTGCAGTGTTTTGCGAATTCACGGGGCCGAACGTCGATGTTCATGTATACGGGCCCGGCGAGTTCAGGCGAACGCAAGCTCGGCAGATTGCGGACTATGTTTTTAATCATCTCAAATGTCGGAGGCTGACTGCCAAGGTTCCAAGAAGGGGCCCTCTCGTCGACCTTCTTCCGCGTCTTGGTTTTTTTCAGGAGGCCGTGCTTGAGGGGTTCTATGGCGAATCTCCTGATGGAGATGCTATTCTGTTTCGACTGACGCCGGATTCGGCAGTGGAGTGGATGAAAAAATGAGCAGCCCGTCTCCTCCTTCACCGTATGCCGGCATCGGCCCGGCTACGCAGGTCGCTGGCCAGCAGCAGCAGCTCAACACTCAGATGCTCGAGGAGGTCCAGGCCGCCTCGAATGTCAATCAGGAGACCCCCTACGGCAGTCTGGAGTACACCCAAAGCGGGACGGGTCCTGGCGGGGTGCCGAGGTGGACGGCGAAGCAGACGCTGACGCCGCAGCAGCAGGCGATCCTGGATGCGATTCAGGGCGCTGGCGGCGCCGCGGCGACGGGCGCCAAGAATGCTCTCGTCGGGGCGCATTACGGTGAGACCAATCCGAGCGACGTCGTTGGTGGAATGACGTCTGGTCTGACGAAGGATCTCCTCAGCAAGGAGGTCTCGTATCTCAGCCCGCAATTCACCAATCAGACGGAGTGGCTGGACAACCAGCTGCGGAACCAGGGCATCATGCCGGGTACTCCGGCATATCAAGCCCAGATGCGGGATCTGCAGGACAATCAGAACCGCACCGTCACTGGGTTCCTGGCGACGGCCGAGCCGGCAGCGTTCCAACAGTCGGTCCAGAGCTACATGCTGCCGGCTACGACCGCTGGCGCCCTCGAAACTCTCGGGCAGCCGTCTCAGGTCAACCAGACCCTGACGAACACGCCGACGGCGAGCGGACAGCCGGCGAACCTCATTGGCGCTTATTCGAGCGCTCAGAGCGCGGCCGAGGATCAGTACAAAGCTCAGGTGGCGCAGAACAGCGCGATGATGAGCGGATTGTTTGGTCTGGCCGGCGCCGGGATCAGCGGTGGATCTGGTGGATATGCCGCTTCGCCGCTGGCAGCGTTGATTGCAGCTTCGGATAGGAAGCTGAAGAAAGACATCATCCTGGTCGGCAAAGCCGACAACGGCCTCAACCTCTACAATTTCCGTTTCCGGGATTCCGACGATTGGCAGGTTGGCTTCATGGCCGACGAGGTCGAGAAGATCCGCCCGGAAGCGGTGGTTCAGATCGGTGATTTCAAGCTGGTGAACTACGAATTGGCGATGAGGTGACGAGGTGGCCCTCAATCCCGAAGCTCTCAGCCCGGTAGCTGCCGGATACGCTACTCCCGAGCAGGTCAAGCAGATGCGCGAGCTTGCTCTCGCTCTGCAGGCCCCTCAGAAGGAGCCGATCAGGCATTGGACGCAAGGCCTCGCTGAGATCGTGCGAGCGATCGGCGGGAATATCCAGGCGTCGAGGGCAATGCAGCTCGAGAAGGCTGGGAGGGAGTCCGGGTCTGAGGCGGTGATTGCGCCTTACGCTCCGTATCTGAAGCCCGACGCGGGATCCGCGACTCCAGGCTCCACGGAAGACACGTCTCCTTCGGCTCCAGCTCGAGGATCAGCTCGCACCAGTTGGAGTCCGGAAGACGTCAGCGCGGTCAAGCAGACCGCAGATGAGCTGAAGATCGATCCGAAGACGATGGCCGCGGTCCTTCATTATGAGACCGGGTTCAATCCTCACGACACGACGGACACCGGCAAGGGTTACAACGTTCACGGCGTGATCGGATTTGATCCTGAGAACATCAGGAAATACGGCCAGCCCGGTCCGACGATCGCGAGCCAGATGCCGCAGGTCAAACAGTATCTGCTCGATCGCGGGTGGAAGCCTGGGACCTACGCTCCTGACGATCTTCCGCGCCTCTACTCGATCATCAATGCCGGATCGCTCGATGACAACGGTCAGCCTCGGTGGGATCGGGCCGACAAGAACGGCAACCTTGCCCATCATGTTCGGACCATCCAAGCCGGCAGCATGGGGCCTGCCGAGCGGTTCCTGAATTCGTACCCCCAGAACCCTCAGACCCCGGCCGTAGTTGCTGCACCTCCAGGTCCGGTTCCGGCAGCCGCCGCATCCCCTCCTGCGATGCCACCGGCTCCGACCCCGGTTCCGTTCATGTCGCGGACGTCCGAGACGGTGCCGATGCTGGGCTCCTCTCCGGCGCCGATCAGGATGGCTCAGGCCGGGTCGACGATGACGGACGCCTCTGCGGGCTCGCCTGAGCCCGTCAGGATGGCTTCGGCCAATTCCGGATCATTTCCGCCGGTCACGCCTCTCGACAATCCCACCCCCGTACGGCCGCCGAACAGCGTTCCTATCCCGGCCTCGCCTGCCGAACGGGCTGGGGCGTTGGATGGTGCCGGCGTGGCCCCAAAGCCGGCCCCAGACGCATTCAATCAGTCTTCTGGATGGCTCCTTAGGGCTCTCTCAGGGGCGGTGCCGACGTCGATCGCGGCGACGAGCCCGACCTCGAGCCCTTCCGCCGTGGGTCCAGCCGAGCCTCCTGCGCCGCCGCCGTCTAATCCCGTATCAACTCCGCGGGTGCCGACGGTCGCTCCTGACGCTCCTCCTTCGACCTGGGCGCCGCCTGCTCCGGTCCCGAACCCGACCGTGGCCGCTCTGACGCCCCGTGCGCCTATTACGCCGGGCGCTGGTGAGCCTGCGCCTCCACCCGGTACAGGGACAACCCCCTCGGCCCCACCCCCTCAGTTTCGCCCCCTGGTCAATCCTATGGGGGCCATGACCCGGGATCAGCTCCAGAAGATCATCGCCAACCCGTGGGTGCCGAACGAGGTCAAGAGCCAGATCCTCAACCAGATCCAGGAGCGCGGTAAGCCGCAGATGTACAAGGTCGAGGGCGGCGAGCTGCAATTCAACCCGATGACCGGGGAGTCGTCATTCAATCCGGAGCCGAAATACAACAACATCGAGGTCGGCGGGAACAAGATCCCGGTCGTCAGCCACTATGACCGGAACACCGGACAGTATCGTCACGAGCTGATGCTTCCCGGGGCCACTGGATCTGATCTCACCGGGGCCCTGTCCGGCCTGTCGACGATGGCCGCCTCCCAGGCCGCGGAGAAGAAGCGCGCCGAGGAGACTGCCGGTGAGCTGGCCAAGGGACAAGCCAAGCCCGTCGTCGAGGCGATTGAATTCGGCGGTCGGGCGCAGAAGGCCCTGAATTACCTGAACCTGATGGATCAGGTCGGCCGCACTCCAGACGCCGCGAAAATGAACACTGGGCCATTCGCTGAGGAATTCCTGCATGCCAAGCAGGGGATCAAAGATCTATTTGGCGTCGACCTTGGCGGCATCGCCCCTGCTGAGGCCATTGAGAAATTCAACGGCTTCCTGGCTGCGGAGGGCGCGAAGGAGCTGACGAACAGGCCGAGCCAATTCGATTTCAAGACCTTCCTCGATCGCAACCCGGGCATCAAGAACAGCCCTGAGGGGAGGCAGCTCCTCATCGACGGCCTGCGTCAGGTCTACCAGCAGGATGCCAACCTCGCCAATCTGGCAACCAAGGTCAAAGATCCGTCGCAGTGGAGCGATATCAGGGACAAATATCTCGCCGAGCACCCGATCAGCCTCATGTATCGAGGCCAGAACATCACCTCGGTGAACCCGAGCACGAAGATCCCAGAATTCCAGGGAGCAGTTCCTCCGGTCGAGCCCCTTAAGCCCGGCAAGTATCAGTACATCCCAGGCAAGGGGACGGTGCCTGTCCAATGACGATCGACGTCCAAGGACCAGACGGGACCACGATCAGTTTTCCTGACGGGACTGATGCCGAGACCGTCAACTCGGTGATGCAGAAGCATTTCGGCGGCGCTGCTCCAACGGCACCGTCTGACAAGACCCCTGGATTTGGTCTCGACGATGCCGTTCGGATGACTGCCGAGGGTGTTCCTATTCTCGGTGGGCTGGCGACGAAAGGCGAGGCGGCTCTTTCTGCGACGTTCCCGTCGTCCTGGACTCCTGGCGGCAGCACGGCTCCTGACTGGTCGACCCGCTACAGCGAGAACCTCGAGAAAGAGAAGGCCAAGAGCGAAGCTATCAGAAAGGCTCATCCGTGGCTTTCAGGCGCTGCTCACGTCGTTGGAGCTATCGCCGGCACCGCCCCGATGGTCATGGCGGCTCCTGAGGCCTTCGGTATCAGCGCCGATCCTCTTCTGGCACGCACGCTTGCGGCAGGCACTACGGGAGGGGTTATCGGAGGTGCCGATGCTGCTGCCCGGGATGAACCGGTCCTCAAGGGCGCGGCTGTTGGAGGCCTGACGTCAGCCGTCGCTCCCGGAGCTGGAGATCTGATCGGATCGGCAATTGGTAAGGTTCTTCCGTCGCTCCAGCAGATCCCCGGGATCCTCAAAGGCGTGAACCCCATGGCCCTCCAGTGGGGCCGCGAGATGCTCAAAGCCGACGGCATGGATGCGGCCGCAATTGCCGCAAAGGAGGCCGAGCTTGGCCCTCGAGGGTTTGTGGCGGAATATGGCCCTAACGGGGTGGCTTTGGCTCGAGCTGTAAGGGCCCAGCCTGGGACAGCCAAGGCCGACATCACCGAGGCTTTCCGCGGTCGAACCTCCGGTGCTCGTGATGCCGTCACAGCGGACATCGATCAGGTCTTCGGTCCCAAGATCAACATCCCTGAGTATGTCAAATTTCTTGAAGAGACCCGTAAGGCAAATGCTGACCCGCTCTATCAGCAATTCAAGTCGATGGAGATTCCGCCGACCGAGGATCTCATCAACCTGATTCCGAAATTGAAGGACCTTGGTGCTCTCGATGAGGCCAAGAAGCTCATGCCGGGGCGGAATTTCTCCGTGAACTATGGCTGGCCGGCGAACAATTTCCCGACGGCCGAGCAGTGGAACTACGCCAAGCGTGGCCTCGACTCGATCATGGAGAAGACCAAGCCGGGATCGGTTTCGGCAAATCCATCCCTGTTCAGGGTTGCGGCCCAGACCAAGCGTGAGCTTCTCGAAGCCCTTGAGAACCATCCTGATCCGACCATCGCTCAGGTCTACCAGGAGGCCAGACAGAACTGGGCCGAACCGTCATCCATGATGACCTCTCTCGAGGAGGGTCGTAACTGGCGCCAGTATGATCCGGACGAGCTGAAGATCCTTATGGAGAACAAGAGTGCGCTCGAGCAGCGTGCCTTTACCCAAGGTGCCAGGGCCGACCTTCACAGTGCTTTGACAGAGACTGCGCGCGGAGGAACGAAGACGAGGGATCTCCTGCTCGCTCCTGCAAACCAGGATCGCATAGCGTCTCTGCCGGGACCGAATGGGCAGCCGATCGGCAAGGACGGCGCGCAGAAGCTGACTGAAGCCATGGAGCGCCACAAGCGCGAGGCCGATACATCTCACTATGTGCTCGGGAACAGCGCGACCGCCGAGTCCCAGGCCATGGAGAAGCTCGTCACTCCAAATCCAGAAAATACCCTGACGCATCGGATCGCGACGGCCTACCTGCCGCATATCATGCCCGGGGTGCTGTTGCCGAAATCATTGCAGACGATGGCGGCGAGCCGTCAGGCCGCAAAGTATGAGACCGCACGCAACGAACTCGCTCCTCTGCTCATGAAACAGGGGTCTGACGCTGCCGACATAGTGCGCGCTCTTCTGGCGTATAGGGGGACGGCAGCTCAGCAGATCAGCCCAACCGTTACCAGCCTTCTTCAGGCAATCGTCGGGCCGTCATATCGGAGTCAGGAGCGGTGATCCCGGTGGTAGGCGAACATCAGGATCGTTACTGCTGAAATAAAGAAAAACGGGGCCCCAAAGTTGGTGATGCCCCAGTCGAAAAATCGGTGTACGCCGACCATGATCACGGCGAAGATGGCGGTTATCAGCAATCTGGCTGCGAATCGCATGCGGTGATACGGTCAAGGCGGCAGGGACGGGGCTTACGATGCCGAGAAATGCTTCAGGAACGTATACGCTTCCGGTCGCGGCGTTCACTGCCGGCCAGCTTATAACGGCCGAGGACGAGAACAGCAACAACAGCGACATCGCCCAGGCCCTGACAACGTCGCTTGCCACTACCGGCGTGTCTTCGATGACTGGTCCGGTCAAGGGGTTTGATGGCGCCGTAACAGCTCCCAGCTATACGTTCGCGGCTGACACGGATACCGGGTTCTGGCGAAATGGATCAGGCCAGATCGGCTGGTCTGCCAATGGTGTTCAGGGAGCGCTATTCAATTCTGATTTGAGCGTGACATGGGCCGGGGCTGCTTCTTGGGCCGGGGCCGCGACGTTCAACGGGATTGCGACGTTCAACGCCAACGTTACGTTCAATGCTGTTCCGTCATTCAGCGGGACTGCGGGAGTCGTCATCCCGGTCGGGACCACGGCGCAGCGTCCTGGCAGTCCAGCTCAAGGAACGATCCGTTTCAACTCCACCCTTGGCCAGCTCGAGAACTATACTGGATCGGTCTGGGTTCAGCTTAATACCCCGGCCAGTCTTGGCGCCCCGTATAACATCGCCATTGCGGCCTCGGTCAATGCCAACGTTCTCACGATTGCTGTCAAGGCAGCAAATAACGGCAATGACCTGTCGGCGCAAAATCCTGGATATATGACATTCCAGCATCTGACCGCTGGAGTCGCTGATGGTGGCATAAGCCTTGTGGGGATCACGGCTGCTCTCAGTATTTCTACCGTGGTTGGTGGAACCATTGGTGCGTTGCCCGGCAGCATCCCGTTCCGGCTATGGGTCGTTGCCGTCGACAACAACGGATCCGTTGCTCTTTGTTTGATCAATTGCACCCAATACACAGCCGTAAATGCGCCAATCAACATCTTCCCGCTGGATGAAGGAAAGGTCATCTCAGCGACACAGATGAGTGCCGCTGCGGATAATTCCGGGGTGTTCTATTCCAACTCCGGGACTACGGTTACAAGCAGGGCTTTCCGGATCCTTGGGTATGTCGATTACGACTCCGGCCTCGTGACCGCCGGTACATTCAATAATGCTCCTACCAGGACTGTCATGTTTGGCCCAGGCGTTCATAAGCCTGGAGATATCGTCCGCACTTTTGCGATGACGGACAATACGGAGACGCTTTCAGCGGGAGGTGTGCAGACAGCTACTGCCACGACCATCACAGCTACGCTTACCAGCGTGATCAATGCGGTCTTTGTTCAGGCCTCTGGATGTCTGCAATGCGGAGCAGCCAACCAAGTTTACGCATTGCTTTACAGAGGCGCTGCTGCTGTGAATTTCGGGTCACTCGTCCCAATGTTTTTAGCTACAAACAATATACCATGCACACTTTCTGGGATGGATAAGCCGTTTGCTCTCTCGGCAACTTATACGGTGTATATTGAAAATTTCTCTGCAGGGAACTGCCGCTGGAACAACAACACTGTTGGCGCCGGGGCTCTTCAGCCGATAGCGAGCATGCTCGTTCAGGAAATCATGGGCTAACACATGCCATTCAGCCTTGGAACATACACCGCTCCAGCCGGCGCGACCTCGGCCAGCCCAGGTCAGGTCCTGCAGTCGGCTGTATGGGACGCGATTTTCAGCGACATCACGACTGCCTTCAACAACGTCCTCACGCGGACAGGTTACGACAACGCCGAGACGGTTATTGCATCGGCAGCAACCGTAGATCTGTCAACGTCTAACAGCCTTAGGGTCCTGGTCACCGGGACGAACACGATCACGAGCTTCGGAACTGGGGCAAATCTGATCCATTTCGTCAGGTTCAATGGGAGTCTCACTCTTACATACAATGCCGTCAGCCTTATTCTTCCCGGCGCCCAGAACATCCAGACGTTCGCCGGAGATGAGGCGATCTTCACCAGTGACGCATCCGGTAACTGGCGCTGCATCTCCTGGCTCAGCAACGATGGAATGTCCATCGTCCATCAGCCAGATTTCCGGAACCTGCTTTACGCAAACGGCAGCTTTGATATTTGGCAGCGCGGAGCCGGTGGAACGGCAAGTATTGCGGTTGGAGCATCAACCACGGCCTATACCGCTGACCGTTGGTACCTCACGACTGGAGCCAATCAGGCGAGCGTGGTTGCGCAAGCCACCGCTCTGGTTTCTGGGTCTTTGACCGCAGGCTCGGTACAGCGCAACAACGGACAGACTGGCGTCACATCGATAACGTTTGGGTACCCTCTAACCTCGGATGAGATCACAAGGCTTAGAGGCAAGCCGATCTCAATCTCGTTCTTTGCCCAGGCTGGTGCAAACTGGTCGCCGACCAACGGTACGTTATCGTGGGGATTTTATACCGGTACAGGCAGCTCGGCGAAGAGAGGTGGCGGGTTTACCGGCGAGACCACTATCGCAACCGGATCGGTGAATGTCACGGCCGGCGGCTCGGTCACAGCGGGGGTTGGGAATAGTGGGGCTACTCTCGTTCCAGCTAATGCATCGCAGGCGGAATTTCAGTTCACCTGGACGCCAGTCGGGACCGCTGGAGCCGCTGACACAATCACGATCGATGACGTTCAGGTTGAGGGTTCCACGAACGCCACCGCTTACGATCGGGTTCCATTCCAGGTCTGTCTCCAGGCTTGCTTGAGGCACTACCGCAAGACATTCCCTTATAGCGTGGCCCCTGCTCAGGGCGCCGGTCTTCCTGGGGCCCTTGCTGCTATCAGCGCTGCCGCCGCGGCGGTCGGGGTCTATTGGAGCCATACCGCTGATCCCATGAGAGCGACCGCGACCTACACGACCTACAATCCATCTGGAGCCTCGGCAAACTGGCAGGACGTGACTGCTGCGGCCTCCCTGGCGGCGACGGTAGACACCGCCAACGGCGTCAGCCAGAACGGCGCTCTGATCTACAGCGCCGCTGCTGCCGCGGCAGCTCATCTGATCTACATCCATGCCCAGGCCGACGCTGGGATCTGATGGTAACGCCTCCGCAATTCGTCAATTGGCTGACCGGGACGCCGAAGGTCATTGACGCCTCTGATCTGACGTTCACTCAATCCGGGTCAGGCGCTCTTACCAAGACCATTGATCAGATCCTTAAGCTCGACCCGATCCACTCGCTCGAGTTCGCGAAGGGAGACGGCAGCGATGATACCGTAGCTCTCCAAAATTGGTTGAATGCCTGCACATCGAATAACCGTCTTGGATATTTGGATGTAGCTCCTGCGCGTCTTTACATTGTGCGCAGCCCGCTGGTGGTTTCCGGGGCTGTAAATCTCAACATTGTTGGTGAGGGAAATTACACCGGATCGGCGATCTGGCTGGATTCGACTACATCCGATCTGCTGCAGATAAACATAACGGGGCGGACATATCTTAGTAATTTTGGCCTCCGGACCGTGACCGGAGGAGCTACCGCAGGAGCAATGCTCAACATTGGCGGCGCTGCTTTGACCAACGTTGGTGGTCTGCTGGATCGTCTCTCGATGCAGACCTGCTGGAACGGCATCGTCTCTACGAGCTTTGGTGCTTACGATATTCAATTTTGCGACATGGCTCCCAACAACATTGGGATGCTTATCGATACCCCTGGCGACAGTCAGATATTCGACTGCAAGATTGCACCCCAATCTGCAAGCGGAATAGGCATCAGTCTCACAGGTGCTGTAGCTGGATCCAGGATATTATCAAACAAGATAAACAGCGGAACCCCGTATGACACGGCCATCAAGGTCGTAGTCGGTTCATCCGACGGTGATTTCTTTGTCATAGGCAACAGCCTGGAGGCGTGCTCTGTAGGCTTCTCATTTGACCAAGCCGGAGGATTGTCGTTCGGGAACGTTCAGATAATAGGCAATGAGATTGCCTCGAATGGCAGGCCTATATATTTCCCGAATGCGACTGCTGGCTGGGTCAGCAGGCCGATGATTATTGGCAACGTTCTATACGGAGTAACCGGGGTCACGCTCAATGCCGGGTCGTATTTTACGATAGCGGACAACGTCATTGACGGTGGAGGAAATCTTGTAATTGGCGCGAGCTGCGCTAACGGAACGGTGCATGACAACGTCATGGAATCCGGGTCGATTTCTAATTCATCACCATCCGTAATCGTTCACGACAATCCCGGGTACAATCCCGTTGGGATCAGCGCCGCGGTCAGCACTGGCGTAACCGGAGCAACGATTACAGCCGGGGCCTCTCCAGAGACCCACTACATCAAGCAATCGGCTACGTTCAATGCGGCGGTCACCAAGGGCGGGCAGTCGATCGGGACCGTTCCGAGCGCCAACGTTCCGATCGTGGTGCAGCTCGGCCCATTCGAGAGCTATACGGTGACCTGGGCGACGACGCAGCCGACCTACACCAAGGACGTTCACTGATCCAGCTTGTAGGTCTGCTGGATGAGCGTGAACCCAAGGCTCGCGAACATCTCGATCGACCGTTCATTGCGAGGGTTGATGTTCGCCAGGAAGGGGCCGTCGTTGTTCTCGATCAGGAGACGGACGGCTTGGCGGCCGTACCCGGAGCCGCGGTGCTTCCTAGAGATGAAGATGCCGATTTCGTTCTGCCTGGAGAGGTAGATCGAACCGACGGAATTTCCTTCGTCGTCGATGATCAGATTCCAGATCTTGTACGGGTTCGACTGGATGAACGCGATGTGCTCTCTCATCGAAGGCATGATCTTGTGACTGATGCTGGTGATCTCGTCACGTTCTTTCAATAGGTTGTAGAGAAACCAGATCGATCCAGCCGAGACGCACGCCCCGTCGTAGACGCTGCGGAAATGCATTGGTCAAAACCCGCTCTTCTCGAAGGTCCAGACGGTGAGATTGTCGATCCCGGTCGTTCTCTTCCAGAAGAACTTGCACTTGAGAAGCTTCAGACCTGGGCATTGATCCATGATCCGGCCGCCGAAATCATCCTTGTAGAGAGCTGCCTGCTCTCCGTGGTACGGCACCCATGTTGGAGTTGGGCTGAAATACTCAGCCAGGATGATGTACCTCCTCGAGACCTGACACATCTGTCGAAAGATCTCGCGGAGATCTTTCGGGTTGATGTGGATGAGCACGCCGCATGTGAACACAAGGCTCATGGAGAGTTTCCCGAAGCGGCTTTCGATCATGGTCGCATCTCCATCAAATACCCTCTCCGGATGGATGATCCCGTGACCGTACATCTCCGCTCTGGCCTTTGCGTTAGGCTCACAAGCATGCAGGCTGTCGAACCCCTCGATCTTGAGGGCGAAGAGGTTGGCGCCGACACCGGATCCGATCTCGAGGATCTGGTCAGTCCTTACCAGCGGCGGTAGGACGGCTCTCCACATCGCAATCCTGTCTCGGATGTTCTTGACCGACAGACGGTTGCGATCGATGTACTGATCTCCGAAGGAGCCCTTCCATAGATCGATCTGGTCACGAGGTCTCTGGTTCAGCTCTTGAGACATATCAGCTTGGTTTGACATCGGTAACATCCATCTCTTCGATCATCTTCATCATTTGCTGGTGCATGTCAGCGATCTTCTCCTGCGGGCTCGGCTTCAGCCCATCGATCGGGATCCTGGTGACGATCGCCTCAAGACGGGCGATGTCTTCAGGGTAATCGACGCACCAGTTCAATCCAGATCGATCGATCTTTTGGCGGACATTCCCGCGGAGAATGCCTTTCGTGCGCTGCATCCAGGGAGTGACGTGCTCCCGGTCATATGGCTTATTGGCTTTGAGGTGAGCCGCCTCCAGGCAGTCGAACGTGAAGGCTTCGACGTCGAGACCTTTGGGGTAGGTCCGGACCGGGAAGGAGTTAGACGTGTAGTCTAACCCTTGAGCTTTGAGGAGGCTCAGGACCTCTCCGGCCACGACCGGGTCGATGAACGGGCAGTCGGCGGTGATCCTGAGAATGACATTGTCGATGCCGTACATCTGGGCGGCGTCGTAGTAGCGGCTCAGGACGTCATCTTCGGAGCCCGAGGAGCACATCACCCCCATGTCCCTGGCGATCTCGTAGATCGGGATCGAGGCATCGTCCGCCGGCATGGCCACAACGACGATGTCGACGAAGGGGATCAATTTTGCGCGTTCGATTACCCGGGATAAGACGGTCTGGCCGGCGATCTTGGCCAGGACCTTCCCCGGGAAGCGGGTGGACGTCACTCGAGCCTGGATGATCGCCGCGGTGGTCATGGCAGCCTCACTGGTATCCCCTGGCTGCTGAGGTAGGTCTTGCAGTCCGCCGGGGTGGTTTCGGTGAAGAGGAACAGGCTTGAGGCCGCCACGGCGTGCGCGCCGGCCTTTATAGCCTCGCCCATGTGCTCGGGAGACCCAGCCCCTCCATTGGCCACCACCGGGATCGAAACCGCACCGGTGATGCTTCTAATGGATTCCAGGTCGTATCCGGTCATGGTCCCATCCCGGATAATCGAGGTGAGGAGGATCTCCCCGGCACCCCGCTGAGCTGCACCTTGGGCAATGAGAGCGGCAACCCATGCCTCATTGTCCATAATGTCGATCGCCGCGACGATTGCCTGGGCCCCGAATTTCTTTGAAGCCTCAGCGATCACCCTTGGCCCTGCCGTTTTGATCACAACCTTGTCGGCCCCGTTCCGGAGAAGATCTCCGACGTCCTCGACGGAGCGCACGCCACCTCCGACCGTCAGGGGACAAAAGAGGTGGCTGGCGAACTCCCGGATCTCGTTGATCCTGGGGCCTCGGCCGACCCTGGTCGCGTCGATGTCGAGGATGACGATCTCGTCCACGTCCCGCCTCTCATAGACGCGGATCTGCTGCATCATCGATCCAACGAACCGTGGAGGTCTCCGAAACTGAACGGTCTTAACGGCTCCGATGCCGCTCCAGAGGATGACGGGGATCACCCTGGTCTTGATCACTCGATCCTCCACCGCCTCTGCGGGTAGAAATACGATTTCCTTCGTGGCATCTCGAAGAGGTCGGTGTTGGTGTAGTAGTCGCAGCAGGACAGAAACTCGTCCATCGACACCCCGACCTCATAGAGGATGTGATCCTCGAGATCGTATCCGAGATAAGTTCCGGGGAATCTCCCGTCCCACTGCTCGATGTGCCGAATGCCTTCCTCGCGGGTCATGCGACCGCGGCGGATGTGATTGGACACGAGATCGGTAGCCCGCCCGTACCCGTATTTGAGATACCTCATGTAGTCCCGGGCGCCGGTCGCGATGTTATCTTTCCAGCACAGTGGGATCCGAAGCTTGGAATTCACGTGACTTGAAGTCGCGGC
>JADMIO010603998.1_pt1 | contig 53225 bp, 41 predicted proteins | sample 8958161 | NCBI WGS metagenome assembly JADMIO01 (sample SAMN16585339, study PRJNA669376) | soil metagenome | isolation source: Crop rotation soil | place: USA: Cullars Rotation, Alabama | collected 2011 | reverse complement strand
CGCGACAACTTGTCCACGTGGAATTCTAAGCTTAGGATCCCAATGTGCTGGAAAGGATCATTGAAGTCTGCACATACGGCTGTAAGGTGTCGGTCCGATAAAAAAGTGTTGCAGAAGAAATTCCCGAACGATGAAAGATTCTTGCGTCAACCTGGTAAGGAGTTGTTGTATTGTAAGTATCGTGCAATGCCTGATGAGTAATCAGTAAAGGATCAGCTGAAGAGACTTCTTTGGTTATACAATGAATTGCACCCAAGGCAGTAATAATGCTGTTGCAATTAATTCCTTTAATGCTGTAACCCGGAAGCGCTTCCCGCCAGATACGGAAAGCTGTTGTATCATATTGCTGTCCATACGTCGGAAGTATAATGGTTTTGTTTACAAACACAGCGTTAGCATAAGTTCTGTAATCGCCATTTTGATCCGGATAATCACCCGCAGCATCGGGAGGCATTGGTATTCTCACAACTTTATAAGGCGTTCCGAATACTGAATTATAATTTGCAAGAATGTACTGAAGGTTGGCTTCTATCTGCGGCCCATCGGCAACACCTGCAGGGTATTCTCCGACAAGCAATGTTTCTTCGTCCAGCAGTTTAATATGCATATCGATATGATGAATCACATCATACGGCAATGTCGACATCTTTATATACCGGTTTATTCCCATGAAGTGCGACATGATGGTGTCTATCTCAGCCACAGTTTTCGTTGGGTTTTCATTCACGATCAGGTTGGAAGAAAAGCCTGTACCGAAACCATCTGTCATAAAGTTTCCACCTGTATGAATGAGATCATTCGGTGCAACGGTAGTTTGATAAATCGGTAACCCGGTGAAAGTAGCGATGGCACCGGGAACAATATTGTCCTGCGGACGCGGGCGGTTGTATATCCAGTCGATGAGAGCAAGTGAATCAACATTATTTGTATAAATATTCCATTGCCCGTAATCACGTGCCCATACAGTATTAAAAGGTGCAATTACATAACTGATATTTGTAAGAGGGACGCCGTTGTTCGTTAAATAATTTTTTACTGCTGACGAATCCGAGCACACAATTAAAACCTGTGTTTCAGTCTGAGCGTACCTGACGATGTCTTTTAAAATAGACGGATAAGTTATCCATGCGATTACAAGTGCATCGATTTCCTCCCATTCAGCGCTTGCACGCACAGGCGAAGCCGGCGGGCTTGTAAAGAGTGTTGTGGAGTTTCCCGGATTCGAAATATTTCGCAGGTATTCCGGCATCGCTGCTTTTTCGGCATTTGTGATTCCATGAGATTTATTTTGTGCGAATGCAGCTATACCAATAACAGAAAATAAAAAAAAGAACAATGATTTTTTGCGGAAGAGTCGTTTCATTTTTAAATTGATTGGAACACTCAAAGCTACGAAATACTTCATTATTCAGGATGCCCCGACAATTCATAATTTCCGTGCAATCTCAATGGGTTTTTGCATATTCAAGAGCCGGATCTATCCCATTGATAAAATCAGAAAATTTAACCGGAAATATTTTGTCTGGTTTCAAAGAGCCGTTCTGGTTTTTGTCCTTTACGATGTATTTTGTTGAATAACTAACCCACATTTTCGTATTAGGCAATTGAAAATCATTTATCTGTCCAAAGTGATTAACACTTCCTCCTGTTTCTTCCCCTACAAGAATTGCATCATTGTTTGATTTTAATTCAAATGCGTTTAGTACCGCTGAGGAAAACGTTCGTCTACCGATAAGAACAAACAGTTCCCTGTTCTTTCTCACAGTCGTATTCCATAATTGCTCATTAAATCGATTTAGAAGAAGGGAGCTTCCCCCGCTATTGTATCTTAAATCAATAATCAACCGTTTAGCTTTTTTTGATTCTAATTCATGGAACAATTCTTCCCGGAATTTGCCAAAAAGTTTTTTCGGATCTTCCTTACAACGCCGGTATTGAAAATACAAACTGTTAGAAGTACTATCATACCTGTACCAGTAATTATCTCTCACCTGGTTTCTCAAAAAGCTATCCCCTAATTGATCTTTTTCAAAGATGAGTTCCTTTGAATTTTTTGTTTCTACTTTCTTTATTATGGTGTCGCCATTTTGCCTGACGAAAAGAAACATGCAGGAATCAATATTATCAATTACATTCAGACCATTAAGGAGTGCGGCTGAACACACATAATCGGGAATTGTTTTTCTTTTTTGAGCATCAGTTCCTGGTATAAGTGCTCCGACTTTGGCAGCTACTTCGTCAATCAGAAAATTATTGATCCGTAGTATTCGTGAAGTAATCAGATCTCTATATTCGGTGTCTGCTGATAAAACGCAGAGTCCCTCTTCAAACCAATAGAGATACAAAGGAAAAACTTTCGGATCCTTATAGATAAACCCTGTATGTTCATCTCCAATTTTCGCATTAACTTTTAAAAAAGCAACCAAAATTTCATTGGCGTTTAACTGTGAGGCAGATATTTTTATCTGCTCAATTTCGTTTGAAAATTCTTTGCGCGAAATTTTTGTAAATGGATTAACATGCTTCCCCAAAATACTGTCCCGGTACACATCAAGATCCTTTATCAGATCTTCCTTTCGAAGAGTGGTTGTTTGACTAAATGAATAAAAGTGAATACTACTCAGAAAGAAAAATGTAAAAATAATACAGCTCTTCATATGATTTATTGAATGATCCTGAACTCATCAGCATCATCTGCAAATGCAAAATGTTTCCTGAATTCCAACAGCGCTTCTTTGTTCAGTGAAACTGTTTCAACGGATTCTTCACCGGAGTTCATTTTGCTCATCTGTTCTCCTTTGAAATCAACTGCAGCAGAATAACCTGAATGATAAATCTTGTGCCCGTCGTCGCCAACCCGGTTTACTCCTGCAACATAACTTTGATTTTCAATTGCACGTGCTATCAGCAATTGCCGCCATGCATGTATTCTTCTTTCGGGCCAGTTGGCAACATATATAAGCAAATCATAGTCTTCCTGTTTTGTTCGCCGGCTCCATACCGGAAAGCGGAGGTCGTAGCAGATTAAAGGGCAGATTTTCCAGCCATTTATTTCAGTGATAATTTTTTTATTTCCGGGCGTATACGTTTTATTTTCTTCTGCCAGCCTGAACAAGTGCCGCTTATCATATACCTGGAAAGTTCCATCCGGGTTCATCCAGATCAAACGGTTGTAGAATTTCCCTTTTTCTTTTATGATTACACTTCCTGTAATTACACTGCTTTTTTCTTTTGCTGTTGAATGAAGCCATTCAATTGTTTTGCCGCTCATCTCTTCTGCGCAACTTTTCGCATTCATTGTAAAACCGGTGTTAAACATTTCAGGAAGAATGATGAGATTGGTAGCAGCATCAATGGAAGAAATTTTCCGGGAAAACATTTCAAGATTTTTATCAATGTCTTCCCAGTAAAGTTCAGCCTGAACGAGAGATATTTTAAGATCAGTCATCACTTATATTTTTAAAAGTCTTTCTGCTGCCTGTTCCAGAGTTTCATTTGTTTTGGCAAAACAAAACCGCAGCAGTTTGTTATCAACGGGCTCATGATAAAAAACGGAAACAGGAATTGAAGCAACGCCCGCTTCCTTTGTCATGCGTTTGGCAAACTCAGTGTCTTTTTCATTTGTAATTTCACTGTAATCAAGCAGCTGGAAATATGAACCTGATGCCGGTTTAAATTTAAACTTTGATCCCGCCAGGAGGTTATTGAAATGATCTCTCTTCTGCTGATAAAATTCCGGAAGCTCATTATATTTATCTTTCTTCTTCATGTAATCTGTCAGTGCATACTGAATGGGTGTATTGGCACTGAACACCATAAACTGGTGTACCTTCCTGAACTCCGCAGAAAGATTTTCCGGTGCAAGGCAATAACCCATCTTCCATCCTGTGGTATGATACGTTTTACCAAAAGAAAAAATAACAAAGCTTCGTTCAGCAAGTTTAGGATACAGACAAACACTTTCATGTCTTACTCCATCGAAGATAATATGTTCGTACACTTCATCGCTTAAAATAATAATTCCCGTACCGGAAGTTATTTTTTCCAGTTCCTGCATATCGGTTGCCGTCAATACCGCACCGGTTGGATTTTGCGGCGTATTGATCATGATCATTTTTGTGCGGTTGTTCACAACCTTTTTCACATCGTCCCAATCAATATTATACTCAGGTGCTTTCAGCTGGATAAACACCGGCACGCCGCCGCTCATCTCAATTGCAGGAATATAGCTGTCATAAGCAGGTTCCAAAACAATCACTTCATCGCCTTCCCTGATTACTGCAGCAATTGCAGTATAGATGGCCTGTGTTCCGCCGCTTGTAATCGTTATCTCTGATTCAGGCGAATATTTTATTCCGTAAAGACCTTCCATCTTTTCTGCAATCACCTCGCGTAACGGAACAATGCCTTGCATAGGTGCATATTGGTTCATGCCCTTTCGCATGTATTGGTTCACAAGTGAAATCAGCTCTTCGGAAGTTTCAAAATTCGGAAAACCCTGTGAAAGATTGATGGCTTTATGTTCATTCGCCAGCGCCGACATTATTGTAAAAATTGTCGTGCCTGCTTTCGGAAGCTTTGATTTAACTGTATGTGGAAAATTCAGCATCCGTTTTCAGGTTTTAAAGAATAACGCTTTCAGTTCAGTAGCATCATCTGGTTTCATTTTGCCGGCAAGGATAAGTGAAAGTTGTTTTCTCCTCAACGCCTGGTCAAAACGTTTTTTCTCCTCTTCTGTTTCCGGCAACAGCGGCGGAACATTGATCGGGTTTCCCAATTGATCAACAGCTACAAAAGTATAAATAGCTTCGTTGCACTTTTTCTTTTCGCCGGTCTGGTTGTTCTCAACCCATACATCAATGAAAACTTCCATCGAAGAAGTAAACGAACGCGAAATCTTTGCCTGCATAGTTACTATTTCTCCCAGCCTGATCGGTTGTGAGAATGACACATTGTTAACAGCGGCCGTTACTACCACTCTTCCGCAATGCCGGTGCGCAGCAATGGCTGAGGCTACATCCATCCAGTGCAATAATCTTCCGCCCATCAGGTTGCCAAGCGTGTTCGTGTCATTCGGGAGTACAATTTCTGTCAGTACAGCCAGTGATTCTTTTGGTGTTTTTGGTTTAAGTGACATAGTTTTAGTTATCTGGTAAAATATTTTGACAAGTGGCCGACTATAGACTACTTTATCCTTTTAAGATTTATTTCTTTTACAGTGCTCACAATGATAGGAACCTTTTCAACTGTGACAGAACTTGTATCAAGACCAAAGGCTCTTTCTTCCGACAATGAGATTCCTTTAAAAAAGAAATATATATCCATAATAATTTTCTCGTAGAACGGAAGTTCATTGTCTGAGGAAAGAAATTTTTCCATCACCACAAAACGGAAATCACCGATCAGGTTTTTTCTTCCGAGCGATTCATAACGTGAAGTGATGTCAACTTCAAAATTTCTTACAAGGTCACCAACAACTTTCCTGAACATCAGATTAAGTCGCGGTTCAACGCGAAACCCTAACCGGAAGTCTATCCGGATAATATTATTTTTAATCAGCTCTGTCACCTTGTATTCCATTGTGTATGGTTCATCCAGCACATCCACGTGCACAAACCAATACATGTCGGCACGTTTGGGTTGCTTTTGCAAGATAGAGTAAATCACCTTTGCCTCGATTTCATCAAGCATGTTTGCGCTGGTAAGATAAACCAGGTGTGTAGCATATTTTGGAATGGAAAAATCATGACTGAGATCGCGTAACAGGTTCAGGTATCCTTTCAGCTTTACAAACTCAACAAAGCGGTTACGGATTTTTCTTGCCCTGTACCAGGCCCACATTAAAAAAATAAGTCCGCTGGCAATAAGCAGGGTTAACCAGCCACCGTGGGTAAACTTTTTAAGGTTTGCTACCAGGAAAGAAATTTCAACTGTTGCAAAAATAAAAAGGGTGATGACAATGAAAATGATTTTTGTTCTTTTAAGATAGAGATAATAGCAAAGCAAGGTTGTTGTGCTTAACATAGTAATTATTATAGCCAGCCCATACGCCGCTTCCATACCCGAAGACTCCCTGAAGAAAAGTACGATGCCGATGCAGCCGGCCAGCAGCAGCCAGTTCACGGCAGGAACATATAGCTGTCCCCGTAAATCGGTCGGATAAACAACACGCACCTTGGGCCAGAAGTTCAAACGGATGGCTTCGTTGATAAGTGTAAATGATCCGCTGATCAATGCCTGGCTGGCAACTACAGCAGCACCGGTTGCAATAATAATTCCCGGAATCAGGAACCATGACGGCATCATTGCATAAAAGGGATTTTGTGCTTCAAGAAAACTTCCCTCTCTTGCAAGCAGCCATGCACCTTGTCCGAAATAATTTAAAACAAGACATGTTTTTACAAACATCCAAGTGACACGAATATTTTTTTTTCCACAGTGGCCGAGATCACTATACAAAGCTTCCGCTCCTGTCGTGCAGAGAAATACAGCACCCAACAACCAAAACCCTCCGGGATGCATTGTCACAAGGTTGATTGCGTAATAAGGATTTAATGCTTTTAAGATTCCGGGATTGGCAATAAGCTCTGCTGATCCAAGCACACCAATCATTGTAAACCAGACGAGCATAATCGGTCCGAAAAATTTTCCGACAAATTTTGTCCCGAACTGCTGGATAAGAAACAACGCTGTGAGAATTGCAATTACAATAGGAACCGTCGGAATGCCGTCGTTAAGTACACGCAAACCTTCAACAGCTGATGAGACAGAAATTGGCGGAGTGATAATTCCATCGGCAAGCAAAGCGCCTCCTCCAATTACTGCAGGCCATACCAGCCATTTGAGCTTGGTTCTTCGCACAAGAGCATAGAGAGAAAAAATTCCACCTTCACCTTTGTTGTCAGCCTGTAAAGTAAGTATGATGTATTTAAATGTTGTCTGAATCGTCAGCGTCCAGAAGATACATGAGATGCCACCTAATACAGTATCGCGGTCGATGGCATGCTTTCCGACAATTGCTTTTAAAACGTAAAGAGGAGATGTGCCGATGTCACCGTAGATAATGCCGAGTGTTACCAGCAAAGCTCCGGTGGTTACTGTGTTTATAGATTGTCTGTTCAATCAAAAATAAAAAGCGAAGCAAATGTATAAAGAAGAAAAGCAAGCGCAGTTGTGTTACGTAAAAACATTTATCTATCCTCCAGCTGTTCTATAAAACTCTTTGACTGATATTGTTAACTTTGCGTTCGTCAAATTATGAAAGCAGTTTATGATATAATCGTTGTGGGTGCAGGTCATGCCGGCTGTGAAGCTGCAGCAGCAGCTGCTAATATGGGATCAAAGGTTTTATTGATTACCATGAATATGCAAACAATCGCACAGATGTCGTGTAACCCGGCTATGGGCGGCATAGCTAAAGGTCAGATAGTCAGGGAGATAGATGCTCTGGGAGGTTATTCCGGAATCGTTTCTGATCGTTCCATGATACAGTTCCGTATGCTTAACCGCTCGAAAGGGCCCGCAATGTGGAGTCCTCGTTCGCAAAATGACAGAATGCTTTTTGCACAGGAATGGAGATTAATGTTGGAGCAAACTCCAAATGTGGATTTCTGGCAGGATATGGTTAAAGAGATTCTTGTAAATAATAATAAGATTGTTGGAGTCAGAACAGGAATGGGAATTGAGTTTGCAACTGAGGCTGTTGTACTTACGAATGGAACATTTTTAAACGGTACAATTCACATAGGTGAAAAACAATTTGGAGGAGGACGGACCGGGGAAAAATCTTCAACCGGATTAACAGAACAATTGGTTTCAATGGGTTTTGAAAGCGGCCGCATGAAAACAGGAACTCCTCCGCGAATTGATGGAAGGAGTCTTGATTATTCGAAGATGGAAGAGCAGCCTGGTGATGTAAATCCGGGTAAATTTTCTTTTACGAATACTGCAAAACTTGTAAAACAAAGAAGTTGTCATATCACGTATACAAACGAGGCTGTCCATAATATATTAAAGGAAGGTTTTGATCAGTCTCCGATGTTTGCTGGCAGGATTCAGGGAATCGGCCCGCGATATTGCCCATCTATTGAAGATAAGATTAACCGTTTTGCGGACCGCGAAAGGCATCAGCTTTTTGTTGAGCCGGAAGGGTGGAATACAGTTGAAGTCTATCTTAACGGATTCAGCACTTCGCTGCCGGAAGATATACAGTATAAAGCTTTGCGGTTAATTCCAGGATTGGAAAATGTAAAAATGTTTCGGCCTGGTTATGCTATCGAGTATGACTATTTTCCTCCTCAGCAGTTAAACCTGACTTTAGAAACCAGGAATGTGTCAGGTCTTTATTTTGCCGGGCAGATTAATGGAACTACCGGTTATGAGGAAGCAGCTTGCCAGGGACTTATTGCCGGAATTAATGCTCACCAGAAAATCAATGAAAAGGAACCTTTTATTCTTAAACGTTCAGAAGCCTACATAGGAGTCTTGATTGATGATCTTGTTACAAAAGGAACAGAAGAGCCTTATAGGATGTTTACTTCACGAGCAGAGTTTCGCTCCCTTTTGAGGCAGGATAATGCCGATATCCGCCTGACTCCTTTAGGATACGGGCTTGGGTTGATTAATGAAGAGCGTCTCAAAAAAGTTAATGACAAAATAACAGAAACAGAGGAAATAATTCAATTTTTAAAAAATTTCTCTATTCATCCGGAAAATATCAATGATTTGCTTAGTTCATTGAATACCGAGCCTATCAGACAAAAGCAAAAGTTGGTTAACATGGTTTTGAGGCCCCAAGTATCCATTTTTGATCTTATTCCGGCCCTTCCTGAATTAAATGATCGATTTTCAAAGTTTACTGCTGAACAGGCAGAGGAAATAGGCGAGCAGGTTGAAACAAGCATCAAATATGAGGGATACATACAAAAGGAGTATGATTTAGCGGAAAAAGTAAACCGTTACGAATACGTCTATTTAAAGGAAGATTTCGATTATAACCAACTATCTTCTCTTTCCCTGGAAGCGAGGCAGAAACTCTCTAAGGTAAAGCCAAACACGCTTGGACAAGCATCAAGAATCAGTGGGGTGACTCCAGCAGATATTTCCGTATTGATGGTATACCTAAGCAAATGAAAAGTATTGTTTCACGTGAAACAAATAGGTAACCGCGTGATTTCTAGGGTATTTGCTTCCGACTTTTAAAATCAAAAAAATAAGAGTGCTAAAACTTTAAGCCCTTAATCGAATTTTTCGATTTCCTTTTGCTTGCTCATATAGCTCACCCAGATAAAAAACGCAATGAAGCCGATTGCGATTAATAATTTATTGAACCATGGGCTCATCCAATTCATAACAGAGAAGATGGCTTGAAAACAGTCAGCGATGAAATTCCAAAATGCATTCATGATTTTCAATATTTGTGTGTGGCAAAAATAGGAATTCTATTTAACCGCAAAAAATTATTTTCTCTACTTTTATCACCCATGATTAGATTTTTTAAATCACCACAGCCTGCGATTTTGTTTGTTGTGCCGTTGATTGTTCTCCTGCTCTGGTTACAGGCTTTCTTCAAACAACCTTTTATATTTGACAAAACCGGCGGGCCGCTCTATATTTTCTTTAGTGGACTCCTGAATAATCTTCCAACATTTTTGCAGGTGCTGATAACAATAGCACTTATCACCCTGGAGGCGATTTACCTTAATGACATCCTTAACCGGCATGAGGTCTTAAACAAAAATTCCTACCTGCCGGCGTTGGTTTATTCGTTATTGATGTCGTTTGCCTTCCCTGTCCTGCAGTTTCACCCGGTTATCCTGGTAAATATTTTTCTGTTAAGAGCCATCGACAAAATCTTTATGCTTTTCAAAAATGATTCTCCAATTTCACCTTTGTTCGATAGTTTTTTCCTGGTCTCAATTGCATCCCTGGTTTATTTTCCGGCCACAGTAATCCTCATTTTATTTCTTATTTCATTGGCAATACTTCGCCAGTTCAGCATTCGTGAATGGATGATTGCAATCATTGGTTTCATGTTGCCTTACTTCTTTGCCAGTGTCTATTTATTTTATTCCGGGCAATTCATATCAGGGTGGAAGAAAATTTTTAACGTATTAATTCCCGGCCACATCCAATTCGGATTCACCGTTGAAAAACCACAGGCAATTCTTTTTGGATTAATTGCTCTGTTACTTCTGATGGCATTGAGAAAATTGATTCAGGGGTTTTACAAAAATACAGTACGCACGAGAAATTACCAGCAGATTCTTGGATTGCTCTTCGTTATTTCCGCCGCATCATCTTTTTTTCTTGAGAGAATTCCTTTCTTTCATATTACAATGCTTGCTCTTCCTTTGTCAGTATTCATAAGCTATTATTTCCTGGTTGCAAATAAGAGAATATGGTTCTCAGAAACATTGCTGTGGGGACTTATCTTGCTGATTGCCTGGAATAATTTCTGACAACAACTTTAAGCTGAACGATTTTAAAAACTATTGGTTGACGATTATTTTTTTCGTCACAGATTGCTTTTCAAACATCACCCGCACAAAATAGATTCCGCCGGCCTGGTTGTTCAGATCAATTTCTGTTTTAGGGTTATAGATTTTTGTTCGCAGAACTTTTTCTCCGAATAAATTTGTGATCGTTACTTCCGCAGGTTGTTCTGCACTTTCAATAATAAAGCGGCCATTGTTTGGGTTAGGGTATACCAGGATGGATGTCAGAAGTTCTTCACAAGTGGTTGCAAGGCTATTAAAGTATTGAAAATGACCATCATAGTCGGTTTGCTTTAGTCGATAATAAGAAGTCCCGATTAAAGGCATTGCATCCCGGAAAGTATAATTCATGATTTGGCTGCCTGTTCCTCCGCCGGCAACGATGCCGACAGATTGAAAGTTCATCCCATCTGCAGAGCGCTCAACAGTAAAGTGATCGTTATTAACCTGGGTGGCTGTTCTCCACGCTACCGTTACATTTCTGTTATTACAAATAACATTAAAGAATGAAAGCTCAATGGGCAGGCCAACGCCAACACCGCAGCCATTGTTGACAGTAGAGAATCCATCAGACCAATCGCCAACGAAAATATTTCCGCCGGTGATGCATGCCATTGTATTTACTCCGAAGCCACTGTTGTTTCCACCAGCAAAAACGCTTGAGGAAGGCGGGCAGGAAATACTGCTGAACATAAATCCGTCATAACCGCCGCCGGTAAAAATTCCCGAGCATGAAATGTTGTCGTATGCAAATCCGTCAGAGCTTCCGCCTGAATATACAGTTGCCGGACAAAAGATTGCATTTAAAGCAAATCCGTCATAAGGGCCGCCAAAAAAAATGTCTGCAGAGGGCGCACATGTGGTATTGTTCAATGCAAAGCCGTCATACGGTCCGCCTGTAAAAACATTTACCGGAACCGGGCAGCTGATAGAACCCGGAGAGAATCCGTCGTATATGCCGCCGTAATAAATATCAGCAGAGGCAGGGCATGTTATATTAACCATACTAAACCCATCGTATGCACCGCCTGCAAAAATATCTGCAGACACCGCACAGGCAATACTGTTAATCGAAAAACCATCGGAAGAGCCGCCAATAAAAACATTTACTGGTGAAGGACATGTAACAGCAATAAATCCAAATCCATCTTCAGATCCGCCTGTAAAAATACTACCGCAGGCAATTGTAGTAAATGCAAAACCATCTCCTGCACCGCCTGAAAAAATTGTTACGGAACATGAGGAAGAGCTTATTGAAAAACCCTGGTAAGGCCCGCCTGTAAATACATTTACAGAACCAGGACAGGAAAGGTTAGCTGAGGTGAAGCCATCATAAGATCCGCCAGTATGGATGTTTGCGTTCACCGGACAGGCGCTGTTACTTATTGCAAATCCCGAATAGCTTCCGCCGCTGTATTGAGAAAAAGAATTGTAAGACTTCAGGAGACACAACCACAGGAGAAAAAAATTTCTCAGAAATATGAGGAGCCTGGGTTTCAAAAAATTTCTTTTTAGACAGAATTACCTGACCCCTCTGCCACCATTATAATTTTGACGGCCGATGTTCGGAGCATTGTATATGTACCATCTTTCAGAAACGGTTAGCTGGGCAATTGCATTGTTCCATGCACCGCCTTTGTGGCCTACTGCATTTGTTGTGGAAGTAGCAGCAACGGCAACCCCGCCGGCAGGCCATCCGCCCGCAACGTTGTGATTACCGGTAACAGCATCGATGCTGCCATCGCCCCACGTTCTTGTGTATGTGTTATTCGCGCCTGGCGTTGCAATAGTAACTACCGCTTCGCGAACATTGCCGGTAAGCTCCATAATTCCATAGTAAGAAGCACCGGCTGCCTGCCTTGTACTTACGCTCGTAGCGAATATCCCTGCACGTGCGGGCCCGGCACCACCATCACCGTTTGTGTAAGTACCGTTTGAGTAGGTTGCATTTCCTGATGAGAATACTTCTGTACCGTTTTCAACAGCAGGAGCTGAAAAGGTAAGTCCTGCGGCAATGGTTGTGTTGCCCCACGAATATTCCAATGTCAATGAAGTACCTGTGCTGCCCCGACATCCTTTTTCATATTCCAGCTCTGTCATCGGGCGAAGACATGCCCAATCGAGCAAAGCAGATACATCAGCCCAGCTCAGCCAGTTCTGAACCCTGTCAGGGCGAGTGGATGAATAAACTCCGCCGGTTACGTTCAATTGATTTCTGTTAGAAGCGTAGTTCCCCGGGAATCTCGCTGTAGCAGCAACACTTCCCAATGAATTCAGGAACTCAGCATAAAGTCCTTCTGTGATTTCATATTTCATCATATAAAATCCGTACTGTCCTTTTGGGTAAGCTGCAGGTACTGCTGCAATGGTAGTGGGGGTACCTGCAGGAGCATTCACGTAAAATGTTTGTGCACCTGTTTCAAAAGCACTGGTAATCTGCATCGGGGGATCTGTTGACAATCCACCGTTAAGAAATGTAAAATAATTTCCACCCGACTGATCCCCTGCATAAAAATCACCCTGGGGAACATACACCATTTCCAATCCAAACACACTGGTTGAAATGGTTGTAGCAATTCCCGGCAGGTTGGTTATCTTCAGAGAGACAGCTGAAGAAATTGATCCCTGTCCAACGGTACTTCGCCTCAGCATGATGCCCTCTGTATAATCCAGCGATGCGCCTTGTGCCGCACTTTGTGTTGCCGTACCGTTTACGGAAGTCATTGCTTCCAGATTTGTGTAGGAATGATCCGAGGTGGTTGCGCTAAGCGTACCATGTGTAAAGGGTGTGTTAGCTCCCGCAGAGCAATCTTTGAACTTTACAAACAACCAAACAGCATCCCAGTTATTGGGAGAGGAGGAAACACGCCAGCTGTTATCCCAGGCCACTGTAAAAGACACAATTTGTGTCGACTGGTTCACCGAAATACCGGTGATCTGGAGGTTGTTTGCACTGGATGTGAAAAACGAAAGCAGTGAGCAGGAAAATAAACAAAAGATTTTCATCTTTTGATTCAGTATTGATTTCATACGTTTTTGGTTTGTTCTGTTGTGAGTCAGAATACTTAAACTTTTACACTTTTTAACGCGATTTTGTTTGTGGTTAAAACCACTGAAATGCTGTGGTCAGATTAACCACAATGCATTTGAAAAGACTGTTAAAAATGAAATAACAGTGGTGCGTTCTAAAAGAAAAGAGGGAGAGTTATAAAATATTTATTGGTGGAAAACTGCTTCAGATTTTTCCGTTCAGGCTACTCAATAAGGTTATTTCTATGAGCATAGCTTGTGAGCTCAACATTTGATTTCAGGTGTAGTTTTGATAAAACTCTTTCCCTGTAAGTTGCAATTGTATTCGGACTGAGTGAAAGCTCCTGTGCAACATACTCAATGCTCTTCCCTGAAGTGATCATGCAGAGAACCTGGAACTCGCGGTCTGAAAGAAGCTCATGTGCCGGCTTTTCAAGATCTGTTTCAAAATATTTTGCCAGCTTAACCGCAAGCGTGCTGCTGATGTATTGTTCTCCCGCATAAACTTTCCGGATTGCATTCACCAGTTCATCAGCTGCGCTTTCCTTTGAAACATATCCCATCGCACCTGCCTTTATTGACCTCACGGCATAACGGTCTTCAGGATGCATGCTTAAAATTAAAACCTTTAATTTAGGATACAGGGATTTTATTTCCTTCAATGTATCCAAACCATTTCTTCCCGGCATGGAGATATCGAGGATCAGCATATCAGGCATAGTGGTCGAGAGGATAGAAAGTATTTCGTGGTGATTGCCTGCTTCAGCTGAAACTTCTATGTCCTGCTCTTCACGGAAAATTTTTTTTAATCCTACTCTCAGGATGGAATGATCGTCAGCAATAAGAACTTTTATCATGATATAGTTTATTTTCAGATTGGTAATTTAACAGCTACAGTAGTTCCTTTCTCAGGCTCACCGGTTATCGACAACGTTCCGTTCAGCAACGATACCCGTTCACGCATGCCGATGAGTCCAAGTGATTTTATGCTTTTAATATCTTCTTCAGGAATTCCTTTTCCATTGTCATTGATTTCTATCAACAGCTTTTTTGAATCAAGCTCGATAAGGATGCGCACTTCAGAAGCGTTCGCATGCCTTGTTACATTGGTAAGCGCTTCCTGTACGGTGCGGTATACCGTTGTCGAGAATGCATTTTCAAGATCAAGGTGATCAGGAAGATGAGAAACGATGCATTGAATACCGGTAATGTTTTCAAACTGCTGTGCCTGCCATTTTACAGCCTCGATGATATCCAGGTGATCGAGAATTTCAGGCCGTAAATCAAAAGCAATTCTCTTAACAGATTTGATAGACTTGTTAATCTGCCCGATAACTGAATTCAATTCATTCGTGATGTATTCTTCGTCGATGTTCCCGTCGCCCATAATTTTTTTTCTAACCATGGAAACATCAATCTTCAATGCTGTAAGCCGCTGACCCAGTTCATCGTGGATTTCCCTTGCAATGTACTTCCGTTCTTCTTCCCGCGATGTCTGAACCCGTTCGAGGAGCCGGCTCAGCTCTTCATTTAACCGGTTGATTTTTTCTTCGGCATCTTTTTGCTTGGTAATGTCTCTCGCTATTTTTGAAGCACCAATAATATTGCCCGCGGAATCTTTGATCGGGGAAATACACATGGATACAAAAATCACCCGGCCGTCTTTTCTTGTTCTCGGTATTACTGAATGTTCAATCTGTTCATTGCGTTTTATTCTTTCCATGATTTTTCTTTCCTCTTCCTGAAGTTCCGGATCTTTTAACATGAGAATGTTCTTTCCTATAACTTCTTCCTTCGAATAGCCGAAAATCTTTTCAGCACCCCGGTTCCAGCTTATGATATTTCCATCCAGCGTTTTGGTAAATATTGCATCTTCAGAAAAATTGACAAGTGAAGTATATAATTCTTCGCTGTGGATCAGTTCCGCCGCCTTCTCCGAGGAAATGAACTGCTGATAATTCACACTTGCTTTTTGAGAAAGAGAAATACAGATTATACATACAAACAAAGCGCAGAAATAATTTACAAGCGCAACGGTTGAATAGGGAATTGTAACGATCTTCATAAAATGCAGGGCAGTTAAAAACAGGCAGATCATAGCCTGGGCAGCAACCCATTTTGTTGCAGCTTTCCGTTCAGAAAGAAAAAAGGCAAATGGAAGATAAGCAAATGTCCATAGGTAACCTGTGTTTTCCCATCCGCCTGAGACAAAGAGGGATGTAATTATAGCAATACCGGTTGCAAGGATAACTCTCGTTGCACGTTTTAGATTATTGGTTTGACGTAAAACAAAGTAATTGATAATTATTACCGTTAAACCTACCTCATGAACAATTCCCAGGAAAAAATTTTTAATCTCAACATCAAAAAGTACTGTAAATGAAGCACAGTAGATTACTGCAATCAATGTATATGCATTGACAACAGCGAGATGTGGCTCGATACCTTTTTTTTGCTGGCCCGAAAGGTCCGTTATCATAGGATGCTACTGGTGTTCATGCAAAAGTCAACATATGATCGCCATTAAAAAAGAGCGCTATAAAAATATATTAACAACGGCTGTTGAATCGAAACTCAGAAATTTCTTTTGCTGAGCCATTCATCCTCCGATTTTCTCATAAGCTCCTGCGCTTTTTTCGTTTTGTCAGAGTATCCGAGCAAATGCAGAACCCCATGAATCATAACCCTGTGCAGCTCATCTTTAACAGGAACTTTAAATTCAGTTGCATTGCTTTTAACACGATCATAGGAAATAAAAATATCGCCGGCAACGGATTTCCTGTCTTCAGAATTATCGAAGGTGATAATGTCAGTAAAAAAATTATGGCCGAGGAATTTTTTATTTAGGTTCAGAAGATAATGATCGCTGCAGAAAATGAAATTTAATTCCTTTAACTGAAACTTATTCTGTCGCACAGCCAGGCCAATCCATTTCCTCAGCCGGGTTTGGCTGAGCAAATTAAAACGTACATCTTCCTTGAAAAAATGAATATCGGCCATGCGCCAAAAGTAACCTTACAGGGCACAATAAAAAAGCGGGAATAAATCCCGCTCTTTTTGTCTAACCGGAAAATTCTTTATTTAATTACTGCTGACCAGCTTAAAGTTCAGCTCTACTACACGGCCGTTATCAGAAAATATCAACTGGTCGGTAAGGTGCTTCATCAGGAAAATACCGCGTCCGCATTCTTTTTCAAGGTTCTCGGGAGCAGTAGGGTCGGGCAGGTTGTAAAAATCAAAGCCGCTTCCCTGGTCGGTAATCGTAAACGTAAGCTGGTTGTGGTTCAGCTGGTAGCTCACGCTTACTTTCTTTTTAGGATCTGCACGGTTGCCATGGTAAATGGCGTTGGTGACGGCTTCTGTAATGGCTACAAGCATGTTTCCGAACATGTCTTCGCTTACATTGTATTTATTGCGGACTTCGTCGATCATGTTTTCAACGATGCCAAGACTTTCAGGCTGAGAGTTTAGTTCCAAAGTTTTGCTTTCTCCTTCAACGTGCATAATCATTTTTCGATCGTTTGAAAGTAGTCGTTTACTTTCTTTTTGTAATAAGAGTTCAAAGCAGGAGGGACCGTTTTGAGCAACTCCATTTCTTTTAACTTTAATCTTTTATACTCCTCAAATTCTGAAGGGTTACGATGCACGTTGTTTTTTGCTTCTTCACTCTTTCGCTGCTCATCCTGGTCACGCTCGCGTTCGGCTTTTTCACTCTCAAGCAGCCGGGTCAGAATTTCTTCCTGGCGCTTCAGAGTCTGTTCCGAAATCATCCGGTTAACAATATCATTTTCCGACTCTTCCATCTTCTTCTGAATCTTCTGGAGGTCTCCTAAAGCTTTCTTTCCATCTTTATTTTCCTCCATATCCATCCTGTGAAGTTCATTCCTGATGTACTCCTGTTGAGCAGCCATTTTTGCAAGCTGCTCGCTCATCCCTTGCTGCCCCTGTCCCTTTTTCCCGCCCGGCTTACTTCCGTCCTTCATACTTTCCATCATCTTCTTCATGTTCTTATTCAGCTCTTCCTGCATTTTTCTCAAAGCAGAAGCTGATTTAGGCTTACCCTTGCCGGGCTTTTTGCAGCTGCCGTCTTTTGCTGATTGTGCCTGTTGCATCTGATCCAGCGCTTCGCTTAAAAGCAATGCAAGGTCATTTACGGAAGTCATTACAAACTGCTGGCGGCTTCTTGCCTGCGGAACAAGGCGGTCCTCGAGGTTATCGAGCGATGCTTCAATGTTCTGGTTGATATCTGCAATTTCCTGGTTTACTTTCGATTGTATCTGGATGACACGTTTGCTCAATGCAAACAACGAATCTTCGATCATTTTTGCATCGTCTTTCAACTTCCGCTGCTGCTGGCTGACCTTCAGGTATTGAGGATTGTTTACATCCATAGTTTTCAATTCCTGCATAAGTTTTTCCTGGTCAAAAGAAAGGTGCAGAAGATTTTCAAGCAAAGCGCGAAGGGCTTCTTCGTCTTCGGCTTCCTGTTCCTCTTCCATATCCTGCTTCATCTTGCTCATTTTTTGCGACAAAGCCTGCATTTTTTCTGAAGCCTTCTTTTGCGATTTTGCTGCCTTACCGTTCTTGCCTTCACTCAGCTCTTTCTCGCTGTTCTCCATGTCGCTCTGTATGTCTTTCTGCTCCTGTTCGGTTTTTTCAAGATCATTGGGTTTCTCCAGCGCTTCGTTTTTCTTTTCCAGATCGTTCATGTCCTTTTTAAAGTCATCGAATTGCTTGCTGAGATCGTCTTGTTTTTCTTTTAAGTCCTTGCTGTCAGCATTTTTCTCTTCGGATTTTTTCGAAAGGTCGTCTTCTTTTTTCGCGAGCTCATTCAGTTTATTGATGTTGTCTTCAAGCTTCTGTTCAAATTCCATCTGTTTGAAAAGCTCCAGTGTGCGCTCAAGATCTTTCTGCACATCTTTGTTGTCGAATTTCATCTGTGAAAGCTGTTCCTGGAGTTTTGCTTTATCAACCTGGTCCATCATCTTCTGCAAGTCTTCCATCAGCTTTTTGAGCTCAGGCGTCATCATTTTATCCATCAATGCCTGCAGCTGCTGCTCTTTTTGAAGCAGGTCTTTATCCGGTTGCTTGTATTCTGATTTCTGTTCGTTGTTCTGCTGATTTTTGTTTTTAATGTCTTCCATTTTCTTCGCCAGGTCCTCTTCGCGTTTCAGCAGGTCAGCAGCTTTTTTCTTGTCTTCCCAGTTCATTTCTTTTTTATCGAGCAGTTTTTTATTCAGCTCAGCAACATCTTTCTGTAGCTGTTTTGCAGCCTCGATGCTTTCTTTAAGATCGTTCTTGATATCCTTGTTGTTCTTCGAAGTATTTTCAGCAATCTCTTTTAAAGTAGGAGCTTTGAAAACCTGTGTCTGTGATCGTGTTGATTTCCCGCCTGTAAGCCCGTCATTGTCCGTTACTTCAAAATAATATTCTATTTCATCACCGGCAGAAATGTTTACTGTCGAAACATCCCAGTAATAAAAGAACTGATCCTGGCTTGTATTCTTTGAAATGTTGATGGGTTCGCTAAGCTGTTTGCCCTTGTTTGACTGGAGGCTGTCAGAAGATTTTAAATAATGATAGTTGAATGTAAGTTTTGAGAAGCCGTAGTCGTCTTTCACAATACCTTTGAAATAAGTACGGCGCGTGGAGAAAGAATCTTTCTGTGCTTCAACGCTGATAGAAGGATACAAATCGGGGATAACAGAAATAGAATACCGGATTGAATCTTTGCTGTTGAGAAAACGGTTCGATGTGCTTACTGAATAGGAATCATTTTTCGTGAAACGTTTGCTGAAGGCAAAACTATTGTCATCAACTTTGTCGAGAGATACGAGCGAATCCTGGAAATTTATTCTCAATGCATCTGTATTCTGCGTATGGAACCTCCAGTTCACTTTTGTTCCTGCGGGAATCACAAGGTCGCCGGTGTTCTGAATTTTTTCATCCTGCTTTCCCAGGTATGCAGGATAATCAAGGCCGATTTCAAAATTCATCAGCACGGGATTCGGCAGCGCTTCAAGCGTATATTCTTTTGAATAAATACCATCAGCGAATAAACGGAAAGAAATATTCTTCTGCACATTCTTAAATATGTGATGGAAGCTGATGTTGTTTTCTTTATCAAGCTTAAACTGGTTGTTGTCGATGTCTACAAATGCTTCCTGGGGAACTTCATTACCGGTAACTTTTATATCAAGCTGGAAATCCTGCTGCTGTATGCTCTTAAGATCTTTGTTGAGAATCTGGAAAGAAAACGGAGCGGGTTTTTCAAAATAGGTTCCATGTTCAATCAGTCTTTTGGTGCTGTCGCGTATTAAGCTCGGCGCGGTAAATAATAACACTACCAGCACCAGGAATGGAATGAATGCATAGCGGAGGTATTTTCTGTTGTCGTTGAGATTGATTGCAGAAGTAAACGGAACAGGCTTGAGCTCGGAAGCTTTCTGGTTAATACTTGCGGTTAGAAGATCGAAGTTGGATGTCGGATGTTCGATTCCTGCCTGGTGATATTGATGATTCAGCTGGAGAACATTCAGGAGCTTATCTTTTACTTCACCGAAATGATCGCCGATAATTTTTGCAGCCTGTTCGTGAGAAATAATTTTACCAATGCGGTAAAGATGTACAAGCGGAATAACTATAAAGTTTCCGATGATAAAAAGATTGCCAAGCACAAAAGCATAAAATAAAGTTGTACGCAGACCGGTATTGAAATGCCAGAAATATTCGAGTGATGTTACAAGGAGATAAAACGCAAGAGAAACAGTGAATGAATAAATTATTCCACGGATAAGTTTATTCTTATAATACTTGCGGATAAATGCATCGAGCTTTTCGATGAGTAGTTGATAGCTGTCTTTCATGGGAATTTCTACGAATATTTATCTGCCGAATCTACACTTCACGAAATGCTTTTAGTGATTGTAAGTGAAGGCAGACGGATCAATACGAATTTACGAACAGGATGTTGATGCAATCAATTCATTTCCATCACAAATGTAGCAATTGAACGGCATTTCGGGCCATTTATTATGTTAGCGAGAACTTAAAGTTTAAAGTATCAGGGTCTTTCGGAAGCTTAAGAGGAAATTATTATCTTTAAATTTCCAAATTAAGAATTGAATGAAACACGTCTTGTTTTTTGCAATAGCAATTTGCATCTCAACCCAACTATTCGCACAACTACCGGTGTTCGATTGGGCAAGGAAGATGGGAGGAACTAATAGTGATGAGGGGACCTCAATTGCTATAGATCAGGCAGGAAATGTCTATACGACAGGAAGCTTTTCGGGAACAGTTGATTTTGATCCGGGGCCGGGGGTATATAATCTGTCGACGATCGTTGGAGATCCAGGTACTTTTATTTCAAAGCTGGATGCTTCCGGTAATTTTGTATGGGCGAAAAGTATGGATCAGGCAATTTCAAGCAGTGCCTGGGGTTCTTCTATTACTATCGATGCAATTGGGAATATTTATACAACCGGTAATTTTAGCGGTACAATTGATTTTGATCCCGGTCCCGGGGTGTTTAATTTATCTTCCTTTGATACAATTGTGACAGATATTTTTGTTTCCAAGCTGGATTCTTCCGGTAATTTTATATGGGCGAAACAAATAACTTCGTCCATTGAAAGCTGGGGTTATGCTTCTTGTATTTCCACGGACGACTCAGGAAATGTTTTTACAACAGGAAATTTTCATGGCACGGTTGATTTTGACCCTGGTCCTGGGAATTTTAATTTTACAATAATCGGATATGATATTTTCATATCCAAGCTTGATTCTTCCGGCAATTTTGTTTGGGCGAAAGAATTTGCGGGTACTAATTTTACCCGGGGCTCTTCAATAATCATTGATGTTTTTGGTAATGTTTATACAACAGGCCTTTTTGGTTCAACTACTGATTTTGATCCTGGCCCTGGACATTGCATTCTTACTTCTGAGGGTTATCAAGACATTTTTATTTCTAAGCTTAATTCTTCCGGCGATTTTATATGGGCCAAAAGAATTGGAGGAGCCGATTGGGATCTGGGACTCTCCGTTACTTCCGATAGTTCAGGAAATGTTTATATGACTGGATCTTTTGAGGGTACGGTTGACTTTGATCCCGGGCCCGGAACCTTTACTTTCATTTCAAGCGGAGGAGGGTATCGTAATCCATTTATTTCCAAATTTGATTCTTCCGGTAATTTTATTTGGGCTAAACATATAGAGGCAACATCGGCAGCGTCAGGAGTCTCAATCACTACTGATATTCATGGAGATGTTTATGCAACAGGGAACTTTTTTGGAACAGCTGATTTTGATCCTGGTCCCGCAACCTTCAATCTAACCAGTACATATGGAGATGCTTTTGTTATAAAGCTCGATTCTTCCGGCAATTTTATTTGGGCAGGGCAAATGGGAGGGAATGCTCAAGGGATTTATGGATGGGGCAATTCAGTTATAGTAAATGCTGCAGGAGAAATATATATTGCCGGAGGGTTCTATGGAACTGTAGATTTCGACCCCGGCACTGGTATCTATAATCTGACTTCAACTACTCAGGGATACTCCGATGTATTTGTGCAGAAAATGATTCCATCTCCCGTTGGGATTATAGAAAATAATTTCTCTGACGATTTTGTTCTTTTTCCAAATCCAACGAATGGCAATTTCACCATTTATTTTGCAAAGCAAACCGATGTTGTGATAAGAGAGTTTAGTATTACGGGACAATTGATTTCCGGTGCTTCAGAGAAAAATGTAAATACCTTAAACTACAACATCAATGCGGCTCCGGGATTTTACATTGTTGAGATAAAAACTTCGGATGGGAGATGGGTCAGGACCAAAGTAATCAAAGAATAATTTTTTTTATTTTAACGAATCTTTTATTTTCCTAAAACGCCCAAATACACCTAAAGGTAATTTGTGCCCGGACTTTGAATGAAGATAAAGTTCGCCGGTATTCAGATCGTCAATACCCGACAATAAGTTTTCAATGATAAGTGAAGAAAATCCCAGCGAGTAGGTGTTAAGCACCAGGAAACATTCCTGTTCATCAAGTAATGACATCACACACTTCATCATTTCATTGATGTTGTCTTCCAGCTTCCACTTTTCACCGTTGGCGCCGTTTCCGTATGCCGGTGGGTCGAGGATGATGCCGTTATATTTTTTTCCGCGTTTCACTTCACGTTTCACAAAAGTTAGCGCGTCTTCTACTATCCAGCGTATATCTTTCAATCCTGACAGCTCCATATTTTCTTTCGACCAGGTAACAACCTGTTTGATTGAATCAAGATGTGTAATGTCGGCGCCGGCTGCTTTGGCTGCAAGCGATGCGCCTCCGGTGTAGGCAAAGAGATTGAGGACTTTGGGCCTCACCCCTGACCCTTCTCCTGAAGAGAGGGGAACATCGCTCCGATTCAATAGTGTAATAGATTCGTAAATATAGTCCCAGTTGACTGCCTGCTCGGGAAAAATGCCGACATGTTTGAAAGCAGTTAAGGCGAGGCGAAAACGCAAAGTCGATGGTCCACGGTCCACAGTCAACCGTGACGCGGCAAAACCGTCGACCGTTGACTGTGAACCGTCAACCACATACTCAACATTCCACCGGTCCGGCATTTCTTTTAATTTCCTCCACACACCGCTCGAGCTTGTCTTTGGTTCAAACTTTACATGAGCAGTTTTCTGCCATTCTTTTTCAGAAAGTTTTTTATCCCATACGGCTTGCGGCTCAGGACGAATGAGAATGTATTTGCCAAAGCGTTCGAGCTTTTCAAAATCGCCGCAGTCAATCAGTTCGTAATCCGGAAAATTGGATGGGGTAAGAAGTTGCACGAAGCGAAAGTAAGCATGTTTTCAAAAAATTCTTGTTCCAACCGCGAGAACTTGTATATTAGTCTGATGAAAGCAAAGCTCACGGCATTGGTTTTTCTCCTTATGTCGTTTAATCTTTTTTCCCAGGGTGTCAATAACCTTTGGCTTATGGGAGCACAAAGCTGGGCGGGTCCTCCACTAGGTGAATTCAAAATGGATTTCACAGGAGGCAATCTCAATATGACTTCCCACTACTGGATAATGAATTTTAACTGTACCAATGCGGAGATTTGTGACGGGAGCGGAAACTTTTTATTTTCTTCTAATGGTATCTGGGTTTCGAATGCGGATAATGATACGATGTTAAACGGAGGAAGAGGTTTTAATCCCGGTTTTTTTACAACACAACACGACAGTTTTGGATTGACACTTCCCCAGGCCAACCTGATTATTCCCTTTCCCGGTGATACAAACAGGTATTATTTATTTCATGAAACGTGCGATGATTATGGCAATTCATATTGTACACTGTATTTATACTATTCAGTTATTGACATGACATTGGATAGCGGCCTGGGAGCAGTTACTCAAAAAAATGTAGTGTTGTTAAACGACAGCCTTGTGGAAGGCCGGTTAACGGCGTGCAAACATGCCAATGGCAGAGACTGGTGGCTTGTTACACACCAACACAATACGAACAGATATTATAAATATTTAATCACTCCTGACAGTATACTTGGACCTTATACTCAGGACATAGGAGTGGTAAGAGATAACTGGGGGCAAGCAGTTTTTTCGCCTGACGGAACAATGTATGCATACTTTGCATATTTTTTTGGAACAGCAGATCCAAACGGGTCAAATATTGGAGATTTGGATATTTTTGATTTTGACCGCTGCACAGGCGATTTCAGCTATAAAGCTCACGTTGCAGTTACTGATAGTGCATATGCAGGTGGTGTTGCATTTTCTCCAAACTCAAATGTGTTGTATGTTTCATCCAGTAATTTCATTTGGCAGTTCGACATGAATGCTGTTAATATCCCTGCCTCTCAAATGACTGTAGCAATATGGGATCGTTTTTTGGACGCGGCAGGTTTTTATACGTCTTTCTACCTTTCACAACTAGCTCCTGATGGAAAAATTTATATTATTACAAATGAATCAACCGATTATTTACATGTAATTAATTTTCCAGATAGTATTGGGGTGAACTGTGATGCATGCCAGCATTGTATTCATTTACCTGCCTACAATCATTTTACAATAGCTAATCATCCCAATTATTTTTTAGGCCCGGAAATCGGGAGTATCTGTGACAGCTTGCTGAGTTCCATTCTAAACACTTCAAATGAAAAAATATCTTTAAAGATTTTTCCTAATCCCGTAAGTTATAATGATGATATCACTTTTACTTATCCTTCCATCGGAGATAAAACTTTTCTTGTTATAAATAATTCTGAAGGGAAAGAAGTGGCCCGGTACGAATTACCGCAATGGAGCAGCGTTCAACATTTAAAGTTGCCTGAACTTTCAGCCGGTGTTTACCTTGCCCGTCTTATAAGTGATAAAAGCGTAGCCGGTGTAAAATTTTTTGTGGAATGAGAAAAGAAAATACGCTAACGTTTAAAACCATCCCGGGTTATCACTGATCTTTCCTGCCCTGTAAAGAATAACGACAACGACAATTGCAATCACAAAAGCAACGGCAAAAACAAGCGTGAGCTTTTTATAAAGCTTTGCTTCACCCTGCAGCTTCATCCTCTTAATGATGTTGAAGATCACATTTTCAGAACGATGAAATGCGCTTTCACTTTTAACGATATAATCGAAGGCGCCGTATTTCATTGTGTTTACAGCCACTTCAATCCTGTCCTGGCCGCTGAACATCACCACTTCAGTTGCCGGCTCTGCAGCTTTAATCTCTTTCAGGATTTCGGTGCCGTTCATGGCATCCTTGCCGATTTTGTCGAAGTTATAATCAAGAAAAACAATCTGGGGTTTCAGAGAAATGTTCTTTAGACATTCTTCACCGGAAGGATAGACTTTGATCTCGAAAGTGGAATACTTGCTAAGGTAATCCTGCAGCATCATTGCCTGCATCGGGTCATCGTCAACGATAAAAATTGTTTTTACTCCTTTCATATGTGTGTGGTTTGTTTTCTGAAAATAAAAAAGATTTGAAGGAATACTCCGCTTAACCCGCGCTCACTTCCTGCTTCAATTCTGAAATTGCCTTGCCGCAGATTTCTATGAAAGAATTCAACAGCGCCGGCAGCTGATCCAGGTTTATCTTGTCGCCGGCATATTGCTCGATAGTTTTAATCAACCCTTCCCCTTGCTTTATACCCATATATGTAATCTGGGGTTTCAGGCTGTGAGCAGTTGCTCTCAATCCGTCATAATTGCCGGCAGCTAAAAGGCTTTGCATCGCATCCAGTTGTCCGGGACACATCTGGAGGAAGATATTAATGTATTTGTTGATCTTGTCTTTGTTACCGCCGGTAAATGACTGGAGGAAGGTTAGATCAGTGATGCGGTCGCTCATGTTTTTGAAATTTTATATAATTGGTTATATCGTTTTTGTTTTAGCCGACACCTGTGCAATTTTGTTTAACAAGTCCTGCGGCACAAATGGTTTTGCAATATACGCATCCATACCTGCCTCAAAACACCTGTCCACTTCTTCTTTTGTTACATTCGCTGTCATGGCGACAATTGCCGTATGATTTTTCGGCGAAGTAAATGTTTTCCTGATTTGTTTCGTCGTCTCGAAGCCATCCATCACAGGCATCTGGATATCCATCAGTATAACATCGTAATCGTTTTTATCCAGCATCAGCAAAGCTTCCTTTCCGTTTTCTGCCACGTCGATTAAAATGTCGTTCACTAATTCCTGCAATGTATCAACGGCAACCATCTGGTTAAACTGGTTGTCTTCTACCAGCAGAACCCTTATCCCTTTCAGCTGATCGCCTGAAACATCTGTTTCATTAATCATCTTCTTCCCGGTCTCTTCTGCAGATCCTTGTTCGTAAGGAATCTTGAAGCCGAATGTTGTTCCCTTTCCAAACCTGCTGTGAACGTAAATGGATCCTCCCTGCAGCTCAATCAGTTGTTTTGAGATTGTCAATCCCAGTCCTGTTCCTCCGAACTTCCTTGTAGTGTCGCTGCTTGCCTGTGAGAAGCTTTCGAAAATTTTATAAAGCTGGTCTTCAGGAATGCCGATACCGGTATCTGTTACTGCAAATTCAACGATAAGCTGGTTACCCGATTTGCTCATGAGGGTTGCTGAAATATTTACGGATCCTTTTTCAGTGAACTTGATTGCATTCCCCGCAAGGTTGATGAGAACCTGGTTGAGCCGCACAGGATCGCCCTTCAGGGCTGCCGGAAGATTTTTGTCAATGTCATAAGTGAGGCTTAACTGTTTTTCTTCTGCCTTAAATTGCAGCGTATGAAAAACCATTTCCACAACATCTTTCACAAGAAAATCGATTTTCTCAAATTCCATTTTACCGGCTTCAATCTTTGAGAGGTCAAGAATATCGTTGATAATGACAAGAAGATTTTCAGAGGCTTTTTTTATAATGTTCAGATATTTTTTTTGCGTCGTCTCCAGCTCGGAGTTAATAAGCAGGTTCGTCATGCCAACGATGGAATTCATCGGCGTACGTATTTCATGACTCATGTTTGCGAGAAACTGCTGCTTGAATTTTTCCGATTGCTCCGCTTTTTCTTTGTCAAGTATCGACTGGCCAAGCATTTCACTTGCCTCCAGTCCTTTTCTTAGGATGCGTTGTTCTTCTAGGGTTTTATAAATGGTGGTTTCAAGATCAGGAAAATCAATCGGCTTTGTGATAAAGTCAAAGGCGCCCCGGTTCATCGCCGTACGGATATTCACCATATCCCCGTAAGCCGATACTACAACAGTTTTTGCACGTTTCTGCTGTTCGTTGATTTTCACCAGGAGTGTAAGCCCGTCCATTATGGGCATATTGATATCAGTGAGCACAAGATCAAATTCGCTTTTGCCTGTCATCTTATCGAGAGCTTCAGCGCCATTCCCGGCAAAGTCAAAAACAATTTCATTGCTTTTAATCTTATGCCTGAATCGCTGCCGGATAAGCTGCTCGAGATCGGGCTCATCGTCTACCACTAAAATTCTTGCAGGTGCTGCCGTATTCATTCAGGCTTTGACTTTAAAAAATTCATTCTCCGGTTACACCGGAAGTTTCCTTCTTCAGCGTATATATTTTTTCTTTCAGTGAGGCAAAATCTACGGGCTTGGTAACAAAATCACTTGCCCCGGCAGCCATTGCGCGGTTGAAATTATTTTCATCGCCATACGCTGTTACCATTACCACTTTCAGTGTCGGAAATTCAGAGCGGATAATCTTCAGCAATTCAAGGCCTGTAATTCCGGGCATGTTAATGTCGGAAAGAACAAGGATGATATCGAATGGTTTAAGGGTCCGCAGGTAGGCCATGGCGTCTTCACCGCTGAAAGCAAAATGAAAAATGAATTCACCGCTTTGCAATTCTTTCCTGAAGCGTTGCCTGAAAAGCAATTCAACATCGTGTTCATCGTCAACAATCATGATTTTGATCATGGTGCGCAAAATTAAGCGAGTAAAAATAAAATTTATTTACCCGAAACGACCATGAATGTGAAAATTTTGCCGGTTTTTTCGGTGGCCGGAGAGACAAACGCTGAGATTTTCCGGCCAGGATACGGCTTCCTCCACATCTACTTTCTTTTACCTTTGCGGGCTATAATTATCTGACATGAGCAACCAGCAGGACCAGGAAGGAAAAATAAGAGTCGGCATCACATGCGGCGATGTAAATGGCATCGGCCTGGAAGTGATTATGAAAACATTCCTTGACAACCGGATGCACCAGGTGTGTACACCTGTCATCTATGCAAGTTCGAAACTGGTTTCTTACCAGCGAAAATTATTAAACCTTACGGAGTTTAATTACAACACAGTAAGAAGTGTCAATGAGGTTCTTCTGCGCAAAACCAATGTGGTGAATTGCTGGGAAGAGGAAATCCCTGTTGAATGGGGCAAGTCGACAGAGCTTTCAGGGAAATATGCATTGCGTTCAATACAGGCTGCTGTAAATGATCTGAAAGAAAAAAAGATTGATGCTCTTGTCACTGCTCCCATTAACAAGCATAATATACAAAGCGAAGCTTTCAGGTTTCCGGGGCATACGGAATATTTCGCTTCTGTGTTCAACGCCCCTGAACACCTGATGTTTCTAGTGAGCGACAATCTTCGGGTTGCAACTGTATCAGGACATGTGCCGATCAAAAACTTAACTTCCGATATCAGCATTGAAAAAATCCTGGGCAAGATCCGTCTTATGAATCAATCCCTTAAAAAAGATTTCGGTATCCGTAAACCAAAGATTGCTGTGCTGGGATTAAACCCACATGCCGGAGATAACGGTTTATTGGGAGCAGAAGAAAAAGAAATTATCGGGCCGGCTGTGAAGAAAGGTTTTGACGAGAATATTTTTGTGTACGGGCCATATTCAGCCGATGGGTTTTTCGGTTCCACAGCATACAATAAATTCGACGGAGTGCTGGGCATGTACCACGACCAGGGATTGATTCCGTTTAAAGCCCTGAGCTTTACATCCGGTGTTAATTTTACGGCGGGGCTGCCTGTTGTCCGCACGTCGCCGGATCATGGCACTGCTTACGACATTGCCGGCAAAGGTATTGCTTCAGAAGAATCTTTGCGCGAGGCCATTTATTACGCATGCGATATACTTAATAAGCGCGAAGAGTATGCAGAGGTGAATGCAAACCCCCTGGCATTTTCAAAACAGAGCCGGGAATAACAGTGGCGTAATTTTTTTTAAGAAAAAAATTTCCTTGTCAGAACTTTCTGAAACTCACGTCTTATAACTGCATCGGCCATTTCTGATGCAAAATCTTTTTTCGCGGAGTTATCCAGGAGATCTTTGAAATTCTTTTCACTGATATCGATCCTGTAAAGCAGTGATTGAAAAGCAGAACTTTTTTTCTGGTAGAGATCGAACAGTAACGGAGCAACCTGGCTTTTTAATTCTTCGTAGGCAGTGAGTTCATTTCCGCTGAACTTTATTTCATAACCGAAAATGCCGAAGTCTTTTATAATCTGGTCTGCAGTAAGTCGGATGATTTCAAGATCGTGGCGGTATTTCTCAATATCCATTTTTGTTATTGACGATTGAGTTATTGACGATTGAGTCATTGACGATTGACTTCGATCTGACCATTAATCGTCAATGAAACAATGATTCAATCGTCAATCCTTTATTTCTTTACTGTAAAATCCGTAATCAACCGTTTCACAGGCCTGTTATTGATCAGGTGTTCATGTATGATTTCTTCGACATCAGTCAGCTGAACTCCTCCATAATATATACCTTCAGGATAAACAACCATGGACGGGCCATAGTCGCAGGCATCAAGACAGCCGGCACGCTGTGCACGCATTCTGCCTTTCATTCCTTTTTCATGCAGAGATTTTTTGAATGCTTTTACAAGCGCCATACCGCACTCTTCACCACAGGATTTTCTTTCAGAATCTGTGCGTTGATTGGTACAGATAAAAATATGTTTTTCAAACTTCATAATTCGGGTGTGAATTTTCACGAATGTACTAATTACAAATTTTACCCTGCACTCCGGTCAGGATAAAAAAAAGAGGCAACCCAAAGATGCCTCTCTTAAAATTTACTTTTGAAGTATTTCAATCCATCTTAATAACCCTGCGGATGGCAGATCCGTCGTCTGTTGTGAGAACTACAAGATAAATTCCGGCTTCAGCAACCTTCAATTTATATTTATAATTGCCGGCTGATTGTTCATGGGCAGAAAGAATGACAAGTATCTTTTCGCCAATGGCATTGTAAACAGCAAGGCTTACTTTTTTTGAATTCTCGAGTGTATATTCTATGGAAGATTCCCCGGTAAAAGGATTTGGATAAATACTTAAGCTTCCGCCGGCCGGTATTTCAGGCACGTCTACACCAAATGTTACTGATACCGTGTAATCTTCGTACTGGCCATACTCAACAGGAACGCATGGTGCCGGTACAGGAAGATTGTAATAGTCGGAACCCACGCGCATACGAAGGGGAGTGTTCAGTACAACACCGGTATTAGGAATGGTTACAGATCCTATGTGTGTCGAGAGAGAATTCAGGGAGCTGAAAACCAACTCACCGCTTGCAAAAATTCCGTTGTTGTTGTAATCAATCCACACTTGCACATTTTCGTTATGTATCGAACCGGTTTGAACAGAAATAGAATATGTCTGACCTCTCATCACTGAAGTTGTGTCAAAGCATGTATAATCCTGGTAGCCATCTGAACCATCAGCAGTCGTGTTGTTGATGGTATTAAAAGTTACATTCTGAATTCCGATGCCGCAACAGTTTGCTGTTGTCTGCGGAGAGCAGGAGGCTGCAACAGGTCCGCCGATGGAACTTAAGTTCAGTGTTGTATTAACGGTATCACATCCTGCGGCGTTGCAGGCAATTAGCCGGATATTGTAGGAGCCGCCTGCCGCATAAACATGCGAAGGCGTCGCCGTTGCAGATGTTCCGCCATCACCGAATGTCCACGCGTAGCTGGTCGCGCCGTTAACAACAGTACTTGCAAAGTTTACAATCCCGCTGCAAAGTGAAGTCGTGTAAGAAATATCCGCACATGGTGCAGAAGAAACATGCAGCGTACATGGTATTGTATCGGCAGGGTGGAGCGGATCGTTGGAATGAACGATCATGTTTGTATAATATGTTCCGCCGGTTAAATTTCCGCTTGTGAAAGTTACATATGTCAATGCTGTATCACCGGCAGCGACAGTTCCTGAACCCGTTGAAAGGTGAATCCAGTTTGCAAGCTGGTTCGAAGCAACCCATTGTATTGAGTTGGAGATAAGAAGCGCTTCGTTATTTGAGTATGCGAAATAATCAAAGGCCAGGAAAATTGCTTTACCGGACCCGATGCTCCTGTAAGTAACAACATCAAATCCAGAAAGGTCAACAAGCTTTACCTTATTTGCATTTGTAATGTTCAAGCAGAATGTTGCGTCAGGTGCGGAAAATGACGAAGCCACACCGTTTGTAACAGGGGTGGAATTATTTATGACATTCAATGTATTAAAAGATCCCTGCATGCCATAGCTTCCGCTGAACAGGCCTGTATTGAAAATACAACTGCTCTGGCTTCCCAAAGCGCCGCATAAAATTGCTGTTCCTCCGTTTGCAACAAAATTCTGAAGCACTGTTGCAAAACCTGCATATACAGATGGAGTACCGTTTTCCGGCTCTGTCATAAGGAATACATCTTTACCCGCCAACGCTGCCTGCAATGCCGAAGCGCTGGTGGTATTAATCGTATTCAAAGTATAATTTGTAAAATACTGGTCGATTGCTGAAATCGTATTCGGGTATTCGGTGAAAATATCGGTACCATATGTAAGGGCGAGCACCTGCAGACTGCCTCCGCCTGCTCCGTCAATTACGTAGTCGAGATTGCTTCCGCCCGAATTAATAATCTGCACCGGGAGAGTAATTGAATCATCGCAGGAACTCAGCGTAACATCGAATGAGGCCGGTATAATCTGCATTGACGGCGCAGCAATTCCGTTACCACGCAAAAATACTATCGTGTCGTTATCATTATTTATGAGGGTGAGTATTGTTGCATAAGCAGCGATAGCCGTCGGTGAAAACGTGATGACAACCTTCTGCGAATCTCCCGGTGCAACGCTGAAATCGGTTGTATTCACGGTGAACGCAGCATCGCCGGAAATAATATTGGAAACTGTAAGCAGGTCTGATCCTGTATTGACCACAATCAACGTGTCTTTTTTATTACCTCCCACAAAAACATTTCCGAAATCAAAGCTGGTGTCCGACAAGGCAATACCCGGTACGCCGATTACATTCAGCGTGCATGGAACAATTATTTCAGGCGTAGCAGGATCGTTGGAAGCAATCTTCAGGGAAGAAGTATATACTCCGCCGTTAAGCCCTGTTGCATTGAACCTGACGTCTATGATGCTGGAACCAGCCGGCACAACAGTGTCTGTTGTTGATGACAATGAGAGCCAATGAGGCAGTCCACCGATTTTAGAAAAGACGTATGCCATAGAATTCGGCAGCATCGGGGCCGTGTTAAAGGCGCTTGTATAAAGATATTCCCAGGTCATGCCGGTTGCGACTACAAGCCCGTAACCAACAGGATATTCTACTGTGGTTGGAAGCGATAGGGTGCTTGTCTGCGTGATAACCTGTGCGTCGACAGGCAGGCTGGTAACGTAACAATGGTTTGCAGAGCTACCCATAAGCGGATTGGAAATGCCGTTCAGTATCGGGTGCGACAGGATCAGCCCGGTATTTTGCGATTGCGCATTTCCATACATTATGATTGCACCTCCCGCAAGGTTAACGTTTGTTCCCCCCTGTGTAGCCATCTGGTATTGCACAACTCCACCTGCTTCTGCAAACGCCTGAAATTTTGCAACATTGGCGGAGATGTTATTATAGTAGGCAGTACTTTGATCACCGACGGTGATCACCACATCAAACTGCATAAAATCAGTTGCAGCAATTTGTGAAGATGTGATGACAGTGGGAGTTATTCCAAAATTTGTTTGAAGAAAAGTATTCATATACACGCTCCATGCATCTGATTCCTGGATCACAAGCACAGCCGTATCACCGGTGATTCCGCTTCCGTTTCCATGAACTGTATAATGAAGATCTCCCAACCCAAGATTTGAAATTGTAAGAGGACGGGTTGTTGAGTCACCTGAAAACAGCGTCACATTAAATGAATCAGGGTCAACATCTATTACAGGCGAACCTGTTCCTGCGCCGGTGAAGCATACCATTGTATCGACATCATTGTTATGAATAGCGAGATTGCCATTGAATGTTCCCACTGTAGCCGGTGAGAAATGTACAATGACCATGGAAGATTGATAAGGAGGGATGTGGATGTTACCGGTGGGTGTTACCGTGTATTCTGCCAGCGACGGAACAAGACTTGTAACATGCAGCGTATCGCATCCGCTGTTAGTGATGTTAAACGTATCGGAGAGGGTTGTAAACTGCATCGTACTTCCGAAATTGACACACGGCTGCGAAAGCGTAATGGCAGGGCTTCCTGCAACAGTGAGTGTACAGGGAACGGTTATGGAAGGATGCAACGGATCATTTGTATTAAGAACAATTGATGTGGTGTGAACACCGGCAAACAATCCGTTGGTGCTGAAGGTAACCATGATAACAGATGAATCGCCTGCGGTAACTGTACCAGATTCAGGTGATGCGGAAACCCAGGATTCAAGAGATGAATGCGGTAATGAAACGGCATTGGCAAGCAGCCGCGCTACGGGATTGGTGTAAGCGTAATAATCAAAGCCCAGATAAATAACAGTACCGCTTCCGATGTGACGGTAAGTGACAACGTCAGTTGTAGATCCGGTTGGTTGCACAAGCTTCACCTTATCAGCGTTTGCAATTGAAACAGGAAATGTCGCATTGGGTGCTGCAAATGAAAGCGGGACATTGTCTGTAATAACATCTGTTGTGTCAAGTGTACTCAGGGTAGAAGAGGAAGTACCGCCTGTGCTTCCGATAAAAAGTCCCATGTCAAAAATCCTGGTAGCATACGTATTCCATGATCCGCAAACGATAACAGTTCCTCCTGAACTCACAAAATTCTGCACGGTTGTAGCCAGTGTTGAATAGACTGTCGATGAGGCCATTTCCTGCTCGATAAATAACAGTACGTCTTTCCCGGTAAGGGCTGACTGCAGGTCGGTTGCAGTTGTTCCATAATAACGGGTCAGCGTATAATTTGTATAATATTGATTTAGTGCTGCCAGGGTGTGCGGATATTCTTCGGTTGTATCGGAGCCGTAGGTGAAAGCCAGCACTTCCACGGTGCCTGTACCTGTTCCCTCCAAAGAATATATAAGATCTCCGGGCCCTGAATTGTAAACAGTGAGCGCTACAGTAACTGAATCTCCGCACGAGACAGATGCATTCAATGAAGACGGATTTGTTGTAACAGAAGGAGGGGGCTGAACAACAACCGTTTTAATGATCGTGTCGGACTGGGAACACGTAAAGGCAATCAGCCTGACGTTATATGTTCCCGGATTGGCGTATGGATGTGAAGGATTTTGCTGCGTAGAAGTATTCCCGTCGCCGAAGTTCCATTGCCATGCAACAGGAGAATTGGTGCTTTGATCTGTAAACTGAACCGGGGCAGTGAGCGCGGGAGTTGAATCGCTTATTGCAAAAGAGGCAACAGGTGCAGCGCTCGATGCAATAACAGAAGACCACGCTGCAGCAAATCCGGAATATGTAACGGAACCATCGGAGGAAAAACGGATAAACATCTGTCCCGAGTTAGCAGTTACAGTAGCCGGTACTGAACTGCCGGTGGCAGAAAGCAGGAGCGGAGCTGCAGTGCTTGCCCCGTCATAAACAGTTAGCAGGTCACAACATCCTTCCATCTGCAGAGCAGAAAAAGAAAGTGTTATGCTCGCAGCGCATGACGGTGAAATCAACAGGGTACAATTTTCTCCGTTCTGGTAATTTGCAAGAGGTCCGCCGGAATCAAACAGCAATCCGTTCGTACCGGAAGTTGTTGAAGAAGCACACATGTAAACATAATTGACAACATGGATGTACATAGTTTTCGTGATGCTGTCGGAACCAAATGCATTTGCAACATGCAGGGTTACCGTGTAATCTCCTACAGCGCTGTAAATGGCGGACGGGTTTTGCGAGGTTGCATTTGAAGATGTGCCGCCCTGGAATGTCCAGCTCCAGGATGTTGGTGCGTGAACTGTAAGATCGCTGAAGAACACGGTATCTCCGGCATTTATAATTGTGTCGCTGGCCACGAAGTTTGCTACGGGAGGCAATGTGTTCGCAATAAATGTAATGCTGTAATCTTCTGCCTGCCCGATTTGCGGGTTGTAACAGGAAGAGGAAATTACATTGAGCGGGCCGTCATCAATCATGCGCATGCGCAGAGGTGTATTCAGCACCGCAGTCACAGGCGTATGTACCGTTCCGGTATGAGTAACGAAATGATTGTTGGATATAAAAACGAGTTCATTGCTGTTGTTAAAGGCTCCGTCATTATTGTAATCGATCCATCCTTTGACATTTTCATTGTTTGAAAAACCTGTTGTCACCGTGAGGGGATAAGAGTCACCGGCAGTAAGAGTTGTTGCTGCCGCGCACGTAAAATCTTTATAACCTTCAGTGGCACTTCCCGAGACATTGTTAATGGTATTGAGCTGCACTCTTGTAATGCCGATGCCGCAGCAATTCGCCTGCGTAACCGGTGTGCAGGCCGGGGAGACCGGGCCACCGGTATTTGTAACCGTGATGTAGTTCAGGATTGTTGTTGTGTCGGTATTGCCGCATGCTGCCGCGCCGCTGGCGATTAACCTCACCGTGTAAGCTCCGGGAGAAATATATACATGTGAAGGGCTTGCAGCTGTTGAGGTATCGCCGTCTCCGAAATCCCATTTGTATGAAGTGGCATTTGTGCTTGAGTTTGTAAAGAAGACGCTTGCCGGAGAAACACAGAAATAATTTTGTGTCGCTGCAAAGCTTGCAATAACAGCATTTGAAAATATCCCTCCGACTCCGACAGCATACCATGCATTTGTAGTTTGTATCACCTGGTCGGAACAGCTGCCGAACAGGTCTGTTGCGGCCTGGATAGCATATGTTCTTGCATCCGCAAATGTTGAATTCGGTGTGAGATAAACAGTAAGGTTACGGAACGCAATCGCATTCGCATCTGTTAGACCGATTCCATTTATCGTATACGGGTTGCCGAGATCATTAACACCGCTTCCGCCAACTGTCAGTAAATAATACCAGAAGTTCTGAACACCGCTGTCATAGTGAACGATGTCACCGAAATGCCAGTATGTTCCCCCATAGGTATCTGCACATTCAAAGTCATTTGGGTTGGCGAGGTTTCGTATAGGCGTACCTCCCGAGCCGGGAATAATAATCTGGTCGCCGCAAAACCATGTCGCAAATGCCGGATCATATTTGAAACGAATTGTGTTACCCATGATGTCGCTGAATGATTCGTTCAGTGCACCCGATTCGCCTGCGTATACGAGCCCTGCCGAAAGCTCCGTGACTCCGTGTGTGATCTCATGCCCGACAATTTCCAGCGAGGTAAGCGGAGTGTACTGAAATCCGTCGCCGTCGCCATAAGTCATTTGAGTACCGTCCCAGAAAGCATTTACATAATTGGTGCTGTAATGAACATAGCTGAGAATCGTTCCGCCCAGATTATCAAAAGAATTGTAACCATACGAGGTGTAATAATGATCATAGGTTTTTTCTGCGCCGAAATGTGCATCCATTGCAGCATTGTCGTAAGCAAAAGACCATACGTTTGTCGTATTTACAAAATCTACAGCACCAGGATAGCTTGAGCCATGCTGAAGATTTCTTGTAATAATTCCATTCCCTGTGCCGCGTGCGCTTTCACGCAGCCTGTAACTGGCAGCAGACACACTGTCTGTTCTGATTGTCTGGGTTCCGCTGTATCGCGTTACTGCTGTTCCTGAAACATCAATGGTTTCTATCCTGTTTACTTTTTTCAGGATTTTTCCGGATATCGCATCAATATAAATCCAGTTACGGCTCAATGGTTTTTCTCCGTACACATCGGTTTTGTAAGCGAGCCTGAAGCCTTCATCAGTTTTAAAAATTACAAGTTCAGGAGGAGAGATAACAGCAGCATCAGTTTTATAAATCTCTGCGCCGATATTTTTTTTCGCAATCTTTAAAGCTTCAGCAGAAGTTATGGAAGGCTGGGAAATCGTATTGATACCCGGATAGTACTCTCCATTCGCAGAAATTATTTTTCCGTCGCGTGTGTGTACGATGTACATTGAATATTCAACAGGAATATTCCTGTACAGCTGCCGGTAACGGAAATGTATAAATCCTGATTTATCCGGTTCGGTTTTCAACAACATCAGGCCGTCCTCGGGCCTGCTCTTAAAAACGGATTGTTGTAACCAGCTGATTGCATCAGAGGCTTGCAAAAAAGCTGTTTCGCTGTTCCTCACAAATGAAATGCTTTTTCTGTTCTCATCGATTCTGACTTCAGAAGAACCTTTAACCAGTTCATCTGCTCTTGTACCGTAAAATGTTTGAGCCGATGAAGAGAGAGATGTGAGAAATAAAAAGACGAATGAAATGATCAGTGTGTTAAGCTGTTTGAACTTCATATCTTAAAGATTATATTTTTTAAAGTGGTTAACCAAATGTATAACTATAAACTTAAAAACCAAGACTTTTTGCACTAAGACTTAAGTCTTATTTATTCATTCAAAAACAATCAGCCGGAAAAAAAAGAAGCTTTGTTTTAGATATGGACGTTGGATTTAAACAGCTTTATAGCAATAGCAAGCAGAACGATTCCGAAAACTTTTCTCACGATGTTTATGCCTCCGGGGCCGAGCAATTTTTCAAGAAAAAGGAGGTTTTTTAAAACCAGGTAAACAAGAATGATGTTCAGAAAAATTGCGATGAGAATTGTCTCGACTGCATACGCTGAGCGGAGTGACAGAAGAGTTGTCATTGTTCCGGTTCCGGCAATCAGAGGAAAAGCAATCGGCACAACTGATGCTGTTGCGGGAAGCTCATCCTTGTAAAGCTTGATGCCAAGGATCATTTCAAGAGCAAGAAAAAATAAGACAAGAGAACCTGCAATGGCAAAAGATGCCACATCCACACCAAGAAAATCCAGGATGTTCTGCCCGATAAATAAAAATACAACCATGATGATCAATGAAACGAGGGTTGCCTTTTCCGGGTGTATTGTACCAACTCTTGTACGGATAGAAAGGATTGCAGGAATAGATCCGATCACATCGATCACTGCAAAGAGGATGGCAGAGACGGTGAGAATTTCATGGAAGTTGAGAGTCACAGTGCAAATGTAACTGTTAAAGGGAGAAGTCCATAGTCTACAGTCAACGGTCCACAGTCGACAGTTTTGGCTCTCGAATTTTAAACAGTAATTCTAAAAAAATAAAATATTTTTTTTCCGACACTCAAACTGTGGTCCGTTGACCGTGGACTGTCAACGCCTAATTACCCATTCAACGCCTCAGCACCGGCAACGATTTCAAGAATCTCACCTGTGATTGCAGCCTGGCGGGCTTTGTTATAATTGATCCGCAGCTCTTTTAAAAGATCAGTTGCGTTGTCGGTTGCTTTGTTCATGGCAGTCATACGTGCGCCATGCTCAGAAGCATTTGAATCAAGCAATGATTTATAAAGCTGTATGCGGATCGCTTTCGGAATCAGCTGAAGAACCAATTCTTCTTTGTTGGGTTCAAAAATGTAATCGTGTGTATATTTCTGCTTCTCTTCTTTTCCTTCCTTCTTAACCGGAGGAGTAATCGGGAGAAGCTGTTCAACCTGTACGTACTGAACCGCTGCATTCTTGAACTGGTTGTAAATAATTTCAACCTTATCGTACTTGCCTTCGGCATATTCTTTCATTATTGTTTCAGCAATCTCCGAAGCAGCTTCGAAATTGAGACGGGTATAAATGTCGTTCCTGTTTCCTCCGTAGATATTTGGATTCTTTGAATAAAAGTCGGACGCTTTTTTTCCGATGCAGAGGATTTTTACATTTCCTTCTTTCGCCAGATCAGCATACTGCTCGCGAAGCATCCTGTTCACTGTCCTCACGATGTTTGCGTTGAAGCCACCGCAAAGTCCGCGATTGGAATTAATCGCAACGATCAGAACTTTTTTAACCGGCCGTACAGCTGCAAATGCGCCACCTGCACTGCTGTCGAGCGTGGAAGAAATATTTTCCATGATCTCCCTCAGCTTCTTTGCATACGGACGCATCTGAACGATTGCATCCTGCGCGCGTCTCAGCTTGGCAGCACTCACCATCTTCATCGCTTTTGTAATCTGCTGCGTGGAGATGACTGATGCTATTCGGTTGCGGACTTCTTTTAAATTGGCCATTTTTTTAACTTACAGTAAATAAAAAGCAGTATACAATTGTCTGCTTCATTATAGTCTACTGTCTACTTTTAATTTTTATATTTTGAAATAAGCTCCCTGGCAGTCTTTTCAAGAATGGAAGTAACTGCATCATCAATCTGTCCTTTCTTAATAGTATCTAATGTAGATTTTTGCTGTGCTTCAAGTAAGTTCAGATATTCCGCCTCAAATTCTTTTACACGCTTCACAGGAACTTCTTTCAGCAATCCTTTTGTTCCAAGGTAGATGATTGCCACCTGGTGTTCAACACGCATCGGTGAGTATTGTAATTGCTTCAGGATTTCCACGTTGCGCGCTCCTTTATCGAGAACCGCTTTTGTAGAAGCATCCAGGTCGGATCCGAATTTTGAAAACGCTTCAAGCTCGCGGTACTGTGCCTGGTCGAGCTTTAATGTTCCCGCAACTTTTTTCATCGATTTGATCTGTGCATTTCCACCTACACGTGATACGGAAATACCTACGTTGATCGCAGGACGTACACCGGAGTTAAATAGATTTGCCTCGAGGAATATCTGTCCGTCGGTAATTGAAATCACATTCGTGGGAATGTAAGCAGATACGTCACCGGCCTGTGTTTCAATAATAGGGAGAGCGGTTAATGATCCGCCTCCTTTTACAAGATGTTTGATTGTATCAGGAAGATCGTTCATCTTCTTTGCGATCTCGTCGGAGTTGATGACTTTCGCTGCACGCTCCAGCAAACGGGAGTGGAGGTAGAATACATCGCCGGGATAAGCTTCACGTCCTGGAGGTCTTCTAAGCAACAGAGAAACTTCACGGTAAGCAACAGCCTGCTTTGATAAATCATCATACACGATCAATGCAGGACGGCCTGTGTCGCGGAAAAATTCTCCGATTGCAGCGCCCGCCATCGGTGCGAAGAACTGCATCGGCGCCGGATCAGAAGCGGTTGCTGAAACAACTACTGTGTATGGCATGGCGCCATTTTCAGTAAGGGTTTTTACAATCTGTGCAACCGTTGATCCTTTTTGTCCGATGGCAACATATATACAGAATACCGTTTTACCGGCTTCGTAAAATTCTTTCTGGTTGATGATTGTGTCGATGCAAACTGCCGTCTTTCCTGTCTGGCGGTCGCCGATAACCAATTCCCGTTGTCCACGGCCGATCGGAATCATTGCATCAACGGCTTTGATACCTGTTTGCAGCGGTTCGTTCACCGGCTGGCGGAAAATTACTCCCGGCGCTTTACGCTCAAGCGGCATTTCAAAAGTTTCGCCTGTAATCGGGCCTTTGCCGTCGATCGGTTTCCCGAGAGTGTCGACTACGCGGCCAAGCATTCCTTCACCGACATTGATAGAACCGATTTTCCCGGTACGTTTAACAACATCACCTTCCTTGATATCGTTGGATGATCCGAGCAATACAGCTCCGATATTATCTTCTTCAAGGTTAAGCACGATTCCGCGCAGTCCTGTTTCGAATTCGATGAGCTCTCCGGCCTGAACTTTTGTCAAACCATAGATACGCGCAATTCCGTCGCCTACCTGTAAAACGGTTCCCACTTCTTCAAGCTCAGTTTCTGTTTTGAAGCCTGCGAGCTGCTGACGCAAAATCGCTGATACTTCATCTGGTCTTACTTCTGCCATTTTATTGTGTATTTAATTATTTTTCTTTTTCAATTTTTAAAGTCGACAGTCGACAATTTATTAAGTCGACAATCAGCACAGTAATTTTTGTCTACTGCCTTTTGTTTATTGTCTGCTTAATTTTTCCTCACATACGGATTCGAAGAAAACTCTTTGGTGAGCTTTCTCAGATCGCTTGCAATGCTTGCATCGTATTGTGTGTCGCCCATTCGCAGAACAAATCCGCCAATGAGATTCTTATCTACTTTTTCAATCAGCTCAATTTCAGAGTTCACGCTGTTTTTAATAATGCGGTAAACCTCGCTTCGTAATTTATCATCCAGTCCGACTGCAGAAGTAATAACAGCAGTTTGAATTCCTTTAAACCGTTTATACTGATTCACAAATTCTTTTGCAATGCCTTCGAGGTATGCTTCGCGGCCTTTCCGGGTGATGATATCGAAGAATGCAATTGACAGCTTATTCATTTTTCCTTCGAACACTTTCGTAAGGATGCTTAATTTTTTATCACCATGAATAATCGGGTTGGCAAGCAGCAGCGAGAGATCACGGTTTTGCTCGCATACTGCAACGAACAGCTTCATGTCGGCGCCGACAGCATCCATCACTCCTGTCTCGCGTGCGAGATCAATCAGTGATTTAGCGTATCGTTTAGCTACTTTAGTTTCTATCATGGCCTCATCCCAACCCTCCGCGGAGGAGAGGGCGTTTTTAGTTAAGAGAAATATCTTTAATTAAATTATCCATCAGTGCTTTCTGCTTCTCATCATTACTAAGCTCCTGGCGGAGGATTTTTTCTGCAATCTCAATACTCATTTTAGCAACCTGGTTTTTTAATTCCGTGATTGCAGCCATCTTTTCATTGTTGATTGCTTCGCGTGCCGAAGCCATAATCTTGTTGGCTTCTGCCTGGGCTTTTCCTTTTGCTTCTGCAATAATTGAATCCTTGGTGTCGCGTGCTTCTTTCAGCATCTTGTCGCGTTCGCTACGGGCTTCATTCAGCAAACGTTCGTTGTCTGATTTAAGCGCAGCCATTTCTTCTTTGGCTTTTCTTGCCGTGTTGAGCGCTTCTTCGATATTCTGCTCGCGTTCCTTCAGCGATTTCATGATCGGCTTCCACGCATACTTCTTCAAAAGAAAAAGTACGATGCTGAACGAGACCAGCATCCAGAATAAAAGCCCGATGTCAGGAGTTACTAATTTCATGTTTAATTTATTTTAGTTGACACTTGGCAAACAGGCAGCTGGCAAACCGATCGTTGATTTTGCCAAATGCATATTGCCAACTGCAGTTTTCAAATTATGACGCAAGACCAACGATAAATGCAAGAGCCACAGCTGCAAGAGCTACTCCTTCTACAAGAGCCGCTGCAACGAACATGTTTGCAACCAGGTCGCCTTTCATTTCCGGCTGACGTGCCATAGACTCAAGCGCGCTTCCGCCGATATTTCCGATTCCGATGCCTGCACCTACTGCTGCAAGACCTGCACCCACTACTGCTCCTGCTTTTGCAATAGCTACATCTGCTAATAAAATTGATAATACTGTCATAGGTTTAATTTTTATGTGTTATGATTGGTTTAATGATGTTCGCTTTCAACTACTGCCATCCCGAAATAGATAGCCGATAAGAATGTAAATACAAATGCCTGTAAAAACCCGACGAGCAATTCAAGCAGGTTCACAAATATTGTAAAGGCCACAGAAGGAACTGCAGTTCCCAGGCCTGCGCCTGAAGACGCTCCGCCTGCTACGAAGATGAGACAGAAGAATACAAGTAATACAATGTGTCCTGCCAGGATATTTGCAAAAAGCCGCACCATCAGTACGAAAGGTTTCAGGAAAACCCCGATCACTTCGAGGATGGTAATGATAGGCAGTACATAAATGGGAACGCCAGGCATTGCAAAAATATGACGCCAGTAATTTTTATTCGCAATGAAAAGGGTAATCACCAGTGTAAATGTTGCAAGCACAAGAGGAACGGCAATGTTTCCTGTAACGTTAGCTCCGCCCGGGAAAACCGGGATCAACCCAAGAAGGTTAGTGATCCAGATAAAAAAGAAAATTGTAAGAAGGTACGGCATGAAACGCGCATAATGTTTTTCACCGATTGCCGGTTTAGCAATATCATCTCTTACAAAAAGTACAATAGGTTCAACCGCTGCCTGCAGTCCGCGCGGTGCTTTGTCTTTATTTCTTGTATATGCTTTTGCAACTGAAATGAAAACAAGAAGCATGATGGCAGCCGAAATAAAAATGGCAAGTACATTTTTTGTGATAGAGAAATCAGTAAAAGATGAGCCGTCTTCGGAAACAACCTGTCCTTCTTCTAATTTATATCCGTTGTAAGAAGCTTTTCCATGTTCAAAGCGGCCCGAAGAAAAAATGCTCAGTCCTTTTTCTTTGCTGTATATGATTACCGGCAATGGAATAGAAACAGGATGTTCGTGGCTTCCCCATAAATGCCATTCGTGTGCATCACTGATGTGATCCATGACAAGCTTACCCGGGTTAAAGCCTTCGTGCGCATCATGATGCTCTGCTACAGCCTCCGATGAAGATGAATCGGCTGCCTCTGATTCACTTGCAGATGCAAAAGACCAGGCGGCAAGGAAAAAAACCGTTGCAGCCAGGAATTTATAAAGAGTTGATTTTATGTGCTTAATAATGCGTTGCATTTGCTTGTAAGCTGCTTTTTTTAAAGAGGGTGCAAAAATAGAATTTTAATCTTTATTTAAAAACGTTGACCCGTTTTTGTTTACAGAATATTTTAACCGGGAAAAAGTGTGATTTAAAATGATTTTTCAGGAATTGGACGAGAGAGGACTCTCTGTTTTATCTGCAGGCTTGCTTTTGAAATACCCGTAAATAACAGAAACTTCAAATACTGTCAGCAATACATAGATCACAAAAAAATTGCTGATAAATGCAGTTGCCTTTCCGGAATTCAGCAACGCATATCCCACCATCACGGCGAGAAAGAGAAAAAATTTCACAGCAGTTGCAAGCATAAAATAAGAAACTATGCTGCGGCCGCCCTTGGCAGCATTCCGAAGCGCCCCGAAATGGAACAGGGCTGTAACCACGAAGAAAAATACCACGAGGTACAATGGATGGTTGTAATAGAATTTTTCAGGAATGTCGTTTTTTATCCAGGCAAATGCAGCATAAATCAATGCGCAGTAAATAATGAGCTTGATTAAAAACAGGATGAAATTATTTTTCATGGACTTTCCGGCAACGAAACGCGAAAGTAAAATTATTGCCCGAAAAAAAAATAATTATTTCTTAATAAAATCTTTGATGGCAAAATAGATTGCGACAAAAACAGAAAAGAGTGCCAGCGAGGCTGTAAAAACAGGCGTCTTCATCTGGTAATGCCTGTCGAGCCAAACGCCTAAGTAGCTGCCGGCGAAAATGATTGCTGCCATCTGGAAAACCATGACAGAATATTTTGCATACGTGTTAAGCGGATTTTTCTTTTGAGAGGGCATTCACAGTGGTGTTCTCGCCTTGTTTGATATCCTTGATTACAGGTCCCATGTTGCAAGAACCGGTAAATGTAGCGCCTACTTCAACTACCAGCTTGCCGGTTAAAATATCTCCAATGATTTTGGATGTTGATTTCAGGAAAAGCAATTCCGATACAGTTGTTTTTCCTTTTATGGTCCCTGATATATCGGCATTCTGCCCGTTTACATCGCCTTCAACTATTCCTGTCGGACCAATTACAACTTTTGCTTTCGAAGTCACAGATCCATACACTGTTCCGTCAATACGGATGTCCCCGGCTGAACGTATGCTTCCCTCAATTACAGTTCCTGAACCGATCAGGTTGATTCCTGATGACACATTTTCTGTGCTCTTATTATTCATCATCTCTGGTTCGTTTTTTATGCTCTTATTAAACATGACCTTCAACCTGTTAGAGAGGCATCTTAAATTGCCTGTGCGTTTTAGATCAGACAAAGATATTTAAATCTTCTGCAAAAAAAATCGCTTTAACAGTGTCCTTATCTCAATGCAAGGTTTTGCACGGAATGACATCATAAAATAAACAATGATAAATTACAACGAATTATTAACATCAAATTATGGCAAATGACATTAAAATACAAATTACTTTATCTTTTGACTTTATAAATAGAAGATTCCTGAAAGAGCCTTACAAAAGTTAAGGGTTCAGATCACTTATAAAAATGACTGTAGAAGTCATAATAATCATCCAGCTTTTTCTCATTCAGAAAAGAGGAAAAGTTATTTGCTGAGATGATAAATTGCTGGTAAGCATTCGGGTTCAGGTTTCCATACACCTCATCATTATCGTAGAGGCCATTGTAATATTCCACAGCTTCATCCTTGTTCGCAAAATCCCTGATAACGATAATCTGGAGACGATGATCATACAGCCGGTTGCTGATATTATATCCTTTCAGGTCATAGTATTTAGCATCGTAATTAGAGAGTTTGTTTTTGAGTGAGTCGCCGTTAATAGGTCCACCGATGTTCTGAAAAGCGATGACAACAAGTTGAACAGTATCCGGGTTATATACATAAAGCCGCTGCACCGTGTCAGCAGCAGGAGGCGGCATGTCGCCTTTCATATCGCCGGAATTTCCATGGATATAATCAAGAATATCCTGAGCCTGCTCTTTTACAGGATCGCTTGAATAATTTCTGATGATGTCCTGGAGCGCCAGCTCGAATGATTTCACATTCTGTGTTCTTCCGATCGACAATGCTTTCAGGTAATCGAATTTCGGAATAAGAATATTCTGCGGATAAAGAATATCCGATTCGCCTTTACGCTGGATCACAGAAGCATATTCCCCATTGAGGTATTTGCGGTATGTTTCCTCGTAATAAATTTCAAGCTTTGATTTTTTACCGGCCATCTCTGCCGCATAATTCGGGTTGCGGATAATCTCTGCATACTCGCTGTCGCCGAATTGCGTCAGGATAATGTTTTTATAATAGTCTGCTCTTTGTCTTTCAGCCAGTGTTGTGTAGATACGGTAAAGCTGGTAATAGGATTGAAGCTCGTATTTATTCTTCGGATATTTTTCAAGCAGTTCTTCGAACATAATAGCCGCTTCCCTCGGATCATTCAGCTGATCTTTGTAGAGCATGGCTGCATTGTAATATGCATCGATAATTTTATTGTTCGATTTGTCAATCGCAGCCTGGTCAGAAGGTATGCTTTTCAAAAAGCTTTCTTTCTTCTCAGCGAAAGCATCCTTGCCTGATTTATCATCGGTTGTATCGGCTGCAACAGTTTCTTCTTCTTCTTCAGTCTGGATCACAGTCTCTTTGCTGCTGCGCCTCCAGTTGTCTTCAAGCTTACGGTTGCCCCACTTTTTGGTGAACTCGTTAAGCCCGAAGCTGATGGCCTGCACGTTATAGAAATACCAGTTCGATCCGCTTTCACTGTTGAATTTATTTTCTTCACCCAGGTTCCCGGTGAAAATCTGGTTAACCTGTTGTTCCTGTTTCAGCTTTTCTTTTTCAGCTTCTTCTTTGTTGAGCTTGTCGACAATCAGCTGCTCACGGTCGTGCACAGAAAGTTTTGAAAGCTGCTGAAGGCTGTCCTCGAGCTGGATTGTGCGCAGGTACTTGATGAGTTTTGTTAGTGTGTTCCGTTTATTCAGAATCTCAGAATAGGTAGGGTAGTCATTGGTGAGGTAGGTAACCGTGCTGTCGTAATACGCCTGTGCTCTTTTGTAATCCGGCTTTGCAAAATAAATTTTTCCAAGCTCTAAATAAGAAAGCGCCTTCTGGTTTACGTTGCTTGTGCTTGCTTTCACCGATTGGTTGAGGTAATCAATGGCTTCGGTTTCGTTATTTTCTTTTTGAGAGATACCCGCTAAAGCATAATAGATCTGGTCGAAATAATCTTTGTTCTTCGGATCCTTTTTCATTTTCAGCAATTCTTTTTTCACTGTCTCGCCGGTTTTATCTTCGGCATCATAACAGCGTGCACGGTTGATGCGTGCATTGAAAGCCATCTCGTACACAGGATTCATCTTAATTACTTTTGTGTAGAGGTTAAAAGCCCGCTTGTAATCATTCTGCTTCTGGTAAAGCTGGGCAAGGATGAACATATAGCGTATCCTGTCATTTCTTTTTTTGGCAAGGATGGAAGCTTTTTTGAGATGCTCAATTCCTTTCTGAACATTTTTTGTCTGCAGGTAAAAATCCGCAGCTACCGCTTCGTACTCGCCTTTCAGCTTTCGCGGCATATCCTTCTGGTTGCGGAGGTAATCGAGCCTGTCTTCTGCATCTCTCAGCTGCGTAAGCTCGAGGTAACATTTTGCAAGCCACAATGAGGCAGCAAAGCGATTGTCTTCGGTTTTATAAGTTGACTCAACGTACTTGAACGTTTCAATGGCATCGAAATATTCATGCTTGAAAAAAAGAGCTTTGCCGTACACCATCCAGTTGTCGTCGATCCAGTGTTCTGCCGAAGGAATTTCACTTCCGTTTTTGTTGATGAGTGTATGCCGTGAAATTACAGTCGACGTGCGTTTGATGGCATCATCCATCTGCGGATAAATCGCTTTTGCTTTTGCTTTGTCGCCGTATTTAAAAACAGAAAGAACGCGGTCGTATTTATCTTCATGTGAATCGGCCAGTTTTTGCTCGCCGTCTTCAAGCTTCAGCGTTGCATTGAATAAGCCATTGTAATGAGCTGACAGGTTATGAAAAGTCCGGTTGATGAACGTGTTCTTTGTGTTAGAACAAGCCATCAAAACTGATAACAGGATTAAAAAGAGAAGCCTTCCGGCTTTTAATTTATACATTTGAAACAGCGCGCTGCAGTCAGGAATGGTAATAACTGCAATCCTGCAAAATTATTTTATTTTTTCTATCTACGACAGGAATACGGACGAATGTGCAAATGCCGCCGAATTCAAGGAATCAGGGGATTATTATTAGCCTGCACATTACGGGGGTTCATTATTTTATTATCGATATTTGACCGGTAATTATAAATCCATTTGGCAAACGAAAACAAAAAGAAAAGGTTTTTTCAACGCCTGAAAAACAAGTACAGGCTGGTTGTGATGAACGAACAGACGCTTGAGGAGAGCGCTTCCTTCAGCCTGCGTCCTCTGAATGTATTTGTTGGCGCCGGAATTTTAATCATTTTCCTTATCACGCTCACAACTTTTATCATCGCCTTTACTCCTTTGCGCGAATACATTCCCGGTTACGCCGATGTAACAATGCAGCGTAAATTGTATTCGCTGGCGGTGAAGGCAGATTCAATGGAGCGGGCGCTGAATGCACGCGATCTCTATATTCAAAACATCAATAACGTAATTAACGGAAACTTCGAACCGGTTCCTGGAGAAAATAAGAAAATGCAGGGAGCAAAATATGATACCATTCACTCACTGAAAAAATCCTTCCAGGATTCATTGCTCCGGAAAGAAATTGAGTCACAGGATCAATACACACTGGGTGTCAGAGATAATTCCTCCTTTTCCAACATGAGCGGCTTTTTATTTTTCCCGCCGGTGAAAGGAACTGTTACCAACCGCTTTGACCCGGTTAGCAAGCATTACGGAATTGATATCGTGAGCAATGCCAATGAAGTTATAAAGAGCACGCTCGACGGCACTGTGCTGATTGCCAACTTCACTTCTGAAACCGGTTATGTGATTGCCATACAGCATTCAAACAACCTGCTTTCTTTCTACAAGCACAATTCATCGCTTCTGAAAAAACCCGGAGATTACGTGAAAGCAGGCGATGTGATTGCAATCATTGGAAACAGCGGTGAGCTGAGCAGCGGACCCCATCTTCATTTTGAGCTGTGGTATAATGGTACAGCGCTGGATCCTCAGAAATATATTTCGTTCTGAAAAAGTTTAATGATCAATTTTCAATGAGTATATTCTGAATTAAAATTTTTAAACGGTCACCGTATCACCTGATATTTGTAATTTTAAAAATTGTTTGATTGATCACTTGGTAATTGAATAAATGGGTCTTCTTTCTGTTTTAAGTAAACCTTTAGCGAAATTTATTGCACGTAAAACCCGTGCCTGGAGCGGCCGTCCTGTGGAATCGCAGGCGAAGGTTTTTTCTGATTTGCTGACAGGAGGAATCAATACTTTATTCGGCCGCGAACATAATTTTTCAGAAATAAAAAATTACGATGACTTCAAACAACGCGTTCCCATCCGTGATTATGAAGGCCTGAAACAATACATTGAAAAAATAAAGCAGGGAGAAGAAAATATTTTGTGGAAAGGCAAGCCGCTTTATCTTTCTAAAACTTCGGGCACCACTTCGGGCATCAAATATATTCCGATAACAAAAGAATCTCTTCCTAACCATCTTGATTCAACGCGCAATGCATTGCTGGCATACATTGCGGAAACAGGAAATTCAAAATTCCTCGATGGAAAGCTGATGTTTATATCCGGCAGTCCTGCCCTCGAGAAAATGAATGGAATTCCTGTGGGCCGGCTTTCGGGAATTGTGAACCATCATGTGCCGCAATATTTGCGGAGGCATCAACTGCCGACATACAAAACCAATTGCATAGAAGACTGGGAAGTAAAGGTAGATGCCATCGTTGATGAAACGATTCAGCAAAACATGACCTTTATCAGCGGCATTCCGCCGTGGGTGCAGATGTACTTCGACAAGCTTACTGAACGCACCGGGAAAAAAATCAAAGATATTTTCCCTGAATTTTCTCTTTTCGTTTATGGCGGTGTTAACTATGAACCGTACCGGCAGAAGTTTGAAAACACAATCGGAAAGAAAATCGATTCGATCGAATTGTATCCTGCTTCAGAAGGCTTCATAGCTTACCAGGATTCACAGAAAGATAAATCATTGCTGATGCTTTTGAATTCAGGGATTTTTTATGAGTTTATTCCTGCTGCTGAATTCTATAATGAAAAACCGACGAGGGTTTCGATCGGGGATGTTGAGTTAGGTGTCAACTACGCAATCATTCTCAATACGAATGCAGGTTTGTGGGGATACAATTTAGGCGACACGGTAAAATTTGTTTCAAAGAATCCGTTCCGTATTGTCATCACCGGAAGGATCAAACATTACATTTCTGCATTTGGCGAGCATGTAATTTCTGAAGAAGTGGAAAAAGCTTTGATGAGTGCTGCGCGCGAGCAGCACGCTGAAGTGATTGAATTTACTGTTGCTCCGCAGGTAAATCCCGCCGAAGGCGGACTGCCTTACCACGAATGGTTCATTGAATTTGCTTCACCGCCGCCGGATAAGGAAAAATTCCGCAACACGCTGGACAGAAATTTACAGGCGCTCAATATTTATTACCGCGACCTGATACATGGCCACATCCTGCAATCCCTGAAAATAGTGGCTTTGCAGAAGGACGCATTCATTTCTTTTATGAAATCCAAGGGCAGGCTGGGCGGTCAAAACAAGGTTCCGCGCCTGAGCAACGACAGGATGATGGCAGATGAATTGAAAAAATTTGCGGTAACTTCGCAGAAAATTACCCCGTGAAGAAACACGTAGCCATTCTTGGTTCAACCGGTTCAATAGGCACACAGGCGCTGGAAGTAATTCAGTTGCATCCCGAAAATTTTGAAGTGGAGTTGCTCACTGCAAACGGCAATGCCGATTTACTTGTTGCCCAGGCAAAAAAATTTCTTCCCAACACGGTTGTAATCGGTGATGAATCAAAGCTGCAGCTTGTTCGTGATGCACTGAAGGATTTACCAATAAAGGTTTTTGCCGGCGATGCCGCAATTGCGCAGTCGGTTGCAATGGATGATATTGATATTGTCCTTACAGCACTTGTAGGTTATGCAGGCTTGAAACCAACGCTGGAAGCGATCCGTGCCGGAAAGCACATTGCTTTGGCGAATAAGGAAACGCTTGTAGTTGCCGGGGAGCTTATCACAGCGCTTGCAAAAGAAAAAGGAGTGAACATTTATCCTGTCGATTCTGAACACTCTGCAATTTTTCAATGCCTCGCAGGAGAATGGCATAACCCGATTGAAAAAATTTACCTCACTGCTTCCGGCGGCCCTTTCCGCGGGAAAGACAAAAACTTTCTTTCATCAATAAAGAAAGAGCAGGCGCTGAAGCATCCGAACTGGGACATGGGTGCGAAAATCACCATCGACTCAGCATCATTGATGAATAAAGGATTGGAGATGATTGAAGCGAAATGGCTTTTCGGACTCAATGCATCGCAGATTGATGTGATTGTCCATCCGCAAAGCATCATCCACAGCATCGTTCAGTTTGAAGACGGAAGCATGAAAGCGCAGATGGGCCTGCCCGACATGAAACTCCCGATACAATATGCGCTTGGATACCCGCAACGGTTGAAATCGGATTTCAAAAGGTTTGACTTTTCGAATTGTTTGTCACTTACATTTGAAAAAGCCGATAAGGAAACTTTTCGTAATCTTGCATTGGCGACAGAAGCGATGCAGCGTAGCGGTAATATGCCATGCATTGTGAATGCAGCGAATGAAATTGCAGTCGCTGCTTTCCTCCGCGACCGGCTGGGGTTTCTTGAAATGTCGGATGTGATTGAAGACTGCATGAACAAAATTTCTTTCATCCCTCAACCATCTTATGAGGATTACGTAGAAACCGACAGCGAGACTCGTAAGCGCGCCCTTGAACTGTTACCTGCGTAATGGTAAAATGCCCGGAGAAATTCCCAGCCAAGCAATTAAAATTCAATTCAACCGTTTATATAAACCAGTTTTGTACGATCAATCAACAATAATTATCAGAAATAAATGGCTGGATTAATTATGGCAGCTCAGCTTATCCTGGGCCTGGCAATACTTGTAACACTTCATGAGCTCGGACATTTTCTTGCAGCCCGCGCTTTCGGAATACGCGTCGAAAAATTTTACCTCTTCTTCGATGCATGGGGCTTTAAGTTCTTCAGCTTTAAAAAGGGAGATACAGAATACGGAATCGGATGGCTTCCGCTTGGCGGGTATGTCAAGATCTCCGGAATGGTAGACGAAAGCATGGATACAGATGCACTGAAGCAGCCGCCGCAGCCGTGGGAATTCCGTTCCAAGCCGGCATGGCAGCGGTTGATTGTAATGGTTGCCGGGGTAACTATGAATGTGATCCTCGGTATTGCCATCTATGCATTTACTCTTTTGCATTATGAACAAAAATACCTGGCAAATGATGCGGTGAACGACGGCATTTATGCATTCGAGCTTGGAAGCAAAATAGGCCTGCAGACCGGCGATAAGATAATTGCAATCAACGGAAAACCCTTCACGCGTTTTGATGATCTTCTTTCGGGACGGGTTCTTTTCGGAACCAAACTTACCGTTGACAGGAACGGCAAAACCATGGAGGTAGTTGTACCAGATGATTTTTACAGGCAGGTTGCACAGGCAGGCAGGGGAAATTTTATCAGCACACGCCGGTGGACTCTTGTTATCGACAGTATTGTGCCTGGGAAACCGGCTGAGATGGCTGGCCTCAAAAAAGGTGATCAGCTGATTGCAGTCAACGATTCACAGTTTTCCACGCCAATGGAATTCAGGAATATGATCCTGACAAATAAAAACAAATCCATTTCTGTAGAAGTTCTGCGCAATAAGGATACTGTTGCGCTTCAGCCTGTGGTCAGCGATTCCGGAACCATAGGAATTATTCAGAGCTGCGTGTTTGGAGATTACCCTTATACAAACTATACATTATCCTCAGCCATCAGTTTCGGAGCATCGGATGCTGTGGATGCAATTATTTCCAACCTGAAAGGGCTGAAACGGATTTTCACCGGACATGAAAAGGCCAGCGATTCGCTTCAGGGTCCCATTGGCATTGCTACAATTTATGGCGGAGTGTGGGACTGGCGGAGGTTCTGGGTCATCACCGGATTGCTTTCGATGATCCTTGCCTTCATGAACATACTGCCGATTCCTGCCCTTGACGGCGGCCACACGATTTTCCTGGCAATTGAATCCATTACGAAGAAAAAATTCTCTGATAAATTTATGGAGCGTGCACAGGTTGTGGGAATGGTGATCCTGATAGCATTGATGGTTTATACCATCGGGAATGATATCTGGAAACACGTGATTAATTAAGAGAATCTGTTTACATATTTAATATGCCTTTCCAGCACAGTGGGATCCGAAGCTTGGAATTCACGTGACTTGAAGTCGCGGC
>JADMIO010991009.1_pt1 | contig 53227 bp, 55 predicted proteins | sample 8958161 | NCBI WGS metagenome assembly JADMIO01 (sample SAMN16585339, study PRJNA669376) | soil metagenome | isolation source: Crop rotation soil | place: USA: Cullars Rotation, Alabama | collected 2011 | reverse complement strand
CGCGACAACTTGTCCACGTGGAATTCTAAGCTTAGGATCCCAATGTGCTGGAAATTGCGCTCGCTCAGACTCTCGGAATCTCTGCCGAGGAGATCACGGGCGGCGATCCGCGCCTGACTGGCGCGAACGGGCGCACCGCCGTTGCCGCCTACCGCGCGGCGTACGAGATCGAATGCTTCTTCGCGTCTCAGGCGCAGCCCACTCGCTCCGATCTCGTCGCGACCAGCTTTCGGCTGGGTCGGCGGGGCCAGCGGCTCACTGCGTGACTCTTCTGCTTTCACATGTCGATCGCGGCCGTTGCGATCCCGACCGCGGCCGCGGCGTCCGCGACGCGAACGATCTTCGCCGTCTTCGTCGGTAACCAGGCGTGGTGCTGGAGGCGCGGCCGCTTCAGGAGCCGGTGCAGCGACGGCCGCGGTTTCACGCGGTGGTCCAACCTCGAATTGTCCGTTCTCCAGCTTGGTCAGCGTCAACAGACCGCGGTGCGCTGCTTCGGCGACGAAACGTGAGAACTTCGACATGCCGAGGTTCTTTTCGTCGAAGGAGCTGTCGATCTGCTGCATCACCTGCTTCAATCGATCGGCGCGCATGACGTCGTTGTTGCGCTGCATGCGCTCGATCGCTTCGGTGACGAGCTCCCACGGATCCTTCTTGACGACTTCCTCTTCCCCGCTCTTCACGAGTCCCGCGAGCGCGTTGTAGCTGTAGTACTCGTCGCAGTTCATGACGAGCAGATCGCTCGACGACTCGCGAATGCCGACACCGATGACGTACTTGCCGTATTCCTTGAGCTTCGTGACGAGGCTGGCGAAGTCGGAATCGCCGGAGAGAAGAATGAAGGTGCCGATTTCGGGGCGAGTGAACACCAGCTCCATCGCATCGACGGCAAGTCGAATGTCGGTCGCGTTCTTTTTCGCGGAGCCGTACGCCGTCGCCATGATCATGTCGATGGACGCTTCAGCGAGCGGAACGACGTACTGTGGATAGCGTCGCCAGTCAGCGTACGCGCGCTGGACGGAGACTTTGCCTTTGACGATGTCGGAGGAGAGCAGGTTTTTAAGCTCCGTCTGAAGCTCGGAGCGAATGCCCATCGTGACGTTGTCGAAGTCGATGAGCAGTGCTGCGTTTGGTGCGTGGTGGGAGGGCGAGGTCTGTGACTGTGCGGGCGACATTGCCTGGGGCCCGCGGTGGATCGGTTTTACTGCGTGTGGCCCTCGATGTACCGGAGGGCCGTGTCGGTGCCCGCCACCGGAGTGTGCGGGGGACCGATGTTGCCGAGTACTCATTTTTTTTGGGAATTACCTAGTGTGCCTGGCTGCGTGCCCGCGATTTCAACGCTTTTTGGGGGCTGCACACCATTCGGTGACCCTGCGACAATCATCGCAGGCGGTGCGTCTTCAGGTCCACGCGAGCGCGTCAACTTTGTTGACCGATTGCTGGATCCTCGAAGTCGCGTCGTCGGGGTATAATTTATATCTAACCCCCCATGAATCAACTGCGTTTCCGCACGCGACTGGTGCTCATCCTGTCGCTGTTCGCGATTGTTCCCGCGCTGGTCCTGACCCTGTTATGGAGTGGAACCGTCAGCACGGTGATGCCATTCGTGACCGGGCAATCAGCGTGGGACAGTCTGGCTGTTAGTGGTGAACGCGCGATCGCGGCAGCGCGTCAAGCACCGCTGACGGCCGCGCAAAAACGGGCAATCGACGCGCACGAGCGTGAGCTGCGCACGTCGGTCGAGAAAGCGCGTCAATACAGCTTCCTCGCCGAGCGAACGGTGCGGGTGATCGCGGTGGCGGGCGTGCTGGCGCTGCTGATTCTCACTGGTGCCGCTTCGCGAGTTGCCGGACATCTCAGCCGGCAGCTAAGCCGTCCGCTGGACGAGCTCGTTCGCTGGACCGATCTGATTGGACACGGGCAGCCTTTGCCGCCGCCGCCCGAGCCGACGGTCATCTCCCACAGCACGGAAAACGGGGATGACGGGCCGACGATGCAAGTGACACAAAGCAGAGTACGCGGCGCGCCGGAGTTCGAAACGCTGCGACGGAGCATGCGTGAGATGGTTTCGGAGCTCGAGCACGGACGCCGACAAGCGGTCGAAGCGGAACGCCTGCACGCGTTCCGGGAAAGCGCGCGTCGGGTCGCACACGAAATCAAGAATCCGCTGACGCCGATTCGCTTTGCGTTGGCGCGCCTCCGCGGTCAGGCGCCGGCAGCGCTGCAGGAAGATGTGAGTGTGATTGCCATGGAATCCGATCGACTGGACCGCATGGCCAAAAGCTTTGCCGAATTCGGACGTCTTCCCGAGGGCCCCGCTGCCGAAATCGACATCGGTGAACTCGTGCGCTACGCGGCGCGTAGCAGCGTTCCGCCGGAAATCGCGCTCGACCTGCAAGTCGACGAGAATCTGCCCCACGTCTTTGGCCACAACGGCGCACTGGCCGGAGCCTTGAGCAATGTGTTATTGAATGCTGTCGATGCGTCGGGCAATCGTGGGCGCATCACGGTGAAAGCATTGAAAGCGAATCTGAACGGCCGCGATGCAGTTCGCATCTCCGTTGCTGACAATGGTAAGGGAATCGCGCCGCAGAACGTGGAGACGATCTGGGAGCCGTATGTCACCAACAAGCCGGGCGGCACCGGACTCGGCCTGGCAATCGCGCGGCAAGCGATCTGGGCGCATGATGGAACGGTGAACGCAACCAGCACCCTGGGAGAGGGTACTGAAATACAATTCACGATACCCGCGAACGGCGCTGCCGCCGTGAGGAAAGAATAATGGGCCCGGAAATACTCGTTCCTTTCGGCGCGTTCGCCACCGCCTGCATCATGGGTATCGGCATTCCCATCGCACGCGCCTATGCGCGCAAGCTCGACGCACAGTCGAAGAATCCCAGCGTGCCTTTCGAAGTGACGAGTCGCCTCGAGCGCATGGAGCAGGCGATCGAAGCGGTGGCGATCGAAGTGGAGCGCATCTCGGAAGGTCAGCGCTTCACGACGCGGCTCCTGTCCGAGGGAAGGACGGCCGGCCAGGCGTCGATTCCGCCAGCATCGGTGAGCGCTGCGCCCAACAAGTCATAAGTGCCGATCGTTCTAATCGCCGACGATGAGCTGAACATCCGGCGAATGGTCGGCGCACTGCTGACAGCCGAAGGCTACGAAGTCACCGAAACACCGAGCGGGGTCGATGCCGTCGCGCGCGTCAAAGACACGGAGCCCGACATCGCGCTCATCGATCTGATGATGCCCGGCGATCTCGACGGCATGGCAACTCTGGCGCGACTTCGTGAAGTCGCGCCCGATCTTCCCGTGATCATGATGAGCGGACGGGCCGGTCTGGCGGACGCAGTCAAGGCAACGAAGCTCGGCGCGTTCAATTTTCTGGAGAAGCCGCTGACACCGGAGGGCGTGCTGCTCGCCGTCTCGTCGGCGCTCGAGCTAAGGCAGACGCGGCGCGTCGCGCGACAACTCCGAGCCGAGCTTGGCTTCAGCGGGCAAATGGTCGGAAGGAGCGCGGCCATGAACAACGTGCGGCAGATGATCGCCCGTGTGGCGCCGAGCGATGCACGGGTGCTGATCACCGGCGAATCAGGCACGGGCAAAGAGCTCGTCGCGAGTGCGATTCACGATGCGAGCCCGCGTCGCGACAAGCCGTTCGTTCGCGTGAATTGCGCGGCGATCCCGCGCGATCTGGTCGAGAGTGAGATGTTCGGCCACGAGCGCGGCGCATTCACTGGAGCGACGCAAACGAGGATCGGTCGCTTCGAGCTCGCGAACCATGGAACGCTGTTCCTGGACGAAGTTGGCGATCTGGGGCCTGACGCCCAGGCGAAGCTGCTCCGCGCAATCGAGGCAAAGGAAATCCAACGGGTCGGCGGAAACCGCGTCATCAGGACGGACGTGCGAATCATTTCAGCCACCAATCACGACCTTCAGCGCGCCGTGAAGGGTGGCACGTTCCGCGAGGATCTGTTCTTCCGGTTGCAGGTGATCCCGCTGGCGATTCCACCACTGCGTGATCGCGGAGACGACATCCTGGAGCTCGTCGAACATTTCTCCGAACAGTTCCTTCAGCGCACGGGCCAGGCGAAACCGCGCTGGAGAAGCGACGCGCTGCAGCTGCTGCGCGATTATCCCTGGCCAGGCAACGTGCGTGAGCTGGCCAATATCGTCGAGAGATTGGCGATTCTGCATCCGGGCGCCGAGATCAGCGGCCAGCACGTGGAGGACGTGCTGGTGGTCGATCGCGATCAGGACGAGCAGCAGATCATTACGCCGACTCACCCGCAGGGCAGAGTACCGACGCCCGTCGACGGCGCGCGTGGTCCCACATCGCTGGCGGAGAAACTGGACAGCTTCGAGCGGACAGTCATCGCACGCGCTTTGGCGGAAGCCGGCGGCAATGTCGCGGACGCTGCGCGCAGGTTGCAAACGGACCGACCGAATCTCTACCGGCGAATGAAGCGGCTCGGAATCGGCGCGGGGAGCGGGAGGCAGTAATGCGGGATGCGCGAAGCAGGAAGCGCGAAGAGATCGACACGCGAGAGGGGAGAGGGGCGAGGCGGGGTGTTGTCCGCCTGGTCTTTGCGATCTGCACGACGGCTGTGATCGCGACTCCCGCCCTGGCGCAGGTTGCTGATACGTCCGCCAGCGACACGCTGCCGGAGCACTATGGATGGTGGGCGAGGACGAGTCGCAGCAGCGGGCTGATTCTGAGCTCGGGGAAAACCTACAACCGAGTGGAAGGACTGCCGGTCATGATCGGCCCCGTGTTCCACGACAGCGCTGGCGCGGCACAGGTGAACGCTTCGGTTCTCGGAATCATTCGCAGTGCCGACACCTTCCACTGGGACAACCAGAACCTCGGTCATCGCGCCTCTGCCGATGTACGCGTCGGTCGCGGACGCGGGTATGCGCTCGGCCTTTCATCATATGACGTGATGACCGCCGTGGAGCCGTGGCAACTGCCGGATCCCGATGCCGGGCTCGCCTCCTTTTTCGGTCACCGCGATTTCCGGGATTGGTTCAACAGGCACGGCGCGATGGCGACGGCTTCGTTCAACATGAGCGCCCGCAGCAGCTTGTCGTTCGACTACAGTGACGAACGCTGGGCGTCACCCGATGCGCGCCACGTGTTCTCGGTATTCGGAAACGGTAAGAGCTGGCGCGCGAATCCGGCTTTCGACGCCGGACGATTTCACATCGGCGTTTTGCGCGCAAATGTCGACACCCGAAACGACGAAAACAATCCTTCGACAGGCTGGCTGATCGTCGCCGAATACGAGCGCGGCGTCGGTGACGTTACCGACTTCGGAGTGACATCGCCCCTGGCGCGCGTTCCGGGACCGCCACATGTGAGCTACGGCCGCGGCTTGCTCGACTTGCGGCGCTACAACCGATTGTCCCCAACGACGTGGGTCAACGGACGCCTCGTGCTCGGCGGATGGCTCAACGGAGACGACCTGCCGTTGCAGCGCAGATTTTCGGTCGGCGGAGTCGGCACCGTCCCCGGATTCGATTTCCGAAAGTATGAGCCTGGCACGGTCGACGTTTCAGAGTGCAGCGACGGCACCGCATCGCCACCGGCGGGCAATCCCGCGCAATGTGAGCGCGTGGCGCTGGCTCAGCTGGAGTATCGACAGGAGCTGCACTCTTCCCTGCTCGATTTTCTGAACTCACGGCCGATCAGGCTGCGTGGAATCGGATTCACCGTACAGCCAACGGCCGTCGCGTTTGTCGACGCGGGTCGCGGATGGCTGGTAGGGCAACCGTCCGGGACGCTGCGGTACTCGTCGCGCAGCTTCCCGCGTTTCGGAACCTTTCGCACCGATGTCGGGCTTGGGCTGGATCTGGGAATCGTTGGCGTCTACGTAGCGAAGGCGGTTTCGAGCGCGAAGGAGCCGGCCAACGTTTTCCTCAGAGTGCACCGGCGATTCTAATGCGGCGGCGGGAGGCGGTCGCGGACGGCGCGAGGCGAAAGACCGAAATCAAGGAATCAAACATTAGCGGAGTCTGCAGCCACGGCGCGATACGCCGCATTCGGTTGCTTGCCGCTATTCGGCGTCACGTGATGCGGAAATACCTGCTTCTCGCGGCACTCTCGATTGCCGCGCCGCTCGGCGCGCAGAAGGTTCGGCTGGAGATCGTGCCGCCACCGCTGAATGCGTGGGGTGACGACCAACCATCGGTCACATCGGCTGGATTGCTGGCCGACGCATCGATGCGCGATTTGCTGGCGAACGGGTTTCCCGCGCGCCTGCACTATCGGCTGGAGCGCTGGCAATCGGGCAGATGGTTCGACGATCTGAAAGCGGCGTACGAGTGGGACGTCGTGATGAAGTACGACGTTCTCGGCAAGAAGTACCAGGTCGTGCGACTCGTCAACAACCAGCCTCAGTCACTCGGCGAATATGTGAACGTGAGCGACGCGGAGAGTGCCGTTGAGGAGCCGTACAAGGTCGGCATCTCGCTGCCTAAGAAAGGAGCGCGTGGGTATTACAACCTGCTGCTCGATGTGGAAACGTTGTCGCTCAGCGATCTCGACGAAGTGAATCGCTGGCTACGCGGAGAGCTGAAGCCGGCGGTCAGCGGGAAGAAGAATCCGGGCACCGCAATCGGGCGCGGGGTGAGGACGTTGATCGTTCGGTTGCTCGGCGGAGAGAAAAGACACTATGAGGCGAGGACGGGAACGTTCAGACCTTAGTACCTGAAATTACAAACTGAAGAAGACCTGCCGGCAGCTTGTCGGCCTTCGCAGCCTGGAGCCCCGAGCCAGATCTGTTAACCGAGAAACAGCTCGTGGCCGCCGGCTGCCGGGCTGAGAGGCTGCCGGCTGGTAGTTCTTTAGTGGTTAGCTGACCTTGTGGTGCCCGTGATGTGCGTGCTGCACATTCTGCGCGTGCCGATGCTCGAGATCTTCCAGCTGATGGAGAGTCTCTTCCCCGTAGAAGATGCGGATGTACTTAGCCTGGGTCGGGGTCAGTCGACGGACGGCCCAGCTCAAGTGGACGAAGTGCGGCTCGACCGGCGCGTGCATCGGGTGCATGCCGATCTCATTCGGCAGGTTGTTCGCTTTGCGGGTGTTGCACGGGCTGCACGCCGTGACGACGTTGGTCCAGTCATTCGTGCCGCCGCGTGAAAGCGGGATGAGGTGATCGCGCGTCAGTGATTCGCGGGGCTTGAGCTCGATCTGGAGACGCCCACAATACTGACAACGGTAGCGATCGCGGGCGAACAGGAAAGTGTTGGTGACCTGACGACGGAACCGACGCGGAACGTGAATGAAGCGCGTCAACCTGATTACAGCGGGGCGCGGCAGCGTCAGTTTCTCGGAGCGAACTACGCGATCGGAATCTGCTTCGACGATTTCCGCTTTACCGTCAATGACTAGCCGCAAGGCGCGGCGCAGCGGGACCATCGTCAACGGCTCAAATGAAGCATTCAGTGCCAGACAACCAACGATCAAGCACTCCTCCTGGGCAAATCCACCAAAATTATAACTGGTAGTACACCAACAAGTTATGTCTGGCGGGTCTATATCGACGATCCTGAAGCAGTTCTAGTTACCGCTCCTAACCGCAAAAGAAAAACTACCAGCCAGCAGCCCGCAGCCCTAAGCCGGCTGCCGTGAGCCTCAGTACGAATTAAACCGGCTCGGGGCTGCAGGCTTAGGTCTGCCGGCGGCCGGCTGGTAGTTTTTCTTTAGTAGTTCCGACTATACGAGCATTAGAAGGCAGACGCCGACATATCCCCCACAGGCTCGCGACGAACTTTGCGTGTACCAGCCGCCGACGCCTGTCGCATTGGAACCGGTGTCAGCCAGCCATACCGATCTTCGAGCGTTCCCTGCGCGAGACCCATGTACTCGCGCTGGATCGCCAGCGTGATCTGGCCAGGCTTGCCGGGACCGATCGGAATTCGATCGACCGAACGAATCGGAGTGATCTCGGCGGCGGTGCCGGTGAAGAACAATTCGTCAGCGATATAGAGCATCTCGCGCGGAATCGAGCCTTCGACGACCTCGATCCCCATGTCGCGCGCAATCGTCATCACCGAATCGCGCGTCACACCGTGAAGGATGCCGGACGAGATCGTCGAGGTGAACAGTTTGCCGTCTCTCACCAGGAACAAGTTCTCGCCGCTGCCTTCAGAGACATGGCCGAACGAATCGAGCATGATGCCTTCGACGTAGTTGTCGACGCGTGCCTGCATCTTCGACAACTGTCCACCGAGGTAATTGCCACCGGCCTTGGCCAGCGTCGGAATTGTGTCCGGCGCAGGGCGTCTCCAGCTGGAGACGCAGACGTCGGCGCCGTTCTTCAGCGCATCGGCGCCGAGGTAGGTGCCCCAGGTCCAGGGAATGATGAAGACTTCGAGCGGTGTGTCGTGCGGCAGGACGCCCATCTGCTCGCCAGTCCGGATAGCAACTGGCCGCAGGTAACAGTGTGGAAGTTCATTCTCAGCGACTGTTTCGACTGCGGCCTTTGACAGATCTTCGATCGAGTACTTGAGCGGCATGCGGTAAATTCGGCAGGAATCTGCGAATCGCCGCATGTGAGCGGGAAGTCGAAAGACAGCGGGCCCGTTTGGAGTCTCGTAGCAGCGTATCCCCTCAAACACGCTGGAGCCGTAGTGGACGACGTGACTCATGACGTGGATCGTCGCGTCTTCCCAATCAACGAACTTGCCGTCGCGCCAGATACGGTGGTGGTTATCGACCGCCATTGAGCTGGATCCTTTCGGAAGGGAGCTTCAAGATATCGGGTTGGACGGGGTGTTCGCTACGGCGCTCCACTCGGCCAGCGCCGCTCCCACAGCCCGAACGCGATCCGACAATCCGGCATCAGCGCCACGCACTTTGCCGCGTTCCACCAGAACCTTCCCCCGCACCGTCACCAGCTCGGCGGAGCGACCGGGCAGTGCGAAAATCGCGGCGGAATAGGGGTCGCCAAGTGGCGTCGCGCGTGGAATGTCGACTTTGAATGCGGCAAGGTCGGCTTCTTTGCCCGCTTCGAGTGAGCCGATTTTGTCGTCCAATCCGAGTGCGCTCGCGCCGCCGATGGTTGCCAGCGCAAGTGCCTGGTGTGCCCCGAAAGCGTCGTGGCGCTGAGACGCAGCCCGGTGCGTGAGAACGGCGAGACGGGCTTCGTCGAGAATGTCCATCCGATTGTTGCTCGCTACCGAGTCGGAACCGATTCCGACCGAGATCCCAGCGGCAAGGAGCGGCAGCAGCGGTGCGACCCCGTGACCGAATTTCGCATTTGAGGCTGGACAGTGCGCAACGGCGCAGCCGTGGCGCGCGATCGTCGAAATGTCGGCGTCGTCGATTCGCACACAGTGAATGAGGAGAGAGCCCGGTTGCAGCACATCGTGCTTCTCCAACAACTCGACAGGTGACCGCGCGCGCCTTTTCACTTCAATGCCGCGTTTGCGCCAGCGGTCGGCGAACGGCCCCTCTCCCCGCACGACTATGTCTTCCTCGGCCGCGCTTTCCGCAATGTGCATCGCGAGCGGCAGCCTGCGTTTCACCGCCAACCTGGCGGCGGCGGCGTAAAGACCGTCAGAAACGGTGTATGGCGCGTGAGGCGACACGCCGAGCGATACCAGATCCGTCTGCCTCGGTGCGAGAGAGTCGAGCACCCTGGTCAGATCTGAAATGGCGGCGTCGCACCGAGCGGGATCGGGGGCGAAGACTTCCTGATACATCACCCCGCGCACGGCCAGCTCGATCATCGCATCCATTGCGACGCCACTGGAACACGTGTCGGCGAAAGTAGTAATCCCGGCTTCGAGCCCTTCGACGATGCCAAACCTTGCAGAATCGAGAAGCTTCGCCTGATCGAGTATCTCGTTGCGACTCTGGCGCAGCTTGTCGATCCAATCGGCGAAATCGAGATCCTCGAGGAAGCCACGCATTGCAGTCAGCTCGAGATGCGTATGGGCGTTGACGAGACCGGGAAGAAGAATGGCGTCACCCAAATCGTGATTCTCGCCGGGCGGAGCGCCCGCATGGGGGCCGACATAAGTGATGCGTCCGTCACGCTCGACAACTGTTCCGTTTTCAATCGGCGGCTGGGTGATAGGCAGCACCCAACGCGCGTGGTAGCGCATTACCGCGGAGTCGGGATCGGACTGCGATCCGGAGATGGAGACGGGGCGGTATCCGTCGAGGTACGTGCAACAGAATCACGCCGCGGCGGACGGCGTCGAGTCGTGTCGAATGTCGGAGACCGACGCGCCGTGTCGCGTCGCGTCGTGTCGAACACAGTTGGCACACGCTGCTGATTTCTAGAAGGCACCGGCTCGTACCCAGGCTGCAACGGTGGCGGCGTGACATTCACCGGCGCTTTATTGCCGCTCGGTGGCGTCACCGGGCTCAACGGAATCGGAGTGGTGTCGATCTGTGGAATCCCAAACTGCGAGTACGGTCCGTGTTTGTCGCAATCGCGCGTCGGCTCCGTTCCCGAGATGTAAAACTCGCTGCCTACCAGATTTCGGGGACAGTACGGCGTCTGCAACAGTCCGCTGCTGAAGTCGATCTCGCGTGTAACGATCGAGACCGGGCGCGGCCAGTCGGGCGGAGCGGGTTTGCGTCGATAGACCTCGGTCATGAAGCCGGTCCAGGCCGGCGCAGCGAGGACGCCACCTTGGGCGTTGTCCTTGATCTTCTGGGGACGATCGAGCCCGAACCAGACACCGGCCACGAGATCGGCCGTGTAGCCGACGAACCAGACGTTCGTACCGTCGTTGGTCGTTCCCGTTTTGCCGCCAGCCGGATAATGAAACCCCGACGCCCAAACGCCGGCGGCAGAACCCCGTCGAATGACATCCTTCATCATGTCGACCATGATCCAGGCTTCCTCTGGCGACATCACCTGGGTGCGAGTTGGTGTCGGTTGCCAGAGAATTTCGCCTTTCTGGTTCTCCACCCGCAGAATCGCGTTTGGTGTGGCGCGCACGCCAAGGTTCGCGAAGGCGGTGTAGCCCGAGATCAGCTCGATTGGGTAAACCTCGGCCGCACCGATGTGGATGGATGGATACGGAGGAATCGGACTGGTGATGCCGAAATTGCGCGCCTCATTAATGACGGTCTGCTCGCCGAGCTCCATGCCGAGTCGAACGGTGGAGACGTTGCGCGACAAATAGAGAGACTGACGCAGCGGAATCTCGCCAAGGAATTTCAGGTCGTAGTTCTGTGGCGCCCACTCGGGCTGTCCGGGCACCTGCAACACGAGCGGACTGTCGTTGAGGATGTACGACGCGGGCCGTCCATTCTGGATCGCCGCGGTGTAGACGATTGGCTTGAACGTAGATCCCGGCTGACGCAGAGCCTGCACCGCTCGATTGAACTTCGAGTCTTCGAAATCTCGACCGCCGACCATTGCCCGCACAGCGCCGGTGCGTGGGTCGAGCGCCAGAAACGCTCCCTGAAGGTAAGGCGAAGTTCCACTTCCTTCGTCAGCTTCGCGATGCGCGATGTAGTGCTCGTAGGTCTCGTGCTGATACGGCCCGTAGCGACCACCCTCGATGGCCTTGGCCTGTCGTTCGACGGCGCGCTCGGCGGCGCTTTGCATGTCGAGATCGAGCGTCGTGAAAACCTTGAGGCCCTGCTCGTAGAGCTGCTTGCCGAACTGCGCGTCGAGCTGTTGACGGACCCACTCCACGAAGTACGGCGCCGTTTCGCCGGTAATCGTCTTGTCGGCGAGTTTGAGTGGATATGCCTTGGCGCGACTCGCATCGGCATCACTGATGTAACCGGTCTGGCGCATCAACTCGATGACGGTGTTGCGTCGCTGAATGGCGCGCTCGGGATAGCGCACCGGGTTGTAACGCGCCGGCGCCTTGGGCAGCGCAGCCAGCGTCGCGGCTTCGGCGATGTTCAGATCGCGAACTGATTTGCCGAAGTAGCGCTGCGATGCGGTCTCGACACCATAGGCGCCGTGACCGAGGTCGATCTGATTGAGGTAGAGCTCGAGAATTTTCTTTTTGTCGTACTTCGCTTCGATGGCACGGGCGACCTTCGCTTCCTTGATCTTTCGAATCGGGCTCTTCTCGCGCGAGATCTTTTCGGGAAAGACATTGCGCGCGAGCTGCATGGTGATGGTCGAGAATCCCTGCGAGTAGCCGTGGATCGGCGAGCGGAGAACGACGCTGGCCGCACGATGCCAGTCGATTCCGGCGTGCTCGTAGAAGCGCTTGTCCTCGGTGGCGACGAACGCGTCCTGCACGATCTTCGGAATCTCGTCGATCTTCACCAGCGTGCGGCGCTCGAGTCCAAGCTCGGCGATGAATCTGCCGTCAATCGCGTAGAGCTTGGAGGTCTGGTGAGGGGTGTACTCGGCGAGGACCTCGATCGACGGGCACTGGTTGCCGCGACAGATCAGAGACCACGTGGCGTAAAGCGCGCCGACACCGACAAAAGCGAGGAAGGTGAACGAGAGCAGCACCACGCGCACGAAAGTCGGGTGCCGCTTGTGAAAAGGAATCTTTTTGTTCGTTGAGTTAGTGGGAGGCGTCGAGGCGGCAGCCATGCGGAGAGAAAAAGATAACTGTGATACACCTAAGGTGACACGTGGGTCGTGCGTCCCTATCTTCCCCGCATGAACGCAGGAAAATCACTGCTGGACGAGCTGTCCTGGCGTGGGATGGTTTACCAACACACGGACGGTTTGGCTGACGCTCTCGCAACGGGTGAGCTGAGGGGCTACGTAGGGTTTGACCCCACCGCTTCGAGCTTGCACATCGGAAATCTCGTTCCAGTAATGGGCCTCGTGCATTTGCAGCGCTCAGGTCATCGGCCGATCGCGCTCGTCGGAGGTGGAACGGGGATGATTGGCGATCCGAGCGGGCGCACCACCGAACGGCAACTGCTGTCCCTCGATGAGATCGAAGCGAACGCCAGCGCAATCGAGAAGCAGCTGGCGCATTTCCTCGATTTCGGCGGCGCTCGCGCCGCGCAGATGCGCAACAACGCGACGTGGCTCACCCAGCTCAAAGCGGTCGAGTTTCTGCGCGACGTCGGTAAGCACTACACGGTGAATTACATGCTGGCGAAGGAATCCGTACAGTCGAGAATCGAAGGCGGGATCTCGTTCACCGAGTTCTCGTACATGTTGCTGCAGGCGTACGATTATTTGGAGCTGTATCGGCGCGACGGCGTCACGCTGCAGATGGGCGGCAGCGATCAATGGGGCAACATCACTGCCGGCCTCGAGCTCATTCGTCGGGTGGAAGGAAAGACCGCGCACGCACTCACGTTGCCGCTGGTAACGACGGCGAGCGGCACGAAGTTCGGCAAGACGGAAGCCGGGGCGGTGTGGCTCGATCCGGCGCGAACATCCCCGTACAAGTTCTATCAGTACTGGATCAACGTCGACGATCGCGACACGGGCAAGTTCCTGCGCATGTTCACGTTGCTCTCGCGCGACGAAATCGAGTCACTCGAGCGATCGATCGAGAAAGCTCCCGAGAAACGCGAAGCCCAGCAGGCGCTGGCGCACGACGTCACCGCGCGCGTGCACGGTGAAGAAGCCGCGCGCGTGGCGGAGGAAGTCTCGAGAGTGCTATTCGGCAAAGCCGATCCAACGAAGCTGAAGCAGGCGGTGCTCGAAGCGCTGGGTCGCGAGGTGCCGTTCACGGAATCCAGGAGCGTGCCGTCTCTGGTTGACGCAATGGTCTCGCTCGGGCTTGCTGCGTCGAAGAGCGCTGCCAGGCGATTGGTCGATCAGGGCGGCGTTTACCTGAATGGTCAACGGGCAACAGCGGAAACCACTCTCGCCGACAACGGACTGCCCGGCGGTTACCATTTAGTTCGCAAGGGAGCACGAGACTACGGGCTGATTCGTATCGGTAATTGAGGTCGTTATGGCCATAGCGGCGAATCGAGTGCGGCATTGAAGGCCATAGCGACGACCGAGGCTCAAATGCTTTTTATGGTTATCGAGAAATATCGCGACGGCGATCCAAAACCCGTGTACCGCCGCTTCAAAGAGAAGGGGCGGATGTGTCCGCCAGGCGCGCGTTATGTCTCGAGCTGGGTGACAGCAGATCTCGAGCGCTGCTTTCAGGTGATGGACTGTGACGATCGGATGGTACTCGACGAGTGGCTGTCGAACTGGAGCGATATCGTCGATTTCGACGTCATACCGATAATTACCTCGGAAAACGCAGCCGCGACGATTGCACCGCGCCTATAATTGTTACTGGGGGAGGACCCATGAATCTGAGAAGTGGATCAGTCGTTCTGGCGTCGGCGATCGTTTTGGCATGCGGCGGGGACAGCAGTACTGGAGTCAACGGCGGCTCGATTACGCTGAGCGCGTCGCAGGCGGCCGCGGTCATGACAAAGATCATTCAAATTGCGCCCCAGCGCGCCGACATCGCGTGGCTCGCCGACTCAGCAAATCTCGTTTTACGGTCCGGTGCCGTCGCTGAGCGCGTCGACATCAACACCGACTTCGCCGCAGGGCCGTTTTACGCCGTCGGTTTGCAGCGCGCGATTCAAAACTCGTTGAGCCCGTACAGCACCTTCAATTTCATTGCGTTCAACGATCCGTCGAACCCGACCGATTTCGTCCTCGTTTACGGCGTGAAGGTGGGCGCAACATCTCCGCCCACTTCCGTGAGCGGAGACTTCGGCAGCTCGATCATGAACGCCTATCTTTTCCACGTCTCCGGGAGCTCGGTCTCGGCATGGCGAGCGGCGGTAGGAACAGGCACGCTGTCGACTGGCAACACCGGAACCGCTTGCCCCGGATTCCAGGGCGACGCTACAGTCACCTGCTCTCAAGCGGACCTCGTGGCGGCGTTCAGGATCGATCTCGCTCTCGCCGATCTCGGCAATCCGTCGTCCGCGGATAAAAGCGCGGCGCTAACGACGAAGACGGTGCCGGGCATCATCCTCAACTTCCACTTTTAGCCAGTCGCTAAAAGAAAAAACTACCAGCCGGCGCCCAACCGGCTGGTAGTTTTTGCGCGCTATTCTTCTGTCCGACGCGTTCTGCGCGGCCGAACTTCCTGCGCCTGGTCGTACCAGTTCTCCAGGCTTCTCGACGCGAGGTCGCGTCCGCCGAGGCCGAAGGCGAGACCGCATGCCAGCGCCAGCGCACCGACGAAGCCGGTGAACAACGTGTTGATCAGATTGGTTGCGATCCCCAACTGATTGATCGCGACGACGATGGCGAACGCCCACACAGTCGTTCGAACGACGTTGGCCAGGGTCTCTGGATTCGCGAAGCCCGCCTCCGCCGTCGCACCGCGCACGATGTTGGCGATGGCGCGCGCGGCGATGCCACCGATGAACAACACGAACACCGCGACGACGAGGTTGGGCAGCCATAGCAATAACTGCCGCATGACGTCGGAGACGGCAGGCAAACCGAGCACAGCGAACGCAACGAGCAGGACCACTACGCGCACGATCCACTTCACTATTCCGGCGACGACGCCCGCCGAATCGGTTCCCGTCCCCATTTTGTTCATGAAGTCGGCGATCCCGGAGCGCTGCATCAGCTCATCGAATCGAATTGCGCGCAGAAGTCCGAGCACCGCACGCGCCAGCAGCGTCGACACGAACCAACCGATCGCGACGACGACGATGAATCCCAGTATGCGCGGAATCGCACCCAGAATCATCGAGAACGCATCGCGGAATGACGCGATCAGCGTATCCGTAAAAGAGGGTCGAACCACTTGCGTTTGAACCGGAACAGTCTGAGCAGGTGCCTGCGTTATCTGGAGCAGCATGATCATCCTCCGGTAGAATTGAAAGCCATCACTCGGCGGCGCCGAGCTGGCTCTTGAGACTCGCGAGACCGGTACGAGCCCGCTCCGCGATGGCAGTGTCCGGGTAGGTGTCGATTAGCCTCCTTAGTTCGGTCAATGCCCGCACCTCACGTTCGGGCCACTGCAGATAAAGATCGACAAGTCTATTCGAGACGTACACGTCGTCACCGGGGCTCACGCCGGGCATGCGTTGCACGGATTTGAACAAGGCCTCCGCCCGATCGCGCTGGCCATTCTTGAGGTACAGCTCGGCAGCGCGAACGCGTGGATGCGGATCGTTGGGCGACGAGAGAATGATTTCCTCGTACGAAGCGAGCGCGCGTGCAACTTCACCACGCATCACCATCGCGTCCTGCTCCGAGTACTGCTGCTGATAGGGAGTGCGATCGCCGCTGGGTTGAATGAATTCGCCGAAGAGCACGCCGGCGCCGCGGGACGCTCTCGTCACGAAGAACCACCACAACGCCGTCAGAAGAACGGCACCGACGAGCGCTGACAACGCAACGAGCGTGGGGGAGAGATTTTTCTTCGCGGCGACGCCGGCGCCAATGAAACCGCCGGCGACAACGGGGATGATGAGCGAGCTGCGAACCTGACCTAAGTGCGCGGCCTCCGGACCGTGCTTATCGAAGAGACTACGCTTGTATTCGTCTCTCTGGTTCTTGGTCATCGGTCTCCGCTAACGGGCTGACGGCTGCCTCTTTCTCTTCCTTCACCTCGCGGTAATAGACACGCGGATCCAGTGCATCACGTAGCGCATCTCCAAGCAGATTGAAGCCGAGCACCGCGGCGCCGATCGCCACTCCCGGAAAAACCGAAGTCCACGGCGCGCGTCGAAGTTGGTCGAGATCCCGCCCGTCAGCAATCATCGAACCCCAGCTGGGCGCCGGTGGGGGCACGCCCAGGCCGAGGAACGAGAGGGCGGCCTCAGCCATGATCGCACCCGCGACGCCAAGAGTTGCCGCGATCACGACGGGCGCGATGACGTTGGGCAGCACATGCTGCAACATGATCCGGAAATCGCCGGCGCCGAGCGCCCTTATCGCCTGGACGTACTCGAGCTGTCGCACGACGAGAACCTGACCGCGAACGATCCGCGCCATCCCCGCCCAACCGACCAAGCCGATTACCACGAACACTACAGTCATCGACGGCTGCAGTGCAGCAACCATCGCGATCAGGAGCAGCAGAGTCGGGAACGCGAGAGTCACATCGGCGAGGCGCATCACGACTTCGTCGACCCAGCGGCCGTAGAATCCGGCCAGCAGTCCCATCGTCACTCCGAGGAACAGCGCTATGCCCTGGGAAATGAGTCCGACCGTCAACGAGACACGCGCGCCATAAATCAGCCGCGACCAGATGTCGCGACCCTGGATGTCGGTGCCCAGCCAATGCTGTGATGACGGACGTTGAAGGATGTGGAGCAAATCGATTGTGATCGGGCTTTGTCTCGCGATGAGCGGAGCAAGAATGGCGGCGAGCGCCATCACGATGACGATACCGATGCCGATCCGCGCGCGATTGTCGCCGAAAAACCTTTGCCGCTGTTTCGGATCGAGCATCCAGTCAGTCGCTCCTCTTAGTCACGCAGACGGGTCGCGCAGCTCCGGCGGCGTCCCCGGCGGCTGTCGCCTCCAGCGACGATGCTGCCAGAAGTACTGCGCCGGCTCTTCCCGCACCCAGTGCTCGAGTCGCGCCGTGAACTCCGCGACGATGTTGTCGACATCGGCATCCATGTTCCCGGTTCGCCGCGGCTCGATCCTCTCGACGATGACGCGGAACTTACCACTCGGCTTCCGTAACGCGACCATGAAAATTACGGGCACCTCGAATCGCAAAGCGAATACCGCAGCGCCGCGCGGTGTCTTGGCAGGTCGGCCGAAAAACGACACGAACGTCGAGGCAAGGCCGCGTACACCCTGATCGGCAATGAAGGCAACCGCTCGCCCCGCACGCAGCGATCTCGGCGCGCGGCGAACTGCATCGGCATCATGAACGATCACCATCCCCGTCCCCTCGCGGGCACGGGTCACGTATTCATCGGTAAGCGGATTCGCCATGCCGCGTGCGATCGCATCGACGGGAACGCCGCGCGCAGCGACGTAAGCGCCGGCAAGCTCCCAGTTGCCGTGATGGCCGGTGACGAAGATGATGCCCCTTCCGCGTGCGATCTCGTTGTCGATGTGTTCCCAGCCATGCACCTCATCGGCCAGACCCAGCACGCCCTGCCGGCCAATCGTGTCGAACAGGGCAGACTCGACGAAGGTTCGACCGAGGTGCGCGTAGGATTGCCGCGCAAGTTCCTTCACCTGTCGCCAATCGAGACCGGGGAATGCCGCGGCGATCTGGCGTTCAACTACCCGCTTGCGAATCCCAAATGGCCGATAGCCCAACACGCCGAGTCGCTCACCGATCTTGCACGCGGCATCCCAGCTCATGGTGCGCAGAACACCAAGGATGCCGCGCATTGCGTAATACTCGGCGCGGTGCGCCAGTGTCGGCTTCCTGCGGACTTTGTTGGTCGCAGCAGTGGACGCCTGGGCGGCCTGGCGCGGTCGACGCGTCGCGGACGACGTCACGGCGTTCTCGCTCCGACCACCTGCTCAGTGAACTCTCGCGTGTCCCGCGCGACGCGGTCCCAGTTGTAGTGAGTCTCCACCGCGAGACGCGCGGCGTGGCCCATTTGCTTCCGCCGTTGTTCGTTGAGCAGCAGCGAACGAATAGCGTCGGCGATTGCATCGACATCGGTTGGTGGAACTACGATTCCGGTCTCCCCGTCACGGACCGCGGAGCGGACGCCGCCCGAATCGCCGGCAATCGAAGGAACTCCCGATGCGCCGGCCTCGAGAAATGAGATACCGAATCCTTCGACGTTGATTTCCCGATCGACGCGTGACGCGCCGAGGTAGACCGTCGCCGTCGCGTACGCTTCGGGCAGCTCGTCGTCGCGCATTGCTCCGACGAAGCCGACCTTGTCGCTGACGCCGAGCTCGCGAGCCAGCTCGCGCAACCGCTGCTCGTCGTGGCCCTCTCCTACCATTATGTAGCGGAGCTCGGGAAAGTCGTGCGCAAGCATCGCCAGGGCGCGAATCCCCATGTCCTGGCCTTTGTGCGGCACCAGGCGTGCAACCGTCAGCATGATCGGCGCATTACCGACACCCCAGCGACGACGCAGGGCACCGGTGTCCCGAGATGGGTTGAAGTGGATCGGATCGGTGCCGAGATCCAGCGCCGCGACTGGCGGCAGTTTCTCGACCCCGACTTCGCTCATGACATCACGGGCGAGCTCGGCCACCCACCTCGAGGTGCCGACAATTCCCGACGCATTGCCCATGATCGACCGAGCCGACATGCGCTTCACGGCGCTGTGCCGCGCTTTCCTGCGCTCACGGAGCAGATCTCCACCGTTCACGTAGACAAGATAGGGGATGTCGAGACGTCGATTGGCCCAGCGCACCCCGTAGCCGACCGGCCGTATGTTGCCGCAGTGGAGGACGTCGAATGCCGGCGTCTGATTCGAGGTCAGCCAGCGCGCCCATCGCAGCTGATTCGAAAAGCGGTTCGCACGCCCGAAGGGAAACGGCTGACGATAAATCCGATAGCTCTCGTGTCGATCGAACGCTTCGGCATCGGGAGACGCGACCGTGGAGACGCTCATCGACGTGTCTTCGCCATCACCAAACCGGCGAACCAGCTCCACGTGGCGGCGGGCCATGCCACCGAGGTCGGGGCCGTAGTCCTGAGTGACGAACAGGTGTCGACTCACGACCGACTATCCTAGCGGATTATGGAACTCCTCGCCTGACAGGAGATTTTGAATCCGCTGGTCGAAGGTGTGGTGCTCGGAGACGAAGTGCTGGCCCTGGCGGCGTACACGTTCGCGGGTGGCGGGGTTGGCGAGGTAGTACGCACACCGGTCGAGGCATTGCTCGAGATCCTTGTACCACGCGCAATGATCACCCTCGCTCAGGAGTGTGGTTATCCCGTCTGTGGCTTCACCGAGGTAGAATCCACCCGCCTGAATCACCATCCACGTGCGATCGGATGTGTAGTTGGTTGCGCCCCGCGCGATGACCGGGTTGATGCCGAGAATGATCTTCGCACTATTACAAACTGTAGCGAACTCGGGACCGTAGACAGCGCGGCTGGTCCAGTTGATCTGCTTTTTCCATTCGGCCCAACCCGGTCCCCAGACTTTCAGCTCGAACCGTTTGGCGACCTTGGCGAGAAACTGCGCGCGCGATCGGTCGTAACCGGTGCCGATGAATGCAACGTCGGACCCCCACTCCTTCTTCGGGTTACGCGGGCCGAGGTCCTTATCGGCGGCGGAAGGTAGAAATTTCGCCGGCAGGCCGAGCTTCCTCCATTCATCGACGAAGCCGGAGACAAAGAATGTCTGGGACATTCTGCCGACTTCCGCGACGTGCGCGACATCCGGCCGTTTGATATTCCGAAACGATGGGGGATCGTGATACCACATCGCGTTTCGCCTGCCGGATATGATTTCGTTGACCGTGTCGAGAGTGAGCGCCTGGCATTTGCCAAGCAGGACGAAATCAGGCCTGAAGCTGCGCGCGATGGACCGGGCGCGCCGTTGCGCGAAGCTGGATCCGAAAAGTTGCTTGCTCCGTTTGTCATCGAAGAGCCGGGTCGTGTGACCCGCCCGTTTGAGCGCGCGCTCGGTGCTGCGCTCCATCCGCCATTTCTTGTTGCTGCCGATGATCAGAACTCTCAACGCCGTTTCAATGCAGATCGTTCCCAGAGCCGTGCGTACTTGGCCATCACACTAGCGGCCGCCAAGCACGCGAGAATCAAACCTCGGCTACCGTCGCGGAATCCACCGCGCAACACATACATCGAGAAGAACCGCGCAGGGGGCTTGAAAAATACCGCGGCCGCACCCGTCCGTCGCCCCTTGGCAAAGTTTTGTTCGGCCCACCAGCGACTGTAACGGTCGAATTTCTCAAAGTACTGATCGAGGGATGTGTAGGTGTAATGGAGGAGCGAGTTTCTGACTTCACCAGTTTCGCCGTCCGTCACAATGACGTGTTCGTGCACCTGGTTGGCGTTGTAACGGATCTCCCGCCGAAACAACCGGACCGGTTTGTCGCTCCCCCAACCGCCGTAGCGGATCTCCTTGCCAAGGAAGTAGTTCCGGCGCGGAATCCGGAAGGCGACGTTGTCGCCCGGGAGCTTCACGCGCTCGCGAATCTCTGTTGCAAGCTCAGCCGTACAGCGCTCATCGGCGTCGAGCACAAGGACCCACGGAGTTTGCACACGGTCGATGGCGTTGTTCCGCGCGGCACCGATGGTCGTAAACCTGGGGCTGATCACCGTCGCACCGGCGCTGCGGGCTCGCTCGACAGTGTCGTCTACCGAGTCGTTCTCGACGACGATTACCTCGCGCGCCCAATCGACACTGGCAATGCAGGCTTCGATGTTCGCGGATTCGTTGTGAGCCGCGATCACCGCCGTGATGTCGGGGGAGCCGCGGCCTGGGGCGCTCACCCCCGCCGGCTCCGGGTCCGCGCGCTGTTGGCGGCGCGGTCAAATCCCTCGATCATATCCGTTTCGGGGAACTCGCGCGCGACTCTGGTTCGTGCCGCGCGACCCATCGCCTGTCGAGCGTCGTCGCTGAGAAGCAGGCCGGCCACGGTGGCGGCAGTCGACGCAGAATCTTCAGAGGTGTAGAGCGCACCGGTGATTCCATTCGCGATGTACCGGTCGGCGACGCCGCCCTCTGCCGCCACTGCAGGGATACCGAGGGCCATCAGATCGAGGATTCCGTATGCGCCGGTGTCCGCTTCCGCAACCACCCAACCGAGGTGCGCGTCGATCATGAGACTGATGACGTCGTCACGCTCGCCGAGAAAGCTTACGAGGTGCAACACACGCAAGGCGGCGGCCTGCATGCGCAGATCTTCATCGTCCGAACCGGGGCCGACGATGATCAATCGCAGGTTGGGATGCCGGGGCGCCAACATCGACAGAGTGCGGATCGCACTCGCAGCGCGACCCCGCGCTGTCGGATCGTACACGCAGACGACGTACTTGTTTGCCTCTGATTTCCCGTCGCCGGTTGTATCACTTTCACTCGACGCTGGTTTGTCGCCGTTGGTTGGATAACTCCCGACGTCGACGCCGATTTCCGCGACCAGCGAGTCGACAGCGTTCTTGGGGAGCTGCGCTCGGCGGCGATCGGCTTCGCTGGCGAACAGATAAGCCGATCGCGCGAGACGTGACCCGAGTCGGCCGGAGAAACCCATTTGCAAGGTCTTGCCTGCTGGCGTCCAACGAACCACCGAGCCATTACGACTCATCCAGCACGCCGTCGCTGCGATCAGGTGCTCGCGGTCGGTGCTGACGAAAATCGTATCCGCATCCCAGCGCCGGAAAATTCGGCGCAAGCGGCGAGCAGCAGAAAAGAACCATCCCTCCGTCGAGAACGGGATGATCTCGAACGGCTCCGGAATCGGCGTGTGTCGAGGCTGGCCGGGTTCGCGTCGTGGCGAGACCGCGAGATGGACGTTGCTATCGGGTGCGACGAGGAAGGTGACCTTCGCGCCGCGTTCCGAGATGCCGCGACCGGCGCGCGCAAACAATCGGGCAGTTCCCGACCATTCGCGTGCGCTATGAAGAAAGAGGACGTGCACTGTGTAGTCAGCCCGCGGAAGAGGCGAGGCGATTCGCGATCGACCTGGTTTCTTGCTGGCCGTTTGCATCACCGAACTGAAGCGAATAGAGGCGCGAGTAGGCGCCGCCCAATGCCAGTAGCTCGGTGTGCGTCCCCTGCTCTACGATCTCACCTAGATCTAGGAAGATGATACGGTCGGCGTTGGTGATGGTCGACAATCGGTGTGCGATCACGAAGACTGTTCTGCCCTGGAGCAAGCGATCGACGGCTTCCTGTACCAGACGTTCCGATTCAGTGTCCAGCGCAGAAGTGGCCTCATCGAGAATGAGGATTGGTGGATCAGTGAGCAAGGCTCGTGCAATCGCCAGACGTTGGCGTTGACCACCCGAAAGGCGGGTTCCGCGCTCGCCAAGCAGCGTATCGTAGCCGTCTGGGAGTTCCAGAATGAAGCTGTGCGCGTTGGCAGCTCTGGCCGCATCCTCGATCTGTTGCTGTGAGTATCTGCCGGGCGCGCCATACGCAATGTTGTTGCGCACGGTGTCGTGGAACAACACCGTCTCCTGACTGACGATGCCCGTGAGTGCCCGCAGTGCGGGCAGTTTGATCTCACGAGTATCGACGCCGTCGATGAGGATGCGTCCGTTGGTCGGTTCGTAGAACCGCGGGATCAAATCGACGAGGGTGCTCTTGCCCGACCCACTTGGCCCGACGATCGCGATGACTTCGCCTTTGCGCACGGTGAGATCGATATCGCGCAAAACCGGAGCTGCGCCGTATGCAAAGCTGACGTGGTCGAATCGGAGCTCGCGATCGAAGGCTGCCCTGTCACGCGTGCCCCGATCGCGCTGGTATTCGGCCGGCGAGTCCAGGATCTCGAACAGCCTCTCCGCGGACGCGAGAGACGATTGCGCGGTGGTGCGCATTTGCGATAGCTGCTTCAACGGCTGCAGAAGTCGCAGCACCAGGGTGAGGAACGCCAACAGCGTGGCGCCGGTCATCGTGCCGGACCTCAACACCTGCCAGGCGCCGACCCATAGCACCAGTACCGCGATCAGCGTACCGATGATCTCGGTTACGGGTGGCGCGACGAGAGCCAGGCGAGCCAGACGCAGGCTGCTGCGCGCGTACTTGTTGCTCCCATCCGCAAAACGCGCTTCTTCGTATTCCTCGGTCCCGCTCGCCTTCACCAGCCGAATGCCGCTGATCGTCTCCTGCAGCACGCTCGTCATCTCGCCGTGGACGTTGCCACGACGGAGATTGCCGCGGCGCAGCTTGCGCAGCATCGGCTGCAACGAAAAGCCGAGCAGCGGCAGAATGATCAACGCGATCAGCGACAGCTTCCACGAGATGCTGAACAGGATCGCGATGTAGACGATCACCAGCGACGCGCTCTGCAGCGATTGGGTGACGATCTGCGTGAGAATGAGTCGCGTCTCGAAGGTGTCGTTGATCACCCGCGAGAGGATCTGGCCCGCCTTCATCTGCGTGAAGTAGCCGAGCGGCAGATGCGCGAGGTGTCGGTAGACCGAGTTGCGCAAATCGCGGGTGACGAACTCCTGCAGCGTCGCGCCGAACTGCCCGGCGATCCAGACGAGCACGTTCTTCAAGAGCACTGCTGCCAGCACCAGCAGTACCACGTTGCGCAGCGAACGCATCTCGTCGCCGGGAATGATCCGCGTTCCGACGGTCACGTCGAGCAGCTTCGACACCCAGCCCGACTTCAGCGCCGTCGCCGGCTGATGAAACAGAATGTTCAGGAACGGAATCAACAGCGCGATCGCAAAGCCATCGAGCATCGCCGCAGCCAGATTGCAGACGATGGTGACCGCCATCCGCCAGGCGTGCGGACGGAGGAATGGCAGCAGTCGTTTGTAGACCTCGCCTCTCGCCTCTCGCCGCTCGCCGCTCGGTTCCCTCACCTACCGCCTTGGCGTGAGCAGCGCCAACGGCAGAATCACTTCTTCCGGCGTCACGCCGCCGTGGAGAAAGGATCCGCGATAACGGCTCTGATACTCACGCAGCTTAGTCGGATAAACGAAGAAGCAATCGTTGGTTGCGAGCAGGGTGTTGCCGCCCGCTCCGCGGCGCGGCAGGCGCAGCATGTCTTCGTTCGGAAACAGCAGCGCCTGATCCGGTCTCTCAGCGCGCAGATCTTCGCCAAACTTGTAGCGCAGGTTGGCGCTCGCATCACGCTTGGCGTACACGGTTGCGGGGGTATTGCAGTGGATCGAGCCGTGATCGGTCGTCAGCAGTACCGAGATTTTCCTCCGCGACGCTTCCTTCAGCACACTGAAGAGCGCCGAGCGCTGGAACCATTGCCGCGTGATCTGACGCAACGCGATCTCGTCGCGCGCCACTTCATATAGTATTTGCGATTCGCTGCGACCATGTGTCAGCAGGTCGACAAAGTTGAAGACGAAAGCGCTCACTCCCTCGGGTCCGATCGCGGTGCCGAGGTGGCGCTCCAGCTCGTCGGAGTTGGCGGCAGTGGAGATTTTCTGGTAGCGCACGGGCTGCTTGCCACCGCACAACTCTTCGAGGTGTGCCTCGAGCAATTCCCTCTCGTGAGCGTTCAGCGATTCGTCTTCGCGATCTGCGTTCCCCCACCAGTCTGGCAGCCGCGCCGCGATCTCGCCTGGGAAAAGGCCGCTGAACAAAGAGTTGCGTGAGTACGGCGTCGCGGTCGGTAGAACGGCGTAATAGTGCGTGGTCTCGACGTCGAAGTACGGCGCCATGAGCGGCTCGAGTGCGCGCCATTGGTCCAGTCTCAAACAATCGACGACGATGAAGACCGCGTTTTTGTCGCGTTCCAGAATCGGCAGCAGGAATTCACCAACCACGTCGATGGAAAGCGGCGGCCGGTTCCCCTCCAGATTCGACAACCACGACGGATAATGCTCCTTGATGAACGACGCGAACTCACGGTGCATGTCGGGATAAAGACCCTGCAGCGACTCGTAGAGTCCCATTTCCCCCGCCGCTGCCAGATCGACATCCCAGCGCATCAGCTCGTCGTAGCGATCGATCCACGCGCGCCAATCCAGATTGCGATCGCGCTCGAGCTCAATGGCCCGGAATCTCTCGACGAAGCTGCGCGCGATTGCCTGCTGGCGAATGCGCGGACCTTCCAGTATCCGCGTCACCACGGTCAGCACCTGCCGCGGATTGATCGGCTTCACCAGATAATCGCGCACGTTGGCGCCGATGGCTTCCTTGAGCGTCGAGTCCTCTTCGCTCTTCGTCACCATCACCACCGGCAGCGACGGCGCCAGCTCGCGGACATCTCTGAACACTTCCAGCCCACGCTTCCCCGGCATCTGTTCGTCGAGCAGCAGAATGTCGAACGGCCGCCGCCGCAAAAGCTCGATCGCGTCGTCGGCGTTCGAGGCCCATTCCACGGTATAGCCTTTCGAGCGGAGAAAGATGCGGTGAGGCTCGAGAAGCTCACCCTCATCGTCCACCCACAGTATCGATTTTGGGGGGTTAAGGACCGGTGCGGCCATAGTCGGGAATGTAGCCGGAGGCCAACTCCGTGCCTAGATTCGGAGTGTGCTCGGCCAGCTACCCAAATTTGCACTCGTCACACCTGCATTTCGGTTCCGCTCACTCGCAGCGGCCGCTGGAAGAGCATCTCTGGGCGGAGATCGGGAGACGCTTCTCGCATGCCTGCAGCTGGGACGACTTTGCGCGGGAATGCTCGCGCCATACGAGCTGTCTCGTGAGCTGACGCTGGAGCGCACCGAAAACACCAAGCAATGGTTGTCGTCGCTTGCTGTTCCCAGCGGGATTCGCTCGACAGCGTTCGGCATCCTGGGCAGTTTGAGCGGACACGATCGCGCACGACTGGCGGAGGCGTTCGAAGATCTTGTCAAAGCCGCGCCCGCACAGTTAGATGAGGCAGCGAGGATAGAGCTCACTCACCTCATACAGGAGCTCGCAGGGACGACACCAGCGACTCCACATGCGCGCCCGAGCGCGCCGCCTGGATCTTCAACATTACCACCGAGCTGATCATGGCCGGCCATAGCAAGTGGAAACAAATCAAGCATTACAAAGCGGCTGCCGATGCAAAGCGCGGCGCGCAATTCACCAAACTGATTCGAGAGATCACCATGGCGGCCAAGATCGGCGGTGGTGATCCGGACGGAAACCCGAGGTTGCGGACCGCCATCGATGCCGCAAAAGCCGCGTCGATGCCAAAGGAAAACATCGAGCGCGCAATCAAGAAAGGAACCGGCGATCTCGAGGGCGTGCAATACACCGAAGTCCAGTACGAGGGATACGGACCAGGCGGCGTCGCCATTCTGATTTCTGCACTAAGCGACAATCCAACTCGGACCGTCGCCGAGATCCGGCACAAGATGTCGCGACTCGGCGGAAATCTCGGCTCGACGGGATCGGTTTCATACCTCTTCGATCGCAAAGGGCAGATTTACATCGATGGCGGCAAGTATCCGGAAGATTCGGTGCTCGAGGTGGCGCTCGACGCCGGCGCTGAAGACTTCAAGGCCGAGGGTGATCAATACGTCGTGACGACGGATCCGCACGGCTTGCACAGCGTCGAGGACGCGATCAAGAAGAAAGGAATCGACGTGGTCGAGTCCGAGGTAGCGTTCATCCCAAAGTCCACGGTGCGCGTCGAAGGCAAGAACGCGGAATCGCTGGTGAAGCTGCTCGAGGAGCTCGAGGATCTCGACGACGTCCAGAAGGTCTCCGCCAATTTCGACATGGACGTCGAGCAAATGTCCGGTGCGTAATGCCGAGCCGATCACAGTGCTCGGCATCGATCCGGGCACGGCTGTCACCGGCTACGGAATCGTTCGCAGGGATGGCAGAAATCCGCTGACCTTGGTGGAGTGCGGCGTGATTCGAACCCGGCCTCGCGACGATCTGGCGAATCGTCTGGCGGAGATTCACGACGGCATTGAGGAGTTGATTCGTCGACACAAGCCCGGCGTGCTCTCGATCGAAGACATCTTCTATGCGCGCAACGTTCGCACGACGGTGGTGCTCGGGCACGCGCGTGGGGTGATTCTCCTCGCAGCGGTTCGCGCGGGGCTCGAGATCCACGAATACCCACCGGCGGAAATCAAGAAAGCAGTCGCAGGGACGGGCGCGGCGACAAAGCTGCAGATCCAGTTCATGGTCACGCGCTTGCTGCGACTCAAATCCGCGCCGCAGCCAACCGACGCCGCGGACGGCGTAGCGGCAGCGCTCGCCTTCGCGCTGATGCCCGATTTACCGAAAATCGAGCCGATCAGACTTGCGCGGGTCGCCGAGAAAGCTCCAACATTCCCGTCCCCGTCCATTGCTGACATCCGGAGGCCTGGCGTTTGATCGGTCGTGTCAGAGGCAAGCTGGTCTCCAAGGACATCGATTCGATCGAAGTGATGACGGAGGGCGGCGTGGCGTACGAGCTGACAATCCCACTCAATGTGTTCGAGGCGTTGCCACGTGTCGACGAAACCGTGTCGCTGCACACTTCGCTCGTCGTCAAGGAAGATTCGTGGCAGCTGTTTGGCTTCGTCAGCGTCTTTGAAAAGAAGTTGTTCGAGAAGCTGCTCACGGCCAACGGAATCGGTCCATCACTCGCCATCGGAATGCTGTCGGCGCTATCCGCAACGCGACTGACGCGAGCGATTCGCGAGAAAGACATTCCGACACTTCAGAGCGTCCCGCGCGTAGGTAGGAAGAAAGCAGAGCGTCTGATTGTGGATCTTGCCGACAAGCTCGATGGGCTCGCTGAAACGACGGGAACTGCGGGCGCGCCGGCAAGCGCGGCGGCCGATGACGCCATGCGGGCTCTGGTGTCGCTTGGCTACAGCACTGGCGATGCAGAGCGGGGCGTACGGGCAGCGCTCGATGCTGGCGGTGGTGGAAAATCAGCCGCAGAATTGATCAGAGCAGCGCTGGCAAAACTGGGAGGCAGATGATGGTGAGGAATCTCGTGTATGCGACGGCGACGGCGGCGATACTTGGCCTGAGTGCCTGTGCCAGCGCGGGCGGCGGAAAGTCCCGCATCCGCGACTACAATATCATCACACAGGAAGAGATCGTCGCGCAGAACGGCACCAACGCGTATGAAGTCATCACTCACCTGCGGCCACAGTATCTGAAAACGCGCGGACGGACTACGATTCAGGGAACGCCGACCGTTGCCAGCGAATACGCGGCTGTATTCATGGATAACCAGTTTTTCGGCGATCTGAACAGCCTTCAGAACATCCCGGCCATCAACATCAAGGAGATTCGGTACTTGCCGGTGAACGAAGCCGTGACGCGCTATGGAATGCAGTACGGCAACGGCGTGATCGAGATCAGGACAAAATAGTGAACATGCGCGCAGCGTCCGCGATCGCATTAATTGCGCTCCTCGGCGGTTGCGCGCGGCCGAGTGTCTGGCGGCTGTCCATGCGGCCCGGTACGAGTCGCTCAATGGCGAGGTTGGTGGCTGAAAGCGAGGTACGCGTTGCCGAGAATCAGCGCTTCGAGGCGATGATGAGGCGTGACATGGTAGCTCTCGACACGCTGCTCGACGACGACCTCACGTACGTTGCGGGCAAGGGATCGATCCAGTCGCGAAAGGAATTCATCGACGCCATCAAGAAGCAATCGACCGTCTACGACTCAATCGCGGCGCACGACGTTCGCGTTCGTGTGTACCACGGCCTCGCCCTCGCCACCGGTCGCGCCGAGCAGCAGGTCCGGAACAGCAAGGGTGCGAGCAAGCTGACTGTTCGCTTTACGGAAGTGTACGTGCGGCGAGAAGGCCGCTGGCTGCTGACGGCGTGGGAAGCAAAACGAGTCGCCAGCGGCTGATCGAAACAACGCTGTGCTCGCCTCGCGCGGCTACGGAACGGGCGGCTTGCCTCTTCTCCAAAGCGCGACGACAACTATGACCGCCAGGACGATTGCCAGAATTACACTTAGTCGCATTGCATCGCCGGGAGATTGAAGAGTCATCATCGCCCCTGACGTCGGGTTTGTCAAACCGCGGAGAGTAGCTCACGCGAAGGTTGCCATCGGACGGTTTTGCCTGCACCTTCCCCAACGAGGCAAAACTGGAGGAATGAATGTCAGCAAGACTCGTGTACTTACTTGCTGCCGCAGCGGTTGTCGGATGCGCCACGACCAATCCGAACGCAAGACCCGCCGGACAGAGCCAGGCAGTTCTGACCGCGGAAGACATCGAGCACGCGCACGCGGATGTGACCACCGCTTACGACGCGGTTGCACGTCTTCGGCCCAACTGGCTGGCAGCCAAAGGCGTCACCTCGGGCTACTACAACGCCAACACCGAGTACGCGACAGTGTTTCTCGACGGCCAGGCGTACGGCGATCTCGCGAGCCTGAGAAACATCGCCGCCTACAACGTCTCGATGATTCGCTATTACGACGTCACCCAGGCCGGAGCGAGATTCGGAATCAGAGGCGGAGCAAGCGGCGTAATCGAAGTGCAGACGAAGGGGGCTGGGCGTTAACCGCGTGACGGCGAGCGACACGGTCTCGCGGCGCGCCGCCACTGCGCAGCGCGCCAGTACTTTTACCGAATCAGTGATCCGCGAGATGACGCGGGTCTCGAACGAGTACGGCGCGATCAATCTCGCGCAGGGCTTCCCGGATTTCCCAATGCCCGCGCCAATGAAAGACGCGGCCTGCGCGGCGATTCACGGCGACGTCAATCAGTACGCGATCACCTGGGGGAGTCCCGCGCTCCGTGTCGCCATCGCCGAGAAGTATCGGCGGTGGTATGACATGCAAGTCGATCCGGAACGCGAGATCACCGTTTGCTGCGGCGCGACGGAGGCGATGGCGTCCGTATTCCTCGCCCTGGTCGATCCAGGCGACGAAGTAATCGTCTTCGAGCCGTTTTACGAGAATTACGGTCCGGATGCCGTTCTGGCAGGCGCGAAACCAGTCTTCGTCCCGATGCTGGCGCCCGACTGGAGAATCGATCAGGACAGGCTGCGCGACGCATTCAGCAACAAAACCCGCGCGATCGTGGTGAACACGCCGCACAATCCAACCGGCAGAGTCTTCACGCGCGAAGAGATTTCGCTGATCGCTGAACTCTGCCAGAAGTACGACGCGATTGCCATTACCGACGAGATATACGAGCACATTCGTTACGCGGGCGGCCACCATGTGCTGGCGACGTGGCCGGGAATGCGCGAGCGCACCGTCACGATCTCGGGTCTGTCGAAAACCTTCAGCTGCACGGGCTGGCGGCTGGGCTATGCGATCGCTCCGTACGAACTCTCGTCGCCCATTCGCAAGGTCCACGATTTTCTGACGGTCGGCGCGCCGGCTCCGCTACAGGCAGCAGGCGCGATCGCAATGGCGTTCGATTCCGACTACTACAACCATCTCGCGCTGGAGTATCGGGCGAGACGCGACGTCATGTGCGCAGCACTCGATGAAGCCGGATTCAAGTACGCGGCACCGGAAGGCGCATACTATATACTTGCCGATTTCTCCGAGATCTCCGACCTCGAATCGAAGGACTTCGCGATCTGGCTGGCCAAGGAAGTCGGCGTCGCGACAGTTCCGGGAACCAGCTTCTACTCACGACCTGAGCTCGGCAAGTCAGTTACCCGGTTTGCCTTCTGTAAGAAGATCGAAACCCTGACCAAGGCGAGTGATAGACTGGCGGCGCTGCAAGCACGGGTCTGAGGCCGGGCCATGGCTCTCTCGCGCTTCGGTGTGTATTCGGCTAATTTTCCGTGACTCCGACCCGTTGAAGCTTGTCGCGCGCTGAAATCACCACCCCCGAAATCATTCCCGACGAGAGCGTCGTCGAACTCTCGCTCCGGCCACAGCGCCTGTCCGAATTCATCGGACAGGATCGCGTCAAGGAATCCCTGCGGATTTACATCGACGCGGCGTTAGCGCGCCGAGAACCGCTGGATCACACGTTGTTCTTCGGCCCACCGGGACTTGGAAAGACCACTCTCGCCGAGCTGATTGCGAGGGAGCTCGGTGTGAATATCCGCGGCACTTCCGGCCCCGCTCTCGAAAAACCCGGCGATCTCGTCGGAACGCTCACCAACCTGCGTGAAGGAGACATCCTCTTCATCGACGAGATCCATCGCCTGCGGCCAATCATCGAGGAATTCCTCTATCCCGCGATGGAGGATTACAAGATCGACATCCGCCTGTCGGAAGGACCGAAGGCGCAAACGATCACGATGCCGATCGAGAAGTTCACCCTGATTGGCGCGACGACACGGCTTGGCATGCTGACACCGCCGATGCGCGCCCGATTCGGAATCGAGCAGCGACTGAATTTCTACCCGGCGCCGGATCTCGAGCAGATCGTGCACCGCACCGCCGAAGTGATGCAGGTCGATATCGATGAAGAGGGCGCGCGGGAGATCGCCAAGCGCGCACGGGGCACTCCACGCGTCGCCAATCGCCTGCTGCGACGGATACGCGATTTCGCCCAGGTTCGCGCCGGTGGTCGCATCACGCGCAAGGTCGCTGCCGATGCGCTGGTTCTACTCGAGGTTGATCAGTTCGGACTCGACGACATGGATACGCGCATTCTCAAGACCATCATCGAGAAATTCGATGGCGGACCGGTCGGAGTCCAAACGATCGCCGCGGCAGTCGGCGAAGATGCGGGCACCCTCGAGGAAGTCTACGAACCGTTTCTGGTGCAGAACGGGTTTCTGCAGCGGACGCCGCGCGGACGCGTCGCCACCGCACAAGCGTACCGCCATTTCGGATTTAATCCACCGACGGGTGGTGGGGCCAACGCGCAGCAACAGACGCTCTTCTAGGTCGCGTAGATTGTCGTTCGTGCCACTGGGTGAACCAGGGCAGAGAGCGCGCTAAACCGGCGAGCTTGCCGCATCGACCAGCGCGCGCAGCTGCCTCTCGTCTATAAATCGCGCGTGGACTTCGCGCACCCCTGTCCGTTGGATGAGCTCGCGCACGTTCGGTGCGCGCAGCCCGCCGGCGGCGATGATGCCGATGCGGTCGCGCGCCTGTCTCACCAGCGCCGCAATGTTGGCCATCCCCGCGACCGCTGACACGGCAGAACCGGACGTCAGCACGCAGGCGACGCCCAGGTCCACAAGATCCTCGAGGGCAGCGTGCGGATGCTGCAGAGTGTCGAAGGCGCGGTGAAACGTTACCGGCACTTCACCGGCGGCTGCCAGCAGTCGCAATAAGTGCGAGGTGTGAAGCTGCCCGCTCTGACCGACCACTCCGACCACGATTCCCGCCGGATCCAGCGATGCAATCAGCTGGACGTCCTTGGTCATGAGCGAGATCTCGTCCTCGTTGTAAGTGAAATCGCCGCCCCGCGGGCGCACCATCACTTTCACAGGGCTGGTGAGCTCTTTGAGCGCGCCTTCGATCACTGACATCAGAGGCGTTGTACCGCCGACATCCAGCCTCGCGCACAGCTCTATCCGCCGCGCTCCCGCGCGCTCCGCCGCGGCCGCTGCCTCGACGGTCTCGACCGCGGCCTCGACCAGGACTCCTCTGTCAACGGTAGTAGCCGGTGGTCTCCGTAACATTCAACGAGTGTGGGTAGGCAGAATCATTGCAGACATCTACATTTTTGGGACGACGAGCGGATGCCGCGTCCGGATTCGCGGCAGCACGATGAGGGAGGACCGATGAGACACCACGTCAACATCGTTCTTAGCGCGTTTGCCGCCGTCGTCATTCTTTCCCCCGTTTCGCAGACGCCTGCGCAGACGAACTGGCGGCCGGTGCGTTCGTTAAAAATGGGCCGCTTCTTCGCAAGGGTGGATGTTAGCTCACTCCACACCCTGCGTGTTTACGCACAGCTCGACACGTCGAAACTGATGGGAGAGCAGCTGGTCGCCGACTCTGTGGGTGCGTTCCAGCAGACTCTGTTCGACGATCTCGATAAGCCGAAGCGCACCAGTTACGTGCTCGGCAATGCCGTCATGGTGCAGCCTTATGCCGCCGATTCCGTCACTGTCGGCTTCGTAGTGATGGTTGCTGATACCCTGGGTGCATCCCGGCAGGTAATCACCGACAAGGACGGCATGGAAGAATTTCTCGACATGCTTGCCAAAGGCGTCGCCGCAGCGAAAACACTCAGCGATGCCGAGCTAATGCGCCAGGGTCCGATCGAGCAGAAACCGATCACGTTGGCGAAGCACGTGAATTACGTCTATCCGCGCTCGGCAAAGCTCGCGAACCAGAGTGGCTCGGCGCTGGTGCAATTCGTCGTCGATACCACGGGCAAGGCGAAGCCCGAGTCGATCGTCTGCATGCAGGCGACTTACAAGGATTTCGCGCAGGCGGCGATTGACGCGGTGAAGATGATGGAGTTCACCCCAGCGACCCTCGAGGGGCACAAGATCGAGCAGCTCGTTCAGTATCCGATCGATTTCAGGCTCAACGCGGTGCTGCCGGTCAAACCGTTCGAGGTGCCCACCCGCCGACCGACCCGACGGCCGCCAAGTTTTTAGGGCGGTCTACTCGACGACTCCGGTCATGATGGTGGCTGCCAGATCGAGTCGTCCCGTCCAGCGACTGCGCTTGAAGATCCACGCGTACTGACGCCGACTCCAACCCGTCGGGCCGGCAACGTTTTCTTCGACCAGCGTCGTCCAGGCGTCATCGCCGGCGTCGATCAATCGGCCACGCGTGTCTCGAATTCGCTTCAGCCCTTCCGGCTCACCGCGCAGCGGCAGGCCTACCGTCACATAACTCTCCATCTGCTTTGGACATCCGGCGTGCACGTTTGTCGTGCGCGAGCGCGAGCTGGCGCGACGGACCGGTGGTGGTCGCGGGACGTTGATGCCCGCGCATTGCGGATAATTAAAAGGCGTGCCTTCCGGGATGTTGTACTGATCGAGAATCCTGCGCCGATTGTCAGTGATCTCGTCGATCGCGTCCTTGCTGGCGCGCGGGAAAGACAGCTCCGGCGCCGCTCCCTGCACTCCCGCGCCCAGCTCGGGATAGCCGTCACGCGAGCCGTAAGGCCGCGGATCGTAGCGTAGCTCGTCGATGTGGAGCGGGTAGCCATCGCTGCCGGCGCGCAGCTGTGCGCGCACGACCGCGGCGAACAGCTCCGAGTCGGCGCGAATGAGTGTCATCTCCTCTTCGTGTGTCGCGCGGCGATTGGGCAACGCCGGAACGGGGCGCGGTTCGACGACTGGCGATGGCGAAGATTTGCAGGCCGGAAGGCCCAGTGCACAAGCCATTGCCGTCAGCGCGCAGCGAGCGGCGCGGTTGGTAATCATCGGCGCCACAACACTTGCACAAAGGAGGCCGAGCGCGCCCCCACTCAGTTCGCTTTTTGCAGCGCGTCCCTGAGTGATTCAGTCCCCGGATGCGCGCCACCGAAATACAACGCTGCGTCGGCTCCGAATATCAACTGCTGCAACTCCGGCGTCATACCGGCGATGCGCTTGCCGCGCGAGAATGGTCTCAGTGCACGGAGGTCGACGAGCGTCCAGTCATTGGGCGGGACGGCTTTGGCAATCGGATTCGAGTACTGCCGCCATTGGCCGGCCGGCCCGGTGATGCCGGTCGAGATGACATAGGACTGTTTGCCGTTGAACTGCGCCAGCTCGGACACGAACGTACCGAACGTCAAAGCCAATGATTGCGGGAACAGGCCACGGTGGATGTGCCAGTGACCGGCCTTCACCAGCACCCTGGGAAGCGAGTCACCACGTGACGTCGCGATGCGATACTCCTCGGCGAACCTCTCCTTCATGTAGCGCTCACGCGACCACGCGTTCTCCCAGCCGGTCGGTTTGCCCTGATTCGCCGCCAGCATATACGCCGTGTAAATGTGTGCTGACCGTTCGAGTGCAGTCAGCAACCAGTCCGCTTCGCTGCCTGATGCTGGATTGAACAGCGAACGCAGCCGCGTGAAGTCCGCCTCGGTTGCGATTCGCGCCATGAAGTGGGTCCATGTGGAATCGTACCGCTCGCGATCAGCAATCTTTGCTACGCGCGCGAGCGAATCGATTTTGGCAGTCGCAGCGGCCGACGGCGACAACTCCCGCAGCCGCGCCAAATAGAGATTGGCTCCGAACGCCTGATCGACTCCCCACAACGCGTTGCCGCGGCCGGTCGACATCCGCGCTACGGTGTAAAGCATTTGAATTTCTTCGTCGGTCGTAAATGTCAGAGCCGTTGGCCAACGCCTCGCCAGCGCCTTGATCGAGTCTTCGGTCGTGCGGCGCGCCAGCGAAGAAATCAGTCGCAGCGCATAGGGATCCTGTTCGTCGGCGACGTAGTTGAAGCCGAGGCCATTGTGCAGCCGGGCAAACAGCGTGGTCAGGAAATGGGGGATTTCCTGGACGTTGTGCTCCTCCGCCACCGCGACGATTTGCGCGTCGCCGATCTCGTGCATTAGGAATGACCAGCCTTGGTCGTTGTTGTCGCCGGACGCGGCGCGCAGTTGGTGCGAGTTCGCCCTTACGATGGAATCGAGATCGAGCTGCGGCGGCGATGTGGGTTGTTGAGCAGCTGCGAAGTGTCGAGCAGGAAGGAGAAGGAAGGCGAGAAGAATCCGCAAGTTTCTTTTCCGAATAGTCATTTCATCGTTCGACAGGCCTATACACTCCAGAGTTTGAACGGCGCGGATTCGAGATTGGTCGGCCTCGGTGATAATTTTTCCGGGACTCATCCTCCAAGACGCCAGTGCCAAAAACCAAAGCTCGCGCGCGCAAATCCACTCGTTCGCGCAAGGCCGCCAGCAGAAAGTCCGCTGCCAACGCGAACGCACTCAACAAACGAGTCGCGCCGTCGGACCTGTCGGCACAGAAGTTCCGCGCCCTCGGACATCGCCTGATCGACGACATCGCCGATTTTTACGACCGGCTACCGACGCTACCGACCGCGTCACCGTTGCTGCCCAACGCACTGCGCCAACGGCTCGGCAGGCGTGACTTGCCCGAGAAGGGTGTGGACATCGCTCCCGTTCTCTCCAAATTCGCGGATCTGTTTTTCCAGGAATCCACTCACAACGGGAGTCCACGTTTCTGGGGCTACATCACGTCGTCGGCTGCGCCGATCGGCGCGCTCGCCGACCTGCTCGCTTCAGCGGTCAATCCGAATTGTGGCGCCTGGGCGCTGTCCCCCGTCGCGACCGAAATCGAGAACGAGTGCATTCGATGGCTGGCAAAATTCCTCGGGCTCAGTGGGAAGTGGGACGGCATCGTCGTCAGCGGCGGCAACATGGCGAACATCGTGGGCTTCATCGTCGGCCGCCGCGCAAAAGCGACGTGGGACATTCGCGCCAAAGGCCTGACTGATGCGCAGGCGCGCCGACTCGTCGTCTATGGATCGACGGAGATGCACACATGGATCAACAAGGCTGCCGACATCTGCGGGCTCGGTACCGCCGCCATCCGCTGGATCCCCACTGATGACAATCATCAACTGATTCCCGACGAGCTGCGTCGGCAGGTCGCGGCAGATCTTGCTGCAGGCATGCAGCCGTGCATGGCAATTGGCAGCGCCGGCACCGTCGGCACCGGCGCAATCGATCCACTGCCCGAGATTGCGAAGGTTTGCGGCGACTATGGTCTGTGGTTTCACGTCGACGGCGCCTACGGAGCTCCCGCAGTCGCGCTCGACAATGCGTCGCCGAGTCTCAAGGGACTTCGTCTCGCCGACTCGATCGCGATCGACCCGCACAAATGGCTGTACGCCCCCCTCGAAGCTGGCTGTGTGCTCGTGCGCGACCGCGAGGATTTACATGAGGCATTCGCGTTCAAGCCGACGTACTACCAGTTCGATGACAACGAAGGCCAGGAGGTCAAAAACTACTTCGAGTACGGCCCGCAGAACTCGCGTGGATTTCGCGCACTGAAAATCTGGCTGGGCTTCCAGCAAGCCGGCGCCAGCGGTTATCGGCGGATGATCGCTGATGACATCGAGCTCGCGCGCAGACTACACGAGTTCGTCGGCGAAGAAGAATCGCTCGAGCAGGGAACGTGGAATCTCAGCATCACCACCTTCCGTTACGTACCCTCGGACCTCCGTCATCGCGCGATGGAGACTGGTCCGGTCACGGCCTATCTCAACGAGCTCAATGCGCGGATCGCAACAGCGCTGCGCCGCAGCGGCCGCGCGCTGGTATCGAACGCGCATCTCGGCGAGCGGTACGTCCTGCGTGCATGCATTGTGAATTTTCGTACGACGCTCGATGACGTTCGCGCGCTGCCCCGCGCGGTAGTGGAGATCGGCGGGGATCTCGACTATCGAATCCGGCCGGATACCCTGCGAGATTAGGGCGATCGGCCCGCATTCGCGCTGGCAGATTACTCGGCCCAGGACAAAAGGAATTTCTCCGCGACACCCAGTCGCCCGGTTTCCGTATCACGACGGAACAGCCAGGCGAACTGACGCCATTGCTGCCCGCCCGGTCCAACCGAGCTCTCGGTGACGAGCACCGTCCACACCTCGCCGGTGGTGTCTGGCGCCGGCACCTCCGGCCGTCGCGCCTTGGCGACAACTGGCGCGGCGCCGCGCGTGGGAACGCCAACGGTCACATAGCGCCGATAGGCCTTCGGGCAGTCGGGATCCGGGTGCACCATGTTGGAGTCTCTGAAACGACGCGTGCGAAAGCCGCCGCACTCGGGATACACGAAGGGTCCGCCTTCCTCGACGTGAAGATCGCGCAGGATTTCCTTGCGCTGTCCCGCGATCATTGCCGGATCGGCGTCAGCTGCCGAGTCAGCGGATGAATCCGGATCGAAGCCCGGCGGAGTGGGGGTCGACGGCGCGAGCAAATCCTTGTCCCCTGCCGGTCGAGCGTCTACGCGCAGAAAGCCGGCGCTGACGCTATCGCTCATTTGCGACCGGACAATCGCCTCGAAGGTTTCGGCGTCAGCCTCAGCGACGTCATGGCGGCCGCTCAGCTCCTTACAGCCAATGGCAGCTGACAGTACGGCAATCAGGACGCGGCGTGCTGATTGGCGCCGGGCTTGAATAGCTTTCACAGCGCACTCGAGTTGCACATTCAGGACCTCTTCACTTTCTCGCTTGAACCGCGACGGCTCTCGCACTTCTCACTACGATTTCGATCTCCCCGCCGATCGAATCGCGCAGTTTCCGACTGAGCGCCGCGGGGATAGCAGACTGCTGGTATTGAATCGGTCGACGGGCGAGATCGTGCACAAGCGGTTCGCCGATCTCGTCGATCTTGTCCCCCCCGGCGATGCGCTCGTCTTGAACACGACCCGCGTGTTTCGCGCGCGGCTGCTCGGCGTGCGCGACAATGGAACTTCCGCGGAGGTGCTGCTGCTCCGTTCGCTCGGCGGGTTGGAGTGGGAGGCGATGGTTCACCCGGGCGGCAAGCTCAAGCCAGGGCGGCTGGTGAAATTCGCAGACGATTTCAACGCCGAGATCGTGGCGACGACTGAGCGAAGAACACGAGTGGTAAGACTCAACACTCCACTCGACATCGAGGATGCGATCGAGAAGTACGGGCACGTACCCCTGCCGCCCTACATCACGCGGACAGATGAAGCGTCAGACGCGGAGCGGTATCAAACGGTTTATGCGAAGGAGAGTGGATCGGTCGCGGCACCAACTGCAGGGCTGCACTTCACACCCGAGGTGCTCGAGAAACTCTGGGCAAAGCCAGTGCGTCGCGCCGACGTGATTCTTCACGTGGGAGCAGGTACGTTCAAGCCCGTGGAGACGGAGCATCCCGCGGATCACGTCATGCACGAAGAGTCTTACATCATGCCGGCGCGAACAGCCGGCATTTTGAACGAGACCCGCGCCAACGCGGGAAAAATCTGGGCTGTCGGCACTACGAGTGTGCGTACTCTGGAGAGCGCAGTGGGAGAAGACGGACTGTTTCGGGAAAAGTCATCGGACACCCGAATCTTTATCCGCCCGCCCTACGAGTTCCGCGCTGTCGATCGCCTGATAACGAATTTTCATTTACCGCGATCGACGCTGATCATGCTTGTCGCGGCATTCGCCGGCTTCGATTTGACGATGCGCGCCTACCAGGAGGCAATCGCCGCAGGGTACCGTTTTTACTCCTACGGCGATGCAATGGCGGTCGTCGATTGACCCGGCACTGCGCGTTCAGACGGTTTCCGGGCGCGCGTCAGGTGTATCCGCGTCGACGGTGGTCTGTTCCGACGCGTCGAAATCGCGCTTGAGCAGGTCGAGCTTGATGCGAGCGCCTTTCAGAGCCGCCCTCCCGAGCAGCAGGCGCAACGGTGGATTTGGCGATTCGACGGCGTTGATGATCGCTGCGGCTGCGCGCACCGGGTCGCCGGGCTGCTTGCCATTCATCGCCCGCAGATTCTGGATGTTCTTCCACGCTGTATCGGCGTAGTCGGCGATGCCTGATCGGGTCTCATTTGCCGAGCGACCCGCCCAGTCAGTGCGGAATCCACTCGGCTCGACTATCGTGACCTTGATGCCGAGGGGCGCGACCTCGAGTGACAGCGATTCCGAGAATCCTTCAACCGCGTATTTGGTGGCGTTGTAATACGCTAGCGCTGGAAAGCTGCGCAGGCCGCCGATCGACGAGATGTTGACGATGTGTCCACCGCGCTGTTTGCGCATGATCGGCAGCACTGCACGCGTCATCGATGAAAGTCCAAAGAAGTTGATCTCGAACATTTCGCGAAACTCTTCTTCGTCGCTCTCCTCGACCGAGCTGAAATAGCCGATGCCGGCATTGTTGACGAGAACATCGATCCTGCCGAAGTGGGTGATGGCGCTGTGGGTTGCTGCTTCGACCTCGACCGGATCGGTCACGTCGAGCTCGAGAACCAGCGCGTGATCCTGACGTCCCCTGGCAATATCCTCCGCCTTTGCCGGGTCACGCGCGGTAACGACACACCGATAGCCGCGGTCGAGGACCATGTTCGCGAGGGCGCGGCCGAAGCCCGTGGAGCAGCCAGTTATGAACCATACTTTCTCGGACATCTTCTACCTTTAGCTCATGTCGTTCGCCTTCGATATACTGGCTAAATCGGGATCAGCAAGGGCTGGAATCTTCAGCACGCCGCACGGCGGAGTTGAGACTCCAGCTTTCATGCCAGTTGGCACTCTGGCAACGGTCAAATCACTCGATCCCGACGATCTCGTGCAGATGGGTGCGTCGATGATACTCGGCAACGCATACCACCTCCACCTCCGTCCAGGTGATGAGGTAGTGCGCGAGATGGGTGGACTGCATGCGTTCATGCACTGGGACCGACCGATTCTCACCGACTCCGGCGGATTTCAGGTCTTCTCGCTCGCACAACTCCGCACGGTGAATGAAGAAGGCGTCGAGTTCCAATCGCACCTCGATGGCTCGCGCCGATTTTTCACGCCCGAGATCGTGATGCAGATCGAGCGCAATCTCGGCGCCGACGTCATCATGCAGTTCGATCACGTAATTCCAGGACAGTCCGACGAGGCAACCGCTCGCGACGCCAGCGACCGGAGCATCCGGTGGCTGGAACGTTGCCTGAAAGAGCTCGACCGCCTGGCCTCCGACCTGTCGCACGATCAGGCCCTGTTTCCCATCCTCCAGGGCGGTATCCACCCGCAGCTCCGTCGCGAAGCAGCGGAACGCATTAGTGAGATGCATGATTGGCGGGGTTTTGGCATTGGCGGACTGTCCGTCGGAGAAGAAAAGGCAAAGATGTACGGGACGATCGAAGTCGTCGACGAAGCGCTGCCGAGGACGCATCCGCGCTATCTGATGGGCGTCGGATTTCCCGAAGACCTGATCGAGTCGATTGGTCGCGGCGTTGACCTGTTCGACTGCGTTGCGCCAACCCGGATGGGCCGCAATGGCGCCGTCTTCACCCGCGACGGACGCCTCAACATCAAGCGCACAGAGTACCGTCTCGATCCGCGACCCCTCGATTCAGACTGCGATTGCGCTGCCTGCACCCGTTTCAGTCGCGCCTACATCCGCCATCTGTTCGTGTCGGACGAAATACTCGGCCTGCGCCTGTTGTCCCTGCACAATGTACATTTCCTGCTGTCGATCGCCCGCGGCGCACGCCAGGCAATCATCAATGGTGAGTATGACCGATGGTCGCGCGAGTGGCTGTCTCGCTACCACACGTCGTCACCGCTCGCCGTCTAATCATCCGGTACTGATTCTCGAATGCAAAGCAATCCAATCATCGGCTCCATTTTCATGTATGGAGCGATCTTCGCGATTTTCTATTTCGTTTTGATCCGTCCGCAGCAAACGCAGCGCAAGAAACACGACGAGATGGTGCGCACGCTGAAGAAGGGCGATGAGGTCGTGACCACCGGTGGACTCGTCGGCGAAGTGGTCTTCATCAAGGAAGCCACCGGCGACGATCGCGCGACAGGCATGGAAGACCGTGTGACGATCAAGAGCGGCGAGACGCGATTGGTGATCGAGCGCGGGCGGATCGCCAAGATCAACAGGAAGACGGCATCAACGGCGTCATCCACCTCCGGCGCGAACGGGTGAGCATTCTCGACATCCGGGTGCTGGGCGACCCGGTTCTGCGCAAACCTACCAGGCCAGTCACCGAATTCACCGACGAGCTGCGTCAACTGATCGCCGACATGTTCGAGACGATGTACGCGGCAGAAGGCATTGGCCTCGCCGCACCACAGGTTGGACGCACCGAACGCGTTGCGGTCGTCGACGTCGAAGGCCAGAAGTTCACGCTCATCAATCCGGAAGTGATCGAACGCGCGACTGACATCGAGAAGGCGGAGGAAGGCTGCCTCTCCATTCCCGACATCTATGGCGACGTCGAAAGGCCGTTCACGGTGAGCATTCGCGCCACCAACGAGAATGGCGAGCAGTACGAGGCGACCGCATCAGAGCTGCTCGGTCGCTGCTTTCAGCACGAGATCGACCATCTCGATGGCAAGCTCTTCATCGACTACCTCAGCCCGCTCAAGCGCAAGGCCGCGATGACCAAATGGGAGAAGGCAAAGGCTGAGTATCCAGGCTTCATCCGGAAGGTCAAAGCAGAGGTCCCCGGCGAGCACCATCACGAAACGGAGATGTAGTGCGCGTAGTATTCTGGGGCACGCCCGACTTCGCCGAGCCTTCTCTGCGAGCGCTTCTGGGCGAAGGTTTCGATGTGATCGGCGTTGTAACACAACCGGACAAGCCGCAGGGCCGGTCGCGCCAGATAATCCCGTCACCCATCAAGCAGATCGCGCTCGATGAGGAGATCGAGATTTTCCAGCCGAAAAACGCGCGCGACGTCGAGCTGTACAAAACTCTCGAGAAACTGCAGCCCGACGTTTCGGTGGTGGTTGCTTACGGTCACATTCTGCCGCAGAAAATCATCGACGTCCCCAGGCTCGGCACCTTGAACGTCCACGCGTCATTGCTGCCGGTGTTGCGTGGCGCGGCGCCGATCCAGGCAGCGATTCTCGAAGGATTCACGGAGACCGGTGTAACGGTCATGCGCGTAGTCCAACAGCTGGATGCGGGTCCGATGATTCTGCAGTCCGAAACGCCGATCGTCGACGACGAGACTTATGGCGAGCTGCACGCGCGATTGTCCGAACTCGGCGCGCTCACACTGGTCGAGGCACTAACCCTTTTCAGTCTGGCGGGAAAAGTGGTAGAGCGGCCGCAGGACGAGTCGCGGGCGACATTCGCGCCCAAAATCACTCGCGAATCGGCGCGCATCGACTGGCGCAAGAGCGCGCTGGAGATTTCGCGCCAAATTCGCGCATTCGATCCGAAGCCCGGCGCCTTCACCAGGATGTCCAAGGGCGATTTAAAGCTGTTCGGACCGAAGGTGATGGACGGCATCAAAAGCAGACCAGGCGAAGTTCTGAAAACCAAGGCGGAGCTCATCATCGCCTGTGGCTTGGACGCGTTGCGGATTTCGGAAGTGCAGGCGTCAGGAAAGAGCCGCATGGCGGCGCATGAATGGACGCGCGGCCGCAGCGTTGAAGTCGGAGAGATCCTGGGAGAAAGCACTTGACCGCCACTGCAGCGACCGCTCCCGTCAAGGCGCCAATCGAGGAGCTGCCGGTCGTCCATGCAGTCACCAATGACGAGATCATGTTGCGACCTGGTTTTCTGAGGAAGGCGATGGCCGTCATGCGCGTGCTGGAGGCCAAAGGCGCAATCCACATCAGGTCGCAACTCCTCGACACACCAACTCTTTATTCGATCACGCTCGCCTTGCTAGAGCTTCACGAGCAGACCCGGTGCTGGTGCGTTGTGAACGACCGGGTCGACGTCGCGCTTGCCTGCGGCGTGCAGGGAGTCCAGCTCACCCATAAATCGATCGCCGTTCCGGACGTTCAGAGAATCGCTCCTTCTCTTCTCATCGGCGCGAGCGTGCATTCCGCTGCCGAAGCGCGAGACGCCGAGCAGGCGGGAGCAGACTGGTGCGTCGCCGGGCACGTGTTCGAAACGCCATCGCATCCGGGCGAGCCGCGCCGGGAGACCAGCTTCATTCCCGATGTCGTTGCCGCAGTTCGAGTTCCGGTGATTGCGATCGGCGGGATTCGTCCCGAGCACGTGCGGTCGCTGGTGCATCGCGGCGCGCACGGTGTGGCCGCCATCCGTGGAATCTGGAACGACGAGAATTCCGAACTCGCTGCAAGCCGCTATCTTTCACAGGTATGACTGAGTCACTGAGTTTCGTGACCGAAGCACCTTTGGCGGCGGTCTCTATTACCGTGAACGGTAAGGAACGTCGTGTGCCATCCGGTTGGACGCTGGCCGATCTTCTCTCCTCGCTCGGCCTGGACGCCCGTACCGTCGTCGTCGAGCGGAACGGAATAATTCTGCGCGACCGGGCTGCGTTTGCATCGTTAGAGCTCGGCGCCGAGGACAGCATCGAGATCGTTCACTTCGTCGGCGGAGGTTGATCGTGGCGCACGCTGATCTGATCGCACCCGCCTTCCTGGCCCTTCCCGATCCACAGCCATTGAAGATCGCCGGCCGCGAGTTTCGGTCGCGCCTGATGGTCGGCACCGGAAAGTACGCATCCAACTCGGTCATGCTCGACGCGATCGAGGCGTCGGGCGCAGAGGTGGTGACGGTCGCGGTAAGACGCGTGGATCTGGACCGGTCGAAAGAAGAAGGGATACTCCATCACCTCGACCCCAATCATTATTTCCTGCTGGCAAATACCGCCGGCTGCTACAGCGCGACCGATGCGATTCGTTATGCCCGGCTCGCGCGCGCGGCCGGATTCAACGAGTGGGTCAAGCTCGAGGTGATCGGCGATCAGCAGACACTGCTGCCCGACACCGAAGGCCTGCTGCAGGCGACAAAGACGTTGGTCGGTGAGGGGTTCAAGGTTCTGGCCTACACTAACGAAGATCTGGTGACAGCGCTCAAGCTCGAGGATGCCGGCGCGGCGGCAGTGATGCCGCTGGCATCGCCCATCGGCTCAGGTTTGGGCATGTTGAATCCGTACGCAATTCGCACGATCAAGCAGAGATTGACGGTGCCGGTGATAGTCGACGCTGGCGTTGGCACGGCGTCTGATGCCTGCGTCGTCATGGAGCAGGGCGTTGATGGAATTCTCATGAATACGGGAATTGCGGCGGCGCAGGATCCGGTGCGGATGGCGGCGGCGATGAGATCGGCCGTCGACTCCGGCCGCAACGCATATCTCGCCGGCCGCATGCCAAGGCGCGAAGTCGCGGTTCCGTCTTCGCCCACATCAGGGATGCTCGGATCATGAACGCCACCATTGCGTCGACCAGCGGAGTCACAGCCGCACGTGCGGTAGCGGCCGAGATCTGCGTCGATCTGCGTCGCGGCGAATTTCTCGATCAGTCGTTCGAGCGTCGCATCGTTCCGCTCGACGCGCGTGATCGTCGCTGGACACGCGAGCTCGTCTATGGAATGCTGCGTCATCGCGCGACCATCGATGCGATTCTCTCCGAGCGCGTGCGTGGTGGATTGGTGCGGCTCGACCCGGATGTCATCGACCTGCTCCGACTCGGCGTCTATCAGCTGCTGTACATGGGAAGCGTGCCCGCGTACGCGGCGATTGCCCAGACAGTGGAGCTCGCGAAACGTCGTCACGGACTGGGTGCAAGCAAGCTGGTCAACGCGGTGTTGCGGCGAACGGATCGCGAGCGCGAGAATCTCCCTGGCGCTCAGCCGACCGATGCTCTCGATGCGCTGGCGCTCAGGTATTCGCACCCGCGCTGGCTGGTAGCGCGCTGGGTCGACCGATTTGGCGAGCAGGATACAGAACGACTCCTGACGCTGAACAACGCCGAAGCACCGATCGTGATTCGTCCGTACGGTATCGTGCGCGAGCAGCTGGAGGCGACGATGGAGGCCGCAGGCGTGCACGTCGCCGAGGCGCCACACGTCCGCGACAGCATCGCGATCTCCGGCGGCACGACGTTTACCGAGCTCGGCGCGTTCAAGAAAGGATTGTTCTTCGTGCAGGATCCCGCGGCGACTCTCGTGACGACGTACGCCGCTATTCCTACTGGCGCAACAGTCGCCGATCTTTGCGCCGCGCCCGGTGGAAAAGCGCTCGAGCTGTCGCGCACCGCCGGCACGGTGGTGGGATCCGATAAATCATTCGGAAGATTGCAGCGCTTGCTGGCGAATCAGAAGCGGCTGGAAAGCCCGAACATTCTTCCCTTCGTCGGAGACGCGCGGCAGCCGGCAATCAAACCCGTTGACGTGGTGTTGATAGATGTGCCCTGCACCGGCACCGGCACCTTCCGCCGCCATCCGGATGCACGCTGGAGGATCAAGATCTCCGACTTCGCCGTGATGTCGCAGCTGCAACGGTCCATCATGCGAGCAGCGGCCGAAGTCGTGAAGCCGGCGGGCCTGCTCATTTACAGCACGTGCTCGCTCGAACCGGAAGAGAATGAGGCGCAGATCGACTGGTTCCTGTCGGAAAATCTGAACTTCGTGCTCGAGGCGCCGCCGGAAGGCACTGTCGTTCCCGAGCTGCTGGACAATGGGCGGCTGCGGGTTCTACCACAACGTCACGGTACAGATGGAGCCTTCGCCGCCAGACTGCGCAGAGTCAAGTAAATGAACTGGCGCGCTGCACCTCGGCGTGCGTTGCCATACCTGATTGCCGCGGCTGGTGGGTTTCTCATTTCCTACGCCGCGGTTTTTCTGTTCGCGTTCCCGGCTGAGGTACTTCCCGACGATGGAATTCTTCCCAACGTCGTCGGTAAAACCTTCGAAGATGCGTCGGCAACGCTACAGAAAGCGGGATTTCCCGCGCAGCAGGGCGAATCGCGATATCACAAGACAATTCCTGCGAACGTCGTGCTGCAGGAGGATCCGCCCGCAGGCAGCAGACAGAAACGCGGCACGACCGTAGTTCTGGCGTTGAGCGCCGGACAAAAGACAGCGGAAGTGCCGGTGACGACGAACATGTCACAGCAGCAGGCGCGGATCGCGATCGAGAACACCGGCCTCACCATGGGCAACGTCACTGAGCAATTGTCGGATGCCCCGCGCGGACTCGTGATCGCGACATCGCCCGCCGCCGGGACGCGGGTGCAACTGCCGGGAACCGTCGACGTCGTGCTGAGCAAAGGTCCAGCGACAGTGCAGATGCCCGATCTGTACGGCCGCAGCGTCGGCGAAGCGCGATCCATGGTGGAACAGCTGGGGCTTCGCATCGCCGGTGTCTCGCGCGACACGAGCTCACTGCAGCCCGAGAACACGGTCATCAGGCAGATTCCACAGGCCGGCCAAACAATCTCGGCTGGCGGTCCAGTGAGTCTGACGGTCTCGCATTTCCCTCCACCTCCGACAATCCACATCGACACAGGCGTGAGCGCGCCTCCGCCGTCGCCAACTGTCTTCCGAGCCCCTCTCGCCGCGTCCCGCGTCCCGCGTCCCGAATGACCGTTCGTATCGCACCGTCAATTCTCAGCGCGGATCTTTCCAAACTCGCTGACGAAATCGCGATGCTGGAGGAAGGTGGGGCCGACTGGATTCATATCGACGTCATGGATGGCCGGTTCGTACCGAATCTCACCTTCGGGGCGAAGATCATTGAATCGGTGCGCAAGCTCACCAGGCTGCCGCTCGACGTACACCTGATGGTCGTCCAGCCGGAGAATTACTTCGACGATTTTGCCGCCGCGGGTGCCAATGGGATGTCGATCCACACGGAGGTGTCGCCGCACCTGCAGCGACAGCTCAATCGCATCCGCGAGCTCGGCTGCCGAGCCGGCGCGGTCGTCAATCCGGGCACACCGTTGAGCGCGGTGAGCGAGGTCGTCGGCGATCTCGATCTGCTGCTGGTGATGACTGTCAATCCCGGCTTTGGCGGTCAGGAATTCATCAAGGGCTCCGTCGATAAAGTGCGCCGAGCGCGCGAGATGCTTGGCATCAACGGCAGCAAAGCGTTTCTCGAGGTCGACGGCGGCATCGATCGCAAAACGATAAAGTCCGTCTGGGAAGCCGGCGCCGATACCTTCGTTGCGGGCAACGCCATTTTTTCAGCGCAGGACCCGCGCGCGGAAATCGGCGAGCTGCGCAAGCGCTGCACGACCCAGGTATGACGGGCAGGCAGCAATTAGCGATCGCCGCGGTGGTGATCGGTGTCGCCGGTGCCATCGCCTGGGGCGCAACGCACTATCTGCGCAAGGAGTTTTTTCCGGTCGAGTTGGGCAGCAAGGCGCCGGATTTCACGGCCTACACTCTCGACTCGGCGCCGAAGCCAAGACGATTGGCTGATTACCGTGGCCAGGTGCTGATGATCAATGTCTGGGCGACGTGGTGTCTTCCGTGCCGCGTCGAGATGCCAAGCATCGAGGCATTGCAGAAGGACTACGCGCCGAAAGGGCTCAAGATAGTCGCCGTGAGCATCGACGATCCCGGGACGGACGACGCCATTCGCAAGTTTGCCCAACAGTACAAGCTCACCTTCGAGATTCTGCACGATCCGAACAAACAGATCGTCGACGCGTATGACATCAGCGGCTATCCCGAGACCTTTATCGTCGGGCGCGACGGGATCATCAGAAAGAAGCTGATGCAGGCGACGGACTGGAATTCGCCCGATGCGCGGGCGTTGATGGATCGATTACTCGGTGAGCGGTAAGCGGTAGCGAGAGAGTGATGAGGATTCTCGGTATTGAAACTTCGTGTGACGAGACATCTGCCGCCGTTCTGGAAGGCAGCGGAGATGACGTCGTGCAGAAATCGCTGGTGATCCTGTCGCAAGACGTGCATCGCGTTTTCGGCGGTGTCGTGCCGGAAATTGCGTCGCGGGCGCATCTCACCAGCATCGTACCGGTGGTTGACCGGGCGCTAAGCGAAGCGGGGATCAAGCTCGACGATCTCGACGCGGTGGCGGTGACCAACACTCCCGGCCTGGTTGGGGCGCTGCTGGTCGGCATGAGTTACGGCAAGGCGCTCGCATTCTCGCGCGGAATTCCATTGGTCGGCGTCCATCACATGGAGGGTCACCTGTTCGCCGCAGCGTTGGAGCACCGCGACGCGGTTCCTCCTTTTACCGCGCTTTTGATCTCCGGCGGCCACACTCTCCTGCTCGACGTAGAGCAGTGGGGCAAGTACCGCCTGCTCGGCGCCACGCGCGACGACGCCGCCGGCGAAGCGTTCGACAAAGTCGCGAAGTTGCTCGGCCTTCCCTATCCCGGTGGCCGCTACGTCGAACAGCTCGCGCGGGACGGCCGCCCGGATCGCTTCCGTTTCGCGCGGCCGATGTTACGTCGCAATGCACAGCAAGGCGACGACGAGTATTATGCGTTTTCGTTCAGCGGTTTGAAGACCGCGGTGCTGAACGCGGTGCGAGGCTCGCCGAACCTCGATGCCGACCAAGCAGACATCGCACGCGGCTTTCAGGATTCACTGATCGATACGCTGGTCGAAAAGACCTGGCGCGGTGCCAGCTCGCATGGCCGCACGCGGGTTGTGCTCGGTGGCGGCGTCGCATGTAATCGCACCCTCGCCGAGGCGATGCGTGCGCGCCTCGACCCGGAAGGCATAACCGTGTTTACACCCACGCCGAGGCTCGCGACGGACAACGCGGCAATGATTGCGCGCGCAGGATTATTCAGGCTCGAGCACGGTGAAGAATCGGGACTCGATCTCAACGCCTACGCGAGCAGCACTATCCCGGGGCTCACTGCCGCCTAGATTCATTCGCATGCACAACTTCTTCGCTTCGATCGTTCAGCAGCCGCTGTCATATCAGGTCGGGCCTCTGCAGCTCACCGGATTTGGTTTGGCAGTATTGCTCGCGTTCGTCATCGCGCAGATCATCGCGCAGCGCGAGCTCGCACGCCGCGGTCACGACCCTGAACCGATCGGTGATCTGATTTTCGCGGCGGTGATTGGCGGATTGTTGGGCGGCAAGATTTACTACGCGATTCTGATGCACGACGCCGGCGCTCTCCTCAGCAGAGCGGGCTTTGTGTTCTGGGGCGGACTGATCGGAGGCATTCTCGCGTGCTGGTTGGTGATTCGTGCCAAGAGAATGAGCTTCACACGCATCAGCGACGTCGCCGCGCCGGCGATTGCCGCTGCATACAGCATCGGCCGCACTGGATGCTGGGCGGTGGGCGACGATTACGGTCGGCCGTGGAATGGGCCGTGGGCAGTGAGTTTCCCCAACGGCGCGCCGCCGTCGACAGTGGCGAACATGACTGAGCTCTTTCACATCACTCCGCCACTGGGCTCGACGCCGAATCAGGTGCTTTCCGTACATCCGACTCAGCTCTACGAAGTCGCACTGGGCTTCGTGATGTTCCTCGTCCTGTGGCGCTTCCGCGATCACAAGCACGCGGAGGGCTGGCTGTTCGGCTTTTACTGCGTGCTCGCCGGAGTGGAGCGTTTCATCATCGAGTTCGTGCGCGCGAAGGACGATCGCTTTCTGTTCGGCACATTCACCATGGCTCAATTGATCGCGCTGCTATTCGCGATTGGTGGGGCGATCTGGATGTACGTGAGGTGGAACCCGCGTGAGAATGCGCCCGGCATCTACTCGGCACAGGCTGCCTGACCGTTTGGGGCAGCGACCGCTTGGCGCCGCGTTGTTGCTCGCGGCGATGGCCTGCGCGACGGTAGAAACTGCGGTCGTCGCAAACCCTGGTGCCGAGTTCAGTCTGCCAGTCGGTAAGATCGCTGCGGTCAGTGGCACCGATTATCGCATCAGCTTCAATCGCGTCACGGAAGACTCACGCTGCCCGATCGACGTCACATGCGTCTGGACGGGAGATGCAAAAATCGAGTTGACCATTTCGCGCAACGGCGCACCCGGTGACACGCGTGTCGTGAGCCTGACGCCACCCAACAGCGAAGTTACCGTTGGTGATTTGAAGATTCGATTCGTTGCTCTCGCGCCGACTGCACGCCAGTCGGAGCCCCCGTCGTCGCGACCCTACGTTGCCCGCCTAGTGGTGCTCTCCTCTTAACTGCTGCAACAGCGGACGAACGAATCGCGACGTCAGCGGGCTCGGCACAAGACGTGTCCCAGCAAGACCAATCGGCTGAATTTCAGTGACGTCGAGCCAAAGCCCATGCAGCGTTTGACGTGGGATCGCGAGCGTCTTCGTGCCGGTACTCGACCCATAGATGTCATAGCTGCCTAGCACGATCGATCCCTGCTCATCGAACGCAGCGATGTGGCAGACACCGCTCTTCGCATACGGCGGAAGTGTAACGCTACATGTCTGTCCGGTCGCGGCAACCGTACTCGTAAGCGTCCCCGATTGAGAGACCCATACCTTATCGCGACCCTCGGCGTAAACGCCGACTGCCGGCAGTGTCGGAGCATCCGTGTCGGGATCGAAGTTGCTGGTGCCAGCGTCGCCCACGAGAATTGCTAGGCGATCGGGAACCTCGGATTCCGAGTGTGACTGCCACAGAATCACGGCCAGCCCGAGCCCGGGCGGAGTACAGGCGTCGGGATCTGCTGGAATGACGTCGCCGAAGATCGTCTCCTCACACGTCCCGGCGGGAAACGTCTCATGCAGCGCAAGACTGAACATCTTTTGCGCGGAGCCATCGATGTTCACCGTTGCCTGATCCAGAAACGGCGCGATGGCGTTGAATGGAGCAGGTTCGACGAGTACAGCGGTGGACCCATCGCTGCCCAGCTGCGCGAGTCCGAGCAAAAGACTCTTAACCGCTGCCGTTGCATCGAGATTCGATGGTCCGGTGGAATCGCTGCCACACGCGATCATCCCGGCTGCGCCGAGCGCGACGCTTATTAGCCTGACGTGTCTCATCGTTCGCCCCCGTTTACGACGCTACGACGAATGATCGTGGACCATCCGCCAACCGCGCGGCGTCCGCACCCAAATTGTAGAAAACCATCCAGTACGATCGGGGCGGCCACCGCCGGTGAGAATGTACTGCCCGGTCGCGATTGCCTGATCCGGTCCGATAGGCCGGATCTCCAAATGAGCATAACTCAAATTCTGCAGCGGGCGACCCGTGCGCCAGAAGCCGGCGCGCATTTGCCCTTCGATTCCGGCGACGCCGCGAACGAGTCCCGCGGAGCCCATCGCAGTCGCTGTATCGACGTAAGCCGAGAGGTAGACCGGAAGCTCTCCGCGATTCCACCCCGCTGCCGTCGTATCGAACACGGCCTTGATCGCCGCTGCATCGGATGGCGAGCGAAATCCACCGATGGAAGCCATTTGACTCGCGCATCCAAAGAGCCCGAACGCCGCAGCGAGCACGACGATTCGACGAAGAGGGATCACCGGGCAGCCATCAAACGCAAACTGGTGCCCCATGGATCCGTGAGAATCCAGTCGCCGTTTTCCTCCTTCGCCGGATAGCCTTTCGCCCGCACGTGCTCCGCTGCTGCTCTGGCGTCATCGCTGGTCGGCACGATGATCTCCCACTCGAGCAACCGCGCGTCAGCATCGCTCGCCGCTGGCGCACCACGGGCCCAGGTGTTCGTTCCCAAATGATGATGATATCCGCCCGCGGACAGAAATAACGCGCCGGGATAGCTCCATACGACTTTGTCGAATCCAAGCGCATCGTGGTAGAAAGCCTCTGCCTTCTCGATGTCTCCGACGTAGAGATGGACGTGACCAAGCACGGTCCCCGCCGGCATTCCGCTCCAGCGCTCGCCTTGCGCGGCTGCGATCAGATCGCCGACGTCGAGATGATTGGTCGTCATATAGAGCTGCCCCTCGTCATGACGCCACGCGTCGCGCGGACGATCCGCGTACACCTCGATGCCGAGCCCATCGGGGTCGGTCAGGTAAATGGCTTCGCTGACAAAGTGATCCGCCGTTCCCGCGTAGGCGCCAATCTCGCCGAGGTGAGCTAGGAATCGCCCCAGCCCCGCGCGATCCGGCAGCAGGATCGCGAAGTGGTAGAGTCCGAGCAGACCTCGGCGTGGCACCGGTCGAGCGGTGCGCAGTTGTCGCAGGTGAACGATCTCCCGATCTTCGCCGTGCGGGCCGAGGCTCGCCGAGTCGTCCGTGCGACGGATCGTTCTCAGACCAAGAATCTTCTCATAGAACGCAAGCGAGCGGTCGAGATCGGCAACCTGGAGTCGTACACGACCGAGATGGGTCGCTTCAGGAAGCCGATACTCCCGTGGCTGGATGCCGTACTCAGGTTTCAGCACGCTGCTCGCGTCCTGGCCAGAATGTCTTAACCATCGCGAAGACCAATAACACTATAAGAATCGCCTGCGCGCTGAGAGTTTGCACGCTCGGGTAGATGCCCATTGCTTCGACATGCGGCCCGCCGGGGATCACGGTGATGGGCATGATGTTGCCCTCCTGCAGCTCACGAATTCCCTTCCCCATGAACACGAATGCCATGTAGTACAGCAGCAGGCTCGTGACAGTGAAAAACGGGCGCATCGGGATCTTCACGCCATAGCGATAAAACAACGTGAAGATTACCGCAAGCAC